>Ga0207665_10003832_pt1 | contig 10051 bp, 4 predicted proteins | sample LARL112metaG_FD_184351 | JGI IMG/M metagenome (GOLD analysis project Ga0207665, IMG submission 184351) | Corn, switchgrass and miscanthus rhizosphere microbial communities from Kellogg Biological Station, Michigan, USA - LAR L11-2 metaG... | ecosystem: Host-associated > Plants > Roots >...
AACTCCTCAATCTGTACCGATGAAAGAATAAAGCCTTTCACCTTCCCATTCCACTCAACCCGCCAAGTAATGGCATCAACGCATCTTCGCCTGGACCTTTACCGTTCTTCATATCTGTGTCGATATCATCCATCAGCCGATTGGCTTCCGGCCCAAGTGAGCGGATCGTCTGTTCGAGGTGACCCGACAAGAGCTGTTGCTGGATCTGCTCGTCGGTGATGTGTCCTGCCTTGATGTTTTGATCGACGATCTGGGAGAGCTGCTGAAGCTTGCTATAGAGTTCTGGTGGAAGCGAGTTCAAGATACCGGCAGCACTGCCGGCGGATTGGGCCGAGGCCTGCAATGTGGCAAAGAGACTCAAGACTATGAAAAACCAGAACATCCAATATCTCATCCTGACCTCCTTCTTGCGTGAAGCCATAAGGATAGTATTGCAGGACTCGATAGGAGTGGACAGAGAATCTCACCTTTTACCTTCGCTGGAAATCAAGGATTTCTTTGGTTTCTTTGTAGGAATGCTATGCTGAACCCGAGCTATCATGGACTGGAGGCACGTGGGACAGGCAGTTCTCAGTTCAGAGATCACGATTTACGTTCTGGCAATTCTTGCGCTGTTCGGACTATGGCTATTCCACCAGATGCAAGTCCGGTCCGGAAGGATTTATTTCGATCGACTACGCGAAGCTGCCGCCCGACGAAATCCGTCTGTCCGGTCCACCGGTACGGTTCAACAGATGTCCCCCCGCCCTGTGAGCGCGCTCGGCCTCGCCTCCGCACTGACGGCGGCGATCCTGCTCGCCGCTGGTGTCGCGGCGGCCAAGGCTCCGCCGCTACCGCAGGCGACGGGGCATCGACGGCCCGCTGTTTCTCGGCATCGATACCCATGCGCTCTCGGCCCCTGCGTTCGCCAGCGCGCTGGAAGTCCTCGCGGCGAATGCCGTGGAGGTCATGATCGCGCGAAACGACGAATACACGCCGACCCCCGCGGTTTCGCACGCGATACTGCGCTATAACCGGGGACGCAGCACTGGACTGGCCGACGGCATCGTGATCACGCCATCGCACAACCCGCCCGACAACGGCGGTTTCAAGTACAACCCGCCCGACGGTGGGCCCGCGGGCGAGGACGTGACCGGGGCGATCGAAGCGCTCGCCAACAGGTTTCTCGAGCGCAAGCTCAAGGGCGTGAGGCGCACGTCGCTGGCACGGGCTCTGCGCGCGGCAACGACGCATCGCCACGATTTCCTGCGCGCGTATGTCGGCGACCTCGGCGCGGTCATCGACATGGACGTTGTTCGCGGTGGCGGCATCCACATGGGGGTCGATCCGCTGGGCGGAGCCGGCGTGCACTACTGGCCGGCAATCGCCGAGCACTACCGCCTGAACTTGAGCATCGTCAACCGGGAGGTCGATCCGACGTTCCGCTTCATGACCGTCGACTGGGATGGTCGCATCCGAATGGACCCGTCGTCGTCGTACGCGATGCAGTCATTGATCGAATTGAAGGATCGCTTCGACATTGCCTTTGCCTGCGACACCGACCACGACCGGCACGGAATCGTGACCCGAAGCGCCGGCTTGCTGCCTCCCAATCACTACCTGGCGGTGGCCATCGATTACCTCTTCCGCCATCGCCGGCGCTGGCCCGCGCGGTCGGCCATCGGCAAGACCGTCGTCAGCAGCGCGATGATCGATCGCGTGAGCGCAAGGCTTGGCCGCACCCTCTACGAAGTGCCGGTGGGATTCAAGTGGTTCGTCGATGGTCTGCTGGCGAGTTCGCTTGGCTTCGCCGGCGAAGAGAGCGCCGGCGCCTGCTTTTTGCGGCGCAATGGCAGGGTGTGGACGACGGACAAGGATGGCATCGTGCCAGCGCTGCTGGCGGCGGAAATCACGGTGAGCACCGGTCGGGACCCGTGCGAGGGCTACCGCGAGATCGCGCGGGAGCTCGGCGAACCCGTCGAGCGCCGGGTGCAGGCAGAGGCTAGCCCAAGGCAAAAGCAGCGGCTGACGCGCCTTTCGCCGGCGCAGTTCCGGCACACGGAACTGGCCGGCGAGAAAATCCAGCGCGTCCTCGATCGGGCCCCCGGCAACGACGCGCCCATCGGCGGCCTGAAGGTCGTCGCCGCCAGCGGGTGGTTCGCGGCGCGTCCCTCGGGGACCGAAGACATCTACAAGATTTATGCCGAGAGCTTTCGCGGCGAGGCCCACTTGAACCGCATCGTCGACGAGGCGCAAGCGATGGTCGCCGGCGCCTTGGCGAGCGCGGCGCCCAAACCGGAGCGCGCGAAGAAGTGAATGCTCGACCCCGCCGGCATTACGAAATCCATACCGCGCGCTGAATCGAGCGTTGCAGAAGGCAACAATCGGTCGAGACGATGAGCAGCGATAAGCCCGCCATTGATACGGAACTGGAAAGGCTTCAGAGCGACACCTTTCGCTACTTCGTGCACGAGACCAATCCCGCCAACGGACTGGTGATCGACAAGACCGCGCCCGACTGGCCCTCCAGCATTGCCGCCACCGGGCTCGCGCTGACCGCGTATCCGGTCGCGATCGAGCGCGGATTCATCACGCGCGATGCGGCGATTGCAAGAGTTCTCACCACGCTGCGCTTCTTCTGGAACAGCCGGCAAGGCACCGAAGCGGACGCCACTGGCTACCGGGGCTTCTACTATCATTTTCTCGACATGCGGACCGGCCAGCGGGCGTGGCGTTGTGAGCTATCGACGGTCGACAGCGCCATTCTGCTGGCCGGCGCGCTGACCGCGGGCGCCTACTTCGACGCGACCACTCCCGACGAACGGGAAATCCGGCACCTCGCCGACGCGCTCTATCGCCGCGCCGACTGGCAATGGGCGCAAAACGGGGGCGCCACGGTCACGCACGGCTGGAAGTCCGAGAGCGGATTCCTGCCGTGGCGGTGGGAAGGCTATGACGAAGCCCTGCTGTTGTACGTGCTCGGCCTCGGCTCGCCGACGCATCCGCTGCCAACCGAAAGCTATGCCGGATGGTGCTCGACCTACGAGTGGAAGGAAAGCTACGGCTACGAGTATCTGTACGCCGGGCCGCTGTTCACCCATCAGATTTCGCACATCTGGATCGATTTTCGCGGGATCCAGGACGCGTTCATGCGCGGCAAAGGTATCGATTACTTCGAGAACAGCCGTCGCGCGACTTATGTGCAGCAACAGTACGCGATCGCCAATCCACTCAAGTTCGCGGGCTATAGTCGAGATTGTTGGGGGATCACTGCGAGCGACGGCCCCGGCCCCAATACCATCAAATTGCAGGGAATCGAGCGCCAATTCTTCGATTATGTGGGACGCGGCGTACCGTACGGTCCCGACGACGGCACCATTGCGCCATGGGCAGTGGTAACGTCGCTGCCGTTCGCGCCCGAGATCGTGTTGCCTGCAATCGAATATCTTGTCCACGAGGTCGATTTGAAAGCGGGCAACCCCTATGGCTTCAAGGCGACATTCAATCCGACGTATCCCCACAAGTCCCACAATCCCTATGGCTGGATATCGCCGTGGCACTACGGGATCAACCAAGGACCGATCAATCCGATGATCGAAAATTATCGGACAGGCCTGGTCTGGCATTTGCTGCGAAAGTGTCCGTACATCGTTACTGGATTGAAGCGGGCCGGTTTCACCGGAGCTTGGCTATGAAGGTCTCGCTGCGTACGGACGGCGCCGGCAAGCAGCAGTGCCGTTGGCATGCGGCATCCGACCCGGCTGCGTTGCACCGGGCCGCGGCGGTAAGCGTCCTGGCGGCGGCCGATCGCGCGCTTCGCGCGCGTCGGCAATTCCACGTCGTCCTCGCCGGCGGAAACACGCCGCGCGGAACCTATCAAAGGCTCCGTGCCAGCGCAAGCGATTGGTCGGCCTGGCACATCTATTTTGGCGACGAGCGTTGCCTGCCTGCCGGCGATCCGGGACGCAACTCGCGGATGGCCGCAGAGGCCTGGCTCGATCACGTACCCATCCCGGGGGCCCAGCAACATCCGATTGCCGCCGAGCTGGGGCCGAGCGAAGGCGCGGAGAGGTATGCGACGATCCTGCACTCCGTAGGCGAATTCGATCTGGTGCTGCTCGGGCTCGGCGAGGACGGCCACACGGCAAGCCTTTTTCCAGGACATGACTGGGGGCAGCGGCCGGCGTCGGCGAGCACGTTGGCGGTATTCGACGCGCCCAAGCCCCCGCCGCAGCGCGTGTCGATGAGCGCCGCGCGGCTGAGCTGCGCCCGGCAAGTCATCTTTCTGGTCTGCGGCAACGATAAACGCGAGGCAATACGGCAATGGCGTGCCGGCCAATGCATTCCAGCGCGGGCAATTGCGCCCATGGCCGGTGTCGACGTGCTCGTGGAGTCGTCACTGCTCGGACCACGCGGCGACTGACAGGAGACAAGAACCGATGCGATCTTCCGGCTGTTTCGCTGCTCATCACCCGAATCTTCGGCACAAGCCGGCCGCGCCGCCTCTAGAATGCTGAGCAGCGGCGAGAATTGCCCTTGGACAGGTCCGAGAAAATCGACGTACGAACCGCGGCGGCAGCGCTGAGCGCCCGGAGTAAGGAGGGTCTGCAAAAACTCCTTCGCCCGATCGCGCACGTCGGCGCTCGACTGGCCACGCCGGCCGTTCCCGTCGATGGCCCGCCTCTTCGGGCGGAGCTGTTCACCGCCGAGCAGATGGCGCAGCACGGTCGCGCGCTGGCCGCGTTGCACAAGCGGCGAGACTCGCCGGGACCCGATCGACTCCTCGCGCGCCTTGCCGACAATGACGCCATCCTGGCGAAGACGTGCGGGCTGCTGATGGCTACCGTCAAGGCGGACCAGCGCCTTACGCCGGCTGCCGAGTGGCTGCTCGATAATTTCTATCTCATCCAAGAGCAGATACGCACTGCGCGACGCGACCTGCCCAAGGGCTACAGCGAGAAGCTTCCGCAGCTCTCGACAGGTCCGTCGGCGGGGCTGCCGCGCGTCTACGATATTGCGCTGGAAACGGTGTCGCACGGCGACGGTCGCGTCGACTCGGCGAGCCTGCGTGGGTTCATCGCTGCCTACCAGACCGTGGCGCCGCTGATGCTCGGCGAATTGTGGGCCGTGCCGATCATGCTGCGGCTCGCCTTGATCGAGAACCTGCGCCGGGCGGGGACGCGCCTCTTCGCCGGCAGGACCGATCGCAGCCTGGCCAACGCGTGGGCCGAACGGATGATCGAAGTGGCGGCCGAGGATCCGAAGAGCGTCATCCTGGAGATCGCCGACATGGCGCGCACGCGGCCTCCGCAGAGCAGCGCATTCGTCGCCGAGTTCGCCCGCCGCCTTCAGGGGCAAGGTGCGGCGCTGGCGCTGCCGCTCACCTGGCTCGAGCAGCTCCTTTCCGAGTCCGGGCAGACGATCGAGAGTCTGGCCCAGGAGGAAAATCGGCAGCAGGCTGCCGATCAGGTGTCGATCAGCAACAGCATCGGCAGCCTCCGCTTTCTTACGGCGACCGATTGGCCCGAATTCGTCGAGGCCATGAGTCTGGTCGAGCAAACACTGCGCCGCGATCCCGCCCGGGTTTACGCAAACATGGATTTCACGACCCGCGACCGATGCCGTCATGCCGTGGAACGGATAGCGCTGCGCAGCCCGCGCTCGGAGCTCGAGGTGGCGCGACTCGCGGTTGAGCTGGCCGAAGCGAGCCTGCGCCGGCAATCGGCCGACGAACGTTATGGGCACGTGGGTTTCTACCTCATCGATCGCGGTGTCCCGGCTCTCGAAAGCGCAGCAGGAATGCGCGTGCGGTACCTGCACGCGCTCAGGCGCGGGAACTTCCCGTCGTCCCTGCCGATATACCTCGACGGCATTATGCTGATCACCGCCGTCTTCACGGCCGCGCTGGTGGTCAACGCCAGTGCGGAGGGCGTCCGCGGCTGGATGCTCGCCGCCACCGCGCTGCTGTCGCTTCTTTGCGCGAGCCAGCTGGGCGTCGCGGTGGCGAACTGGGTCGCGACCGTGCTGTGCGCGCCGCGCGCGCTGCCGCGAATGGACTACTCGAAGGGCGTCCCGACCGAGGCGCGAACACTCGTCGTGGTGCCTTCCATGCTGGCCAGCGCCGTTCATGTCGACGAGCTGCTGCAGGCGCTGGAGGTTCGATTTCTTGCCAACCGGAGCGCCAACGTCCACTTCGGTCTGCTGACCGATTTTGTCGACGCCGCCGCAGAATCGGTCCCCCACGACGATATGGTCCTGCAGCTCGTGCAACGCGGCATCGAGACGCTGAATGAAAAATACCCGCAGTCGGCAGCAGAGGGCGACGCCTTCTACCTGTTCCACCGCCCGCGGCGCTGGAATGGACAGGAAAAGCTGTGGATGGGTCACGAACGCAAGCGCGGGAAGCTCGCGGACCTCAATGCGCTCCTGCGCGGCCGTGGCGAGGGTCGCTTCCTGCGCATCGTCGGCGCCATCGCCGCACTTCGCGACGTCCGCTATGTGATTACGCTCGACACCGATACGCTGTTACCCAAAGATGCCGTCCGTGAGCTGGCCGCCGCCATGGCGCATCCGCTCAATCGGCCTCGTTACGACGAGCGGCGTCAATGCATCGTCGAAGGTTACGGGATACTGCAGCCACGCATCGCGCCCAGTCTCATCGGCAGCAACCGGTCGCGGTACGCGCGGCTCTGGGGAAGCGAGCCCGGTGTCGATCCCTATACGCGAGCGATCTCGGATGTCTACCAGGACCTGTTCGGCGAAGGCTCGTTCATCGGCAAGGGCATCTACGATGTCGATGCTTTCGAAGCCACGCTCAAGGATCGTTTCCCGGAAAACAGGATATTGAGCCACGATCTGCTGGAGGGATGCTATGCCCGCTCGGGGCTGGTGAGCGACGTCCAGCTCTATGAGGAGTATCCACCGCGCTACCTGGTCGATGTCAGCCGGCGCCTGCGCTGGATCCGGGGCGACTGGCAGATCGCCGGCTGGCTGCTCCCGCGCGTGCCGGTACCCGCGGACCAGCGGGCGCGCAATGTTCTTTCCGCGTTGTCGCGCTGGAAAATCTTCGACAATCTCCGCCGGAGCCTCGTCCCCATCGGCCTGGTTGCGCTATTGATCTTCGGCTGGACGACCCTGGCTTCGTCTGCGCTGTGGACGGTCGCGGTGCTGGGTATCATCCTGATCCCGCCGCTGCTGGTCTCGATCCTCGAGATGCTGCGCAAGCGCGACGATGTCTTGTTGAGCCAGCACCTTTTCGCTTCGCTGCGCTCGATGGCGCAGCACTTTGCGCAAGTGGCGTTCAGCCTGTCATGCCTGCCGTACGAGGCGTTCATCAGCCTCAACGCCATCGTGCGGGCGGGATGGCGGATGCTGGTCAGCCATCGCCGCTTGCTGGAGTGGACTCCGTCGGCGCAGGCAAACAACGGCGCCAGCGATCTATGGACCTCGATCCGCGCCATGTGGATTGCGCCTTTCGTCGGATTGGCAACGATCGCGTATCTGTTTGCCTTCAACCGCGAGGCGCTGGACGTTGCGTTGCCCATCCTGTGCCTCTGGCTGGCGGCTCCGGGACTGGCCTGGTGGACAAGCCTGCCGTACCTTGACCGGCCGGCGCAACTATCCTTCGAGCAAGTACGACTGCTGCGCAAGCTGGCCCGCAAGAACTGGCATTATTTCGAGACGTTCGTCGGGCCCGACGACAACTGGCTGCCACCCGACAACTATCAGGAGCAGCCGGTGGCGATCGTCGCCCATCGCACGTCGCCGACCAACATCGGGCTGGCGTTGCTCGCCAATCTCGCGGCCTACGATCTGGGCTATCTAACGATGGGGGAAATGATCGAGCGGACGTCGGCGACCTTTTCCACGATGGCCGACATGGCGCGCCACAACGGTCACTTCTTCAACTGGTACGACACCCAGGCGCGGCAACGGCTTTCGGGGTACGTGTCGACCGTCGACAGCGGCAACCTCATCGCCCACCTGCTGACGCTGCGCGCCGGCCTGCTGACCTTGGCCGACGAGGCGATTCTCAGCCTCCGCTGGTTCGATGGCTTGCGCGATACGTATCGGCTGCTGGTCGACGTCGTCGGCAATAACGCGGTTGTGGGGCTCGCCGACTTCGAGCGCTGCCTGGGCGCCGCGCGAGCTGCGTCGCCGGCAAGCCTTGATTCAACCTGGTGGCACCTCAACGTCTTGTCGACCTCGGCGCGCGCCGTTGCCGCGGCAATCGACTCGTCGCCAGCTGCCCCGGACGAGGCGAAGCGTTGGAGCAAGGCTCTGGTCCGGCAGTGCAAGGCCGGCGTGGACGAGCTCGCGCTGCTGGCTCCCTGGGTGGCAAGCGGAGATGGCCAGGCACCGGAAGCGGCGCTTCGAGTCGCCGCGGTGTCCGCGCTGCCGACGCTGCGCGAGCTTGCCCTGCGCGGTAGCGATCCCTCGACGTCCGGCGAGCCAGCCGTCGCCGCCCGCGAGCGGATCGTCGCCATCGACGCTTTGATCGCACAGGCCACCGAGTTCTCGACGGTCGATTATGAGTTTCTGTTCGACCGCGGCCGCCGCCTCCTCTCCATCGGCTATGACGTCGTCGAGCAACGGCGGGACGCGAGCTTTTACGACTTGCTGGCCTCGGAGGCACGGGTGTGCAGCTTCGTCGGCATCGCGCAAGGCAAGCTGCCGCAGGAGAACTGGTTCGCCCTGGGTCGCATGTTGACGCGCGCCGGCGGCACGCCGACCTTGCTCTCCTGGAGCGGGTCGATGTTCGAGTACCTGATGCCCTCGCTGATCATGCCTTCGTTTGCCAATACGCTGCTCGATCAGACTTACAAGGCGGCGGTGCAGCGGCAGATAGAGTACGGCCGCCGTCGCGGCGTAGCGTGGGGAATCTCCGAATGTGCCTACAATACCGTCGACGTCGCGCTCAACTACCAGTACCGCGCCTTCGGCGTGCCCGGGCTTGGCCTCAAGAGCGGGCTCGCCGAGGATCTCGTTATCGCGCCGTACGCCTCAGCGCTCGCGCTCACGGTGAAGCCTGTCGAAGCGTGCGCCAATATCGAGCGGATGATCGACGCCGGCTTTGCCGGGCGGTTCGGGCTCTACGACGCGATCGATTACACGCCCTCCCGCGTGCCGCGCGGGCAACCCTACGCCATCGTGCAGGCTTTCATGGCGCACCACCAAGGCATGACGCTGCTGGCACTGCTCCACGTGCTCGAAGACGGCGCGATGCAGCGCCGATTCGAGTCCGATCCCTTGTTCCAGTCGGCGATGCTCCTGCTACAGGAGCGGGTGCCCAGGGCAACCGGATTTTATGCCCGGGCCGCGGAGCTTGCCGACTTGCGGCCGAGCACGCCGATCGCCGGCGTGGCGCTTCGCACCATCGGCAATCCCGAGACGCGGTCACCCGAGCTGCAGTTGCTGTCCAACGGCCGTTTGCACGTGATGGTGACCGCCGCCGGCGGCGGCTACAGCCGGTGGGGAAACTTTCAGATTACGCGCTGGCGCGAGGATCCGACCCGCGACTCATGGGGTGCGTTCTGCTACATCCGCGACGTCAGCAGCGGCGCGTTCTGGTCGGCCGCCCATCAACCTACCGGCAAGCGCGCCGACCACTACGAAGCGATATTTTCGGAATCGCGCGCGGAGTTTCGCCGCCGCGATGGTGAATTCGAAACCCACACCGAAATCGCGGTTTCGCCCGAGGACGATATCGAACTGCGCCGCATCCGCATCAGCAACCGCGCGCGTTCGTCGCGTACGATCGACGTCACCAGCTATGCCGAAGTGGTCCTGGCGCCGCCCGCCGCCGATGCCCAGGCGCCGGCGTTCGGCAACCTGTTCGTGCAGACGGAGATTTTGCCGCAGAAGAACGCCATCCTGTGCACCCGCCGCCCGCGCTCCGCAAGCGAAGCCGTTCCCTGGATGTTCCATTTGATGAAAGTGCACGGCGACGATGGCGGTGCCGTCTCGTATGAAACCGACCGCGGCCGCTTCATCGGCCGTTGCAATACCACGGCCGCGCCGGCGGCGATGCTGCAAAGCGTGCCGCTATCGGGCAGCGCGGGCTCGGTGCTCG
>Ga0207665_10003833_pt1 | contig 10050 bp, 7 predicted proteins | sample LARL112metaG_FD_184351 | JGI IMG/M metagenome (GOLD analysis project Ga0207665, IMG submission 184351) | Corn, switchgrass and miscanthus rhizosphere microbial communities from Kellogg Biological Station, Michigan, USA - LAR L11-2 metaG... | ecosystem: Host-associated > Plants > Roots >...
CCGCAGCAGGATCTCGTACACCTGGTCGATGATCTTCGGCGCAAGTCCGAGCGAGGGCTCATCGATGGCCATGATCCGCGGTGCGGCCATCAGGGCGCGGCCGATGACGAGCATCTGCTGCTGGCCGCCCGAGAGCATGCCGGCCGGGGTGTTGCGGCGGGCGGCCAGCATGGGAAATTCCGCGTAGACGGCCTCAAGGTCGGAAGCGATCTTCTTCCGGTCGGCGCGCATGCCGGTGCCGACCTTCAGATTCTCCTCGATCGTCAGCGAACCGAAGACATTGCGCCCTTCCGGTACCAGAGAAAACCCGAGCCGGGCGATCGCCTCGGGCGAGGCCCCCGTGATATCAGCGCCGCGGATCGCGATCGTGCCAGAGGCGGGCGGCACCACGCCGGCGATCGCGTTCAGCAGTGTGGATTTTCCGGCGCCGTTGGGACCGGTCACGAACAGGACCTCGCCCTCTGCGATCTTCAGCGTGACGCCGCGGAGCGCAGTCAATCGCCCGTAGCTGACCGTGATATCGTTGACGGCCAGCACGGTCATGGTGCCTCAGCCTGTTCTGTCGCAAGCGCTTGAATGACTTCGTCGCGCTGCGTGCCCATATAGGCGTGCCTGACCGCATCGCTGTCGCGGATCTGGCGGGGCGGCCCCACTTCGATGATTTCGCCGGAGTCGAGCACGAAGATGCGCTCGCAGAGTTCGAGCACGAGGCCGATATTGTGCTCGATCAGCAGCACGCCGACGCCGAATTCGGCTGATATCCGCTTGATGATGCCGGCCAGATCGTGGCTCTCATGCTCGGACATGCCCGCCGCCGGTTCGTCGAGCAGGAGGTAGCGCGGCGTGCGCATGATGGCCCGGCCGATCGCGACGCGGCGCTCGTCGGTGTAGGGCAGGGCGCCGGCGATCATGCCGGAGAGGTGCGAGATGCCGAGCCATGCCATGATGTGCTCGGCTTCCGCAATCGCGTCCCGCCGGCTCTGGCCGAGGCCGACGCCCGTCACCTCCAAATTGTCGACGACGCGCAGGTCGCGGAAGAGCCGACCCGACTGGAACGTGCGCGCGATCCCTTTGCGCCGCAACTGGTGTGCCGGGATACCGTCGACTGCTTCGTCCTCCAGCACGACGGCGCCGCTATCGGTGGGCTGAAATCCCGTGAGGACGTTGATCAGGGTGGTTTTTCCGGCGCCGTTGGGACCGATCAGTCCGGTGATGCGTCCGCGCGGCACGGCAAGTGTCACGCCGGACAACGCTTTCAAGCCATCGAACTGGACGCTGACATCGCGAGCGACCAATTCCAAGCTTCCGGAAGCCATCGACGCTTTCCCCAACACCAACTGACCGGTTGATTTTTGCGGCGCATCACGCGATTGTAAAATTGGAAATATCGCTCGCTGATATCGGAATTTTCGATGACCCTGACTTTCCGTCAGGTCCGCCACTTCATCGCCACCGCCGAGACCGGCCGTGTTTCCGCGGCCGCTGCCGCGCTCAACGTGACGCAATCGACTGTCACCGCCTCGATCAAGGCGCTCGAAGCCGAACTTGGCCGAAAACTGTTCGACCGGCATTCGAATGGCGTTTCGCTCACGTCCGACGGTCAGCAGTTCCTGCAGCGCGCCCGCGCGATCGAGGCGAGCGTCTCGGATGCGATGCGCGGACCGCATCGATGGAGCACGCAGATCGACGGCACCGTAGACGTCGCCGTCAGCTACACCATTGCCGGCTATTTCCTGCCGCCGCTCTTGTCGCGATTCTGGCGATCCTTCCCGGGGATCACGGTCAGGCTTCACGAGTTCGAGCGCGATGCGATCGAGCAGAGTCTCATGAGCGGCAGCGTCGACGCCGCCGTCATGCTGGTGTCGAACCTGCACGACCGGAGCAGCATTCGTTCGCGGCTCCTGATGCGGTCGCCGCGGCGGCTGTGGACTTGCGCCAACCATCCGCTGCTGCACAAGGACAGCGTCAAGCTGGCCGATCTGACGAGCGAGCCCTATCTGATGCTGACCGTCGACGAAGCCGAGCGCTCCGCGATGCGCTACTGGCAGCGTACGCCGCACGTCCCCAATGTCATCTTCCGCACGATTTCCGTCGAGGCCGTGCGCAGCATGGTGGCGACCGGCATGGGCATCACCATTCTTTCCGACATGGTCTACCGGCCGTGGTCACTCGAGGGACATCGCATCGACCTGAAAAGGTTGGATGACGACGTTCACACCATGGACGTCGGCCTTGCCTGGAACAGCAAGACGCGGCTGTCCCCCGCCGCCCGCGCGTTCTGCGAGTTCGTCGCTCATTCCTATCCCGGATCGCAGCCGATCCAGTTCGACTAGGCCAGGGGTGTCGACACCGCGCTGTCCGTGGGCGGATTGGGAGAGATAGGCTATGCCTTGGATCGCGTATGGCCGCGTTACTGACGGGGCCCGGGCGATCACACCGTCTGGCGGCTGACGCAATTTGAGCCTCTGGGAACGGTTATGCCCGCAAGCGCGGCCAAAGGGCGCAGAAAGTTCCGCTCTCGTGCCGGGATCTGTCTGGAAAATCTCTTTTTTTGAGAAAGTCACTTCCTGCCGGAGTTCCGAAATTCCCGCCGGTAACAAACGCGCAAGTCACGGTTCTTGCGTTCCTGGCAGAGCGTAGACGAATACGGCTCGGTATCTTCAGCCCCATAGTGGTCGAGCATGAAGTTCAATGACTGCACGATTTCCTCTTGCCCGTCGGCCCTATAAGCGATCCGGTCGAACATATCGGGCAAGAGCGGCTTTAGCGCTTCATAGCTTGCCGAGGGCAATTGGTCGGACATGATCGATGCCGCGAAGGCACGCTGTTTCAGGAGCGCGCGGATCGACTCGATGTCGTCCTGATTGAGCTGTCCATTCTTGAGCCTCGCGTTGACAAAGCCCGCAACGAGTCTTGACTGCGTCGTTGCTATCAATCCGCCTGCGCCGTAGTCCTGCTTCAGAATGGCATTGACCGTCGCTCGGTCATTCTCCGAAGTGGAGACGGCCGAAAGGCGAGCTGGCCGGGAAGCGGGCCCCAGCGCCAGGCCATAGCGGCGGTTCAGCATCTCAAAGGGGTCAGCCGCGCTATCCGCAAACAGGTCGGTCGCGGCCGCCGGACACAGGTTCGGTATTTCGCCTCCGCCACATCGTCTCGTGGTGAAGTAGAACGGGACTTCGGCGTTGCTCGCGTGCAGCGCCGTCCTGATCTCGACGGGGATAGCCTTTCCGTCACGCCGTTCGGTGATCGTGATAGTGGTTGGGTCGGATTCGAGACTGGCGAATGCGATGTTCAGGTTTGGGCGAGCCTGGCCGTCGGCGCCGAGTACATCAAGCGGTTTGGATACCGACACAAGGACATCGGCTTCCGGCTTGTCGATGGTGTCTTCGATGAGACAGCGTCCGCCGACGACCTCGTGAGCGTACTCAGCTGCGATCAGGCTCAGCGCGTCAGGACAGCCCTCGCGATGGTCGAGGTGAAATCTCCGCCACCGTGGTAACCATGTGACGTGCACCATCCGCCGCATCGTGCCGTCAGGCTGCCTTTCGAGGGTCTCGGTGTCGGTGAACCGAGCGTTCCGCGAGTTGTGATCGCGGATGATGACGTGGTCGATATTCCCCTTGAACAGCAATTGCTGGCAAAGATCGGCACAGGGTGGCGGAGGTGTTGTGTCGTGGCTTTCGGGGAGCCGCCAGTTCATCCAGTAATTGTCACGTTCCGGATAAGGCAGTTCGAAGGAGTGCGGTTCGAACGACGACACCGGATCCGAGTGATCCGAAGCGACCAGGCTCGCTAGCTGATATTGGCTGACGGTGTGCGGTAGCAGCGCTGCGGCGGCAAGCGTGACCAACGCCACGACCGCTCCGAGCAGCCGCTTTCCAAGAAGCTCGGCGATCAGGTAGCCGGGCAGGGCCGCAAGCGAATAGTAGAGCAGGGTCGTCGATGCGATCAGCACCAGGCCGGGGACAATGAAGAACAACATCCCGATGGTAATCATCCCGGGAATGAGCGCGATCATTGTCAGCGCAACCAGGACGCCGAGATAAATCGCAACCACGCGCGGTATTCGCGAGGGCGCATTGGGCTGAACGGAGGGCGGCGCCATATCAGACATGTACTTCGTTCCGTGCCGGGGCAAACGCCGACGGCCAGAGATTGCATAGGCGGATTTCGTCATTTTTGCTTTTGAAGTGCAACGATTTGCGCGTCCCGGATTAGCTCAAGCTTAACAAATCGAGACCTCCCGAAGTGCAGATGCCAAGGTCACGGCGCGGCAAGCGAATACGGCGTCGCGTCCGCGCCGGCATCGATCTGGCATCGTACAAAAAAGGTCGCAGCGGGCGAGCGATCTTCCTGATGCACGGTTTGCGGTTGGCTTGTGCAGGCGGAGCTTCGTGTGCGCGAGGTGTGCACTGAAAATCCGGAGACGCGATTTTTGCTTCCAATTGGTGCATATATGATCCTAGAAGAAGCAATCTTCGAAAGCTTGGTCGCACCAAATTCCTCAGTCGGTCCAATCAGATTGAGGACCGAGCGGACAAAATAGATCAATGAAATGAACGGTTTACGCTGGAAATTTTCCGTGGCCCCAATGATGGATTGGAGCGAGAGTTCAGGTCTTTCAACCGGTTAGAAGGCGGCCTGTGCACGACGTGTGCACCGGGAGATCAAGAAAAATCCTGTTACGGCCAATCTGAGCAAGACTTCGGATTGGACAGACCGGCATTGCCGACCGTCGGACCCAAGCCTCGGAGGTGGAGTCCTTCAGGATTTAAAATCTGCGAGGGCAGCAGACGTGGCTGATGCCGACGAGGAGCGTTAACTGGCGAAGGTGGAAAACGTCACCTCTTCACTATGCCTCAGTGCAGCTCTCCGCCGATCCAAGTAAGAACGAAAGATCTGCAGTGTAGGTCGCCAGCGCTCTTCTGCGACCTTCTCTTGATGGTAGCGGTCGGAGCCAGCGGGCGCGAATGCGTTAGCCGCGAGAACGTATTAAGAATTGAGCGCCATTTGCCAATCAGCACTTCGATTCGGGCCGTCCGTGCCGGACCGGCAGCTCTTGGCGCGAAACGGACGTGAGAGTCTTAATCTCTGAGGAGTTTGCGTTCAGTCTGGCGTGGTGAATTGACAGACACGAAGCCAAATGTGATCGAGATCCGGGTACATCCACACCGGCAGTGAGGAGACACAGGCAAGTGACCGGATTGCCGGCAGCCGGAACGATCAAATTGAGCAAGCCGAACACCTATCGGCGGGATCGCCGAAGGAAGCGATGGTGCCCTGTTGTGTAGCGGCCGCGCTGTCCTTCCGAAAGGACAGGACCACTCAGGGCTGGTATTCTGCGCAATTGACGAGGGTTGCAAACGATAGCATTGCTCTCCGGTTCGCTGAGACACTGATCGCAAACCTGGACCACAATCCTCACCCGGCACGCGCAAGCTTCGTTCCACCAACCCGAGTGCAAACCTCGGCGCCCGACGCGCTTGGTGCCGAGATCGTCCAGGTTGGGATCCGAGTTATGCTGCGATTGATGGCGATCGCCCTGATTTACTGTACACGCGACCATCTGCCGCTGCCGGCCGGAAATATTCGCCATGAAGAACAGCCAAAGAGGAATAATTGGCCCGTGGCCGTGTATGCATTGCGGGCAGCGCGTCGGCCAAGGAGTGACGGCCAATATCATGGGTTAACAGCGCATCCGGGGGCGAGCGTCGACTTCGCGACAGGATGAGCTAGGATGGCTATAAAACCAATCATTGACGTCCAGCATTGCGGAAAGCGTGTCAGAATCGAATTTGCACTTGAAAGAAAGGGAATCGCTACGAAGTATGACATTCTTGTAAATGACAAGCCCGTCAAGACTGCTGTCTTCGCCGAGGAGGTCATCCGCTGGCTCGGCAACACCATGGATGAGGAGGCGGGCGAACGACCAAGCATAAGAATGAAGCGTTGATAGAAACGATGGCTGGCCGGGATTCATCACCCCACTGACGACAAGCGCCTTACCGTCATTGCTGCAATGGCAGCAGCCGGCCGCCCAATGCTTACATAAGTGAAGCCGTTCCGGGCCATTTCATCCGGCCGATAGATGTTGCGCAAATCGACGATCACAGGCTGTCGCATCTCCCTCTTCAGTCGCCTTAGGTCGAGAGCCCGGAATTGCTCCCATTCAGTGACGATCACCAGTCCGTCTGCTCCGCTCGCCGCACCGTAGGAGGTCTCGCAGTACTGGATCAACGGCAATTCATCGCGAGCCTGCGCCATTCCCTCGGGGTCGTACGCCTTGACCCTCGCTCCCATGTCAACGAGAGCGGTGATCAGCGGAATCGAGGGGGCCTCGCGCATGTCGTCGGTGTTGGGCTTGAAGGTCAGTCCAAGTATGCCGATCGTCTTGCCACGAACGTGGCCGCCCAAGGCGCTCGCCACCTTGCGCGCCATCGCGCGCTTGCGCGTCTCGTTGACGACCAGAACTGCTTCCACAGTTCGCAGCGGGACATCATAGTCTTCGGCGGTCTTGAGGAGCGCGCGAGCATCCTTGGGAAAACAAGAGCCGCCGAAGCCCGGGCCGGGATGGAGGAACTTCGTGCCGATCCGGTTGTCGAGGCCGATGCCCCGCGCTAGCTCCTGTACGTCTGCGCCGGCGCGCTCAGCCAGGTCTGCGATCTCATTGATGAAACTTACCTTGGCGGCGAGAAACGCGTTTGCTGCGTACTTGATCAGCTCTGCGGTGCGACGATCCGTGTATATGATCGGCGCCTGGTTGAGGCAGAGCGGCCGGTAAATTTCCGCGGCCACTTTGCGGCCGCGCTCGTCATCTGTGCCGACGATGATCCGGTCGGGGTGCTTGAAATCCCGGATGGCTGCGCCTTCGCGCAGAAATTCCGGATTGGAGGCCACAACGACATCCGCTCTCGGGTTGACCTCTCGAATGATACGCTCCACGTCGTCGCCGGTCCCGATTGGCACGGTGGATTTGGTGATGACAACGGTAAAGCCGTTTAGGTTCGTTGCGATCTCCCGTGCAGCGGCATGAACATAAGACAGGTCGGCATGTCCGTCACCACGCCGCGAAGGCGTGCCGACCGCTATGAAAACTGCCTCCGCGCCCGGCACGCCGTCCTTCAGGCTGGTGCCGAAAGCGAGCCGGCCCGCTGCCGCGTTGATGGCAACCAACTCGTTGAGGCCCGGTTCGAAGATCGGTATTTCGCCGCGCGCGAGCGCAGCGATCTTGCCGGTATCCTTGTCGATGCAGGTGACGTGGTGTCCGAAATCGGCGAGACAGGCGCCTGACACAAGGCCGACATAGCCCGTGCCGATGACCGCAATACGCATCTCAGTTTCCCATGTGCATTGTCAATAGAGTCGTAAGTGACGGATGACGCGGAAATGAAGATCGCCTGTGTATCAAGCGGCTCCGGAAAGTGATGATGCTGTCGGCGAACTTCTTCGAGTTCGGTCAGAAAGCACAAGACAGACGAACGAGCGCCCGTAGAGTCGCCAATGAGCGCACGCGTTCGAAGTTGGTCGCTTCATACACCGAAACGGCTCATGCATCGCACTTGCCTTGCACTTCGTGATTATTCGCGAGCGAGGATAGCCATTACTCGCGCTTCAGAGCTGAACAACGCAGATCATTACAGGGCTATCAGGGAGTACTCCGGCCGGAGTACTCATGTGTTCAACGCCGATAGCTCTTATGCGCCGTGCCGCCATCCATGTGCGCCGCTGTCATCCGTTTTCGCCGTCTGCCACGATGTGAATAGGCTGGAAAAAGGGTCGGTCCTGACCTGGGCTGCGCGCAACGGGCAGGAGTGCAATGTGAAAAACGATCTGACGACGAAGAGCACGGTCTTTCGTGCTCCACGCAAGAGAAAGCCATCGCGTATCGAAGAACGAGAGCAAGGGGCAGGGCAGGACCGTCGGGCCGCTCACCCGTCAACCCGTCGCAGATCGGCGAGAGCCACGGCGGAGCGAGGACCTCTCGGCGGCAGTCCAGAGAAAGGAGCTGTTCTTGTCGGACCCAATGTCCTGTTGAGGGAAGGTCTAAGTCGGATTTTGACTGCGGCCGGCTTTCGCATCCTGGCTTCGGCGCTCTGCGCCGACGCTCACCTCTTGAATACAATTCGACGAGAGCAGTCCATCCTGTTCATCATCGATCTGAGTGATGATTTTGATGCTGGCTTGAGACAAATCCTACTGTTCAGGGAACGGTGTCCGGCCGGGCGGGTGGTTGTGCTGGCCGATCAGCCTCTGTTGAGCGGGATGGTGTCTGCATATCGCGCGGGTGCCAACGCGTATCTGGTCAAGGTCACGACTTGCGAGGCATTCGTCAAATCGCTTGAGTTGGTCTCGCTTGGAGTGACGTTGTTGCCGCCAGAACTCCTAATTCTCATCTCAGACAGGCAGTCCGGCGGCCGCAACGACGGCGACCATGCATCCTGGGCAGCTGATGATCGACGTGAGAGTGACGACCAAAATCTCACCAAGAGTGAAATCGTCGAAGCCGATGCTGAAAGCGGTGAGCGCACATCGGGAACGGATAGCAGCCAAGCCCCGCGGTTATCGGCTCGGGAGCGTGCCATCCTGCGTTGTCTGACCGAAGGGGATTCCAACAAAACCGTCGCGCGCAAGATGACGATGACCGAAGCGAATGTGAAAGTTCACATCAAAACCATTCTTCGCAAGATCCGGGTCCGCAACCGCACACAGGCTGCGATTTGGGCGATGAGTAATGACCCGCTCACTCTGCCAAAGGATGACGCCCCACTTGCATCAGACGAGCTACCAGGCGAACCGCTTCCCGAACTGGATATCGTGCACGTGCTGTCCGAGGAGTATAGGAACGGCTCAGCGTCATTGGCGGCGATCAAAGTCAACGGATCTAGCGGTGTCGCGATGCCGAGCGATCTAGGCCTTGTTCGAAAACGCGGCTAATCCGCTTGACCGTTTGCAGCCGCCGTCCTCGACCAGGACAGGTCGGGAGTGATGCGCAGCCTGCCCGATCTCGGGTAACCATCTGCAGGCGAACAGAAGCCGCTTGCTCCTAACAAGGATTAGTGGTGGATAGCGGGTTTGTCGTACGTGTCAGCCATCCATTGTTCATCCCCCAGATAGCCGCCTGGGTCCGGTTTTGCGCTCGGATCTTGCGAAGAATCGCCTTGACATGTACCTTGACGGTCGCCTCGGCAATATCGATCTTCCGCGCGATGGACTTGTTGGAATCTCCTTCGATGAGGTGCCTGAGAATTGAGATCTCTCGTGGCGAAAGCTGAGGTGCTACACCATCTTCTGTTACGAGGGACCGTTGATTGTCGTCTGCGCGGTCTTCGTGAGATAGGCAATCGCCTTCAGGGTCGAGCGCGAATGAGAGAAATTCTGGAGGAAAAACCGTTTCACCCATCATCACCAGTTCCAACGACTTTATCAGGATGTGACTTGTCATGACATCGTCGAAAAAGCCGTTGGCGCCTGCGCGAAATGCTGAAACCAATTCATCGAGCCGATAGCGATCGGCCACGATCGCAATTCGCGCGTCGGGTCGTCGGCTCCTGAAAAGCTCGACTTGCTCGACTGCAGAGCTAAAATTTGCGCCCGTATGGACGACGAGAAACAATTGTCGGCTTCGCTGAGCCTTGCTAGCGGGCAGATCGCCCGCACATGACACGGAAGTTAGAATCCGGAGATTTGCTGACCGTAAGATCTCCGCAAGGCCTTCCTTGAGTAAGCTAAGCTTTCCAACCAGTACGATTCCAAAAGGGTATCGCCGCCTCATGATGGCACTCCAGACTGTGCACGATAATACGATTGCCGGGGCGGTTGACTCCGACTAGAGCTCAAAATGGGTATCGTTTCCTGTCCCGAAACTCCTCATGGCTGGGTTGAGTGAGTGGCTTCGCGAGAAGGTGAAAGGTGCGCCCGTTATGAAATTGGCCAAATGCTAGAATCAATCGACTAAATTCCATATATACCTTTCGATATAGAGTGGTTGCAATCAAACCGTTGGTTGTATCAAAGCCGCGGACGGCAGTCTCTTATTTGCATATTCGCGAG
>Ga0207665_10003834_pt1 | contig 10050 bp, 9 predicted proteins | sample LARL112metaG_FD_184351 | JGI IMG/M metagenome (GOLD analysis project Ga0207665, IMG submission 184351) | Corn, switchgrass and miscanthus rhizosphere microbial communities from Kellogg Biological Station, Michigan, USA - LAR L11-2 metaG... | ecosystem: Host-associated > Plants > Roots >...
ATACCCGGGATGGATGGCATCCACGCCCTTGGCTTTCGCCAGGGCGACAATTCCCGCAATATCCAGGTAAGCCTCTACCGGCCCTTTTCCCTCACCCGCCAGATACGCTTCGTCCGCCTTGAACCGGTGCAGCGCCAGCCGGTCTTCCTGTGAATAAATTGCTACCGTCCGCAAGCCGAGTTCGTTTGCGGCACGAAAAATCCTGATCGCGATTTCGCTGCGATTCGCCGCCATCAGTTTGCGGATTGGCTTTTGTTCGGACATAGTCAGGCGCGCGCCGGTCAGCGCAGCCGATCATTCTTTCACGCCAGATAGGTACCACTACAGCAGTTTTTTCAATAGATGCAATGAGTGTTTTGTATGCAGAGGAAAAATCGAGGGGCCGCTTGCGCGGTTATTGCGCTGCAGTTGCGGCTTTTTGCTCCGCCGGCGCATTCTTCAATTCTTCCAGCTCTGATTGGAGCTTCGCCCACGCCTTCTTATCCTTCTTTATCGCGAATGCCGTATCGGTACTGCCAAAATATTCCAGCAACTCGGCGCGAATTTCCGGAGTCATTCCAGCGAACTTCTCATCCGCCAATTTACCTAGCAGCTTCGCATGTGTTGTATCGCTCAATTTATACTGCCCCGGCGGGCTAACCTCTCCCAAATCGAAGTTGTCGTTCTTCAGCTCCGGTTTTCCATCTTCGCGTTCTTCCCGCAGTAACTCGCGATATTGATCTATCGTTTCGTTAAAGCTGATTTCAAACATGCGTTCGGTTTCCGGAGTGGGCGTTTTGAACTGCAAAACCTTCAACGGTCCGAACTTCGGCAAAATCTTGTAAATGAAAGCCAGCAATTTGTCGCCAAATGTCGGCTTCTGATAGTCCTTGCCCCACTCTTTTTCGTAACTTGACCGTTTCAGATTGTAGAGAAATTTCCTCTTCGTGATTCCCGGCGTATCCTTTTGAATGTCATCTTCCTTCAAGTCCCACGCGATCCGTGTGGCTTTCGGAAGCAGATCGCTCACTGCATGGCGGTACGAATTCAGGACGTGATCTTCATCCTTCAGCACTTTCTTCAGGTCCAACCCATAGGTTTCTTGAAATGCTTGCTCCAGAAGGCGCGGAGAAACCTGGAAACCGATGAAGTCGTGGTAACTTTGCGGCGCATAACGCCCTTTGGCAACCTCCAGCACGTCGAATCCGAATTCCGTCTTTACGTGTGCAAGCTTGTCCTGTTCATATGAGACGGAATCGCCGTATTTCTTTTTTAGTTTTGGATATAGGACTGGAACGGCTTTATTGACTCCGTCACGGTGTCCCTTGTTGTCCGCCGCATAGTGCGCCATGGATCCCAGCGCGAAAGCATACTCCTGCAGGTTTTGCGCATCATGCAGCATTGCCAGCACAAAATCTCCGCTACGCACGTAATGAGTCAAATCGCTAAAAAACGGATTGCCCCCCGGGTAGTAACCCAGATCCTGGATAATTGCTCCGCCGTAGGAATAGGCTTTGGCGGCACGCAGCTCTTCGTCTGTCGCGTTTGGAAATCGCTTCTTTAAAGCGGGCCTGATATTCGCATCCCACGCGGAGTCAATAATCGCCTGATGCGCCATCACCGAGTACGCATCGCTCTCCATCGGACCGACAAGAAGGATTGTCAAAGTCAGCAGAAAAGCAGTCGCATGCTTAAGCCATCGGCCAACGCTGGATTTGCAATTCACTCAGAATCCCGCCTCTCGCTGATTTCTCGCTCTTAGCAAAAAACTACAAATTGATTCCAGGAAGATGAGTCTATCTGCATTGCGAGCGCTATCCAACGCGCTTGAACGGGGATGGTACGAAGAGTGTAACCACACAATTGGAGTGTCGGGATAGGGATAAACCAGTACTGATCTGGAATGGGTCGAGTTAGGCTGGGTTGAGTTGAACTGAGTTGAGTGGAACAACGATCGCGTCGGAACACGTTTGTGGCGTCAGCTTCCGCCATCAGTCCATTAGTATTTTCTTAGCACACCGATCACACGGCCTTGAATCTTCACGTCGCTCGCCGACTCGATGATTGGTCCCATTTCTGAATTTGCAGGCTGCAGCCGAATCTTGCCCGGACCTTCGCGATAAAAACGCTTTAACGTCGCTTCATCTCCACGCACCAGCGCCACCACGATGTCGCCCGCGTTCGCCACTTGCGTCTGCTCGCACACCACGTAATCGCCATCCATGATGTGATCCTCAATCATGGAAGTACCTTTCACCTGCAACACAAAGGAATTGCCGCCGCGCGCAAAATCGCCCAATGAAATCGTCTCTCGTTCTTCCACGGCCTCTAGCGGCCGCCCTGCTGCGATCCTGCCAAGCAGCGGCAGCTCCTGAATTTTGCGCTCGATTACTTGCTCTTTCACGGACTTCGGCAGCTGCACAATTTCGATCGAGCGGCTCTGGTTGTAGCCGCGGCGGATAAATCCTTTTTTTTCCAAAGTGGTAATGTGCTTGTGCACCGTGGCCAGCGACGTCAGCTTCAGGCCTTTGCCGATTTCTTCAAAGCTCGGCGCATAGCCGTGTTTGGTTTCAAATCCCACCAGGAAATCAAGCACTTCTTTCTGTCGTTTCGTCAGGGCCATCGCTTGCCTCCAGTAGCACCGCCTATTTTTTCCATCACGCGTTTTTTGCGAGATGAATCTTGGCGATGCGCTTTTCTCCAGGCACTCTTTCCCACGGGTGCGTAGCTGTTCCTTGCTTTGCTCTGTCCCGTGCTCTGAATCGGTCCCGAATATGGCCTGCTGCTCGCACTACTTTCCACGGGCAATCCGCGTTCACTTGACCCACTTTAGGCGAAAAGAAAGCGAAGTGTCAACTACCCTTTCGTCCCAATTTCCTTCCCTGGCGTTTACCGCCCTGCTATAAAAACTCTGCATGCCTTCCACGCCCCGTGCATCGAGGTCCATCATTGCCGCAGGAATCATCGCGATTCTCGGCGGTACATTGGCTGCACTGTTCAATCTCGCGGCCATAATCCTTTTTTCTTTTTCTTATTTTCCATTAGCTGCCAACTATCCGGATTTCATGCGCCCTGTACTCTACGTGCTGTGGATATTTTTCTTACTGTGCGCGCTATTCGTCGTAAGCATTGGCATTCAGGTCATTCGCCTCAGGAATTGGGCGCGCATCTCGCTGCTGGTTACTTCCGGCTGCCTGCTCTTCTTTGCCGTTACCGGGATTATGGTCATACTCGTAACGGTATTCTCCGAAGTCTCGCCGGATCCGCTCGTCTCGAAATCCGCACTCGCGGCTGTTCTTGCTGTGACCTATGGAATTCCCGCCGGCATTTCGTGCTGGTGGTTGGTTCTCTTCACGCGGCCTTCCGTAGTGGCGCAGTTTCATTCCGTACCGGTTCTCGAAGGAGTTTCACCCGCGATTTCTGCCTTTCGGTTGACCAGCCTGAACTGTCCGCTGGCCATCCGAGTCATTGGCTGGTATCTCGCGTCATTTGTGCTCATCGTGCCATTTCTTCCGTTCATTTCCGGACGCTTTCCAGCTTTTTATTTTGGGCATATATTCCGCGGCCCTTTGTCCACCCTGGTTCTCTTTCTGAATTTCGCGATACTGTTCGTTCCGGGATTCGGCCTGCTTCTCTTAAAAAGATGGAGCTATCCGTTGACCATCGCCAGTCAACTGATCGTCTGTGCCAACGCGATCTCCGCGACCTTCAGTTCTTCCTACACGGAAGCGATTCGGTCCCTGCTCGGGAAAATGAACCTGCCGCAACTTTCTCCCACCACGGATCAGATGTTGAGCTACTCGCGCTACTTCCAGCTGTTCAGCCTGGCCATACCCATCGCCATCGTGATTACCTTGCTGCTGTTCCGGCGCGAATTCTTTGCGGCGGCTGCCGCGGAGGTCTATTCCAATTCTTCGCAAGCCATGCTCTGAACTGTCCCGCTTTCTGCAACTTGCGCTGGGGCCTTTGCTTTCTTCAATTGCAGTATTCAAATTTCGCCTGTTGCCGGTCAGGCACTTTCGCGCCGCCTTCGCCGCGCTGTGCTATCATTTTTATCCAGGCTCTTGGCGGTTCGCTTCAGCTTCCAACCTGCACGCTGTTCCGCCCAGTCGGGTCGCTGCATCCTATTTGCGTGAATGCGCGTCTTGCGAGCCTGCGGCAGGCCCGCCTGCCGCCGCGGAGTTTCGCTTTCTACAAGCGGCCTGCCTCTCCCGGGGAAATGCTTGGTAGAGAGGCATATACCTCTGGCTGAATTCTAAGGAGTTGCGACGAAGCATGGCCACGACCACCGATATTCCGCTGCCTAAGCACAAGCGCGAAGTAATAGACCGCGCTGTCATCCGTTTCGCCGGAGATTCCGGCGACGGTATGCAGGTCACCGGCAGTCAGTTCACCAATACTGTCGCTCTCTACGGAAACGATATCGCCACCTTCCCGGACTTCCCCGCCGAAATCCGCGCTCCTGCGGGCACCCTTCCCGGCGTCAGCGGCTACCAGCTGCATTTTTCATCGAGCGAGATCTATACGCCCGGCGACGCCGTCGACGTGCTCATCGTCATGAATCCCGCCGCGCTGAAAATGAACTTGGCCGACCTAAAGGCCAACGGCATTCTCATCGTCAATTCCGATGCCTTCGCCGAGACCGACCTTCGCAAAGCGCAGATGGTGTCCAATCCGCTCGAAGATCATTCGCTCGATAAATATCGCCTGTTCTCCGTAGAACTGGAACGCCTCACAAAAGTCGCTCTCGAACATCTCGGCCTGGACGCTAAGTCCGTCAGCCGTTGCAAAAATTTCTTCGCTCTCGGCATGTGCTATTGGCTCTACAACCGCTCAATGGAAGGCACGACGCGCTGGGTTGAGGAGAAATTTTCCAAAAAGCCGCTGCTTGTAGAAGCCAACAAGCTCGCCATGAAAGCCGGCTATTCCTACTGCGAAGCCACCGAAGCATTTCAAATCAGTTACGAAATTCCACCCGCGCAGCTGGAGCCCGGCCTTTACCGCAATATGAGCGGAAACCAAGCGCTCGCGCTGGGCTTCATTACCGCTTCGCAAAAATCTGGCCTCAAACTTTTCCAGGGCAGCTATCCCATCACACCCGCTTCGGACATCCTGCACGAACTTTCGCAGTACAAGGATTTTGGCGTAATCACCTTTCAAGCCGAAGACGAAATTGCCGCCATCACCTCCGCGATCGGCGCAGCCTACGCAGGCGCATTAGCCATCACCACAACTTCCGGACCTGGCATGGCGCTCAAAACCGAAGCTCTGGGGCTCGCCGTGGCCGTGGAAATTCCACTCGTCATCTGCGACATTCAACGCGGCGGCCCGTCAACAGGACTGCCCACCAAAACCGAGCAGGCCGATTTACTGCAAGCTCTTTTCGGACGCAATTCTGAAGCTCCCATTCCCGTGATCGCTCCCGCCACGCCAAGTGATTGCTTCTGGGCCGCCGTCGAAGCTTCGCGCATCGCCGTCAAGTACATGGTTCCGGTCATCATTCTTTCCGACGGCTATCTTGCAAACGGAGCCGAGCCCTGGCGCATTCCCGATCTCGAATCCATTCCTGATTTCAAAGTGCAGTTTGCGTCCGATCCTGTCGACTTCAAGCCTTATCGCCGCAATCCCGATACGCTCGCGCGGCCCTGGGCCGTTCCTGGAACACCAGGCCTCGAACATCGCATCGGCGGCCTGGAAAAACAGGACGTGACCGGCAACATCAATTACGAGCCGCTTAACCACGAAAACATGGTTCGTATTCGCGCCGCAAAAGTTGAAGCCGTCGCGCAGGACATTCCCGACATCGTTCCCGCGGGTGATCCCGAAGGCGATCTTTTGATCGTAGCGTGGGGCTCGACGCACGGTGCCATCACCGCCGCCTTAAAAGCGCAGCGCGAACTCGGCCACCGCATCGGCCACGTCCACTTGCGCCACCTGAATCCGTTGCCCACGAATCTTGGTGAAGTCCTGAAGCGCTACAAAACGATTCTGGTGCCGGAACTAAACATGGGTCAGCTGCTCTGGCTCCTGCGCGCAAAATTTCTGGTGAACGCCATCGGCTTGAACAAAATCCAGGGCCGCCCGTTCAAGCAGTCCGAACTAGAGCAAAAAATCGCCGAGCTAGTCTCGTAGTCTTGCGTCGCGTATTTATGTTCCGAGCGAAGCGAGGAATCTCTCTTCGATTGCAGCGATGAATCGAAATTAAAAATGGAGCACCATTCGTCATGACCACAGCGACGCTGCCCGTACTCACAAAAAAGGACTTCCAGACCGACCAGGAAATCCGCTGGTGCCCCGGTTGCGGTGACTACGCCATCCTCGCCGCCGTCCAGGCCGTCTTCCCCGAGCTTGGCATCAAGCGCGAAAACTTCGTTGTCGTTTCCGGTATCGGCTGCTCTTCGCGCTTCCCGTATTACATGAACACGTTCGGCTTCCACACCATCCACGGCCGCGCGCCCGCCGTAGCCACAGGCATCAAAGCCATTCGCCCCGATCTTGAAGTCTGGGTAGCCACCGGCGATGGCGACGCTCTCTCCATCGGCGGCAATCACACCATCCACATGCTGCGCCGCAACGTCGGCCTGAAAGTTCTTCTCTTCAACAACCGCATCTACGGTCTGACCAAAGGCCAGTATTCGCCCACATCCGAGCTGGGCAAAAAAGCCAAGTCCACTCCGTTTGGCTCGCTCGACCGTCCGTTCAATCCCATTTCGCTGGCCATCGGCGCTGAAGCCACCTTCGTTGCCCGCTCGGTAGACGTCTTCCAAGTCCACCTGAAAGACACCCTCAAGCACGCCGCCGCGCACAAAGGTTCCGCGTTCGTCGAAATCCTGCAGAACTGCAACATCTTCAACGACGGCGCCTGGACCAGCATCACCGAAAAAGACGCCCGCAGCGAACACGTCATCCAACTCGAACACGGCAAGCCGCTCATCTTCGGCAAGAACCGCGATAAGGGTATCCGGCGAACCGCCGACGGGGACATCGAAGTCGTGCATCTGGGCAACGGCATCGCCGAGTCCGGCCTCATCATCCACGACGCGCATCACCCGGGCCCCTTTTACGCCTTCCAGCTCTCGCACATGGAAAATCGCGAAGGCTTCCCGACTCCCATCGGCGTACTCCGCTCCTGGGGCGATATACCCCGCTACGAAGACGTCATCAATCAGCAGGTAGCCGAAGTCCAAGCCAAGCGCGGCGTAGGCGACCTAGCCAAACTCTTGCGCGGCGGCGACACCTGGCGCGTCGAAGCGCGCTAAGCGCCAAGCTTTCTTCAACCCTATTTCCGCGCCATCGGTACTGCCATTCTGGCGCCCAAGACCAACTAACCATCCTATTTTGTGCAGTTTAACTCCTACAGCCTTCTACCCGTTGACGCCCGCAGTCTCGCTTTCTACCCTGAATACTCCTCAGAGCGCACTTCGCCCAAGTCTGCGTGCTCTTCGCCCAGATGAAGTGTTCGATCACTTTCTCTCAAGGGGACTTAATGCAAAAATCGCTCTACATAGCACTCATGCTGTGCGCGGCGTTGCTCTTGTTTCTGACGCCCGCATCGACTCGCGCCGATTCCGTTCCTGGCGACACCACCGTGGTACTTAATGCTTCCACGGTGACCACACTCACCGGTCTGGGTCTGTCCGTGAGTTCGCTGGGACAAGCCAGCTTTGACGCCACTACTCGGACTTTCACCTTCCCGATCACCAGTGGCACTATCAGCGGAACGGGCGACATCTTCAATCATGATGGTTCCGGCTTCTCACTGACCGCGGGCTCAAACTCGATCACTTTCCGTAATTTCGTCATCAACACATCCACGGACACACTCAGCGGCAACGTTCATTTCGGCAACACGCAAATGAACGGCGTCGCGCTGTTTGACATCGGCAACGGCGGAGTACTCTCGCTTGATGCGCAGGCTGCGGCCAGCCTGTTCGCGGCGTTCGGCGTGTCCAACCTCGCCGGAACGACGTTCGGCACTGCAGCGATCAATATTCCGTTCACTTCTGGCGGCACTGACGGATCCGGTGGCACTCCGACTGGCACAACTCCGACCCCTGAGCCTTCCGTCCTTGGCTTGCTCGCAGCCTCGGTTCTTGTGATCGGAGGCCTTGCCCAGTTCCGCTCGCGCAACCGAACCCAGCTTTACACTCCGTGCTACAACCAAGAAACCTAGGTTGCGCACAAAACATCGTAACCACGCAAGGGCACGGTTTTCCGTGCCCTTTGTCGTTTGCAAAGGGTAACCACGCCTGTAATTCCCCCTCTCGTCGCTCCGCTGTCCCCTGGTACTAGGCTGTGCTACTTACACCGAGTTTCGGAACCTAGTAGCGCACTCCGTCGGATTCCCCATTTTTCGGTTTCGGCTCGCCGGCCGTTTGGCCGGAACCTGACTCTAGTCTTCCGATCTGTGATCCTGTACCTTCTGACGAAACTCTCGGGCTCCGTCACTCGTATACAGCTCAAGGAACGACCGCCCATGCCTTTTTCGCCCCTGCTACCTGTTCATATCGCCGGCGGAATCGTGGGCATACTCTCCGGTACCGCCGCCATGTCTTTCCGCAAAGGTTCGCTCCGGCACGCCCTTGCTGGAAAGGTCTTCGTCGCAGCGCTGCTGACCATGGCCAGCAGCGCGGTGTACCTGGCGTTCATGAAAAACCAAATGAGCAATGTGCTAGGCGGCACCTTCGCATTCTATCTGGTAGCAACCGGATGGGCGACCGCCAGGCGCGGCGACGGGGAAACGGGCATTTTCGATTGGGCGGCGGTTCTGATTCCTTCGCTGGTCGGGATTGGCCTCTGGATATTAGGTTTACGAGTGGTGTCTGGCCACGCGAAGCCAGCAAATGGAGTTCCCCTCGGGATGTACTTTTTCATGGGTTCGGTGATGCTGCTGGCTGCCGCGGGGGACGTTCGCATGCTCGTGAGGGGCGGCGTCTTCGGTGCCAAACGCATCGTGCGCCATCTCTGGCGCATGTGCTTTGGACTTTTCATCGCCACCGGGTCGTTTTTCCTAGGACAGCAACAAGTGTTTCCCCGCTGGCTACGTGGATCGCCTGTGCTTTTTATCCCAGCACTGCTGCCGCTGGCGTTGCTGATTTTCTGGTTGTTTCGTGTTTGGTTTACATCAGCCTATCGAAAAAAGGTCATCGTTGCCCAGTCGGGGGCTTCCTAATGTAGTGCAGGGCTTTAGCCCTGCCAGGAGGACACAATGTTTCGAGAACGGGCCCTAAAGATCGTGTTGGTCATCGTGGGTTTGCTCTTCATCGCGACTGTTTACCCATTGCTTTTCTTGGTGCGCGACGAACCGACCCTGCAGATGATGCTTTCCATCTACGTCACGCTGGGAGTTTTCCTGCTGCTCGCGTCACGCAATCCGTCCGCGCACCGCAGCCTGATTGCGTTCGCGGCATGGTCGAGCTTCGCTCACGCCGCCACCATGGCCGTGCAGGCAGTTTTCACGACGAGCGAACGCGCACACCTGCTCTACGGCGTACTTCTCTTTGTAATTATCGGTGTAGCGCTGCTCGTGGTCTCACCACCAAAGGTAGCGAAGGTAAGCGTCGCTGCGGCCTGATCACAGGGTTTCAGGGTTTCAGGGCTTGTACTTGCAAGCCCTGAGGTAAAGAAGTTTGTTTTACAAACCCTGTGATACACAAGTTTCACGGTTTGTTTCACAAACCCTGAGCTGGGGCTGTCGTTCCATCGCCGCCATCGCGCCTGCCTTCTTCTTCCCAATGTAGTGCAGGGCTTTAGCCCTGCTCCGCGGTGAAACGCCAATGAAAGCCGCCATCTATCGCAGACACGGGCCACCGGACGTCCTCCAAATCGAGGACGTCGAAAAGCCCGTGCCCAAAGACAATGAAGTCTTGATCAAAGTGCGCGCGGCTTCCGTCAATCCACTTGATTGGCGCTTGATGAAGGGGGAGCCTCGTGCGCTCCGTATAGTGCCGCGCTTGATGAGAATGCCGATCGGCAAACCCGGAGTTGATGTCGCCGGCGTGGTCGAAGCAGTAGGCAGTAAAGTCACGCAGTTCAAACCTGGCGACGCGGTGTTTGGCTCATGTCCTGCGG
>Ga0207665_10003835_pt1 | contig 10048 bp, 5 predicted proteins | sample LARL112metaG_FD_184351 | JGI IMG/M metagenome (GOLD analysis project Ga0207665, IMG submission 184351) | Corn, switchgrass and miscanthus rhizosphere microbial communities from Kellogg Biological Station, Michigan, USA - LAR L11-2 metaG... | ecosystem: Host-associated > Plants > Roots >...
CAGCTCACCGTGGCTAGCCGCCAGCAACTGCTCGCCCTGGGCATGAAAGACGACGCCATGCAGTACCGGGTACGCGCGGGCGGGCCTTGGCAGACCTTGCTACCCGGGGTCTACCTAGCCGCGAGCGGAGTGCCCAGCTTCTCGCAGAAGGAAATGGCCGCGCTGCTATACGCCGGACAGGACAGTCTGATCACTGGCCCTGTCGCGCTGGCCTACTACAGCATCAGGAGCGTCCCGTTCGGGGATCTGATCGACGTCCTAGTGCCCGCGCGCCGGCAGCGGCTCAGCACCGGCTTCGCCCGGCTGCACCGGACGACCAGGATGCCAGCCCGAATCTCGTCGAGCGGGCCGCTGCGGATGGCACCGGCGCCTCGCGCCGTGGCCGACACGGCCCGGCTGCTCAACACGCTGCGCGATGTCCGCGCCGTGGTCGCCGACGCTGTCCAGCTCGGCCGGTGCACGGTACGGGAACTCGGCGATGAACTCGCCTGCGGACCGGTGAAGGGTTCGGCGATGTTCCGCTCGGTGCTGGCCGAGGTGGCCGATGGCATCAGGTCTACAGCCGAAGGGGATCTGCGCGACGTGATCCGGGTGAACCGGCTGCCGATGCCGCTATTCAACCCCTCGTTGTACCTGGGGGACGTTTTTCCCGGCAAGCCTGACGCCTGGTGGCAGGATGCCGGGGTAGCCGCCGAAGCTGACTCACGTGCCTGGCATCTATCTCCCGAGGACTGGGATCGCACGAGGCGCCGCCACGACCGGATGGCCGCGGCCGGGATCATCATGCTGCACTTCTCCCCGCGCGACCTCCGCCGCGAGCCCGCGTTGGTAGCACGACGGATCCGTGATGCCCTCACCAACGGCCTCGCCCGCCCCCCTCTCCCCATCCGCACCATCTCTTGCTCAACCATCGATCCCCTTACCCAACGCCCCACTCACTTCTGATCCAGTTCCCGCCCCGAGCTCACCACTGGCATCACTTTCCTCCCACCAGCCTCACTGGCAAGGTTCCCTGATTCCGTGAAAGTGGCACTCTAAGGAATAGGTGCCGTATAGAGCCACTCTCATGGAATCTTGTGGGTTGGGGGAAGTGAAACGAGAGGTCTCTGGGGAAGGAGGTGAGCAATTCGGTGTATCAGGACGGGCCGGGTGTACTCTGCTTTACCGGGTAGCGGCAGGGATGGGGGTCGCCATGGGGTACAGCGGGCATAGAGGACCTATGCCTGCCGTACCGCGTCCGCCTGAGGAGCAGGCCTTGCCGGAGGAGCGGCGGCCGGCCGAGAAGTGGTGGCTGGCCGAGAAGCCAGAGTCGGCTGGGAAGCGAGAGTCGGCTGAGACGCAGGGTGGGTCCGCTGAGACCCAGCGCGAGTCTGATCAGACACAGCGCAGGCCCGCTGAGACGCAGCCCAGGTCCGCCGAGACGCAGCGCAAGTCGGGCGAGACGCAGCCGCTGGCCGTGAAGAGCGGGCTCGGCGATAAGTGGTGGCAGGCCGAGAGGCAAGGGCCGGCTGGGCAGCGCAGGTCGGCTGAGACACAGTCCCTGACCGAGAAGCAACGGCCGGCCGCGAAGCCAGAGGCAACTGCGAAGCCAGAGGCAGCCGCGAAGCCAGAAGTGGCCGAAAGGCAAGGGCTGGACGAGAAGTGGTGGCTGGCCCCGAAGCAGGGACCGGCGGGGAAGCCAGGTCTGCCCGGGAAGCCAGGTCTGCCCGGGAAGCCAGGTCTGCCCGGGAAGCCAGGGCTGTCTGAGGGGCAGGGCCTGGCTGGGAAGCCGGGGTTGGCTGAGAGGCGGGATTCGGCCGAGACTCAGCCGCTGCCGGTGATACGAGGGCCATTCGAGAAGCGGGGGATGGCCGGGGCACAGGGGGCCGCCGCGACGCAGGCGCCCGCTGGGACGCAAGTCGCCGGGAGGCAGGAAGCCGCCAGGACGCAGGGTGCCACTGGGAAGCAGGGGTCTGCTGGGGCGGGGAAGCTGCCGGAGGATTGGTGGGATCCGGGGTGGCAGGCGGTTCAGTCGCCGGGGGCCGGCCCGCTACAGCGGGAGATCCTGGGGTCCGCCCGCGGGCCGGGAACGCACCTGGCCAGCGAGGTTCAGGACGAGGCCCCGCCGTCGTGGCAGCAGGTTCTGGGGAACACGTTCAGCTTGTGGGCGGGGCGGCATCTGCGCTGGCTCCGCGGGGCGCCGGGGCAGGGGCGCGGGCGGCTGGCGGCGGCCGCGGCGCTGGCGGCCGGGCTGGTGGTGGTCGGCATCGGGGCGGGCGGGCTGATTACGGCTAACGTCTCGGCGGCGCCTGCGGTCAAGGTCGCACGGCCGACGCCGATCGCGGCGCCGACAGGACAGGCCGAGGCGCCGCCCACGACGGCTGTTTCGGCCGCTCCGGTAGGGAAAGCCCAGGCCGTGGCCAAGCCGGTCTGGGTGAGCATCCCGGCGATCGGGATCAAGAAGACCAAGCTGATCCACCTCGGGCTGAACAAGAACGGCACGCTCCAGGTGCCGCGCACCACCACGGTGGCGGGCTGGTTCACCGGGGGCCCGCGGCCGGGCGAGGTCGGCTCGGCCGTCATCGCCGGGCATGTGGATTCGAAGACCGGGCCGGGGATCTTCTTCTGGCTGCGGGCGCTGAAGCCAGGCGACAAGGTGTACGTGGGGCGCGCCGACGGGACGATGGCGATCTTCACCGTGACCCGGGAGCACATGTACGCCAAGGACAGGTTCCCCACCAAGGCGGTGTACGGGGCCGTCCCGGACGCTGAGCTGCGCCTGATCACCTGCGGCGGGATCTTCGACCGGTCGACGGGCAGCTACCTGAGCAACGTGGTGGTCTTCGCCCGGCTCAGCAGATAATCGATTGATACTGCTGCGTACCGTAGCGCGAGGGACGCAATCAGGCATTCCGGTAGATAACGACACTCGTGTGTGATCTGCTGTCTCAGATAAGTAACGAACGGGACCGGCGGGGACCGTCGTCACCGTGTTCTTCCTGAGGTCACGGGCTTGTACGCCCGTGGTGGAGGCGGGATAGCGCATGCAGCTGGCCAGTACGAGCCGGACCACGGAGGTGGTGAGATCCGCCGACCGGAAAGCCCCCGTGACACCACCCCGGGAGCCTTCGTGGGGCCGGGTCCTGGCCACCACCATCAGCCTGTGGACGGCCCGGCGGATCCCCCGGCTGCGCCGGCCCGGGCTGGCTCTGTTCCTGGCTCTCGTCATGCTGGTCACGGCGGCCGCCGTGGTGGCTGTCGTCCAGCTGACCACTACCCCCGCCCGGACGGCGCCCTCGGCCAGCCCGCACCGGGCGGCGGCGGCGCGGGCGGGCGCCCCGCCCGCGGCCGGACCAGAGGCGGCCGGACCAGGGGTGACGGGGACCGCCGCGGACATCAGGGCCCAGGCCGCGACGTGGGTCGCCGCGCAGGTCGGCAGCGACCAGAGCATCGCGTGTGACCCGGTCCTGTGCACCGCGCTCGGCGCGCACGGCGTCGCGTCGGGCCGGCTGATGCCGCTCGGCCCGACGGCGGGACCGCCGGGCGCCAATGTGATCGTCACGTCCGCGGCCGAGCACGCCCAGGCCAGCCAGGAGGCGCCGACGTTGCTGGCCAGCTTCGGGACTGGAACCAGCCAAGTCGAGGTCCGCGCGGCCGCCCCGGGCGGGGCCGCCGCCTACGCCAAGGCGCTGGCGGCCGACCTGGCCTCCCGCCGGTACGGCGGCACGCAACTGCTGCACAGCAAGAGCATCCAGGCCGGCGCCGAGGCCGCCGCGCAGCTCCAGACGGGCCAGGTGGATTCCCGCATCCTCATCATGCTCGCCATGCTGGCCTCGCAGCATTCCTGGCGAGTGGTCGCCTTCGGCGATTCCTCGCCCGGGGTCGCGCTGGCCGACGCCCCGCTCCGGCAGGTGACCATTACCGGCAACGACGCCAGGACGGTGGCCGCGGCGCTCGCCCTGGTCCATGCGCAGCAGGCGCCGTACGCTCCGGCTCAGGCCACCATCGTCCGGCTGGCCGGCGGCCAGCCGGGCCTTCGTATCGATTTCGCAGCTCCTGGCCCGCTCGGGCTCCTGACCGGCAATGCTTCTGGGTGAATAGGGGGTACAAGTTCCCAGGGTGACGGAAGGGACCAGTGATGAGGTTCGGTAGGCGATTCGTCCTGCTTACTTCGTTCGTCATCCTGCTGGGCGGCAGCGGTGCCGCGCTGTCGCCGACGGCGTCCGCCATCGGGAAACCGGGCGCGGCCGCGGACCAGGGCTTCGTGCGCTGCGCCAACCTATCGCCGGGCACGCCGGAGGACATCTACCTCTACCCGTTCGGCAATCCGTCCCATCCGACCGTGCTCATGCACGACGGCTACGGCAGCGTGTCCGCGTACATGCCGGTCGCCGCGGGCCAGTACACGGTGGCGATGCGCCCGGCGGGCGCGTCGTCCTCCAGCCCGCCATCGGTCTCGACCAGCTTCATGGTGGGCGCCGGGACGAGCTACACCGTGGCCAGCATCGGCTCCGCCTCGGGCCGCAAGCTCGAGATCCTGACCGACCAGACCGCCGGGCAGGCCGGGCACAACGCGCTGGTCCGGGTCATCCAGGCATCGGTGAAGCAGCCCAAGGTCACGGTCAGCGTGGGCGGGGACACCCTGGCCCGGCAGCTGACCTTCGGCGCGGCCACGTCGTACCAGGCCGTCGAGCCGGGGACGCCGACGGTCACGTTCGTCGCGCCCGGCGGCCGGGCCGCCAGGACGGTCAGGCTGCCCGCCGGTTCGGTGCACACGATCGTGGTGCTCGACGAGGCCTCCGGATCGAAGCTGAAGATCGACAGCCTGACCGACGCGGCCGCGAGCCGGGACACCGCCCCCAAGGGCGGCGCGGCGACCGGGATGGGCGGTACGGCACCGGGGAAGGATGGCGGCCCCGGGTCGGTGCCGTGGCTGGCCACGCTGGCGGGCGGGCTGCTGCTGGCGATAGCCGGCGGGCTCGGCCTGCGCCGGTCGCGCCGCCCGGCCCCGGCCGGGCACGAGCACGAGCACGTCCGCGGTTAACACGCGAGCACGTCCGCAGTTAACACGCGAGCACGTCCGCGGGTAACACTGGCCGTCTCGCGCTGTTACCGGATGGCATCCGGGCGACGACTCGGGCGGACCATGCCGGCCATCTTCATCCGGCCGGGGACCCGGCCCGGGCGCTAGCCGGCCCCGGCCGTAGGCTTACCGCCATGCCGGAGTCGCCGCTGATCCTGGTCACCAACGACGACGGACTGCAGTCTCCAGGGCTGCTCGCGGCCGCGGAGGCGGTGGCGGACTTCGGGGAACTGCTCATCGCCGCACCCGCGACGCAGCAGAGCGCGATGAGCCGCGCCGTTGTGCGGGACGCGCGCTCGGGCGTCATCGAGCGGACCGAGCTCCAGGTGGACGGGCGGACCGTGCCGGGCTACGCGGTCAGCGGCTCGCCGGTGATGGCGGTGATGCACGCCGTTCTGGAACTGGCCGAGCGGCCGGTCGGCCTGTGCGTCAGCGGGATCAACTACGGCGAGAACATCGGCGCCGCCATCGCCGGCAGCGGCACCGTCGGCGCCGCCCTGGAGGCCGACGGCTACGGCATCCCCGGCATCGCCGCGGCGGTCACCGTGGCCGTGAGCGAGTGGCGCACGTTCGGCCCGGTCGACTGGACCGCCGCCAAGCACTTTATCCGGCTGCTAGCCGAGCAGGTGCTGACCGAGGGCATGCCGGACGGCGTATCGGTGCTCAACCTCAACGTGCCGCGGACCGCCACGCCGCAAACGGAGCTGCGCAAGACGACCCAGAGCCGCCAGCCCTACTACGTCCGCAGCCGCCCGGGCCCGCCCCGGCCGCTCGACCAGCCCTTCCAGTTGACCGTGGACGTCGTCGTCGACTGGGACCGCCTCGAGCCCGGTTCCGACATCTACGCCATCGCCCGGGACCAGGTGGCCTCGGTGACCCCGCTGACCTGGCGGATGACCGCCGACACCGACTGGACCCCCCGAACCCACGCGTAAGGAGCCGCTCACCCGCGTCCACAGCGTGAGCACCATGGGGTCGTGCCTGGGCCGGCCCGGCGCGAGTCGAACGCGCACTGGCGGTTTAGGGGACCGCTGTCCTCTCCGTTGGACCACGGGCCGTGGAGACGCACTCGAGGGTCGAATAGTGCGTCGCGGTATCCCCGGCCCGACTCGAACGGGCGACCTGCTGTTCCGGAAACAGCCGCGCTTTCCTGCTGCGCCACGGGGACATGCGGCCGCCGGAGGCGGCGGCCGCGAGACGTGCGTGCCAGGGGAGGGACTCGAACCCCCAGTGGCCGGGCGGCCGGCGGCTTTACAGGACGCTGCGCTGCCTATTGCGCGACCCTGGCATGGGGTGACCGACGCGGTTCGAACGCGCAGCCTCCGGGATCACAGCCCGGCGCTCTACCTGCTTGAGCTACAGCCACCGTACTCGGCGAAGGAATCGAACCTATTCGTCTCGCGGGTGTGAACCGCGCGCTCTCCCATTGAGCTAGCCGAGCGTGAAGCGCTCCCGGAGGGACTCGAACCCCCACCGCCGGATCCGTAATCCGGCATGATCTCCTTTTCACCACAGGAGCGTGGTAATGAAGCGGTGACGACGGGATTCGAACCCGTGGCATTCCGGGCGACAACCGGACGCTCTGACCAGCTGAGCTACGCCACCATGGCTCCGGCACCGGGATTCGAACCCAGATAGCTGCCTTAACAGGGCAGCGTCCTACCGATTGAACGACACCGGATCGTGAGTGCCGCGCTTTACCGTCCTCATACCGGTCCTGGCGCACGGCGGCCTTCGTAGCCCCACAGGGAGTCGAACCCTGTTCCGCGACGTGAAAGGCCGCGATCTTACCCATAGACGATGGGGCCATGGGCTGTACAAACGTGGTCCGCGCGGGATTCGAACCCGCATACTCCAGGGTGAGGACCTGGCGAGTCTGACCGCTTCCTCCAGCGGACCAGGGTATGCGCCGCCCCGGATTCGAACCGGGAACCAGCCGGGTAGAAACCGGATGCGCTTTCCATTGCGCCAGCGACGCACGGTGGGCCGTCAGGGGATCGAACCCTGGACGAAAACGCGGATTAAAAGTCCGCCGCTCTACCACTGAGCTAACGGCCCCTGCTACGGGAGCAGGGGCGGTTTCAGGTCCATCACCATCAAGCTGATCTCCTTAAGGTGGTAGCGGTAGGTGGCCTCGAACCACCGACCTCCTGGTTATGAGCCAGGCGCTCTACCAAGCTGAGCTATACCGCTGTGCGCGTACATCGCCATGGTCGGCCACCTCGGAATCGAACCGAGCAACTAACTGCGTATCAGGCAGTCCCCTTCAACCAGCTGGGTCGCGACCGTACGAGGGTGGCGGGCGACTCGAACGCCAGCGCTCGCGCGCCCATCCCGCTTCAAACGGGCGCCGGCCGGCCCGGCCGGTTCACCACCCAGCAGAGGAGAGCGGGCGACTCGAACGCCAGCGCCGTACGACGCCCGGCCGCTTTCGGGGCGGTGCCTGCACCCTGGCAGGTTCACTCTCCATGGACGAGCGGGAGACGGAGAACTCGAATCTCAGGGCTCGCGCCCCCACCCGCTTTCCAGGCGGGGACCACCACCTGGTGATGTCATCTCCCACGGAACTCGAGGAGCGTGCGGGATTCGAACCCGCGAGGGCCCTCCCGGACCCCTGCGCCTTAGCGGGGCGCTGCTGTAGCCGCTGAGCCAACGCTCCAGGTACATCAGTAGAGCTCGAGGTCGCCCGTCACCGGGTCAATGAGGTCGTCGTAATCCGGGCCGACGGCCAGGCAGGTCCGGGTGGGGATCCCGCCGAACTCGGTCAGGCCCCGGTCGGTGATCATGTGGACGACCAGGCCGACCGCGAGCGCCTTGTCGTACACACCGAGCAGTTCGGTCTCCGAACCCACCTTGACGGTGACTTTCCGCATGCTGAGCTCGAGCCAACTCCGTTCGGCCGCTGAGAATTGAACCTGGTCCGCACGGCCCGCTGGCGTGAGATGCGGCATGACCCGCTGCCTCAGCCATGCCATCGAGGCGTGCGCGCCCTGCGCGATCTCCTTGCCGCGGCGCATCTTCAGGTCGCGCCGGATGACGATGACCTGCTTGGTCGGACGCTGCTGTTCTTCGTGTTCCACGAGCGGTTAGCGGGATTCGAACCCGCGACCCCCACCATGGCGAGGTGGTGCTCTCAACCCCTGAGCTACAACCGCATGACCCCTTCAGGCCCTTCCCCGGTGCCGATCCGGGCGACGCGTCCCTACCGAGGACCCGCGGACGCCGGTCCGAAGGGCGTGAGCTGGGGAAGCGCGATTCGGACGCGCACTAATAGTTTCAGAGACTATCGGGCTGCCTGTTACCCCATTCCCCACTGGGCCCTAGAGCCACGTGCGCTCGGCAGGACTTGAACCTGCGCTGTCCACGTCCTCAACGTGGCCTCTCTGCCGCTGGAGTACGAGCGCGTGGAGCCGCCATCCGGTGCCGACCCGGACCGCCGGCCTTACGGGGGCCGGGTCACAGCCGTGTGTGACGGCGCTGGCGCGGGGCCTGCAGGGCGGCCCCGCGCACCGCGTGCGGAAGGCGCGATTCGAACGCGCAAGCCGCGAGGTCTGAGCTCGCGAGGTATCCCGGTTCCCGTCACTCCCGCATCGTGCGCCACCAGGGACTTGAACCCCGAACCGTCAGCTTAAGAGGCTGCTGCTCTGACCATTTGAGCTAGTGGCGCGTACCGTGATTTACCCAGAGCGGATGGAGAGAATCGAACTCTCATTATCAGTGTGGAAGACTGAAGTCCTGCCGTTGAACGACATCCGCATGGCGGTTCCCCGAGGGCTCGAACCTCGTACCTGCGCTACTTCACAGCGCCGCTCTTCCCGGTGAGCTAGAGAACCATTGACCGTCGGGAAGCAGGGACTCGAACCCCGTCCTCCTGGTCCCAAACCAGGGGCGCTTACCCTTACACCACATCCCGTTGAGTGGAGATGGCCGGAATCGAACCGGCTACGGCAACGCTTGCAGGGCGCGCCCGCTCCTTAGCTGTCACCCCCACGGGCAGGCCTCGGCCCATGCTGACTACACGCGCTCTGGCCTGCCGTTTCATGATGCTCACACTATGGACGTGTCAATAACCAAGCCTGTATTAAAGGCACGCAAGGACGGCAGGAGCCGAACCTGCATTTCGCCGGTTTTGGAGACCAGATGCCTATCCGCTGGCCCATCCCCAGGTAAATGAAAACCGCCCCGAGGGATTCTCCCTGGGACGGCTGCCGGTAAGTGCCTGCTGGACGCTTACACGGCAACCACGCCACGCCGATTGCTGAACAGGGCAGCATCGAGTGACGAGCCCGGGTGCATGTACCCCGCTCGTTTCAGCGTCTGCCACGTCGTCATGAATCCATGGTAGGTCTTCACATAGAAGGGAGCAATTGTATTTTCCGGCTTATTCCTCGGTGGGTACGGGAGATCCGGTGGCGGTTCACGCCGGGGGCCGGCCAGGGGGCTGCGCCCGGCGGGCCGCACCAACTGTCGACAGGCCGTCTGTCGACAGGCTGCCTGTCGACAGGCTGTGGATAAAGCCGTGGATAACTGCCCGGATTCTGTGGACACCGTGGGGACACCGTGGGGACGACAGAAAAACATGAGGTGAACAAGGCCCCCTTCACCTCATACATGAAGGGGGCCTGCTCGCAGTGTGCCGCATCCAGCCGCGGGGACCCGGCAGGCGCGCCGGCCAGCACATCCCGTCCGGGCGCGGTTGCCGTTACCGTTCCGGCGCTGCCGCCCTTGCCGTTTCCGGCGGGGGCGCCAGGTCCGCGCGGGCGGTCAGCAGGAACCACGTGGTCACGCCGGTGACCAGGGCAGGGGCCGCGGGCTGGCCGGCCACGAGGTGCAGCGCGGCCAGGGCCAGCGCTCCGGCGACCAGGGCGCGGGCGAGCAGGCGGAGCGGGCGTCCGCGCCGGACCCGCCCAGGAAGATGACGAACGGGCCAGCTCGCCCGCATCGCCCCCGTGCGAGCCCCGGAAACCTCAGCCGACCCTCCGGTCT
>Ga0207665_10003837_pt1 | contig 10047 bp, 9 predicted proteins | sample LARL112metaG_FD_184351 | JGI IMG/M metagenome (GOLD analysis project Ga0207665, IMG submission 184351) | Corn, switchgrass and miscanthus rhizosphere microbial communities from Kellogg Biological Station, Michigan, USA - LAR L11-2 metaG... | ecosystem: Host-associated > Plants > Roots >...
CCAGCTTCGTGGCCGGATTCGTAGGACGCCGCAGCGGCTCGAAGCGCCTAAGGGACGAGGCGCCCGTTGGGCCGGATGACGCGCCAGATGCCGCCGAACTCGGTGACGTTCTGACAGAGGATTTGGCCGGGCTTCTTGTCACCGATGTAGTAGTAGAGCGGGCGGCCCGCGTACGTCGCCTGCAATGAGCCGTCGCGGCGCTTGGTCGTGCCGAGGCGGGCCGCGCTGACGCCGTGTCCGGCGCGGGGGCGGGACTTCACGATGTACGGCGGCCACGCCTTGGCGCACGCGCCGGTGCAGGTGCTCTTGCCGAGCCGGTCGCGGGTGAACCCGTAGAGCACGAACCCGCGGCCGTCGAAGAGGATGCGCCCGTACGAGGACGACTTGACGGCGACCGTTGGGCGCACGCCGTCCCTTGATGCCCTGACGGAACCCGCACTCGCCGCTGCGACCGCGAGGAGCATGACCAACGCCGTGATCAGCCGCACGTTCGATTACTCGGCCGTCATCGCGACCATCGAGGCCTCGGCCGCGGCCACCGCTCGCTCCGCCGCGCCCTTGACGCCTTCGCCAAACGTCGGGAAGACATGATGCATCGCCGCGAGGTCGTCGACGGTGGCGCCGAACTTGAGGGCGAGCGAGAACCCTTGTACGATGTCGCCCGCGTTGCGGGAGACGACGTGCAGCCCGAGCACGCGCCGGCTGGCGCGGTCGAAGACGATCTTGAAGAGGCCGTGCTTCGCGTCGATGTACGAGAACCGGCGGACGAAGGTGTTGCGGACGACGCCGACCTCGTACCCCTGCTCTTCCGCCTGCTCCTCTGTGAGTCCGACGCCTGCGAGCTCGGGGTCCGTGAAGATCGACGTCGGCAGCACCGAATAGTCCGCAGCTCGCACCGAGCCGTTCGTGGCGAACATGTCGTCGGCGGCGAGCCGCGCCTGATACTGCGCGATCGGGGTGAACTGGGCGACGGCGTTGACGTCGCCCGCGGCCCAGATCCCGGGCACCGACGTTCGCATGTGGTCGTCGACCACGATCCCGGCTCGCGTCGTCTCGATGCCGACTCCGTCGAGGTTGAGCCCCTCGACATTCGGCACGCGGCCGGATGCGAGCAGGATCTGCGCGACCCTCAGCTCACGCGGCGCCGAGCCGTCGCGCGGCGCAAGCCTGGCGACGATCTCATCGCCGTCGCGGCGCGCGCTCTTGACGAAGACCGAGCGGACGAGCTCGATCCCCTCGTCCTCGAGCGCGGCGGCCAGGGTTGCCGATGCCTCGGCGTCGGCAAGGGGCGCGATGCGCTCGAGCGCGTCCACGATCGTCACCTTCGAGCCGAAGCGCGAGAAGATCTGCCCGAACTCGAGCCCGACGGCGCCGGCGCCGACGACCAGCAGCGACGCAGGCAGCTCGGTCAACTCGAGCGCGGAGACGTGGTCGATCCAGCCGACGTCGTCGATCCCCTCGACAGGCGGGACGGCGGTGCGCGAGCCGGTCGCGATCAGAATTCGATCAGCCTCGAGCACGTGCTCTCCCGCGCGGACGGTGCGTGTGTCGACGAGCGTCGCCTCGCCCGTGAAGGTGGTGAAGCCCTGCGCTTCGAGATCCGCGACCCAGCGCTCCTGCGGCTTCTTGAGCGTGTCCTTGCGCGTCTTGACCCGGGCGAGATCGACCGTGGTCGGCCCGGTGTCGATTCCGAGCCTGCCCGCGAGCTCCCGGATGTCGTGCGCAAGCTCCGCCGCGACCACGTAGGCCTTCGTCGGCGTGCAGGCGACGTTCGGGCAGCTGCCGCCCCACCGCTCCTTCTCGACCAGCGCCACGTGCGCGTCGTGCTCGCGAGCGGCCTTGCCGGCGGCATCACGAGCGGCCGAGCCGCCCCCGATCACGATCAGGTCGAAGTGCTCGCTCATGCCGATGCCTCCTCGATTCGCTTGGGGTCGCCCATCCCGTGGTGTCTCGTCTTCAAGGCGCTGGTGCGGCGGCCGCGGCGGGAGCCATCATGCTCATCGACTCCTGCGGCAGGTCGAGCGCCATCGCCGCCTGGATCAGGCCGACGTGCGAGAACGCCTGCGGGAAGTTGCCGATCAGCTCGCCGGAGTGCGGGTCGATCTCCTCGGCGAGCAGGCCGACGTCGTTGCAGAAGCCGAGCAGCCGCTCATAGAGCTCGCGCGCCCGGTCGGTCTCGCCGGCGCGCGCCAGGCACTCGACGAGCCAGAAGGAGCAGATCGCGAACGTCGCCTCCTCGCCGGAGAGCCCGTCGACGCCGTCGGTCACGTACCGGTAGACGAAACCGTCGGCCGAGAGGTCGGCGATCGTGCGCTCGAAGGTCGCCCGGGCGCGCGGATCGTCGTGGGCGACGAAGCCGACGATCGGGATCATCAGGTTGGAGGCGTCGAGCTTGCCGCCGTCCCCGAACGACTGCACGAAAGCGCCCGTCTGCGGGTCGATTCCTTCCCGCTCGATCAGCGCCCGCAGCTCGTCGCGGTTCGCCCGCCACTCGTCGAGCGCTCCCTCGCGCCCGTCGAGCTCGGCGATCCGCACGACGCGGTCGAGCGCGACCCAGGCCATCACCTTCGAGTAGGTGAAGTGGCGCGGCTCGCCGCGGATCTCCCAGATGCCCTGATCGGGCTCGCGCCAGAGATCGATGACGGCTCCCGCAATGCGGCCGAGGAACTCCCAGAAGACGTCGTCGATCTCGCCCCCGTGCCGGCGGTAGACCCAAACCGTGTCGAGGAGCTCGCCGAAGACGTCGAGCTGGAACTGGTCGTAGGCGCCGTTGCCGATCCGGACCGGCCGCGAGCCGCGGTAGCCCTCGAGCCAGTCGAGCTCGACCTCGGGCAGGAGCCGCTCGCCGCCCACGCCGTACATGATCTGAAGCTCGTGGGCGCGGCCTGCGGTCGTGCGCTTCAGCCACGCCATGTAGTCATGCGCCTCCTGCTCGTAGCCGAGCGCGAACAGGGCGTTCAGCGTCAGCGCCGAGTCGCGCAGCCAGCAGAAGCGGTAGTCCCAGTTCCGCTCGCCGCCGATCTCCTCCGGCAGCGAGGTCGTGGCCGCGGCGACGATCGAGCCCGTCGGCCCGTTCGTCAGCGCCTTGAGCACGAGCGCGCTGCGCACGACCTGCTCTCGATACGGGCCGTCGTACGTGCAGCGGTCCGCCCAGGCGGTCCAGGTCGAGGCCGTCGTCTCGAGCCTGGTGTGAACCTCCTCGCGCGTCAGACGACGTGGCTCGAGCTCGTGGGGCAGCTGGTAGGTGAGGACGACGAATGCCTCCTCGCCCGCCCGCAGCGTCCGGTTCCCTTCCGTCGCCGAGAGCTCGGCATGGCCGAACGGAAGCTCGCTCTGGAGCACGAGCGCGTCGGCGCCGCCGTAGACGATCACGAGGTCGTCGGCCAGCGTCTCGAGCCGCGGCGTCGTCAGGCCGTAGTCGAAGCGCGGGACGATCTTCACCTTCACCGCCACCTCGCCCTCCGTGCAGCGGGCGATGCGGATCAGCTGGTGGTCGGGGTGCGCCGCATGTGCGTCCTCACCCGGCTCGGGCATCCGGTAGGCGAAGAAGTCGGTCAGGACGAGCGTTCCGCTCGGCGTCGTGAAGGTCGTCTCGAGGATGTTCGTCCCGGGCAGGTAGCGCCGCGTCGGCTCGTAGTCGTCGTCGAGCGGCGCGATCCGGAAGAAGCCCGCTTTCGCCCAGTCGAGGATGCGCCCGAAGACCGGCCGCGCCTCGAACCGGTGGAAGGTGCACCAGTCGATCGACCCATCCGTCGAGACGAGGGCGCACGAGTGGCAGTCGGAGAGCAGCGCGTAGTCGGCGATCGGCGGGTAGATCAGGACCTGGCGCGTCATCGGCCGGCTCCGTTGCCGCGGACCTCGACGAAGACCTTGATCGCGTCGCGGTCCTCGGTCAGCGCGCGGATCATCTGCTCGTACGAGTCGAGCCCGTGGATCGGCGTCGTCAGCAGCTGCTCGAGCCAGCCCGGGTAGATCGCCTGCGCCTTGATCAGGTCGTCGACGCCGCTGCGGAAATCGGCCGGGGAGGCGTTGACGGTGCCGACCATCACCTTGTTGCCGAGCACGAAGCTCTGGTTGATGGCGTCCGAGTTGACTTCGGCCTTGCGGTTGCCGCCGGTGATCGAGGAGAGGACGAGCACGCCGTTCTTGCCGAGCACCTCGGCGGCCTCCCAGATGATCGGGGAGAAGCCGGTCGCGTCCATGATCAGGTCGAAGGGGCCGCGCTCCTCGCTGATCTGGCGCAGGCCCTTGTCCTGGGTCGAGTAGTAGACGCCGCCGAGCTGCTCGATCAGCTCGCTGTTCCGGTACGGCGGCCGCGGCAGCGAGGCGACGGTCAGCTCGAGCCCGCGCAGCCGCGCCGCCATCGCCATCAGCAGCCCGATCGTGCCGGAGCCGAGGATCAGCGCCTTTCGCGGCTGCCAGATCCGCAGGCGCCGCTGAATCTCGAAGGCATGGTTGATCCCCTTCTCGGCCACCGTCGTCGGCTCGAGCAGGACGCCGACCTCGCGCAGCGTCTCCGGGAGCGGGAAGACGTAGTCGGAGTCCTCGACGTAGTACTCGGTCAGGTAGCCGTGCAGGAGGTTGATGCCGCGCTCGTAGTAGGTCTCGTCGGTCGTGAAGTCCTGGAGCCCGATCTTCCCGTAGATGCTCGACCCGGGCCGGCGGACGCTCGCGACGACGTAGCCGCCGGGACGGATCGTGTCCGGCACGTTGGCCCCGACCTCGACGACGCGGCCGAAGTTCTCGTGGCCGATGACGAGGAAGTCGTCGCCGGGGGGAGCGGCACCGTACTCGGCCTCGTTGATCTCCTTGTCGGTGCCGTCGACGCCGACGCGGAGCACCTCGACGAGAACGCCCTTCCCGTCCGCGATGTCGTCGACGCTCGGCCGTGGGATCTCCTCGAGGTGGATCGAGTTCGGCTTGCCTGGTGTGACTGCTATGGCTCTCATGCCGCCACTGTCTCGCCGGCGGGCCCTCCGTTACAGTCGGCCGGTGGCGCAGGTCGAGGCAGCCGAGGCGCAGCTCCTCGACGCCCTCCGCGCCGGCGACGAGGGCACGTTCACGGCGCTCGTGCGCGAGTACCACCCGTCCCTGCTGCGCGTGGCGCGGATGCGCGTCTCGACCCGCGCCTCCGCGGAGGAGGTCGTGCAGGAGACGTGGCTCGCCGTTCTGAACGGTCTCGACCGCTTCGAAGGGCGCTCGTCGCTTCGCACCTGGGTCTTCCGGATCCTGACCAACATCGCCAAGACGCGGGGGCAACGCGACGCCCGCGCCGTCCCGTTCTCCGCGCTGGCCGAGGCCGAGGGCGACGAGCCCTCGGTCGAGCCTGAACGCTTCGCCCCGCCCGGCGAGCGCTGGGCCGGGCACTGGCGCTCCTACCCCGTGCGCTGGGACGCCCTGCCGGCGGAGCGCCTCCTCGCGGCGGAGACGCTGGCGCGCGTCGAGGAGGCGATCAAGGCGTTGCCGCCGGCGCAGGCCCAGGTGATCACGCTCCGCGACGTCGAGGGCTGGAGCTCCGAGGAGGTGTGTAGCGCCCTGGAGATTTCCGAGACCAACCAGCGGGTACTGCTCCACCGCGCCCGCTCGAAGGTGCGCGGCGCGCTGGACGAATACCTCACGGAGGCTGATCGATGCTGATCTCGGAAGACCTCACCTGTCAGCAGCTCGTCGAGCTCGTGACCGCCTACCTCGACGGAGCCCTGGCGCCTGAGGACCGCGACCGCTTCGAGCAGCACCTCGTGCTCTGCGACGGCTGTAGCTGGCACATCGACCAGATGCGGAGGACGATCGCTTTCGCCGGCTCGCTAACGGAGGAGTCGATCACGCCGCAGGCGGAAGAGGGCCTCCTCCGCGCCTTCCGGGACTGGAACTGCGGCTGACGCGACCCGTGCGCGCGTACAAGTTCCTCCGCCCCGGCGCCGTCGGCCCCTTCAGCGGCTTTGCCTGGCCCGTCGGCGAGTGGGTCGAAGCGCGCGAGCCGACCCTCTGTGAGAGCGGCGTGCACGCCTGCCGGATCCAGGACCTGCCGTACTGGATCGCCGCGGAGCTCTGGGAGGCCGAGCTCGAAGGAGCCGTCCGCGAGGAGCCACGGAAGCTCGTCGCGACGCGCGCCCGGCTCGTCAGCCGCGTCGACCGCTGGGACGCTCGCGCCGGCGCCGCGTTCGCGCACGCATGCGCGCAGCGGGTACGCACCCGCGCCGACGAGGCGACCGGCGAGAAGGCAGAACGGCTCGGCGCCTATGCGGCCGACGCCGCCGCGAACGCGGAGAGAGGCGAAGTTGCGCTACTCGGCTACATCGCCGCCCGCGCCGCGGAGGTCGACTCCGGCATCGAGGGCTACGTGTCGGAACGCGAGGCGCAGGCGCGCTGGCTCGCGGCCGAGCTTCGACTCGAGCCCTAACGCGACGAGAGAGCTATCGGCGTCTCGGGCCGCCCCGCCCGTTCCGCTCCCGCCGAGCGAAGGAGCGTCAGCGCCCCAAGCGGGAACAGGATCACGGAGAGCAGTCCCGCAGCAATCACCGCGGCAGCGTTCGCGGCGGAGATCAGGCCCATGTCTTGACCGATCTGGCTCGCGACTACGAAGAAGCCGACCGACGTCGCCTGCAGGAGTGCCCCAGCTGCGGCTTCGCGGCCCGTCGCCAGTCGCCGGAAGAGGAGCGCCGGCAAGCCCCGGACGGCGAGCAGGATCGCGAGGAAGAGCGGCACGCGCGCGAGCGTCGACGGGTGGCCGAAGAGCGCGCCCGCGTCGTAGCGGATCCCGCTCGTCACGAAGAAGAAGGGGATGAAGACGCCAAATCCTGCCGCGTCGAGCTTCAGGCGGAACTGCGGATGCGTCATCGCCCGGTCGCGGTCGACGAACTTGAGAATCGCGCCCGCCAGGAACGCGCCGAGGATCGCCTCCAGCCCGAACTTCGAGGCGAGGACGACGAAGACCGCGAGCAACACGAACGCGCCGCGCACCCGGATCTGCGCCGTCGTGTCCTGCAGACGGACGAGCGCCTCCATCACGCGCATCGAGCGCTCCAGCCTCGTCACCGCAGCCACAAAAGCGAGACAGAGAACGCCGAAGAGCCCGAGCAGGACGAGCTTCGCGCCCAGGCTGCTCGACTCGCCGGAGAAGAAGAGCGTGAGCAGCACGATCGTTCCCACCTCCGCGATCGAGGAGCCGGCGATCACGAGCTGCCCAAACGACGTTTCGACCTCGCCCGCGTCCTTGAGCACGGCGATCACGATGCCGAGCCCGGTGGCCGAGAACATGATCGCGATCAGCAACGGCGAGCGCACGAGGCCGGCCGCGTGCAGTCCCAAGCCGATCACCAGCCCGAGCGCGAGCGACAGGACGAACCCGAGGCCGGCGACCTCCAGGACGCGGCCTCGAAAACGCTCGTAGTCGACCTCGAGGCCGGCAACGAAGAGCAGGAAGGACAGCCCGATCAGCGCCATGATCTGAACCGGCTCGTCAGCATGCGCCCACCCGAGCACCGACGGCCCGACCAGGATGCCGAGGACGATCTCGAGGACGACACTCGGAAGCCGCAACCTCGGCACCAGACCGATGGCAAGCGGCGCCACGAAGCCGGTCGCGGCAACAACCGCCAGACTCGTGAACGACATCTCCACGACCAGAAAGTCCTCGCTTCCCCTGCCGCGTTACACCTCCTGACTCGCGCCGCAACCGCCCGCGTAACGAATCGAGGTGCGCGGGGACCACCGTCGCGCAATCGATCGAAGGAGGAGCAGTGGCCAAGGTATTCGTGCAGACGAACGAAGCCGATCACAACCACGTGATCGCGTTCGAGCGCAGCGGCGACGGGGCCCTCACGCAGGTCGCGCGGCTCGCCACCGGAGGAAAGGGCGACGGCGTCCCGCACCTGACGTCGCAGGGCTCGGTTGCCCTCGTCGAAGACGGCAGGCGCCTGCTCGTGACCAACGCAGGCAGCGGCGACATCAGCGTCATCGCCACCGACGAGGAACCCTCGCTCGTGCAGGTCGTTCCCACCGGTGCAGCACCGAAGAGCGTCACGGAGCACGCGGGCGTCGTCTACGTCCTCAACACCGGCGCGCCGTCGCTCGTCGGCTTCCGCCTCGACAAGGACGGGCTCGAGCCGTTGGAGGGATCTCTACGCGAGCTCGCCCCCGATGCGGACCCGGCCCAGGTCGGCTTCACACCCGACGGCTCGTCGCTAGTGGTGACCCAGCGCGGCACGAACTCGATCGCCATCTTCCCGCTCCGGGACGACAGCCTCCTGGGCGAGCCGGAGGAGTCGCCGTCTGCGGGCCCCACGCCCTACGGCTTCGCCTTCGGCGCCGACGGCGCGCTCGTCGTCACCGAAGCATTCGGTGCCCAGAAAGGGAAGGCCGCCGCCTCGTCCTACCGCCTGGCCGGCCTGAGAGCCGAGCCCGTTTCTCGCTCGATCGGGAATGGACGCAGCGAGATCTGCTGGGCGGTCGTGACGAACGATGGCCGCCACGCGTTCACGACGAACTTCGCCGACGGCGCGGTCTCCAGCTGGACGATCGACGACCACGGCGACCTCACCCTCGCGGACGCGGTCGCCGGAACGGCTGTCGAGGGACAGCCAGGGCTGCGCGACGAAGACCTCAGCGGCGACGGTCGCTTCCTCTACGCGATCGACGCAGACACAGGCCGCATCTTCGGCTGGTCAGTCGATGGCGGACGGCTGGCGGCGATCGGTTCCTGGGACGGCATTCCCGCAACCGTCGCCGGGCTTGCGGCGGCCTGAACCCTGCATGGCGCAATCGGGGCTCGCTCGTCTTCGGAGGACGAGCGAGCCCCGGTTCCAACACACTCTTTCGTAAGCGGACCTCACCCATCTACCTGAGTGCAGCGAGCCCATAGCCGTCGGGCGCCAAAGTTCGTTGCCACCGCGCGCGGCCGTGATCTCCGCTGCTTGAGTCCGCCACGGCAGCCGGAAACGTTCCGCTACAGAACCAACTTTTGCGACCCTCGCCCTTAGCGGCTCCGCTGCGGGGGCAGCCGCGTCCACTCCTTCGGCTCGACCCGCTCGTCGCCATTCGAGAGCATTGCGGTCCTAGCGTTTCGTGGGATATCGCGTCGACGGCACGCGAGCGCTCGCCATAGGATCCTCTCACGTGGCGGTGCAATGGATGCAAGCCGCGGGCGTCGACGCTTTCGGGGGCGAGGTTCACCTGCTCGAGCTAGCAGCGCCGGGGTCGCCTGCGCCAGACGAGCTCGTGATCTCGGTGCGCGCCGCAGGGGTCGGTAACTGGGACGAGATCGTCCGGGTAGGCGAATGGGACGTCGGCCGAAAGCCGCCGCTGGCACTCGGCGTCGAAGCCGCAGGTGTCGTCGCCGCCGTTGGCAAGGAGGTAACGAGCTTCGCACCGGGAGACGAGGTTCTCACCCATCCGCTGCCGCTACGGCATCAAGGCACGTGGGCGCAGTCGCTGGTGGCTCCGGCCGCATTCGTCGCGCCGAAGCCGGCCGCCGTTCCCTGGGAGACAGCGGCTGCGTTCCCGGTGTCTGCGCTCACCGCCGACCAGGCGCTCAGGGAGGCCGCACCCGCCCCGGCCGACGAGTGGGTGCTGGTGCACGGTGCCGGCGGCGTGACCGGCGGACTGCTCGTCCAGCTCGCGGTCGTGCGCGGAGCGACGGTCGTCGCCACGGCGGGCCCAGCGAGCGAGTCGCGCGTGCGCGACTACGGCGCGCGTGTCGTGCTCGACTACCACGATCCCGATTGGCCAGCCCGCGCGCGAGACGCATCTCCCGGCGGACGTGGAGTCCGCGCCGCCGTCAACGCCGCCCGTGGAGGCGCGGCGAGCGCCCTGCAGGCCGTTGCTAACGATGGCCGGCTGGCGACGATCACCGGCGATCCACCGTCGCCCGAACGAGGAGTCACCGTCGCGAATGTCTACGTCGAAGCCGACGGCGAACGACTGGCCGCATTGGCCGAAGCGCTCGAAGAAGGCCTGCTGGCACTCCACGTGGGGCGACATTCTCGTTGGCCGACGCGGCGACTGCACTTCAAGCCGCCGTCTCCGGCCGAGCCGCCGGCGCCACCGTCC
>Ga0207665_10003839_pt1 | contig 10046 bp, 7 predicted proteins | sample LARL112metaG_FD_184351 | JGI IMG/M metagenome (GOLD analysis project Ga0207665, IMG submission 184351) | Corn, switchgrass and miscanthus rhizosphere microbial communities from Kellogg Biological Station, Michigan, USA - LAR L11-2 metaG... | ecosystem: Host-associated > Plants > Roots >...
GGCGGTATCGGCGTTGATGTTGTGCACGACGCCGTCCGTGTCGGGAGCGATTGTCGAAACCACCGGGATGCGGCCCGCGCCAATCAGATCCAGCAGCGCCGCCGCGTCGACGTGCTCAACATCGCCGACCAGGCCGATGTCGGTGGCCACGCCGTCGACGGTGACGTGGCGCCGGACAGCGGTGAACAGTTGCGCGTCCTCACCGGTGACGCCGACAGCATACGGGCCGTGCGCGTTGATCAGGTTCACCAGCTCACGGCCGACCTGGCCGAATAGCACCATGCGCGCCACGTCGAGCACCTCCGGCGTGGTGACCCGGAAGCCGCCCTTGAAATCGCCTTCGATGCCAAGCCTTTTGAGCATCGCGCTGATCTGCGGGCCACCGCCGTGCACGACCACCGGGTGGATACCACAGTTGCGCAGGAACACCATGTCGGCGGCGAACGCGGCCTTCAGCACGTCGTCGGTCATCGCGTTGCCGCCGTACTTGACGACGACGATCCTGTCGTGCATCTGTTTGAGCCACGGCAGCGCGGCCGCCAGCACCTGCGCCTTGACGGGCGTCGCGAGGGTCATGAGCTGTAAGCCGAGTTCTCTTCGACGTAGCCGTGGGACAGATCGGTGGTGCGGATGCTCGCGCGTTCCGTTCCGACGCCGAGGTCGATGCTGACGTCGATGTCGGCGCCGGACAAATCGACATCGCGGGCGCCCGGAGCGCCGGTGCCGTCGATACACACCGGAGAGCCGTTGAACGACACTCTGATCCGGTCGGCATCGAGTGTCACAGGCGCCATGCCGACCGCGGCCAGCACCCGACCCCAGTTCGCGTCGGAGCCGAACAGCGCGGTCTTCACGAGGCTGTCCCGCGCCACCACACGGGCGGCTGTCAGCGCCTCCTCCTCAAAGGCGGCGCCCGTCACGGTGACGACGATGCGCTTGGTGACGCCCTCGGCGTCGGCCTGCAACTGTGCGCACAGGTCGTCGCACACCCGCAGCACGGCCTCGTCCAATTCGGCTTGGCTGGGCGTGATCTCACTGGCACCGGAGGCCAGCAGCAGCACGGTGTCGTTGGTGGAACAGCTGCCGTCGACGTCCAGGCGGTCGAAGGTGAGTGCGCTCGCTCTCCGCAGCGCGTGGTCCAGGGCGGCGGCGTCGGCGACGGCATCGGTGGCGATGACGGTCAGCATGGTGGCCAGCGACGGCGCCAGCATGCCCGCACCCTTGGCCATGCCGCCGACGGTCCAGTTGCCACTGTGATGCAGCGCAACCTGTTTGGGCACCGTGTCGGTGGTCATGATGGCGCGTGCGGCCTCCTCGCCGCCGGTCAACCCGCCCGCCATTTCCTGCACCACCTCGCTGACGCCAGCCAGCACCTTGTCCATCGGAAGCCGATCGCCGATCAGCCCGGTCGAGCAGACCGCCACCTCGATGGCCCCGGTTTCCGTGCCCCAGTCGGACAGCGCGGCGGCGACAGCCTCGGCCGTGGCGTGCGTGTCCTGGAAGCCCAGCGGCCCGGTGCAGGCATTGGCGCCACCGGAATTGAGGATCACGGCGCGCAGCCGGCCGGTGGTCAGCACCTGCTGCGACCACAGTACCGGCGCGGCTCTGACCTTGTTGCGGGTGAACACTCCCGCAGCGGCGTAGTCGGGGCCCTCGTTGAACACCAGGGCCAGGTCGAGCGCGCCGGATGCCTTGATGCCTGCCGCGATCCCTGTGGCGCGGAACCCCGCAGGCGCGGTGACGCCCTGGGTCCGGACGAGCCGGGTGTCGGTGGATAGTTCGGTCACGGCGCCACTCCCACGATCGACAGTCCTTCCGTTTCAGGCCAGCCCAGCGCGAGGTTCATCGACTGCACCGCCGCGCCGCCCGTCCCCTTGACCAGGTTGTCGATGGCGGCGATCGCGACGAACGTTTCGGCCTCTTCATCCAGGGCGACAGCCAGCTGCGCGGCGTTGCTGCCGATCACCGCGCCGGTCTTCGGCAGCTGGCCTTCGGGCAACAGGTGCACGAAAGGCTCTGCATCATAAGCCTTTTCGTAGGCTGCGCGCAGCTGCGACAGCGGCGCGGCGGTGCGAGCCGTGCAGGTGGCCAGGATGCCGCGGGACGTCGGGATCAGCACTGGCGTGAACGACACCGTGACGTCCTTGTCGGTCACTGCTTTGAGGCCCTGGGCGATCTCCGGCGTGTGGCGGTGTTTACCACCGATGTTGTAGGCACGGGCGGATCCGATGACCTCGGAACCGAGCAGGTCGGTCTTGGCGGCGCGGCCTGCTCCCGATGTGCCGCTGACGGCGACAACGGTGACCGCGGGCTCGACGAGGTCTTCGGCGATCGCGGGCCACAGCGCCAGCAGGGCAGCGGTCGGATAGCAGCCAGGGACGGCGATCCGCTTGGCGTTGCGCAACCGGTCGCGTGCGCCGGGCAACTCGGGCAACCCGTACGGCCAGCTGCCCGCGTGGGCAGAGCCGTAGAACTTCTCCCATGCCGCCGGGTCGGTGAGTCGGAAGTCGGCGCCGCAATCGATGACCACCGTGTCCGGGCCGAGCTGCTCGGCCAACGCCGCGGAGTGCCCGTGCGGCAGGGCGAGGAACACCACGTCGTGGCCCGTCAGTGCGTCGACGTCGGTGGCGTCGAGCACCCGGTTCGCGAGCGGCAGCAGATGCGGGTGATGCTCGGCGACGGTCGTGCCGGCGCTGGCCGCGGCGGTCAGTGCGCCGATGGTCAGCCGTCCGTCCGCGTACGCCGGATGGCCAAGGAGAAGCCGGAGGATCTCTCCGCCGGCGTATCCGCTGGCACCGGCGACCGCGACAGACGTCATGCAGCGATTCTGCATGGTTATGCACAGTGTTGCAAATCGATTTATGAGCTGGCTGTTTGCGTCGGCAAGCGCCTCGAGACCGTCTTCGACGTTCCGTCGTTGGGCACGGACGCGCAGCCCATAATCCCCGCATGGGGGACACAAATTAATCGATTTGACCAGCACGTTCGGCGCAGACTTGCACGAAATGCTTCGCGAGGCGGCGCGGCAAGGACCGTTGGCCACCGACGAGATAACGGGTTCCAAGGTCGTTCTCCGCCAACACGACGTGGAGGCGCTGGCGCACGATCCGCGGCTGGAGGGCATCGGTCCCACGTTGTTCGACTTAATTGGAATCACCGACGGACCGCTGCGCGACTGGTACGGCAGGTTGATGTTCACCACCGAGGGCGACTACCACCGGCGCACCCGGTCGCTTGCGGGCCTTCACGCCCCGGTCGGTCGGCGCACTACGTTCGACGGCCACGGACATGGCCGCGACTGCCGTGGCCGCAGCCCGGGACGGCGGCGACCTCCTCTCGGCCTCGTCGGTGGGGACCCGGTTGATCTGCCGGCGGCTCGGAGTTCCCGACGGTGACGATGCGGTGTTCACGAAATGGGCCGAAGCGCTCAGCCCGGTGTTCGGGGTCATGACTCCCGAACAGATCGCCGACGCCACCACGGCGATCACCGAAATGCAGGGGACCGATCGACCTGCACAGGACGACGATTCCGGCCGGGACGATGGTGTTTCTGTGCATCGCCGCGGCCTGTCGTGACACATCGGCGTGGTCCGAACCGGACCGCTTTGACCCCGAACGTTTTACCCGGCCCGACACGCCGAAGCTGCCGAACTTCGGCGCTGGCACCCACTACTGCCTGGGCACCGCGCTGGCGAAGGTCGCTGTGGAGGAGTCCGTGCGCGCGGTGCTCGCCGCCGATCCGCCCCTGCACCTGACCGAGGATCCCGCCGAGATTCCGTGGCGCCAGGTGCTCGGCCGCAGCCCGGCCCGGCTGGCCGTGAGGTCCGAGGCAGCGGTCTAGCCGCTGGCCATACCCGGCATCGGCGCCATGTCGCCCGTCGATCCGTCGTCAGGAATCGTCAGACCCGGGATCGCATCGGGAGCCGCGACGATCAGAACACCCAGCGCAAGAAGGATCGCCGCGGTCCCGTAGGTGACTGCGCGACCCCATGGCAGTGTTTTCTCGGCGGCGATCAGCGCCGCGACGAACGCCATCCACGCGATGCTCATCACGCCGAGCGCGAACAACGCGGCCATCAGCGCCCAGCAGCAGCCGACGCACCATGCGCCGTGCTTCGCGCCCATCTGCAGTGCTCCGGTCAGGCCGTCGCGCCATGAGCCGAGCAGGAATCCCAGCGGACTGCGGCAGTGCCGTAGACACACCTCTTTGAGTGGCGTCAGTTCGTATATCGCCGCGACGACGAGGATTCCGCCCGCCAACCACCGGCCTGCGCGATTCCAGGCCAGCGTCTCGCCGAACAGCCGACCACCGATTTCAGAGATCCCGAACGCGAGCAGACCGGCCGCCGTCCAGGTCAGCAGATATCCGCACACGAAGACCAGCGGCGCCACGGGCGACCGCTTCTTCGTCATCTGCGAGTAGAGCGCAACCGTCGGCGATACCGACGGAAACATCATCGCGGCCATCATCACGAGCCAGACGCCGAGGAACCAGCCAAACGTTCCGAGCTCCGTACCCGGCCCGTTGTCCATGCCGCGCATCCGGTCGACGGTGAACCACCACGCGAGTGCCGCCAGAGCGAACAGCAGCGCGATCAGTCCGAGCCGGGCGCGCGCCGCCGTGTAGACCGGGCGCAGGCCCTCCGCCGGCGCGGTCACGCGATCAGGCGGCCCACGAGAACTGCGAGGAGCTGAGGCCCGACTTGCCTTGGTATTCGATGCCGAACAGGCTGATGTCGGCCGAAGTGGCCTTGGCCACACGGAATTCCGAGCCGGCGGGATGGAAGACGCCAGTGATCCGGGCCGGCTCGCCTGTCTCCACCCCGAACGGTACGACGTCCTCGACGTCGAACCCGGCATCGCCGATTCGCACGCTGTGCCGCACTCCGTCGTCACGCACCTCGATGGGTGCGCGCAGGATTCCGAGGTTCTCCCCGACAAGTGGTCCCAACGCGGCCATCGGCCCGCCGAGTTCGCCGCTGAACACGGCTTGCAGCTTCTCGGCCTGTCCGTCGGAGGCCTTGGCGTCGATGACGGTGCCCAGCCGCCAGTTGCCGTCCGCCATTACCTTCGGTGAGTCGACGATGACGACCACCGCCAGCCCGCCCACGTCGGTCCCCCCGACGTCGCCGTCGGTGATGTTGAAGACCAGCGCCGCGCGGCAGCGGTCATAGTCGGCGCCGTTGGCCAGGTTGAGTGTGCAAGGACAAAAGAAGTCGCACGAACAGGTTTCGACGTACGTCCCCCGAAGTTTCCACGCCATGGCGGAATTGTCCGCCGTTCGTCGTGCCAGGGGGCGGATTCGCCGGAAACGGTCACCGACGTGGGGCGGCGGATTGAACGACCTTCCGATCCGGGCTCCCTGCCGATCACGGGGCTTTATCGTTGGCGAATCCGTAGTTCCCGACCGGACCACGGATCAGCGTCGGAGGGGTCGGATGGCGGCAGGATCATGCCGAGCATGTGGTCTGCGACTGCGCGAGGGCGCTCGGTTTTGCGACGGATGCGGTTCGGCGGTGACGGCGGCCTCCGAACTTGCCGAGTACAAGCAAGTCACGGTCATGTTCGCCGATGTGGTGCGGTCGATGGATATCGCCAACGCCGTAGGTGCGGAGCGACTTCGCGAGATCATGACGCAATTGGTCGAGCGTGCGACGCTGGTGGTGCAAAGGTACGGCGGCACCGTGAATCAGTTCACCGGTGACGGGATTATGGCGGTTTTCGGTGCGCCGACCGCACTCGAAGATCACGCGTTTCGCGCATGTCTCGCAGCGTTGGGCGTCCAAGACGAGATCCGAAGCCTGACCAAGGAGGTCAAGACGCGCGACGGCGTCTCGCTGCAGCTACGAATCGGGCTGAATTCCGGGCAGGTGATAGCCGGCGAGGTCGGCTCTGGACCCATGGGTTACACCGCGATAGGCGAACAGGTCGGAATGGCTCAACGGATGGAGTCGGTGGCCCCGGCCGGTGGGGTGGTGCTCAGCGAGTCCACCGCGCGACTGGTCGAGCATTCGGCTGCGCTGGGCGAAATCGAGTATGTGCACATCAAAGGCGCCGACGCCGCTGTACCCACGCGTCGTCTGTTGGCCGCCGGTGCCGAGCACACTCGGCCGCTCCGGTGGGAGCCCACCCTGGTCGGGCGCACACGGGAGATGTACACGCTGGCCGTACTAATCGATCAGTCGATCAATGGGGAGAGCCGTGTAGCCCGGGTGACCGGACCACCTGGCATCGGTAAGAGCCGTACAGCGAAGGAGGCAGCGAGAATGGCTGCCGCCCGCGGCATTCCGATGTATCTGACCTTCAGCGAGTCGCATGCGCGCGACGTGCCCTACGGCGTCGCGGCCCGGCTGCTGCGGTCGGTGTTCGGGATCCGCGACACCGCCCCTGACGCTGCCCGGGCGCATGTGCGCAGACATATCGCAGACGCGGATCCCGAAGATCTCCGCTTACTTGACGACCTGCTCGGCATCGGCGATCCGCAAGTCGCCCTGCCGGCTATCACGCCCGACGCGCGCCAGCGACGTCTGAGCGCGCTGTTGAAAGCGGTCGCGCTCGAACGCAACACACCGGCGATGTACGTAATCGAGGACGCACACTGGATCGACGAGGCCAGCGAGTCCATGCTCGTCGAATTCATCGATGCGATCAGGCAAACCAAGTCGCTGGTGCTGATCACTTACCGCCCCGAATACCGGGGAGCGCTCGCGCGTGTACCGGGTGCTATGGCGATCCCGCTGACGCCATTGAACACTGCGCAGACCCTGGCGTTGACCGCCGCGGCGCTGGGCACGCACCCCTCGGTCGCCGAGCTGACGGCCCGGATAGCGGAAAGAGCCGCCGGAAATCCGTTCTTCGCTAGTGAAATCGTCCGGGACCTGGCCGAACGCGGCGTGCTCGAGGGCGACCGCGGCGGCTACGTGTGCCGCGATGACGGCGCGGATATCAGCGTGCCCGTGACCCTGCAGGCCGCCATAGCCGCGCGCGTTGATCGCCTTAGCGCCGCGGCCAAGCACGCGTTGTACGCCGGAGCGGTCATTGGCACTCGGTTCCGCCCCGATCTCCTGAGCACCGTTCTGGAAGAGAGCAGCGGATCGGACGACGCCATCGCCGAACTGTTGCGGGTCGATCTCATCGACCAAGTGCAGTTCGACCCACGTGCCGAGTATGCGTTTCGGCACCCGCTCATCCGGTCGGTGGCCTATGAGTCGCAATTGAGGGCCGCCCGGGCCGAGGTGCACCAGCGGGTGGCGGCCGCGATCCAGGAGAACAACCCCGGCTCGACTGACCAGAACGCCGCGCTGATTGCCGAACACTTGGAGGCCGCCGGGGATCTGCGCGCGGCCTTCGACTGGCACATGCGTGCCGGGAGTTGGTCGACCAACCGTGACCGCGCCGCCGCCAGGACCAGCTGGCAGCGGGCCCGTCACGTCGCCGACAGGCTGCCTCCCGATGAGCCCGACCGGATCGCGAAGCAGATTGCAGCCCTTACTGTGTTGTGCGGCACCCTGTGGTTGACCGGTGGCAGCGCCGCGGATACGGGCTTCGAGCAGCTGCGCGAGTTATGCGCGCTCAGCGGCGATAAGACTTCTCTCGCGATCGGCATGGCTGGCATCGTCATGGCGTTGGCTGGGCACAACCGCCACCGAGAGGCAGCTCAGCTGAGCTCGGAGCTGGCGGCGCTGATCGAATCAATCGCGGACCCAGGTTTGACCTGCGGCCTTCTCCTGGCCGTTACTTACGCCAAGTCGGAGATAGGCGAGATGACCGAAGCCCTGCGCTTGGCGGAGCGTGTCATCGAACTGTCCGACGGTGACCGCGCGATGGGCTACATGTTCATGGGCTCCCCGCTGGCAGGAGCCACCCGGATGCGCGGCCTCTACCGATTGTGCCTGGGCATCAAAGGATGGCGATCCGATGCCGACACGGCGATCGCGATGGCTGCGCCGCTCTACCCGACAAGCCACGTTGCGGCGATCATGTACAAGTACATCCTCTCGATCCCCATCGGCGCACGCCTCGCCGACTCGGTTGCCCTGCGTGAAACCGCCGAGGCGTTGCAAATCGCCGAGCAAGCCGGCGATGACTTCACGCTGGTTCAGGCACAACTAGCCCGGGGACTGGTTCTTGTTCACCACGATGGTCTTCAGCGGGAGGGCGTCGACCTCCTGTCACGAGCCCGTGACGCTGCGGTCAAGCAGGGCTTCACCATGAACGCGCTGGCGCTCGTCGACCCCGCGATGGCGCGGGAGAAGGCCCGCAACGGCGATCTCGACGACGCCATCGAATTGTCGCGATCCGCGATCGCCGACATGTATGACACGGGTGGGGTGATCTCCTTGGGAGTCGCCACGACGGTCCTCGTGGAATCGCTGCTTGATCGCGGCGCCGAAGGAGACCTTCGAGAAGCGCTGTCGGCGATCGATCGGCTGGCCGCCGTACCGAGCGAGCCAGGCTTCGTTTTGCACGAACTGCCGCTGCTGCGGCTGCGGGCGCTGGTGGCCCGAGCCCAGGGCGACGACGCGACCTACCGGGCGTTCATGGACCACTACCGCACCAAAGCGGCGGCGGCGGATTTCGAGCCGATCGCCACAGAGGACTCTGAGAATTAGGCGCGCTGCTCGGCGCCGACGCGGTCGGCAGCGGTCCGCACGGCGGCGTCGCGAGCGGCGCTGGCCTCGTCCTCGGTGAGCGTGCGATCGGCGGCGCGGAAGCGCAGCGCCAGCGTCACCGACTTGCGCCCGTCGCCGATCTGCGGGCCGGTGTAGACGTCGAACAGCCGGACGTCCTCGAGCAGTTCGCCCGCGCCGTCGCGTACGGCGTCGACCACCGTCTGCGCGGCGACGTCCTCGCCGACGATCAGGCTGACGTCCTGGAAGACGGCCGGGAACGGCGATACCGCGGGCGCCGGCAGCGTCTCGGTCATCGGGATGGCGTCCAGGTCAAGCTCGACCGCGCAGGTGCCCTTCGGCAGGCCCCCGCGTTCCACGACCGCCGGATGCAGTTGGCCGGCATGTCCGACGACGGTGTCGCGGACCAGCACCTCGGCGCAGCGGCCGGGATGCCACGGCAGGTATTGCGCGGCCCGCAGTGTCAACTCGACACCGGCGGCTCGGCCGATGACACGCACGGCCTCGAACGCATCCCACGCTTCCGCCGGCCGACCGCGACCCCACGGCCCCGCCGGCTCACGCAGGCCTGCCAGGACCACGCCGACGTGCTGCGGCTGCCGCGGGAGCGACGCGTCGAGTATGGCGATCTCCTCGTTGGTGGGCCTGCGGCTGTTCGGAATGCGTTCGACGGCACGTGTTTCCGATGTGGGCTCGACGACCTGAGCGATCGCGTACAGCGCGGTGTCGACGGCGCCGCGGGACACGTTGCGCACCAACGCTTCCAGCAGTCCCGGCAACAGCGTGGTGGCCAGCTGTGGTCGGTCGGCCTCCAGCGGATTGAGCACCGTGGTGGTAGTGCGGCGCGGATCGCCAGCAGGCAGTCCCCACTGGTCGAACACGCCCGCAGGCAGGAACGGCGTCGGCAGGATCTCGACGTAGCCGTTGAGCGCCAACGACTTTCCGATGGCGCGGCGGCGCTTCTGGATCGGGGTGAGACCGCTGCCCGCGGGAGCCTGCGGCAGCACCGATGGGATGATCTCGAGGCCCTCCAGCCGCAGCACCTCCTCGACGAGGTCGGCGGGCTCACGCAGGTCAGGCCGCCAGCTCGGCGGGGTCGCCGTCACCCGGTCGCCGCCGATCACCACGTCGGCGCCGATCTGGGTCAGCCTGCGCTGCGTGGTGCCGTCGGCGTAGTCGACGCCTGCCATCCGGTCGGGCAGGTCGACGGCCATGCTGACCGGCGGCTGCGACCAGTCCTCGCGCGGCGGGTCGCCACGCCAATCGGTCAGCCTGGGTTCGATTGTGCCGCCCGCGATATCGGCCAGCAGCGTGGCGGCGCGGTCGAGCGCAGGCATCGACACGGCCGGATCCACAGTGCGCTCGTAGCGGCGGCCCGCTTCGCTCGTCAGATGCAGCCGACGCTGGGTCCGCGAC
>Ga0207665_10003842_pt1 | contig 10041 bp, 10 predicted proteins | sample LARL112metaG_FD_184351 | JGI IMG/M metagenome (GOLD analysis project Ga0207665, IMG submission 184351) | Corn, switchgrass and miscanthus rhizosphere microbial communities from Kellogg Biological Station, Michigan, USA - LAR L11-2 metaG... | ecosystem: Host-associated > Plants > Roots >...
CGCCGACCGGCTGTTCCTGTCCCCCCGCACCGTCGCCTCGCACCTGTACCGCTCCTACCCCAAGCTCGGCATCGCCGGCCGCCACCAGCTCCGCGACCTCATCGACCACGCCGTCACAGACCAGCGGTAGCCAGCGCCACTCTCGAGGCAGTCGCCTGTCTCGCGCCGATGCGGCCGACTGCAGTCAGGTTGCGGATACCACCCGTGCAGAGCCCGCTGCGAGCATCGGGCTGAAGGCATGCGGAGAGGAGCTGGAATGGCTCGATTGCCGCAGCGGGCCACAACTACCTACCGATACCTACCGACCGAAAGGCATGACGACAATGAACGCCAACACCACCCAGACGGTTGCGCCGATCAGCACCTACTTCCGAGTCTGCGACGGGGTGCGAGTGAGGTTCGCCGATAACAAGGCAGACTCAGACATCACCATGCTGCTGCTGGCGCCGTGGCCCGAAAGCCTCTGGGCCTTCCGTCGCATCTGGAACCGCGTTTCCGCAGCCGGGCGGGTGGTCGCCATCGACATGCCAGGATTCGGCCACTCCGACGGTCGCCCGGAACTGATTGCCCCGGACACCTCGGGAGCATTCCTAGCCCGTCTGATCGACGAGTGGGACCTGGGAGCTCCCCACGTCGTCGGCCCGGACGTCGGCACGGCCGCGGCGCTCTTCCTGGCCGCCACAGCGCCGGAGCGCGTCACGAGCTTGACCGTCGGCGGCGGCGCGGTCCGCTTTCCGATCGAAGCGGGCGGGGCACTCAAGGAGATCATCGAGGCGCCGAGCCTGGACGTCGTGCGCGGGCTGGACGCCAGAACCAACATCGGCTACGCGGTCGAGCCGGGTGCCGCCAGCAGCAGCGAGCCCGACGTCCACGAGGACTATGTCAGCGCCTACGACCTCGGGCGCTTCGCGGAGTCGGCCCGGTTCGTGCGGCATTACCCCGAGCAGAACCCGGTGTTGCGTGACCTGCTGCCGAAGATCAGCACGCCGACCCAGATCGTGGCCGGGCGCGACGATGACCTCGTGCCATGGTCGAACAACCAGTACCTCGACGACCTCCTCCCCAGCAGCGAGATCCATCCTCTCGACGCGGGTCACTTCGCGTGGGAGCAGGCAGCCGGGGAATACGGCAGCCTGGTCGTCGACTGGGTCAGTGGCGGTTATCGGCGCGTCGCAGCGGGCTAACCCCAGCGCCGCCAAGAGTGTCCGGCCTACGCCAGCGCAAGCGTCGAGGAACTCGGCCCCGGTGATTGCGGGCGAGCGGCGAAGCGGCGCAGGCGCAGGCTGTTCCAGACGACGAAGACCGAGGAGAGGGTCATGGTGGCCGCGGCGACCAGGGGGTTGAGGAAGCCGGCCGCGGCCAGCGGGATGGCCAGCACGTTGTAGCAGAAGGCCCAGGCCAGGTTGCGGCGGATGGTCGCGAAGGTGGCCCGGGCCAGCGCGATGGCGTCGGGCACGGCGCCCAGATCGTCGCGGAGCAGGATCATGTCGGCAGCGACGATGGCCACGTCGGTGCCCGAGCCCAGGGCCAGGCCGAGGCGGGCCGCGGCCAGGGCCGGGCCGTCATTGACCCCATCTCCGACCATGGCGACCGAACGGCCTTCCGTCTGCAACTCCGTGATCACCCGGGCCTTGGCCGCGGGCACCGCCTCGCTGATGACCTCGTCGATCCCGGCGGCGGCGGCCACGGCCTGGGCGGTGGCCGCGTTGTCGCCGGTCAGAAGCACCGGCCGCAGGCCCAGGGCGCGCAACCGGGTGACGGCCGCGGCGGCCGAGGGCTTGGCCGTGTCGGTCACCGCGAACGCGCCGCGGACCACGCCGTCCCAGGCCACCAGCACGGTGGTACATCCGCCCTGTTCCCGGTCGCGGCACCAGGCGGCCAGGTCGGCCGGGACCTCAGGGCCACGCTCGGCGAACAGCGCCGTGCGGCCGACGGTGACCTCGCGGCCATCCACGACACCGCGGGCACCCAGGCCGGGCAGGGCGGTGAAGCCGTCGGCGGCCACCAGGGTAGCGGGGGCAGCGGGCGCGGCGGTGCCGGCGGGTGCCGCAGCAGGTGCTTCGGCGCGGGCCAGGGTGGTGATGGCGGCGGCCACGGCGTGCTCGGAGGCCTGCTCGACCGAGCCGGCGTAGCGGAGCAGGTCGGCGCGGCTGGTGCCGGGGACGGCCTGCACGGCGGTCACGGTCATCCGGCCGGTGGTGACCGTGCCGGTCTTGTCCAGCACGACGGTATCGATGGCGCGGGAGGACTCCAAAGCTTGATAGCCCTTGATGAAGACGCCGAGCTGGGCGCCGCGGCCGGACGCGACCACCAGGGCGGCTGGGGTGGCCAGGCCCAGCGCGCAGGGGCAGGCGATGATCAGCACGGCCAGCGCGGCGCTGACCGCGTGCCCGGCCGGGCTCCCGGCCAGCAGCCACCCGGCCAGCGTGAGGGCGGCGCAGGCCAGCACGGCCGGGACGAACACGGCGCAGATCCGGTCGGCTAGCCGCTGGATGCCGGCCTTGCCCGCCTGGGCCTGCTCCACCAGCGCGATCAGGTGCGCCAGCTGGGTGTCCTTGCCCACCTTGTCGGCGCGGACGACCAGGCGGCCGGTCAGCGCGATCGTGCCGCCGGTCACGGCGTCGCCCGCGGCCGCGTCCACCGGGACCGACTCCCCGGTCATCATGCTGCGGTCGACCGCGGACCCGCCGGACAGCACCTCGCCGTCGGCGGCGATCCGCTCTCCCGGGCGGACCACGAACCGCTGGCCGGCCCGCAGGCGGTCGGCTGGAACCCAGTGCTCAGTCTCGTCGTCGCCGAGGACGCATACGTCCTTGGCGCTGGCCGCGGCCAGGTTCCGCATGGCCTGCCCGGCGGTGCGCCGCGCCTTCGCCTCGTACAGCCGGCCAGCCAGCAGGAACGTGGTCACCGAGGCGGCCACCTCCAGGTAGATGCCGCCGCCGGAACCGTGCAGCAGGTTCTGCAGCCCGCTCGCGCCGCCCCGGCCGCGGTCCAGCACGAACATCGCGTACACCGACCAGCCGCAGGCGGCCACGATGCCCAGCGACACCAGCGTGTCCATCGACGAGGACAAATGCCGGGCCTGCCGCAGCGCGGCGGCGTGGAACGGCCACGCGGCCCAGGTCGCCACCGGCACGGCCAGCGCCACCAGCAGCCACTGCCAGCCGGGGAACCTGGTCCACGGGAAGACCGACAGCATCAGGGACAGGTCGGTGAGCGGGACGAAGAACACCAGCGCCAACGTCAGCCGACGGCGCAGCCGCCGCACCGCGGCCTCGTCGGCCGTCTCTCCAGCGTCCTCCCCGGCGTCTTGCCCAGGCGGGGCTGGCACGTCGGCGGTGTAACCAGCCGCCTCGACGACTGCGATCAGGTCGCGCGCTGAGACGGTAGGCGGGGCGGATACCCAGGCCCGTTCGGTACTCAAGTTGACGGATGCGGTGACGCCGTCCAGCTTGTTCAGCTTGGCCTGTACCCGGGCGGCGCACGCGGCGCAGGTCATGCCGCCGATGACCAGCTCGACCTGGGTGACTTCGAGGGCGGCGGTCATGGCGTGCCCGGGCCGGTGACGGGCGCGTCGATGGTGACGGTGCCGGAGTGGCGGAAGGTCAGCGTGAGCGGCACCGTGGCGCGGGATTCGTACGGGGACGGCTGCTGGAGCACCAGGTCCTCGCCGATCGGGGTCAGCGTCAGGGTGCCATGCGCGGGGATGACCAGCGGGCCGCCCTCCCCCGGGCCATACTGGGCCGGGCCGCGCTGGCGCAGGACTACGCTCCGGGCGAGGGGGGTGCGCGCGGCGACAAGCTCGTCGGCGGTGCCGCTGAGGTTCTTGATGGTCAGGAACGTGGTCGCGGTGGGCATCGCGGCCGCCGCCTGCGGGGTGAACGCGCGCATCGGGACGGCGGCCTGGGTGACCTGGAGCCTGATCCGGGTGAGCGTGCCGCCTCCGCCGGTTCCGGCCCAGGCGGCCAGCAGCCCGGTCACCACGACGGCGCAGATCAGCGGGCCGGCGACGGCGCGAAGCAGGTCACGCACGGCCCCTCCCGGCGCGGAAGCGGCGCAGCCGCAGGCTGTTGCCGACGACGATCAGCGAGCTGGCCGACATCGCGACGCCGGCGAACAGCGGGTTGAGGTAGCCGAGCGCGGCCAGCGGGATCGCGACCAGGTTGTAGGCGGACGCCCAGGCCAGGTTGGCGCGAATCACGGCCATGGTGGCCCGGGCCAGCTCGATCGCCGTCACGATGCTCAGCGGGTCGCCGCCGGTCAGGGTCAGGTCGGCGGCGCCGATGGCCGCGTCGGCGCCAGTCCCGACGGCCATGCCCAGGTCGGCCTGGGCCAGCGCGGCGGCGTCGTTGACCCCGTCGCCGACCAGGGCGACCGCGGTCCCGCCGGCCTGCAGGTCCCGGACGGCCTCCACCTTGCCCTCGGGCTTAATCCCGGCCAGCACGTCGGCGGGCGGGATACCCAGTTCGGCGGCTACCGAACGGGCAGCGTGCTCGTTGTCCCCGGTGACCAGGAGCGGCCGGATGCCCAGCCGCCTGATCCGGGCCACCGCCGCGGCGGCGTGCGGCTTGAGCTGGTCGGCGACCACGATCGCGGCGCGTGCCTGCCCGTCCCAGCCGGCCAGCACCGCGGTCCGGCCGTGTGCCTCGGCGTCCTCGGCGGCCTGCCGGAGCGGGGCGGGGACGGTGAGGGCGAGCCGGGCGAACAGGTCCGGGCGGCCGACGGTGATCTCGCGGTCCCCGACGGTGCCGCGCACCCCGGCGCCGGGTAGCGCGGTGAAGGTTTCGGCCGGCGGGAGGGTGCCCAGGCGGGCGGCGGCGGCGCGGGCGATAGCCTGGCCGACCGGGTGCTCGGAGGCGTCCTCCACCGCGCCGGCCAGCCGGAGGACCTCGTCCTCGGCGGCGCCGTCGGTGATCACGTCCAGCACGGCCATCGTGCCGGTGGTCAGGGTGCCGGTCTTGTCCAGCGCCAGGGTGCGGATCCGGCCCGCCGTCTCGATGGCCTGGGCGCTCTTGACCAGGACGCCGAGCTCGGCGCCGCGGCCCACCGCGGCCAGCAGAGCCGTGGGGGTAGCCAGGCCGAGCACGCACGGGCAGGCGACGACCAGGACCGCGACCGCCGCGCTCCAGGCGGAAGCGGCGGGCAGCCCCACGCCCAGCCAGAAGCCCAGCGTCGCGACCGCGACGGCGATCACGCACGGCACGAACACCGCGGCGATCCGGTCGGCCAGCCGCTGCGCGCTGGCCTTGGTGGCCTGCGCCTGGCTGACCAGGCGGGTGATCTGCGCCAGCAGGGTATCCGCGCCGACCTGGGTGGCCTTGATGACCAGCCGGCCGCTCATGTTGACTGTGGCGCCGGTCACCGGGTCGCCCGGGCCGACCTCGGCCGGCATCGACTCGCCGGTGACCAGCGACGCGTCCACCGCCGAGCTGCCCTCGGCCACGATCCCGTCGGTGGCGATCTTCTCCCCCGGCCGGACCACGAACAGGTCCCCGGTCTCGAGTTCTCCGGCCGGGATCCTGTGCTCGGTGCCGTCGCGGAGCACCGCGACGGTCTTGGCGCCCAGGGCGGCCAGCGCGCTCAGGGCCAGGCCCGACCGGTCCCTGGCCCGGGCCTCCAGGTACCGGCCGGCCAACACGGCCGCGGTCACCCCGGCGGCGGCCTCCAGGTACAGCGTGTCCGCCCCGGCCTGGCCGAAGGTGAACGCGAACGACATCTTCATCCCGGTCGCGCCCGCCCCGCCGAACAGCAGGGCGTACACCGACCAGCAGAAAGACGCGCCGACGCCCACGCTGACCAGGGTGTCCATGGTGGCGGCGCCGTGGCCGAGCCCGTACCAGGCGGCCCGGTACAGCGGCCAGGCGCCCCAGGTCGCGACCGGCGCGGCCAGCAGCAGGCTCACCCACTGCCAGCCGGGGAACTGCGCGGCCGGGACCATGGACAGCACGATCACCGCCACGGCCAGCGGGGCGCAGACCGCGAGCCGCCGGGCCAGCGCCCGGGTCTGCGGGTCTTTGTGCTGGCCGTCCGGGGTGGCCGTTGCGGGCGGCTCGGCGGTGTAGCCGACTGACTCGATGACGCCGATGAGCTCGGCCGGGCCGCGGCTGCCGGTGCTAGTGAAGTAGGCCCGCCCGGTGGCGTAGTTGACGGTGGCCGCCACGCCATCCAGCCGGTTCAGGCGCCGCTCGATCCGGGCCGCGCACGCGCCGCAGGTCATCCCGCCCACGACGAGTTCGGCCTCGGTGGTTCCGGTGGCGGTATCGCTCACGGTCGGGCGCCGCCCATCGTCATTCCGCCCGCGCCGCCGCTGCCCTGGCCCGGGTAGCTGACCTGGGAATGGCCGGTCGTCACCGGGCCCAGGCGGGCCCCGGCTGCGTGGGCGCCGAGGAAGATGACCACGAGCAGGATCACGAACCCCACGAGCCTGGCCTCGCGGATCACCGGATCACCTCGCGGATCTGCTGATCGCCACGATGACAGAGTGCTACCGGGGTGACGTCGGGGGCGAGGCATCGGCCGGAACATGAGACAAATGTCATCTCGCCTCCTGACGAGGACGGATGCGCCACGAGGTGCCCGCTGTCTGGCCCCACGGTACCCCATGTACTACACGGTGTCGCAGTAGGCCGTTACGATGACGGGCGTGGCTACTCGTTCCATCGCCGTCACCGGGATGACCTGCGAGCACTGCGTCCGCGCCGTGCGGGCCGAGATCGGCAGGCTCCCGGGGGTCACCGGGGTCGACGCCGACCTCGCCGCGGGCACCGTCCGCGTTTCCGGCGACCCGTTGCCCGGGGACGTCCCGCTGCGCGAGGCGGTCGAGGAAGCCGGCTACGAGTTCGCCGGCTAGGCATACCCGCCCCGGGCCAGACGGCTTCCGCTGCCCGGAAATACGCCATTTCAATACCCGGGCAGGGTTTTACGGATACCCTCCCCCGGTTTATTCAATACCACCAGAGGGTTTTCTCCGCGGCCCGGCACTTAACATTAGCATTGCTCGCTAGCTGCAGTTTTATGCTCTGTTCCGAGCGCTTCGCTTGTTTCTCTGCGGTAGCTCTTGAGGCCCAGAAAGCGGGCCATTATTATTTTCCTGAATTCCTGCGGTGGCTGTTTCCGGGAATAGGGTCAAGCCGAGGAGAGCCGGATGAGCGAGATCGCCGCCGGGGGCGTCCGGCCCGCGTGGCAGAGCACGGCGGGTGCGGGAGCCGACGCGAGGCGGGCAGCGCCCGACGCCAGACGGCTGCTGCAGCTGGTGCTGGCCGGGCTGTGGCTGCTCGATGGCGTGCTGCAGTACCAGGCGTTCATGTTCTCCAAGGGGTTCAGCGACATGCTGGCGGGCACGGCGTCCGGCAATCCGGGCGTCGTGGCCCGGCCGATCAGCTGGGACGCCACGCTCGTCGGGCACCATCTCGCGGCGCTGAACGCGGTCTTCGCTACGGTCCAGCTGCTGCTGGGGATCGGGATCGCCTGGCGGCCCACGGTACGGGTAGCGCTGGCCGCCTCGGTCGCCTGGTCGCTGGGCGTGTGGTGGTTCGGCGAGGGACTCGGGATGGTGCTGACCGGCGACGTGAACCCGGTCAGTGGCGCGCCCGGCGCGGTGATCCTCTACGCGCTGCTCGCGGTGCTGCTGTGGCCGTCCGACCGTGGTTCGCCCGCGCGCCCGGCGCCGTTCGTGGCGGCGCGCGCGGTGGGCACCCCGGTGGCGCGGGCGCTGTGGCTCGTGCTCTGGCTCAGCCTGGCCTACTTCGCGCTGCTGCCCGCGAACCGGGCGCCGCAGGCGCTGCACGACATGATCGCGGGGATGACGGACGGCGAGCCCGGGTGGCTCGCCGCGCTGGACCGCGGGGCCGCCTCGCTCGTCGCCCACCAAGGGCTGGCCGCCTCGATCGTGCTGGCCATCGCCCTGGTGGTCGTCGCCGTGGGTGTGTACCGGCCGGCCCCGGCCGCCCGGGGCACCCTGGTCCTGGCCATCGTGGTGGCCGCGGTGTTCTGGGTGTTCGGCCAGGCGTTCGGGGCGATCATGACCGGCGGCGCCACCGACCCCAACTCCGCGCCACTGCTCGCCCTGCTGGCCCTGGCCTACTGGCCGGCCCGGGCCGTGGCCCCGGCGCCGGCGTACACCGGTCCTGCCCGGGCTGAGGAAGGGATGGCTGCGTCATGATCCCGTCCTGGATCCTGGACATCTTCGCCGCGATCATGCTCGTGGTCGCGGCGGTGAGCGCGGCCCGCCTGGTCGCAGCGCGGCCCTGGCAGCACCGGACGCGGCCGGCCGCCCTAGCCGACATCGACGTCGCGCACCTGCTGATGGCCATCGCCATGGCCGGAACGCTGGCCCCTGGACTGCGCACCCTGCCCGACGGGGCGTGGGAAGTGATCTTCGGCGTGATGACGGCCTGGTTCGGCTACCGGGTTGCCCGGGATGCCAAGGTCAGCGGCGTCCGCGCGCTGGCGGGTGGCCATTGCGCGCCGCACCTGCTCCACGCCGGGGCCATGCTGTACATGTTCGTCGCCGTGTCCGCCCCCGCGGCGCACGGATCGGGCGGCATGGGCGCGATGGGCGGCGGCGTGGGCGGCATGGGGACCCTGGAACTGCCGTTCCTGGCGCTGTTGTTCGCGCTGGCGCTGGTCGGGTACTGCATCTGGGACCTGGACCAGGTCTCCGGCCCCGGCACCAGCGGGCACTACAGCCTCGCGGTCGCCCGCGTGGCGCCGCCTAGCCCGGTTCTAGCCGGGGTCGGGGCGTCGGCCAGGCCTGGCGCCGCGGCGTCCGGGACGGCCAGCGCGCCCGCGGCCGCGGTACCGATCGCGGAGCCGGCCGGGACCGCTCAGGTGCCGCCGGCCAGCGGTCCGGCGGACGGCACCGGCGTTCTGGCTCCGTGGGTGGCCACTGGCTGCCGAATCGCGATGGGCGTCACCATGGCGTTCATGCTGGTGATCATGATCTAGCTACCGCTGGAGGAGCCGTACTGGATCGGCACCTTGATGGTCTGCGTCTGGGTCCAGCGGGCCGGCTGGCTGGTCAGCTGCCAGGCGGTCAGCATGCTGCCGGCCGCGGCGAGCAGGTCGGGGTATAGGCGACCGCGGTGAGCCCGGACAGCGCGCAGCGCCGTCCCGCAGGCGTCGTGGCGAGCGCCTTCGGCGTGGTCAGCGTGGTCCAGGCGGCCTGCTGCGGTCCGGCGACCTGGATCGTCTGGTGCAGGCCGAGCGCGATCAGACCGCCGCCGACGGTCGCGGCCAGGGCGTCGGGGACGTCCGCGAGCCCCGGATCGGGCGGGAGGCTGGACCAGCTGCCGCCGCCATCCCTGGTCGTCGTGACCGGGGAGAAGCCGAGGTCCAGGCTCGGGCGTATCCCGGCGGTCAGCGTCTGCTGACCCGGCCCGGCCAGGACGAGGGCGCCGTTGGTCGCGACGCCGCCCGGCGTCTTGAGCAACCAGCGACCGCCGGGGCTGGCCAGCGTGAACAGCTGCCAGAACTGTTCGGCCCGGACGGGGCGCCCATCGGGATCGTGGCCCAGGCGGTGCCCGCCGAGGTCAACGACGTCGCCAGGGATACCGGTACGGGCTTGGGCGGGTGCGGTGCGGCAGGCCGTTCGGCACTGTTGCCGCAGCCCGCCACCGCGATGGCCAGGGCCAGCCCCGCCGCTGCCCGTCGTGTCGCGGCCCGCACACGGGGAGGTAGGCCCGTGGAGCGAGGCGGGAGAACCGGCGCCGCGGCGGTGCTGCTGCTGCTGGCGATCGCGGTGTCAGGCTGCGCGAGCCAACAGTTCGGCCGGGACGAGTTCGGCGCGATGGTGGCCCGGGTCGCGCGCATCGAGCAGAACCTCGGCATCTTCGACCTGAACCATTTCACCCCGCAGGTCGACCCGTTCATGCCGTGGCAGACCGAGGAAGGCGCACTGGGCCGGGGGCCGCGCCATGTTAGCGGCCTTCCTTTACCAGCGCAGCGTAGCGGTCCAGGTACAGGGGCCAGCCCTGCGGGCCGTCCACGCCGCCGGTGACCGCTTCCCAGCCGGGTCCGTGCCGGTCGATGTGCCGGTGCTCC
>Ga0207665_10003843_pt1 | contig 10041 bp, 10 predicted proteins | sample LARL112metaG_FD_184351 | JGI IMG/M metagenome (GOLD analysis project Ga0207665, IMG submission 184351) | Corn, switchgrass and miscanthus rhizosphere microbial communities from Kellogg Biological Station, Michigan, USA - LAR L11-2 metaG... | ecosystem: Host-associated > Plants > Roots >...
CACGACAACAATCGCGATGCGATGGGCGTGACGCTGAAGCTGACCGAAAACGTGTTGAATACTTACCTGCACTGGAATCCGCAGGTGCTGCATGATTTGCACGAGTCAGTGCCGTATCTCTACGACAATACGATTGGCGACGGCCCCTACAACGCGTGGATCGATCCACTGCTTGCCGATGAATGGCAGATGATCGGAGCGCGCAACGTTGCGGACATGACGAAATTCGGAATGCCCGGTGTTTTTGCGCACGGTGATTTCGATACCTGGTCGCCGGGATATTTGATGTTTATCGCGGCGCTGCATAATGGTATCAGCCGTTTGTATGAAACATTTGGAAACGGCGGCGCGGACACCTTGGAGCGCACGCTGGACCCTGAAGAATACGCGCGGACCTGGTACAAGCAGAATCCCCCACTGCCGAAAGTGATGTGGTCGCAGCGCGACAACAATAATTACGAAGAAACGGGACTGCTTGTTTCGCTGCACTACTTCAACGCGAACAAAATGATGTTCCTGAAGAATTTCTACCTGAAGGCGAAGCGTTCCCTGGAGAAACCGGCAAATGAGGGTCCGGCCGCTTACCTACTGCCGGCGGACGAAGTGCGGCCGACCGCGCAACTGGAGCTGCTGCGCGTGTTGCAAAAGCAGCATGTGGAGATTTCGCGTACCACGTCCGCGGTGACAGTCCCATTGCCGATAAAAAAAGACAAAAATCCGGTCAAATCCGGAGAAAAGCCAGCGGGAGAAAAGCAAGAATCAAAGAAGGACGCGAAGCCGGAGCCGACGACAATGAGTTTTCCCGCAGGCAGCTACGTGATTCGCATGGACCAGCCATATTCCCGCATCGCGGATGCGTTGTTGGACCATCAATACTGGAGTCCAGAAGATCCACAAAAAACTCCGTACGACGATACCGCCTGGACCTTTGGCGAGCTTTACGGCGTGCAAGTTACGCGCGTAACAGACACCAGCATACTGAAAGCTCCGACGGAACGCGTGACGGAATTGCGTGTGCCCGGAGGCGTGAAAGGCGAAGGAACGATTTTCGCGATTGAGAATCATGCCGAGCCGGTTTTGGCGTCGCTGCGATACCGATTGAAAGATGCGGATATGCAGGCAGCCGAAGATGCGTTTGAATCCGGCGGAAAAAAGTTTGCGGCAGGCACGATCGTGGTGAAAGGCGGCGACCGCGGGCAGCTCGACGCTGCGAGCAAGGAACTGGGCCTGAATGCTGTGGCGCTCGGATCAGCTCCCAACGTGAAGACGCACCCGATTCGCGCTGCGCGCATATTGCTGCTACACACCTGGTTGAGTACGCAGACCGAGGGCTGGTGGCGCCTGGCACTGGACAAGCTGAAAATTCCATACGATTACACGAGCACGCAGACCATTGCGCCGACTCCCGATCTGCGCGAAAAATACGACGTCATTTTATTCCCGCCGGTGGGATGGAACGGCACGTTAAATAACATCATCAATGGATTGCCGATGAACTGGGGCAATCCGCTGCCGTGGCAGAACACGCCGGAGACCCCAAACCTGGTTGGCAAGAATGATGCAACAGACGACGTTCGACCTGGCTTGGGCTGGGCAGGCGTGGCGAAATTGCAAAAATTTGTGAGTGACGGCGGCGTTCTGCTGACAGTGATGGACACGGCGCAATTTGCCAGCGGAATTGGGGTGACCGCGGGTGTAACCACGGCAAGCTCCGAAAAAATGAAAATTGTTGGTTCGATTGTCGGCACACGCCTGGTGGATGCAGCGAGTCCAATCGCCTATGGCTATAACGAAAAAGTTTCTGCCTATTGCGATAACGGTCCGATCTTTTCACTGAGCAGCATCGCCGGCTCGCGGCGGAGAAGAAAATTGGGCCCGGAGATGGGCGCGCGGCCGACTGGGCGCGGCACAAAAGACGATCCGGACTTCGCGGTTGGAAGAACTGGAGTTGAAGCGCCGGACGAACCGGAAAAGGAGATCTGGGAATATCCAAATGTGACGGACGAACAGCGGCACAACAATCCGCGTGTAATTCCGCCAGCGATGCGCGCGCGTGTGGTAGTTCGTTACGCGGACAGTAAAGACTTGTTGATTTCCGGGCTGGTCGAGGGCGGCGGAGAAATTGCGCAGCACCCAGCGGTTGTCGATGCGCCGTTCGGAAAAGGTCACGTCGTGATGTTTTCCATCAATCCCGTGTGGCGAGGAGAGACGCAAGGCACGTATTCCTTGGTATTGAACACGGTGATGAATTTTGACAGTCTGAATGCAGGTCGAAAAGACGACGAAAAGTAATCGGCACAACTAGCAAAGGAGTATACTTGAAGTCTCTTACTCCTTTTTGATGGGAACCGTCGAACGTGAAGAGGCATCCAATTATTAGCCCGCCCTGGATGAAGTCGGGAGGGCTAGATGATTCTGATCACAGGTGCCACTGGGAACCTCGGCACTGAGCTGGTAAAGAAGCTGTGGGCGCGCGGGGAAGCGGTACGTGCGTTTGTTCGCAACCGAGCGCAAGCGCGATCGATATCACTCCCGGGAGTCGAGCTTACAGAAGGTGATTTCAACCGGCTGGACACGATTATCCGCAGCCTCTCAGGCGTGGACCGCCTCTTCCTCTTAACACCTTCCTCCCCCGACGCGGAAAAACAGCAACGCAATTTTGTGGATGCAGCCAAGCGCGCGCACGTGCGTCATATCGTAAAGCTGTCGCAACTGGGCGCAGACGCATCCTCTCCGGCGCGCATTCAGCGTTATCACGGCGTGATTGAGAACCATATTCGCAGATCGGGCGTACTTTTTACGTTTTTACGGCCGAATCTCTTCATGCAGGGTCTTTTGAATTTTCGTTGCACAATTTCCGCAAAAGGCGCGTTCTATGCTTCCGCCGGACACGCCAAAGTAAGCATCGTGGATGTTCGCGACGTCGCCGCGGTGGCATTTCGCACGCTGACCGACATCGTTCACGAGGGCAAAACGTACGAAATTACCGGGCCCGAGTCGCTGACGCATGGCGAAATGGCAGAGCAATTGTCGATGGAATTGGGAAAACGCATCGAGTATGTGGACGTAGCGCCGGAAGAGATGCGCGAGGCTCTTTTGGGTGTTGGCATGCCGCCATGGCACGCGGAAGGGGTGGTCGAAGATTACGAATATTATCGTCGCGGGGAAGCTGCCAGGGTGACGTCCGACGTATATGAAGTCACTGGGAATGAGCCCATGACATTTTTCCAGTTCGCGCAGGACTACCGTGGAAGGCTTATCGGGAAAGCTGCCGGCGTTGCCTGAATTCGCTCCGGCTTGCGAAGTTCCCGAAGCGGCCCGTGTGCTGACTTGCCAATTGGGGCAGTTAGAGTACAATCCCCGCCATCATGGCCACGAAGAAAAAGAAGCGGGCTGGCGGCAAAAAGAAGACAGCACGGCGCAGCAGCAAAGCACGATCGAACGGAAAACTGCCGAAAGATGCCATCACGCTTGCGGTGGTTCTGCGTCCGCGTGATGGACAAGACATGATGCTGGAAGCGGAATTGCGTGCGCTGATCGGGCCTACGCGAAAAGAAGAAGGGTGCTTGCGCTACGATCTGCATCGTTCGGCCGACGGGCCCGGAGCGTATCTGCTGCACGAGATTTGGGAAACGCGTGAGCATCACACAGCGCACACGAAGACCGACCATTTTCTGAGGTGGAACGCGCGCAAGGATGCGCTGCTGGCCTCGCGCGAGGTCGGATTCTGGAAGCAGATCGCTTAAGGGCAGTGGTTAGTTATAAGTTTTAAGTAATCAGTTTCGGGGACAAGCAATGCGTCATCACGGTTGCCCGGCTCCGCCCCTCGGTTTCTTTACCATTCTCAGAAACCTAAGCTATGAATCGGACTTGGCCATTCTAACGATGGGTAGAACAGCGCCATTGCGTAGAGGGGCTTCGATACGTCCGAGGATATGGTAGCCGCGCGCCAGATAGAGTGGAACGCCGGTGAGAGTCGCACCCATTTCAAAGCGCGAGAAACCGGCAGCGCGGGCGGTGGATTCACAGGCTTCGAGGATTTTTGACCCGATACCGCGGCGGGCCCAGTCCGGGTGAATGAAGAAGGCGCGAATTTTGGCAGCTTCGGTGGCGGGATTGAGAAATTCGTTTTCGCGAATGGGTGCGTGATCGCTGCCGAAAAGAGTTTTGCGACGGCTCCATCCACCACAACCGACGATAATTCTTGCGCATGCTGCCCGGGCTTCGGCGACAAAATAGGTGCGGTCGGCGACGAGTTGGGTATCGAGGCCGAGGAGTGTGCCGAGCGCGCCATCGATTTGCTCGGGAGTGTAATCATTTTTTTGCAGGCCGCGGACCGAGGCTTCGATCAACGCGTGGAGTGCGGGCGCGTCGGCTTCCGTGGCCAGGCGGAGTGAGATGTTTGACGTCAGGTTGTTCATCGGCGTGATCAGAATGCCTCAGTCGAAATGATAGCGTGAGTTGGTTTTCTCTTTACGATTGTTGCAATAGGTGGGAGCAACTCGAGTTTTCATTTCCTCGGCGGTGTGCAGGCACCGTGCAGATTCCTACGTTGAGATCCTTCACCGCTCCTGTCGGATCGCTTCAGGATGACAGAATTTAGCTTAATCGTTAGAAGGGCGGCCAACTCCTTGAAGTTGCTAAGGGTGCACGCTTACCACCGGACAACTCTGAAAATTCGTCAGGAATTCTGGTGGTTTGTCAGGAGCCTGGGGGCGGGATGTAGTAGCCGGGGCGAGTGGAGATTTTTTTGCCTTTGGTTTTATCAGCGGTCAGAGAAACTGAAATTTGGTGATAGCCGAAATCCGCGCCGTCGCGGTCGGCGGAATGTGACTGAGGCGTGTAGCTGATCATGTATTGAGAATGAAGTTCGCCGCCGATTTCATCGATGGCGCTTTCGATGGAGCGTCCCTTGAAAGTCGAGTAGTAAGTGCCGCCGGTAGCCGCAGCGCTGAGTTCGAGAGAGCGCTGAGTGGCCGCGCTTTTTGTGTGTTCGACCAGGACCTGCGCGAGCGCAATCAGATCAACGCCAGTGTTGGTGCCGCCTCCCGGTGTAGGCACCGTGCCTGGAGGTCCGGGCATCCCGTAGGTTCCAGGTGGCGTGATGGGAACGGGCGCGTTCTGGCGTGGCTTGCCTTGCAATTCGGCGCGCGTGGTGGAAAGGCCAACGCTAAAAATTGTGATGTTTTCAAGCTGCGCGCGGCGAAGCACTTCGCCCAGCTTCGATTCGCTGCCAATGTCCAGGGCCTCGGAAACAATCAGCAGAACACGCCGGCCGGGCACGGGCGTTTCCTTGGTGGGTTTGCGACGGCTGGAGAGCATTTCGACTCCTGCGGCCATGGCATCGAAAAGATGCAATCCGGATTCGCCGTTATCCAGCGCGGCAAACGCTGCATCAATTGCGTCGTGGCTACGCGTAAATCCTCGCAGCGTTTTCACCGATTCATCGAACCCGATGACCGCGGCCTCCGCGTCCGGTCCCATCACTTGTTCGGAAAAAAGAATGCCGGTTTTGCGAAGCTGCGGAAGAAAAGATTCCACGCGAGAGCTGGTCTCAACGACGACCACAATGGAAATCGGGCCGCCGCCGACATCGAAGTGGGTGATGGTCTGGGGAACTCCATTATCGGTGACGCGGAAGTCTGGTTCGTCGAGATCGTGAATCATTTGGCCGTTGGAGTCGCGCACGGTGACAGGCGTGTTGACGAGGATGACGCGCGCGGTAATTTTCGCGAGCGCTTCGGGAGGAGTGGACTGAATCTGCGCACCCGGTTGAGGCGGAAGCGGACCTTCGGGCGCTTGGGCAAGAAGTGAACTGCCACCAAGACAGGACAGCGCGATAAAAAGGCCCGATCGAGACACGCTAGAAAGCATTGCACCTTGCCTGTGCGATTTAGACCTTGGCGAGCTTACACCGAGCACAGCCAAGACCGGCCGTGCTACTGGAGTGTACTCGATTCGACGCAGGTTGGGGCGCTGGCGTTGCCGCGACAGGCCGCGGTACCTACAATAAAAGTTCGTTCCGTTGGTTCGCAGGGAGGCAGGGAATGCCCGGGAAGCTCGCAAAGCCGAAGCCGCAGCATGCGCCGAAAGCGCCGCACGAAGATCCGAAGTTTTTGGAGAGCACTCCGGCGCGGCCGTTGCGCATCCTGGCGGAATACATTCAACCGCTGGCGCAACTGAAGCGAGAAAACATCAGCGACACGATTGTGATGTTCGGATCGGCGCGGATTCATTCGCGGGAAGACGCTCTGGCGCGGCTGAGGCGCTTGAAGCGCAACAAGCCCGCAAAAACGCCTGCCGCTAAAGCCCAACGCCGCGGCGATTTAATTTCGGCGAAGGCCGCGCTGGAGATGTCGCGGTACTACGAAGAGTGCCGGGAACTTTCGCACCGGATTACGAAGTGGGCGATCTCATTTGGCACCAAGCCGAGGCGCTTCGTGGTGTGCTCGGGAGGCGGGCCGGGAATCATGGAGGCGGCAAATCGCGGCGCGTACGAAGCGGGCGGCAAGTCCATCGGGCTTTCGATCGAGCTGCCGCATGAGCAGTTCGCAAATCCCTATATCAGCCCGGAGCTGAGTTTTAATTTTCATTATTTTTTTATGCGTAAATTGTGGTTCGCGCAAATTGCGAAAGCACTGATCGTGTTTCCCGGTGGATTCGGCACGATGGATGAATTGTGGGAAATGATGACGCTACTGCAAACGGGCAAATTACCGAAGGATAATCTGATCTTGATTTACGGCAAAAAATATTGGGATGAAGTCTTGAACTGGAAGGCGATGGTGCGTTGGGGCGCGATCAATGAAGCGGAATACAAATTGTTGCAATTTGCCGACACAGTGGATGATGCGTTTGAGGTGATTCGCACCGGACTGGAAAAGTATCACATGGAAGTAGACCCGTTTCTGCAAACATACTGATTCTTTTAGCTACGGAACACCCTCATTCGTAAGCTGCCTCTCGCAGCCGGCCGTAGTTCTGGTCACTCCTCTATCTCGTTCATCCGCAAGTGGTTATGACCTTACCACGATCCTCGCGGGAGATTAACGGCTGCAGGGTATGGTGCGCATCGGTACCGGGGCCATACTCTGCGGGTGCCGAACGACATCCCAAACAGGAGGGGAGAGTGATAATGCGACATCGAATCAATGTGGGGAATTGGCGATCCATACTTGGCACAACGGCGTTGGCAGCGGGCTTATCTCTTTTTGCGGGTGCCGGAACTGTGAAGGCGGATGATGAGTGTCAGGAACGCATTGTGCGCGCCGATCACCGCTTGCATGAAGCTATCGAACGTCATGGCTACGAAAGCCGGGAAGCCGAACGCGGAAGAATTGAACTGCGCGAGGCTCGGCAATATTGCTGGGAACATTCCCACCGGTGGTGGGATGTTGAAGGCAGCCGTTGGCACAGTGATCGCGATTGGGATGATCACGACCACGACCGCCGCGATCGCGACCGAGATCACGACCGCGACCATGACCGAGACCAGCGGTAGTTTATAAACAGGTTTTGAGATCGTTTATCAGAGGCAAAGCGCTCCGAGGCCGGAGCGCTTTTTTTTGCACTTAATGTTCGCAACTGGCAAGGCTTTCAACTTATAACGGTCCGCGGATCCTGTGTGTTGATGCCGAAGCAAAGCGTGAAACTAGAAGTTAAAGATAAAAAAAGGCGTCCCAAATTCACGGGGCGCCTTTCTTACTTCTACGAGTGCTGTTTGCAATCAGCGAGCGACGGCCAGCGGCTCTTCTTCGAAAACAGCAGCGAAGCGCCGGGTTTCATCCTGGTCGTGTAATAAGACTATCGGAACAACACGAAGGTACTGCTTGCAGGAGTGGCATTGCGTTGCTTCGCCTTGCAAGTCCTGCATGAAGCCGTCAGTGAAGCGGTAAAGGGTGCGCTCGCGGCGAGCATTTTTCTGATCGCGGTGACCGCAGTGGGGACAAAGAAATTCAACCGTGTCCTTTTGCGGATCGCGGTCCAGAGCTGCCCAGCCGGTGCGGCGCACCCCGATGGTTTCGGGATTATGCCGTTCCATGGGAAAGCCTCCTTGGATCCACGTCCTAAATACAGAGATGCAGTCAGGCGGCAAAAGGATACAAGGATCCTTGCATTACGCTGAATAAACGGTACTTAGGTGCTATTCGTCGGGACGAAGGGCGGCGGCCGTCCTCATCAGAGTCAGTCTGGATAGGAAGGGCGCAGCCTACCTGCGGCAGGCAGCGTGGCGCCCCCTACGAAGAGTCCAGGATTCTTAAGTCAGAGTGATGGGAAGAACTAGGAGAAAGTTAGCCAGAAAGGAACCGCACAGGGAACCGAAGTACTCACGCGGTGTCCAAGAGCATGAGGACGCGCGCACCTCACATCCCTGCGAGCGCCGCGCCAGAATCCGCAAGGCAATTTTTACTTCGGGGCTTGTAAGTGCAAGCCCTGGAACCCGGCGGAATCTGGTGCGGCAAATTTTGAAACTCGCAGAAACTTTTTTGGGAGGTGTGTGATGTCCAGCGAAGAGCGGATGAAAGCGGAGCTATGTGCGGGCACATTTAGCGGCTGCCTGGTGGATGGTGACGCCGCAGAGAACGCGCGGGAAAGAAAAACCAAGCGGCGGGCGGTCGTGATTTCGATTATGGTGCAGGCAGCCGGATTGGCAGCTCTGGTGATTGCCCCGCTGTTAGCGAAGCCTGCAGTGATGACGGAACGCATCGCCGTGCCGATTCCGCCTTATCGAAGTGCGCCCGCACAACGGCACAGCGAGAACAGCCCCGCGCCTCGGCCGCAAACACCGCGATGCATATGGTGCGTGCAACATATTTCACCAACAATTTCGACTCGTGACGAATCGCGGATAACGGACAAGTCGATAGACGATGGTCCGGGAATTGGAATTCTTGGAACCGGAACTGCGCCGGGTCTAATAAATTCGATCGGCAGCGACCGCCAGCCACCGCCTCCCCCTGAAAGACAAGAAAAGAAACGAGTGATCGTGGGGCACATTGATCCGGCGCTGCTGACGCACCGAGTCGAGCCGATATTTCCGGCACTGGCTCGACAACTTCACAGAAGTGGCAGAGTGGAATTGCACGCGGTGATCGGCGTCGATGGCGATGTGCAATCACTGCAAGTGGTCAGTGGCGACCCGTTATTCGTGAACTCCGCGCGGGAAGCGGTCTTGCAATGGCGCTACAAGCCGACGTACTTGAATGGGAATCCGGTGGAAGTCGAGACTTTCATTACCGTGATCTACACGCTGCAGCCGTGATCTTAACTTAATTTTCCTCAATAGGCCGCTGGCAGTCTGCGGCAATTGCAAAGCAGAAGTGCAAAAGGGCCTAGCCTGCCGCGTAGGCCCTTTCTGCCTGCACTGGGCAACCGAAATTCAATTTGCGCAGGGGCTAAAAGTGAAAGACCATGCCGGTGGAGACGCGTAAATTATTTTGACTTTGCGCTCCCATTCCGAGCTCGTTGAAACGCGTGAGCAAGTAATCCACTTGCACCGGACGGATGGAGAAGCGGTGGGAAATCTTATAGTCCACGCCGCCGCCAATGGTCATGGCAAACGAATTGTTCGAAGTGGAAAATGCCAGACCGTTACCGCCGGCAATGTGCGCTACACCGAACAGAACTTGAGCGAACGGCGTGATACGCGAATCGCGACGATAGGAAATCCGCGGACCAAACAAATACGTCGAAAGCGTGCCGTCGACTCCCGTGCCCAGGATGTTGTTGCTGTGATAGCCGCCGAAATCGGCAACCCCGCTGAGCCAGCGGTTTGTGTTGTAAGCGATCGATGCGCTGCCGCCGTTCATACTGAAGCTATCAATTCCGGACGTGGATGGGTTTTCGCGAACGTAAGAATATCCCGCGAAAATATCGACTTTAGAAATATCCTGCGCGTTCGCAGAGGCGGCAAAAAGTGAAACAGCGGATAGCGATATGAATGCGAGCAGACACACTACGAGCTTCCGTTTCATAGATCCTCCAAATGGGTGTTGTAGTGCGCGAGCGCGCGCCAGAAATGCGCGGCTTCACGTGCGCGGC
>Ga0207665_10003845_pt1 | contig 10038 bp, 9 predicted proteins | sample LARL112metaG_FD_184351 | JGI IMG/M metagenome (GOLD analysis project Ga0207665, IMG submission 184351) | Corn, switchgrass and miscanthus rhizosphere microbial communities from Kellogg Biological Station, Michigan, USA - LAR L11-2 metaG... | ecosystem: Host-associated > Plants > Roots >...
GGAATCTCGCAGCGCCGCGGCCTTTTCAAAGTCCTGTGCTTTGATCGCCGCCTCTTTTTCGATCCGAATAGCTTCGATCTCCTTCTCGATCTCCTTGACGTCCGGCGGCCGCGTCATGGCATTGATTCGGGCACGAGCTCCAGCCTCGTCCATGACGTCGATTGCCTTGTCCGGGAGAAACCGTCCCGTGAGATAACGATCGGAAAGCTTGACTGCAGGATCGGCTCTTCAGAAACAACCAGGATGTTGTGTTTCGCTAGTTCGCGGGCCAGCACTTCGGCATCGTGCAGAGCCTCGGCCAGATGCACCTCGAACTCGGCGCAAATTCTTTGCTCGACAATGCGCTCCAGGGGAGTAGCCCCATCGGCTGATTGCCAAAGAATCGTGGCGGTCTCGTTGAGGGTGAACAGCGTGGAATCTCGGCCTGAGATGATCATCATCTCGCCACCCATGGCGCGAGCCGCGACGCGCGAATTGCGGGCAATGTACAGACTGCTCATGAAATCAACTCCCAAACGCGAGCATCGGGCACAAAAGTGAGCTTGGACACCGGTACTTTTTCGACGAAATGCAATGCCGAATCGAATACGGCTTGCACCAATTCCTGATCGTTGGCGAAGAACAGCGTGTTGGCCAGGAGCGCTCGGGCCGCTTCACCCCGCTCGACCGCCTCGATGCGGTTCGCCGGTCCTTTACAAAGAAGGTATGCTGCCGCAATTGGCGCCGAAACATTCTCGCCCACCTTGGCTAATTCGCCCGTGAACGGCGTGCCGAAGGCAATGTATTGTTCATTTTGCGGGCGTACGTAGGAGATCTCGTCAGTGAGGAGCGCCACATTCGCCGGTGCCAACGATGAAATTGTTGTTTTACCGGCTCCGGACACTCCCATAAATAGAAATGCCTTCCCATTGCGAATCGCGCTGGCGGAGTGCAGCAGAAATCCTCCTTGCTGCGCCAGAACCAAGGAATGCACGATTCGTAATACAGAATCGATCGCGTACGGGCTGGCCGTCTGACGGATCCTCCCACGCCGGCTTGCAGGTTCCCATTCTGCGCGGAAATCTCCCCGCAGGATATTCCACCGTCTTCCGCTATAAGCCACTTCCACATCGGCATCCGGATCGTCTCTGAGAGGCTCCACAATTTCCACATCGAAGTCGATCGCAGGCTCACCCGAAGGACTCACAAATCCGGTGTAGCGATCGCGCAGAATACCCAGGAAGCCTGGATGCGTGCTGTGCACGCGGATCGGCATGCGCCCCACATCAATCACCACGCTGGTCTCGTCGACTTGTGTGCTTAAGACTGGCACGGGTGATTGAACTCTCTCGGCCTGCGACTCTGGTACAAGTGACGAGCCATTACGGCCACACGCGCGGCCGACGTCGAGCGCTGCATCAATCCGGCGAACGCCCTACGCCCCCAGCTCATCTTTCGCGATGGTTCCATCTGCTTGCCGTTGCGAACGATGAATTGAACTTCACCCAGCAGTTCGCTACTCACGAACGGCGGGTCAGTTCGAGGCATAGCGTCGCCTCGACTCAAAATCTCTTTCTTGATGTTGTCTTTGGACAGCACGCGGTGAACAAAAAACCGATCCCCGCGCCGGAACAACGCAATCTTCCCAGGTGTAATCTGGCTGAAAGTCGTTGGGCTAACAATGACGGTGTCTCCTGGCCAAATAGTGGGCAACATGCTCCACCCGTTCACCTTCAGCCGAAGGGTTCCGAAAGAACGGAGAGAATCGCACAACAGCTCGCATTTCAGCGAGTGCTCCTGCACATACAACCCAGTCCGATTCATGAGACTTTGCGATTGCCCTTGCAACTCCTCTGAGTGGGGCTGAATTTTCCGCACGCCAGGGCAGTAGTCACGAACACCTTTTCATGGCGAAAGGAAGGCTTTTCGTAGGGCTTCTTCTTCTGTTCCCTATGAGCGCTTTTGTCGGTGGAAGAATGATTCGTCGCCATATTTTTGGGTATGCACCCGCCTTATTTCAATGCTGATTGTGAAGCCTGTATGGCACAGCCGCCAGTACTCCCCGAAGTCGTGCAATTCTGATTGGACTGGGTGGAGAAATAAATTTGGGACGCTCCCTGGAGGGTGGTGGACGGTACCGTGTTGTCCAGGATAATCCCGCTCGTACCTCCCGCCGCTAAAGCGTTCGAGATCGCCGGCGTGCCCACGTTGCTCCAGTGTGGGCCATTGCCCGTCTCCGCCGTTTTGCCCCCTAGGCCCCCCGTCCATGATGGGACGGTGCCATTGGAGATGCCTGCCTTCGTACATTGTTCGACCTGGGGGGGGACGGCATTATCGAGTACCTCGTCACCTACCGCATACGACGTGTTTGCTGCCCAGGGCGCGAGGGAAACGTTGTAGCCGCCTTGGTTGAACCACTGCACGGTTCCGTCTGTGGTTGTGCCGCCCGAAGTAGTGGACCACGTTGGCGCCGCCGCACCCGAAGTCCCCGCGGTAGCCACGACTTGGACCTGAAAGTTGCTGTCCAGCACCACTTGGCCTTGGGCATAAACATGTGAAGATAGCCGAGGTGTAGTTATGAAGCTGAAGACGCAGCCTCCCGAGCCGCAGTTGCTACCCTTTCCACTGTTTTGAACACTAAGGAAGATCCACTCCGTAGCGGATCCTGTTCCTGGGTTGTAAACATCCGTGACCGGGGAACATCCCGTGGTAGCGTTTGCCAGTGCCGGCCCAGGTACAGCGGTCCCTGGAACCTTGTTCGTAATCGGAACCTGGTACAAAGTTGGAGCTCCGCCGGTGTTACCACACACGTACAGATTCCCAGTCGCATTCGTTGAGTTTTGATACGTGCTATCGAAATCCCCACTGTATACAACGTTAGGTGTGAGAGCCGTTCCTGCAGACCCCAGAATTACCTTTGTGCCAGTTGCGCCTGCAGCAAAACCAGTGCTCAGAACGTACACAGCGCTACATGGGTTGCCCGCGCAACCCGTCGTGCCATCGCTGGAAGCAAAGACATACACCAGGCCCGCTGTGCCGTCCAGATATGGCCCAGAAACAATCCCAGCTCCATGGTCCAATTGAGCGGACTGCACAACCGCCCCGGAGGTGGCGTTCACACGGTAGAAAAACCCGCCCGCGTCGCCCACGAAAACGCTTGTCCCATCAAATACCGGGCTGTACAGAGTGGCGGTATTCCCCGGGTTGACTTGAACGGGAAAGCCGCCTGCATGAACTTCTTGGGGATTTGATCCAACAAACACGCCGGTAATCTTGTGCAGCCACCCCAGCGCTCCACCTACATAGAGGGTGTCACCTTGATAATCGGGGAACACGGAAGATGTTGTATCGTCCACCGCTACGTTGGCCCCTGTTCGCAATGCAATCGTGGTCATGCATGGAGCTGTGCACGCGCGGTAGGCCGAGGAAGTCACAGCTGTTAATGTGACTGGCGCGCTGATGCTTCCCGTGGATGCCTTCCACTTCAGGAGCACGACTTCTCCCATTCCGCCTGCACTCTGTGCAAATGCCACTTGGGTTCCGTCCTGCGAGAACGTGACAGAACTCAATACCGTTCCACCGGTGTTGTAGGCCCAGTAAGTTTGCGGCACGGTGCCGCTGCAACCGGAATACAGATTGTCGTAAGCGACAATGCTGGCCTGCGTCGATAAGCCAGTAAGGCCGGTATTAAAAACCACGAAATCAGGAGATGCCGCGCTCCCGCACGTTGCGGTGGTGGTCGAGAACGTAAATTTCGCGGCGTAATTGTCCGCTCCCATCGACGCCCCACTCCCCATGTTCACGGACCAGTCGCGGGTAATTTTCGTCGTAGTTCCGCCGCCAGATTTCCTGTGACGCATCGAATGCAATTGCAATGGTGCGTAACCGTCTTCCGACAAGATACGGGGCACATTTCGCCGCGCAAATTGCTGCCAATACCGCGGGTTGCGCGCAATCCGTGCCGCGGCTCGCGAGTTTGCTGGTTGTGAGAAGACTACATGATGGTGACTCCAGTCAGTGGGGTATCCCTGTTCGACAGGACCCGCTGCCTGTCCCGTCAGAAAGCATCCCGATGCCACCAACCCTAGCAACCCTGCAGCAAATCCGGAAAATCGCGCGGCGGTACCGTTTCTCATTCTCGACTCCACTGCTCCCCGTTATCGACTGGCAGGGCGGAATTCACCCTAATCGTTCCAAAGTCTCCGAGCATCCATAAGCCGCACCAATCCCATCGGCTCGTTGCCACTCGGTAGTTCCTCTTGTTGCCTATTTCGATCGCACTGATAGAGAACACACGCACTCTTCATCAGCAGGCTGGATTGGGCGCAATTCTACATGTTTCTTCAGCTTACAAGCAAAGATTTTTAGCCTGGAACCTCGCAGGTCCGCGACGGCTAGGTCCTTGCGCGGAACGAATGCATGAAACCTGAAAATTCATGGCAGCCCCAGCCGGGAATCGCGCTTTTTGACCGTACAATGGTGCCAACCCTTCTCGTTGTGACATCATGAATTGGATGGGGTTCAGTTTCTCAAGCTGGGAGGCGTAGCAAAACCAATTGGATCATTTAGAAGTCGCTGGGGATATGGAACAAGCTCTGCGTACCAACCAAGTTGACAACGTCCTGACGCTCGAGGAGATTTCGAATCTCGTAGCGGAGGGGGGCCAGTCCGCCGAGACGCTGATGAACGTTGTAGCTCTTATCGCCAAACGCTTTCATACCGATGTCTGCTCGGCTTATTTGTTGGAACCAGATCGCGCGAACCTCGTGCTGGCCGCTACCGTCGGACTTCGCCGCGAGTGCGTAGGCAATCTGCGCATGGCTGTACAAGAAGGGCTCACCGGAATGGTGGCGGAGCAAGTCCAACCTGTGGCTGTCAGCCAGGTTAAGAATCATCCGCGCTTTAAGTATTTTCGCGATTCCGGTGAGGATGCATACCAGTCGTTCCTAGGCGTTCCCCTGATTGATCGCGGCATCTTGCAGGGCGTTCTGGTGGTTCAGACTATCGAGCCCCGCGTTTTCACCGCGGAGGACATTCGCAAACTGACGGAGGCGGCAAGCCAGGTGGCGCCGGTCGTGAGCGAGGCCCGTACGCTCGATCGCTTCATTGCTCCCCTGCAGGAGCGTCTCTGGGCCTTGGCCCGCAATCTCTGGTGGAGTTGGGATCACAACTCGGCCAGCCTTTTCCTTGATCTCGATCCGACGCGCTGGAGCGAACTCAACCACAACCCGGTTGCACTTCTGAGTGAGATGCCCCTCGCCAGGCTGGAAACCCGGGCGGCCGAGTTGATGCTTCACAGCCGCGTGAATTACGCCTACCGGCGCATGCGCGAGTATCTGGAAGCCGATCGAACCTGGGGCACACGCCATGCCGGTGTGTTACGTCCTCATCCGGTGGCCTATTTCTCGGCCGAGTTCGGTCTGCACGAATCTCTTCCTGTATATTCCGGCGGTCTGGGAGTGCTCGCGGGCGATCACATCAAGAGCGCCTCCGATCTCGACATTCCTCTGATCGGCATCGGCCTATTCTACGGCCAGGGATACTTCCGCCAGCGTCTGGATATCAACGGGTGGCAGCGCGAAGAATACCTGGAAACGGACGTCAATCAATTGCCCATGGAAGTCGCCATCGGCCAGGACGGAAGGCCCGTCAGCGTTGAAATTGAAACCCGAAGCGGGCGCATCCGGGCCAAAGTCTGGCGTGTAAAGGTCGGCCGCCGCGATCTTCTGCTGCTCGACTCCGACGTGGAAGGCAATGCGCCTGAGGACCGCCAGCTGACCTCGCGTCTCTATGGCGGAGACCTGCGCATCCGCATTCGGCAGGAACTGCTGTTAGGCGTTGGTGGCTTGCGAGCTCTCAAAGCCCTCGGTATTTCGCCCGGCGTCTTCCACTTGAACGAAGGCCATAGCGCCTTCGCCGTGCTGGAAGCGATTCGCATGCGCATGGAGGAGGAAGGCATCGGTTTCGACGCCGCGGTTCCGAGAGTATCCCGTGAAGTCGTCTTCACCACGCATACACCCGTTCCCGCCGGTCACGACCGTTTCGACGCACGCTTGGTCGAAGAACACATCGGACCTCTTCGCGAAGCTCTCGGCCTAAGCGAGCAGAGCCTGCTGGGACTGGGTCGCGAGAAGCCGAACAATTCCGACGAGTCCTTCTGCATGACGGTGCTCGCCCTCCGCCTTTCGCGGCGCGCCAACGCCGTTTCCGCTCTTCATGGCGAGGTCTCCCGCAACATGTGGACGGGCCTCTACAAAGGCAAGCCCGAGGACGAAGTTCCCATCGGGCACATCACCAACGGCGTGCACGTCCCCACCTGGCTCGCTCCGCAGATGTTCCGGCTCTACGATCGCCATCTCGGCACCGACTGGCTCGGCCACAGCAGTGAGGCCAAGACATGGTTGGGGATTGAAGATGTGGATGACGGTGAGCTTTGGGAGACGCACCTCAACCTAAAATCCCAACTGATCGAGTTTGTCCGAAAGAGAGCGGTGGATCAGGCCAAGCGCCGCGGCGAGCCGCGCGAAGTGCTGCAACGCTTCGAGCGCGTGCTCAGCCCCGACGCCCTCACCATCGGTTTCGCTCGCCGGTTTGCAACCTACAAGCGCGCGAATCTGATTCTTACCGACATGGAGCGGCTCGCCTCCATGGTCAACGATCCCAATCGTCCGGTTCAGTTCGTATTTGCCGGCAAGGCCCATCCGCTCGATGAGCCTGGCAAGCGCGTTCTGCAGCAAGTCGCCGAGTTGATGCGCGATCCCACATTCCGCGACAAGTTCGTCTTCGTTGAGGACTACGACATCAACGTCGGCCGCCATTTCGTGCAGGGAGTCGATGTCTGGCTCAACAATCCACGCCGCCCCCTGGAAGCCTCAGGCACAAGCGGACAGAAAGTCGTCTTGAACGGCGGCCTGAATCTTTCCATTCTGGATGGCTGGTGGGCGGAAGCTTTTGATGGAGTCAATGGCTTCGCCATCGGCACCGGGCGAACGCACTCCGACATGGGCGTTCACGACACCCGCGACGGAGAAGATCTGCTCCGGGCCCTCCAGGACGAAGTGATCCCGTTGTACTACCACCGCGATCGCGATGGCCTGCCTCGTGGCTGGATCAAGCGCATGAAACGCACCATCCGCACCCTGGGCTGGCGTTTCAACGCCGACCGCATGGTCATGGATTACACCTCGAAGTGCTACGTCCCGGCAGCAGGGGGCACCTCGAGCGACATGCGCTCCAATTCCTAGCTCGTGTAGGGGCGGACGCCTTCGTCCGCCCCGCTCGCGCAGCGTGCGTGAGGAGGCGGAATGCTAGGAAAGCCCTACATTCCAGTTGTTTCTGCATCAAGCTTCTCACTGCTGAATGCAACCGCGGCCGCGGCGTCCGGCGCTACACAACGCTTATAGGGAAAGAGACCCGTCGCAGCACAATTCTCTATTCCAAGGCCTGGCTTAGCTGTAAAATCCAGCCCATCTGGGGAATGGGGCTCCTATGAATGCAACTCTGCCGATCGCTGATCGTGCTACCCATCAACTCTCTTCTTCCAACCCTGTTTCTGCTGTACCCAGCACCCAGCGCCACTCCGCGCTGGTGCGCGTGACCCATTGGCTTACCACGCTTGCCTTTCTCGCTCTGCTGCTTAGCGGAGGAGAGATCTTGCTTTCGCATCCGCGCTTCTACTGGGGTGAAACCGGCAATGTGAACATGCGCCCGTGGCTGAATCTTCACGTGCCATCCTCCCGCAGAGCAGTCCCCACCGGCTACGGCTACGTGCTCCCCGACCAGAATGGCTGGAGCCGCTACCTCCACTTCGAGGCCGCGTGGCTTGCGGTTGGGACGGCATTGCTGTACGGGTTATTCGGCGTGTTCTCAGGGCATTTCCGGCGCAACCTCTTTCCCGCGGCTTCTGATCTTTCCATCAAAGAATTGGGGAATTCGCTGCTTCGACATCTGCGCTTTGAGCGGCCCGGCAACGAAGAAGTTTGGTCGTACAACGTCCTACAGCGTCTGTCCTATCTGCTGGTAATTTTCGTGCTGTTCCCGCTCATGATCTGGACTGGATTGGCGATGTCGATGGGCTTCACCTCGGCATTTCCGCTGAGCGTCCGGCTCCTGGGAGGCCAACAAACGGCGCGCAGCCTGCACTTCCTCGTAACAATATTGCTGGTTCTATTCCTCTTCATTCACGTGCTGATGGTGTTGGTTGCGGGATTTCGAAACCGGATGCGCGCCATGATTACCGGCCGCGCTATCCCACCGGGGGAGTGAACATATGAACAACGTTTCTCGACGCAAATTCGTCACCACCGGGCTGGCAGTCGCGGCCGGCGCATCCGGCATTGCCGTAGCTGCGAAAATTGCGCAGCATCATGGGCTCATCCCGCCCGATGCGGGAGTACTTTACGGCCCGGGAGAAACGCTGACCTACGCAGCGCAGCGACTGTTGACGCGCCATTCCATGGCGCGTGAATTTTCCCGCGACCAGATTTCGACCAATCCGTTCGCCAATCCAGTCGATCCATTAGGCGATGAATTCACGCGGCTCCACGCAGCCAGTTTTGTCGATTGGCAGTTGACTGTAGACGGCATGGTGACGCGGCCAGCCACGCTCTCGCTGGCAGAGATCCGCAGCTTTCCCATCACTACGCATATCACCATGATCGGCTGCGAAGAAGGATGGACGTACATCGGCGAATGGACCGGCGTGCCGCTCTCTTACATCCTGGACCGCGTGGGCGCGCTGCCGCAGGCCCGCTACGTGGTATACCGCTCAATTCAACCGGATTGGTGGGAGAGCATCGACATGGCAGACGCCCTGCACCCGCAAACCCTTGTCGCTCACCGCATGAATGGAAACGAACTTCCCGTACCGTTCGGAGGACCCTTGCGCCTGCGAGTCCCGCGCCAGCTCGGTTATAAAAACGTAAAGTACCTCAACCACATCACCCTGACCGACACCCTCAAACCCTTCGGCAAGGGTCTAGGCGGTGCAGATCCCGATGGTGGCTATGCCTGGTATGCGGGCATTTGAGATTGAAAGCGCCACTTTCACAGCTGAACACTCAGGACACAGCATCAGCAACTTCACTCACAGCTCGCAACCCGGATTCCAGCGCCCCTTGCATCCACCCAGTCCAGTGGGAAGTGTGCTCGCCTGCAAAGTGAACTCGCCCTTCTGGATTTTCAATGCCTCCGCAGAGGGTACGCATTTGTCCGGGTGCGGGAATGGCGGCCGCCCACCCGCCCAAGGATCCGCTGCCCAGCCACCGAAATGCCGTCATGTGGCAGCACTTGCCGAATAATCTTCGAAATAGGATGAATCAGATCCTGAGTTGTCCCGTGTCGCTCAGCGAGGCAAGTGACTGATCCAGCAGATCGAGCTTGGCGGCCGCGTGCACGACATTGGAAAGATCGGTGTGCGCGAGACCGTACTGAACAAACCCGGTCCGCTGACCGCGGACGAGTACCAGCACATCATGACGCACCCGACGGTCGGGTGGCGGATCCTGGCGCCATTGCTCAACGAGATGCCGATGTCGCTCAACATCGTGAGGTGGCACCACGAGCGCTTCGACGGCAGCGGGGCCCCGGACCGGCTGGTGTCGGACGCCATCCCGCTCGAAGCCCGGATTGTCGCCGTCGCCGACACGTTCGACGCGATGACGAGCATCCGGCCGTGGGGATGATCGAAAAGACGAGCCGGCGGATCCGTGGAAACGGTCCGGGACGGAGCGAAGACTCGGGCGACCTCTTCCAACGCCGCCCGGTTCGCGTCTTGGACTTCCGGGGGCGAATCTGCCCGCGCGTTGACGACGACGACGAGGAGCACGGGCCCCATGGGACCGGCCGGAACGGAGCGGAGCGTTTCGAGGAGGCTCTCGTTCTCGGCATACGCCGGGATCTCGAGCGCGTGTCCGAAACTTTCGTCGATGGAATCCGCGAGGGCCGCTTCGGGCTCGGCGTCGCGAGCGAGATATTCTGAGACGGTCTTCGTCACCGTCGCCGCGGATCAGCCTCCGCTGACCGCGGGCAGAATCGCGATCTCGCAATCCTCCGGAATCG
>Ga0207665_10003846_pt1 | contig 10038 bp, 15 predicted proteins | sample LARL112metaG_FD_184351 | JGI IMG/M metagenome (GOLD analysis project Ga0207665, IMG submission 184351) | Corn, switchgrass and miscanthus rhizosphere microbial communities from Kellogg Biological Station, Michigan, USA - LAR L11-2 metaG... | ecosystem: Host-associated > Plants > Roots >...
AGCCGACGCCCGTGACACAGGGGAGAGACGCCCTTGCCCCGGCTCCTACTCTCCCCGCCGTACGTACTTCCTCAGGATCGCGAGCGCCGAGGCGTGGTCGTTTGGAGTCGCGAGCGATCGCAGGTTCGGGACGAGCAACGAGACCTGTTCGAGCGTTGTCTTCTCGTGCTCCTCGAGGTAGAGGCAGAGCCAGCGGGCGGCGAAGCGGCCGTAGCGATGAGGCTGTTTTCGTGCGACCAGGGCTGTGAGCTCCAGCGCCTCGGCGATCGTCACCCGGCCGATCTCTCGCGCGGTCACCTCGGCGAGCACGAGGTTGTCGTGTTCCAGCGCCCGCCGGAAGATCGTCCGAGGATGGCCCTGCGAGGTCGACGCTGCTCCTCCCCGGGGCCGAGACGGCCAGCCGAGTCTAGAGCACGAACGACCAAGGAAGGCCGCCGTCGGGGTCGCACGGCGGCCTTCTTGCCGCTAGCGAAGTTCCTTCTCGATCGCCTTGTCGGCCAGCTTGCCTGGGTCGATGCCGAACCTCTGCTCGAGCATCTGCGCGTGCTGCTCGTGGTCGATCTTGTCGGGAAGCTCTCGGAGGGCTTTCTGAACGTGCTCGTCCTTGCCCTCCTTCCGAAGCAGATCGACGACCTCTTGCTTGTCGAGCTGCATCGTCGCCTACCTCCTGTCCCGCGCCGGCGACTCGCGGCCGGGCTTGATCGTGTCGCTCTCGATCAGTTGCCCGCGCTCGTTCTTGATCCGGAGTTCGCCGCCGCCCTGATTCCTGATGATTTGGCGTGCCCGGGTAATCGCTTCTTGCCTCGTTTCCGTGTGGGCGCTGGCCTGTTTGTGGAGTTCCTTCACCACGTCCCAACCGCCGCGCTCTTTGTTCGGCTGCACGTAACGATCGTTGTCGTTGCTTGACCGCCGTCCAGTCATTGACGACTCCCTTCCGTAGACATCGTTCGCCGGTCGGATGCCCGTGCTTCAACCTGTGAAACGCCTTTTCGAGCAAAGGCGTCTCGGGAGCCTCAATGCACCTTTCTTAGCCCTCCGAGACCACTTCTGGGTCCCCCGGCCTCTTTAGCCTGGCAAATGAGAGAGCACCTGGCGCCGAGGTTGCAACAATCCTCCGCCTACGAGCGTGGATCTGTCTTCCGGGCCAGTTCTCCCTCTTCAGCAAGCTTCCTGACGACGTCGAAGCTCTGCTTCTCGTCGATGACCTTCTCGATCGCCGGGATCACGTGACCAGGAGCAACGAAGAAGTCTGTTGGATGCTGCCGCACCCGCTCGTATTCGACGATAGACACTCTCAGCGGTTCCTTGCAGTCTGCATTGCCGCACTCGCACAGGATGTCGAGCGAGTCAAATTCGCCGCGTTGCGCAAGCTCTTCTATTCGCTCGTTGACCTCGCGAAAGATGGTTTCGTTACGGGCAAGCCGCGCGTGCCGATCCATTAGCCCGGCTTCTCAGTGATGTCATAGCCGTCTCGTTGGGCGAGAACCCGTTCGCCGGGCGTTCGAGCGTGATCGTGGAGCATGACGAACTGCCGCTCGTGTGAGTGAAGCTCGCGGTACTCGTCGACCGTCAGGTCGATCCGACCCATGCACTCCTCATCCGCACACTCACAAAGGAAAGGCATCGAGTCACCGGGCGCCAGTCGTGCCTCCACGACGTCGCCAAGTCGTTCGTTGGCGGTGCGGAAGACTTCTTGGTTTTCTTGGAGCCGCGCGTTTCGATTCATGATCCAACGTGTCTCCCCGCAACAGCAGGCGCAAAACAGCAAAGTTTTGCCGGGCGGCAAGCCGAACGCCCGAGGCGCGCGCGGCCTCGCCGTGGCGTGTTTACTCAACGGCGCGAGAGGCTAGATCCTCCTCCGCTCGTACCCGAGCTGCGGCAAAGGGGTCCAACAGGACGGAGCGCAAAACGCCTGGGCAGCGGCGCTCGCCTGTCTAACCCTCGTGGCGGGCGAGCAGGGGCGGCTACGCGGGAGGGGGCGTAGCCGCTTCTCTTTTTCGTAGGGAAAACCGAGTGACGAGCAGGTTTGAGCAAAGAAGTCGACGCAGGTTGAATCAGGCGCGAGGGCTTTACTCACCTCGCCAATCGAACCAGGGCCTCGACCACCGGGTGTAGCGTCCGTTCGGCTGCTTGGTCCCCAGAAGATCCCAGCCTCCCGGTCGTCCCGGTCGTCCCGCCGTAAACGGTCGCCGTCATCTCACGTCAAAGCTCCGCTCCCGTCCGCCGGTTCGGCTTGATCGGCGCCTGGCGTGCAGAGGCTCTCTTTTCTGGGGGCCAATTCAGTACTTCCGGATGGTCGATCGCAAGAGCGAGCACCCCTAGCCTTCGGTCTGTAGGGAAGAGGAGTTCGTGCGGGAGGCTCCGCGTGGGTCAAAGGGACGCTATGCGTGGCAGTAGACAGACGCGCCTGCCCGTCGAGGCGATTGAGAAGACGCTCGACGTCTTGGTCGTCGAGCGTCAGCGACTCCATGAGCAGCACTCAGGCCCCGAGCCGCTTGAAGCAAATCGACGGGCGATCTCGTACTGGCAACGTGAACTTGCTGAAGCTAGGCGGCCCGACCAGCGGGTCGGCTGAGCCCTCGGCGTTCGGCTCGCCGCGCTCTTTCGGCCAGAGCGTAGTCATCACATCGCCCCCGCCCCCCCGCCCGTGCATGTCCACGACCGGGCGATGCCGCGAGCGGGATTTCACGCTCGAGGAACGCGCAAACGCGTGGATCGTGAGGGAGGGGCGAGGGCCCGAGCTTGATAACCACGAGGCGATCGGGCAGGTCAATTCCGTTGATCACCGTCCCGACCGCGGGGGGTTCGCCGGCTTGCTCGTCGAGGCGATAACCATCCGGCGTCGAGACGAATCGGAGATAACGATCGGAGACTGCGGGAGCCGACAGCGTTACCGATCGCTCCTCCTCCTCGAGATCGCGAGCCGCCTCTTCGCCGTTCCTAACACTCTCTGGGCGGGTGTAGTAATAGAGCCGAGCCAGGGAATCCTCGTCAATCCCTTCGGGTGTAGCCGCGACGCGAGCTGCCTCGCGGTCTTCGTCGACCACCACAAACCGCCGCTCGGCATCCACGGTTTCGACTGCATCGAGCGGCAGCAGGTGCCGACGCGAGAAAAACACCCCGTCTCGACGGATCGCGAGCCGCTGCCCATCCGACTCCGGGTCATCGACCAACTCGATGACCAACCCGATCCGTCGGCCGCGCAGGTCGAATACCGCGTAGTTGGCCGCCGCGCTCAGAAGATCAGTCTTGCCCACGCCTCATCTCCACGCCGCATCGGAAGCATAGGCGTTTCGGTGCCACTGCCAGCGTCGACGTCTACAGGGCGTCCTCGCCTAGTTGCTCTTTTGGCCATGCCCGAAGCCCGGTCGAGGGCGGCCCGCACAACATCGGCTGGACTCACCCCGACGAGGTCAACAACGGCCTGCTTGAGTTCCTCGCCGAGGATACGAGCAAATCTGCCGGGCTCGACCGCGACCTCACGGCCGCGGCGAGAAGCAAGAGTTAGCAGAACCTGCCGAGCAAGCACCGGCCCGCCAACGAAGTCAGGACGGCGGGCCGGTCGCGGTGGAAAAGGGATTACTCGTTCGTCGCCTTTGAGTCAGAGGGCGACACGGGGCCGCCTGGAATCTGCCTGTCGCATCGCTTGACATTGGTCTGGGTGCGCAAGAGACTCGTGCGACAAACTTCGGACGCTGGGCTGTGTGGCGTCAAGCCAACGAGCAGCCTGTCCAGCGTTCTGAGCAGGTGGATAGCTTTACAAGGAGGGAGAGATCCATGCGGAGACTGATCCTCATCCCGCTCCTATCCGTCATTGCGGCCGTGGTAGCCCTCGTGGGCGCGAGCACCCCTGCCTACGCGACCTACCCCGGCCACAACGGTCTGATCGCCTTTCAGGCTGATACCGGTAGCGGCTCGCAGATCTACACCGTTCGGCCGAACGGCCACGACCTGCGCCAGATCACCCACGTCGACGGCGAAGCCATTCAGCCGGACTGGGCCCCCGATGGGCGCACGATCGTCTTCGAGTTCGATCGAGCGAACCCGCCGCCCTTCTGCTCGATCGAGATCATCAACGCCGACGGGAGCGGCATGGTCGACCTGACCGGAGACAGGAACGGCTGCGAGGCCCAGCCCTCGTTTACCCCGGACGGTCAGCGGATCGTGTTCGAACGCTTCGACGACATCACGTTCGTCGATGCGATCTGGAGCATGGATCTAACCGGCGGCGATCGCCATCAGATCACCACGGGCGTGGACAACGGTGTGACCGACCCCAACGTCTCGCCCGACGGCAACACGCTCAGCTTCGTCGCTGTCGACAACCTGGTCGGCCCGCCGAACTTCGAGCCGGCTCAGGGGCTCTTCAGCTCCGATCTCAACGGAAACGATCTCTCTCGGCTGTTGCCGTCCACGCTCGATCTCGCGATCAAGCACGACTGGGCGCCGGACGGAAAGCACATCCTCGTCGGCACGAACGCGAACTTCTTCGATCCCAACGACTCCGCGAACATCGCCACCATCCGGCCCGACGGAACCGACCTCCATTACCTGATTCATTCCCACGATCCCGCCGTCAATGCGTTCGCCGGCTCGTACTCACCGGACGGCAAGTACATCGTCTTCCGGCTCGAGGATCACGGCAGCTTTGCGCTCATGCAAATGCGGAGCGACGGTAGCCACCTGAAACAGATCCTCGGCTTTTCGAGCTTCAGGCCACGAGCTATCGATTGGGGAGCCCGCCCTCAGCCCGCGGCGGGAGATCAGGGCGAAGACTGACGACGGAACATGCTTTTGGCAGAGGAGGGTTTGCTTCGGCGGCCCTCCTCTGGCGCCCGCCCGCCGATTTCACCGGCGCTAGTCCCTGCGTCAGGCGTCTGCGGCTGAGCGCTTCCCCGCAGTAACCCGCGCAATGACCCCTCGCGATTCGCTTGGTAGTAGCGGCGCGACTTCGCCCGTCCGCCTTCAGGATCGGCCGCGTATCTCAGGCGGCCCGCCGCGGTGAGGCTCGGTTCGCCGGGTAGTTGTGCGGCTTGCTCGAGCCGTAGGCCTCACGCCGAGCCCCGTTGATCTCGTCCCGATTGCGGTCGCGCCAGTCCTTCGTGGCTGCGCGATGGCACTCCCGGCAGTGAGAACTGATCCCGAGGTGCATGCGTTTGTTCCTCGGGAAGGCCGAAAAGGGCAGCCATTCCGAACATGCGGTGCAGCGTCGATGCGTTGGCGGCTCGGGGATCATTCAGCCCACCAGCGGGGGTTCTAGATTTTCAGAGCGGGTCCCTCGATTCGCGTGAGCCTCTCTCTCCCGAATGCTTGGCTTGCGGGTCAGCGATCGGTTGCTCTCGACTACCCCCTGCCCCCTTCCTCTGTTGCAGCTGGCATGAGCAGCACGGAGATTCGATCGCACGGTCGCACCGCCTTTCGACCTCGGCACGACGTGATCGACCTCGAGCGGATCATTCGGACGAGCGAGGTGGCCACAGATCCAACACGCCTTCTCCTAGCTCAAAACCTGCTTGGCCAGTCGCTGGTGCTCAGCGCCTAGACCGCGTTCCGTTGTCGAGCCTCGGCGTCGACGCTTCTCTCGCTCGTACTCGCGCAGGCAGTCAGGGCAACGGCCACGGTTATTCCGCGACCACGGCTGGTAGTGCCGGCCACAGTGGAGACACAACTTCAGCAGGGCCACGGCTCAGCGTCTACTTCGGCCTCGGCCTGATCGGCAAACCAGGATTGCCGTGAACCGTTGACGGAACCTTGATCGGCCGGATCACAGGTGGTGCTGGCTTCGCCATTCTCTCTCCTCTCGTCACAGCAACCACGGCCTCGCGGGATCGCGCAGAGCACGCGGTTCTCCTTCGATCTGGATCGGCTCGGCCGCGTCCTCGTCGCCTCGCGACACGTAGCCACTGAAGCGAGGGAAGCCCCAGTTCCGGGCAGCACGCGTTGCAATGAGGCCGAGGTGAAAAGGCTCCTCGGACTCGCGTCGTTCGAACCAATGGGCTTCCTTCGCCCAATGCCGCACGTCTCGCGGGCTCGGCGGCGAGGGGTCGGGATGCGAGTGCCAACTCCCCAGAACAGACTCGCCAACTCCGCAGACGCTCGCGAGCCTGTCGCCGTAGCCGAGATCGAGCCCGAGCCGGCCGTAGCTGCGGACCGCTCGTGGGCCGGGGCCATAAGCGGCCGTGACGACCACCGTGCTCCCCTTCCGTCGACCGATCAGGAAACCGCCCGTTTCCCGGGACTCGAGCTCCTCGCCGGCATCCCATTCGCAGAGCTCGTTGACCATCGCGCTACGAGCTTCGGACGTCAGTACGACGCGAGGGGTTCCAGTGCGTAGAGGGGCAGCGGTCCCGCGTGCAACGGCGGTTCTCGTGTCGATGCCCCGCCTAGCGCGGTGGCGGCTAATTGCTCTCGCCACGATCGCCTTGCGCCGGGGTTGCTTGGCTCGCTCCGCTGCTCGCATTCAGGCCCGGCTTCGAGGCCGAGGAAGTAGTCAGTCACGCTTTCCAGCGGGCTCATGCGGCCTCATCTCCCCCTGAGCGCGACGGAAGGAGATGGGAAACGCCACGCTCGGGGGTCGCCAGTCGAGAAGGAGGAGCACGTCGACAGTGCTCCTCGATCGCGCGAGCAATTTCGCTACTCACGGTCCGATCACCGGCGTTGGCGAGCTCGCGCACAGCCTGGGCGACGTCAGGCGGCACACGCGCTCCAAGCGAGACGCGGCGGTTCGGGTTCACGAGGTGCTCATTGCTCACACCTTGTTGTTCGGCTACAAGGCGCCCGCAACCGCGCTATCTACAATCGGAGCCGGTGATTCGTGCCGTGTTTGGCGCTCTATGACATCGCCGACACCGTTGGATTCGTCGGAGCGATCGTCAACCGTTCGGGGCTCGAGCTCTCCTGGTCAGACCGGGAAGACCTCGAGCAATACCTACTCGCCACCGCCTGGGAGATCAGCCTCACCTTCGATCCAGGGAAAGGCTCGGTCGGCTTCTCGACCTACGCCGGCAACCTCCTCAGACGAAGGACGCACGACTGGGTCAGGCAGAGGAACGGCCGGACGGTCTGGCGCTTCAGCGGCGGCCGTATCCACACACGCGAACGACCGCAACTCGTCCCCTTCGACGATTCCGTGCGACATCGACTGGACGAATCTCTCGCCGAGAGGGACGGCGATCGCGAGGCAGCTCGCGACGAGGGTCTTGGAAGGCTTTTCGCCGAGAGAGATCGCGCGCGAATTCGGGACGAATTCGCGATGGGTCTCGAGCCGCCTCGACGAGCTGCGGGCTGAGCTCGAGCGGCTCCGGTAAAGCTACTGCGCGCGTCGAGAAGCTGAGCGAAGGCGCCGAAGTTCGGCCGCCAAGACCTCGCCGACCGTTCGCTGCGCGCCCTTGGACGGGGGATTGTCGTCCGTAGTAGTACCGACGCGCCTCAGCGGTTCTGGTTCAAGCTTCTTGACCGTCGTTCGGTTCGTCTCGTCCGTCATCGTAGACCTCGGGAGGAAGTGCCCTTCGCTCATATTTTGCCCATTCCTGCTGGAGGGCGTCGACTAGCTGGGTCACGAAGAGCGGCGAGACGGAAACGCGAGCAACGACGATACCTTTCTTGATCGTCGGGTCTAGGCGGACGAAATCAAGCGTGAACTCGTGGATCGTCTGACTGACGCGAGCCCAGTTCGCCCAGACCCCGGCGAGGTGTTGCGGCTCGAGAACGATCTCGTAGTCCGGCTCTTCTGGCTGCTCGGGTGTTTCCGATTCGTCATTCACGCAGGACGAGCATCCTTTCAAACTCGCCGAGCTGCGTGGCTGCAAGCGGGCTACTCGCGGCAGCGAATGGCGCGGATCGTGAGCGAATCCTGAGGTAGGCACCCAGGTAGGCACCGCACGAGCATTCCCGGCATAGCTGGCACGCCTGACCCGCGTAACCATGCGGATTCGCCGTAGCCAAACGGCTCTCGATGGGCGCGGCTGGGATCGAACCAGCGACCTCCCGCGTGTGAAGCGGGCGCTCTCCCGCTGAGCTACGCGCCCTGGCTCTGCTGAGCGTAGCGCGGCTAGGATGCCGTTGCCCGCGGCACTGAGAGCGTTCGAACCGGGTCAGATCCGGAAGGAAGCAGCCCTAAGGATTGCTCTCAGGTGCCGCGGCTGTTCCCGTTACGGCCATTGCCCCTTCGTCAGCCGGGGCCGGCATGCGCATTAGCACGGCCGCCGCGACGGCGCCTACGAACAGGATCGCGCAGCCGACGAGCAGGATGGCGTTTAGGCCGCTGACGAACGCGATTACCGTCGAGTGCGTTAACGCGGGATCCCCGGCAGCTGCCCGGGTGCCCGACGAGCTGACGGCTGCTGCGAGCGCGCGGCTATGAAGGTGGGCCGTTGAGGCGAGCGAGGACGAGACCCGGTCCTCGAGCACGGCACCCAGCACAGCGACGCCGATCGCGACGCCCGCCAGTCGAAACGTGTTGTTGATCCCGGAGGCCATGCCCGAGCGGGCGGGGTCTACGGTCCGCAGTGCAGACGCGGCCAGAGTCGGATTCGCAAGCCCGATCCCGATCCCGGCGACGATGAAGCCCGGCAACAGCGCTGTCCAGCGCGATCCGGACGTCAGGCCGTGCATCAGCAGGAGGGCGATAGCGACGAGCAGTAAGCCGAGCGACGCAAACACCCACGCCTCCACCCGCTGAACGATTCCTCGGGTCGCGAGGGGAACGAAAAAGACGAATCCAGTCAGCGGCAGGAATCGAAGGCCGGCTCCGAGCGGCGTCGTGCCGAGGATGTCCTGTAGGTAGATCGAGAGATATGGGAAGAGCGCGAACATGCCTGAGGCGATGGCAAAGGTCGCCACCGAGACGCCGACGAACGCGGGCCGGCGGAAGAGCGAAAGGTCGAGCATCGGCCGTTTCTGCCGTGCTTCGACAACCACGAAGAGGGCCAGCAGCGCAGCCCCGCCGACGAGCGTCGAGACGATCAACGCGCTTCCCCAGCCCTCGGCGTTTCCGCGCAGGAGCCCAAAGACGATCAGGAACAGTGCCGCCGTGAAGATGACCAGTCCCGCGACATCGGTTCGCACCGCGCCGAGATCGCGCGACTCGGACATGCGCTTCCACGCAATCAGGAGCGCGAAGGCGCCGACCGGAACGTTGACGAAGAAGACCCAGCGCCACCCGAGGGCGTCGGTGAGGATTCCACCGACGAGCGGGCCCGAAGCCACAGCCGCCCCGACCGTTGCGCCCCAGACTGCGATCGCGCCGTAGCGGTCGGCGCCGCGATACTCGTGTCCGATGAGAGCGAGCGCGGTCGCGAACAACGCGGCGCCGCCGATGCCCTGCACGCCTCGCGCGACATCGAGCGCCGTGATGTTCCAAGCGACGCCGCACACGAGTGAGGCACTCGTGAAGACGACAACCCCGAACATGAACACGAGCCGCCGGCCGTACCGGTCAGCGAGGGCTCCCGCGGTCAAGATCAACGCCGCCAGTGCGAGCGCGTAGGCGTCGACGACCCACTGAAGACCCGTCAGATCTGCGCTGAGCCGATGCTGAATGCTCGGCAGCGCGACAACCACGATGGTGATATCGAGCAGCAACATGAACGTCGTCACGCAGACGGCGATCAGCGTCCAGCGGCGGGTGTCGAACGACCCCGACTCCACAGGCGGAATCATAGGAAGATCAGCACTGTCGTCCCGGAAGTCGGCTGACCCGTCCGCTGCCTCGGGCGATAGCATCGTCCTGTGGCCGCCCTCTACCGGAAGTACCGCCCTCAGGGCTTCGACGACGTCGTCGGACAGGAGCCCGTCGTCCGGACGCTCAAGAACGCGATCGATGCAGGACAGATCCGCCAGGCCTACCTCTTCGCCGGGCCGCGTGGAACAGGCAAGACCTCGCTGGCGCGGATCCTGGCCAAGGCGCTGAACTGCGAGCAGGGGCCCACCTCCCACCCCGACACCGACTGCCACATCTGCCGGGCGATCGCGGCCGGCACGTCGCTCGACGTCGTCGAAATGGACGCCGCCTCGCAGCGCGGGATCGACGACATCCGG
>Ga0207665_10003848_pt1 | contig 10037 bp, 8 predicted proteins | sample LARL112metaG_FD_184351 | JGI IMG/M metagenome (GOLD analysis project Ga0207665, IMG submission 184351) | Corn, switchgrass and miscanthus rhizosphere microbial communities from Kellogg Biological Station, Michigan, USA - LAR L11-2 metaG... | ecosystem: Host-associated > Plants > Roots >...
TGAGCTCCGCCACCGTGATGTCCTTGATGAAGGCGGCCTTCGGGTCGGTCTTGGGGTCGGCCTCGTAGAGGCCGTCGACGTCCTTGATCAGCGTATGGTTGGCGCAGCCATAGCACTCGGCGAGCAAAAAACTGCCCGCGTCGGTGCGATGCGGCGGGATCCGGCCGACCCGCGGCGGATGCTCCCAGATGGAGAACGGCGGATCGCCGTTGCAGATGACGGCCGGGGCCGATTTGATGAAGAACGGCAGCATGTGGCCGAGGATTTCCGGCGGGATCGCCACCACGCCGTGCGGCGCGAGCAGCGTGCCGAGCAGGTGGGCATTGCCGAGCGCGTCGATGATCCGCAGCTGCGCCAGCACGCCGGTCGGCATCCCGAGATCCATGGCGATCGAGGTCACGTGGCGGCTGCGGATGCCGCCGCCGGTGGCAATCACCAGCTTGAAGTTCGCGAGCGCTGCGGCGATGGCATCGACCAGCGGATAGGTCGCGCTCTTGCCGCGGTCTACGATCGAGCGCCCGCCGACCTTGACCACGCGGCAAAACGGCAGCATGGCGACGACCGGCGTCTCGGTTGAGGACATCACCCGCTTGTCCAGCAGACTCTCGCGCATCAGCATCGACTCGACGTGGTGGCGTCCGTCGACGGGAATTTCCCCAGGGGAGGACGGTGGGAACGAAGACATGGCCGGCCTCCCTTACGCGCTGATGATCGTCCCCACGGGCTCGCCATTGAGCGCGCGGGTCAGATTGCCTCTCTTCAGGCCGTTGATGACCTGGACCGAGCGGCGGTTTTTGGCGTTCCGCATGAGTTGGAGCACGGTGTGTTCCAGGACGACGTCGACGAGATCGAGCCGCTCGAGCTCCTCGACGGTGATCTTGGGGATGAACTTCGCGTTGCGGTCCTTTTTCGGATCGGCCGTGTAGAGACCGTCTTCGTCCTTGACGTAGATCATCGAGCGCGCCCCGAGGACTTCGCTGATCAGATAACAGCCGGCATCGGTGCGATGCGGCGGAATGCGGCCGATCTCCGGATTGGGCTGCCAATACGCGTATGGCGGCATGCCGACCGAGACGACTGCTCGACGCTCGGCGAGATAAAGCGGAAGCTGAGCGAACTGGGCCGGCTCGATCGCGGGAATGCCGTGCTTGGCCAAAAGGTAGTGGATCATCTTGGCGTTCTGGATGCTGACGAAGAATCCGAGCACGCTGAGCACGCCGGTCGGCATGCCGAGATCGAGCCCGACGCTATAGGCGTGCCGGGCACGCGTGCCCGCACCGGTTCCGATGATCATTTTGTGATGCGGCAGATTCTCGACGATCTCATCGATGAGTGGGAATACCGCGGCTCGCCCGCGGTCGATGAAGCTCTGGCCGCCGACCTTGACGACGTTTGCATCGGGCAGGATTTGGATGACGGGTTGAGTGTCGAGCAAGCCCATTTGCGCCTCGTCGGTCGGGCTCACGCCCGCCAGGACTCTGGTCATGCGGTCCAAAGCTTCGTTGTCCATTTTTGTCGCCTCTCCCGTTCATGACGGCGGCGCATCGGCGCGTCGCCTGAGCTTGCCACTGATCACTCCGCCCTGAACCGAGCGCGGCCATGCACTCGGCCGAGAGCCGATCCATCTGCGCGCGCAAGCACTGTCCGGCGCGCTCTTCTCCCGCACAGCTTCTCGCTTTCACCCCTGCAGGCGGCGCGCACGCCGCCGCCACCTCCGCCGGCGCCTTGGAGCGTCGGGCTTGCTTGGGTCGGCGTGTCCCAAAGCTTGACAGTCCGGTCCATCCCGGCGGTCGCCAGCTGCCTTCCGCCGTGCGAGAAAGTGACAAAGTGAATGCGGCGCCGGTGTCCGGTCAGCTCGGCGATTTCTTTGCGAGTCGCGATGTCCCAGATGGGTACGACATTGTCGAGGCCGACGGAAGCCATCGCCTTGCGTGTGTGTCCCTTCAAGATGAAGTGCGGCTGCGCGAGCGCAGGAAGCGCAAGCGTAACCGTCATCAGGAACCCGGCGAGCACCGGCAAATACAATGCCGCCCGCCGTCGTGAAGAGAGCGCCGTCCCCTGTGCGGATTTCGGCACACATCTCCTCCACAAGGCTTCGTTTCGACGCGTGATTCCAACCATGGCACTTCTTGATCTCATCGCGATCAGTCCCTTGCGATCAGATGAATGGCCGGCGCCTTGATCACGGCCACGATCTCGTCCCGCTCCCGCAAGTTCATGTTCTGATAGGCTTGATGGGTGACCAGGGCTTTGAGAGGAAAGCCGCAGTCAAGGTTGACGCGCATCATCGGCCCTTCGCGATCCACGGAGCGAATGTACCCGAGCAGGTGGTTGCGCGCGCTGCTTTGCGACAGGTCGGCACCTCGCTTCTCCAGCACCACATCCTCGGCGCGGATGCAGACATAAACTTCCCCATCCCGCCCACCGTTCCGGTCCGACGGCGCGAGAGCGATAAGCTGCTTTGGGCCGACTTGAACGGTTGCCAAGCCGTCGGCCATCTGCATGACCGTGCCGAGCTCGATGGTATCGACGCCTACGATGCGCGCCACGGCGCGGTCGACGGGCGCGGAGAATACTTGTTGCGCCGAGCCGCTCTGGCACACACGCCCTGCTTCGAGCACCACCACATGATCGCCGAGCGCGAGCGCCTCGAGGCGATCGTGGGTCACCAGTATCGTCGACATTCGCAGCTCGACGAGCCAATGCCGGAGCTGCCGCCGCAAATGCTCGCGCGTGGGCGCATCGAGTGCGGAAAGAGGCTCATCGAGCAGGAGCAGGCGCGGCCGGCAAACCAGCGCGCGCGCAAGCGCGACGCGTTGCTGCTGCCCGCCGGACAGCTGCCCCGGGTAGCGATCCTCGAGGCCCGCTAATCCGAGCAGCGCCGTAATCTCCTCGATACGCCGCGCGCGCTCCGGCGCCGCGATCCTGCCGAGCCCGTAACCGATGTTCTGGGCCACCCGCAGATGCGGGAAGAGAGCGTAATCCTGGAACAGGTAGCCGATGCGGCGACGCTGCGGGGGAAGAAAAATGCCACGCGCGGCGTCGAACCAGATTTCGTCGCGGCAACGGATGGTGCCGCACTCCGGCCGCTCCAGGCCCGCCAGGCACCGCAAGGTCGTCGATTTCCCCGAGCCCGACCGGCCGAACAGGACGGTCAGCGAACAAGCGTCGACAGGATGACACAGGTCCACCTTGATGACGGGCCCGCCGGGAAAACGTTTCTCGAACGCGGCGGTCAACTCGACGGCCGCCGCGCCGCGCGGACGCGTCTCTTCGTTCCCGCTCGACGCAAGCGGCTGCGCCATGCGCGTCGGATCGAACTCCCTCGGTTCGCGGCCATTGCCGGCGACGTCCAATGCCGCCGCCTCGTCGTTGCTGCAGGCCACGGCCATGTTAGAGCGCTTTTCGATTTACGAGGTGGGTCACGCTGAGCGCTAGAAACGAGGAGGCCAGCAGAACCAAGGAGGTCATTGCCGCCTTGCTGTAATTGACCGCCTGCACTTCGTCATAAATGGAAATCGATATGGTTCGCGTGACGCCGGGAATGTTGCCGCCGACCATGAGGACGACGCCGAATTCGCCGAGCGTATGGGCAAAACTCAGGATAACGCCCGTGAGAATTCCAGCCCACGAGAGCGGAACGGCGATGCGAACAAAGGTGTGCAGCCGCGAGACGCCGAGGCACCAGGATGCCTCGACCAGGCGTCGGTCCACGCCTGCAAAGGCCGCCGTGAACGGTCGAACCGCAAAGGGGAGGCTGTAGAGGACGGAGGCGAGCAGCAAGCCCTCGAACGAAAAGGCGAGGGAACGCCCCGCCACGGCTTCATAGCTGCGTCCGAGCGGGCTCAGCGGGCCGACGGCGATCAAGATGTAGAAGCCGAGCACGGTGGGGGGCAAAATCATGGGAAGCACGACGACGGCTTCCAGCAGAAATTTGAAGCGCCATCGCGTGACCGCCAACCAATATGCAAGAGGCAGCCCCAAAACAAACAAAGTAACCGTGGTCCACCAGGCCAATTGCATGCTCAGCCAGACTGCCTCAAAATCCATGATCATTCTCCCCGAGCCGGAAGCCATGCCGGCGTAGGATCGCCCTGCCGCCGTCACCGATCACAAAGTCGCGCAATGCCTCGGCGGCCGATCGATCCTGGACCCACGACAGAATCACCCCGCCCTGTTCCCGACGCGGATAAGCCTCGATCGGCACCTCCCAAAAGCGGCCCTTGTCCGCCAGCCGCGGCGCGAGCGCCAGCGAATGGCTGATGATGCCGACTTCCGCTCCGCCGCTCTCGACGAACTGCGCCGTCTGCATAACGCTGTCGCCAAACACGAGCCGGCTCCTGACCCGGTCATAGACGCCCAAGCTCTTCATCGCTGCTTCCGCTGCGCGGCCGTACGGTGCATGGCGCGGATTGGCGATGGCAATCCTGCGCACCAAAGGGCTGAGCAAGGCTTGCATCCCGAGCTTCTCGACGTCGATCGGCGAAGCCCGTGGCGCCCAAACGACGAGGCGCCCTATTCCGTAGAGGAATTCGCTGTCGGCGAATGCCGTGCCTTCGCGAATGAGCCGACGGGGATAGTCGACGTCGGCGGAAAAAAAGATGTCAAAGGGGGCGCGGTTGGAAAGCTGCGCGTAGAAATTTCCCGACGAGCCGTAGGCGACCTGGACGTCGATGGCGGGGTGCTCACGACGAAAGGCTTCGACAATCTCATCCATGGCGAACTTGAGATCCGCCGCGGCAGCGACGCGCACCGCGCCCTGGGCTCCCTTTGCCGGATGCGCGCCGTCGGCGCACGCCATGGCGGCGAGAATTGAAAAAGGGACACAGATTTTTTTGAGCCAATTGGGCACGGGGCACCTTCTCAACTATTCCTGCTGGACGGGAGAGACCGAGGCGCCCAATTGCGACGATGTCTCGGCAGCTTCGCCCGGCTTGGCCTCGGCCCGGACATCTCGCTCCTTGTTCGCTTTGTCGTCCGAACTTACAAACGCGCGAAGAACGAAAATCGTCACAAACCCGCTCAGGAATCCTGCCAGCAGGTTCGGTATCAGGACGGCGGCCGGGAACAAGTACACTTCGCTTCGCGCCCCGAGCAGCAGCACCAACACCAGCTCGGTGGTGATCCGCCCGGCAGCCGCTGCCAGGCCGAGAAGGCAATATCCCAAGGCCCAGGCCGGCAGGCGGCGCACCAGCGGCCCCGCGAGGTCGATCACCAAGCCGGGCGCCACGTGCCTGAGGATCTCCAGCAAGCCGAACCGGCCATCACCCTGCAGGAACCCGATCACTCCCATGATGGATCCGGCGGCCGTTCCGCCCCAGCGCGAATGGGTGAGGCGCGATGCCAGCACATAGAGTGGAAACAAAAGGATCGCCTTGTGTCCAGGAGCGAACGGCAGGCCGGGCAGGAGCCTGACCAATTTGACGGAAGCCATGCACAGCGCGATGCCGGTCACGATGGCGATATCGTGGGCCAGATGGGGGCCGAGACGGCGGTCGCTGTCACGGCCGGGGCGCTCCCCGGCGCGCCCGATGTTCGTCCTTATTGTCTCGACGAACGCGCCAACGTCGCCGCGCAGCAGCCGCTTCACCGTCGAAAACGTGCCGCCCTGCCCAACGCCTTCGCCCCGGCCACCCCGTGATCTTTTCGTCCCCCCGATGAGCTCGAGCGTGTGGTCGAGCGAGTACACGAACAGGTCGGGCAGCCGCAGCGCGCGCAGGCCGTCCACCAGATCGTTCCCGGAACCCGTCAGCCGAATCGCCGTCGAGGCAAGCAGCACGGTTAGGATTTGCAGGCACATCAGGGCGGCGCGTTCGAACCCGGTGAGGTTCAACGGCAACACCCAATCAAACAGTGGAACGCGCCAGGGCAGAATGACGTCGCCTGCGCCGGGGCTCTCCGCGGGCAGAAGGACGTAGCAGCCGATCAGGAACAGGAACAACCATTTCAATCGCCAGGCCGGGCGTAGGATTTCGCCGATCGGAACCCGGGATGCCAGCAAAATGACGACTTGAAGCGCGAGCAACGCCGGAATGACCAACCACCGCGCAGGCCGCGTCGCCGCAAACGCCGGCACCATGAAGGCTACGGCGGTGACCGCCAGCAGATAGAGCACCTTGAGCACCGGGAACGTCGTGCAGCCGCTGTGCTCGGGAACTCGCATCACGCGATCTTCTCCGCAACTTCTCACGCATCCGACTGCGGAAAATGACCGTAGCGCGCCGGCACTTCCAATGCCAGTTGCCCTCCTGCCCTCGGGTCGATGGATCAGGCGTGTTTTACGCTGAACGATCGCTCGCGCGCTCCGATCGGCCGCTTAACGCCCGGTCCGTTTGCGGAGATATGAACGATCCCGGCGGACACCGGTCGCAAAGATCGGCGTATCTTCAAGACGCTTGTGGGGCCTGCCGCCGCGCTGAACGCGAATTGACGCACAGGCGGATTCATCTCGATCCGCGATCAGGCCGATCCGCGATGCAAAGGCCGCCGCAGGCTCCGAACCAGCGCTATCGGTGCGGATTTGCGCGACGGCTAACAGGCGTGGCTGGGCAAAATGGAAGCGTCAGGGGTCACCTATTGCTTGCCGTGCTGGCCGCCCTTCTTGCCGCCCTGCATGGCGCCCTTATGGCCGCCATGACCACCGCCGGTTCCGGTCATGTCGCCTTTAGCGAGCCGGTCGTACTCGCCGCGCAAGAAGCCTCCCTGCGGATTCGCGCCTACGCCGCCGGAGCGAGTTTGAGGTTGTTGGGCGGGGTTGGTGGGGGTTCCGATCAGGGCGCCGCCGGCGGTAAACGCGGTCACCGCGGTGAGTCCCAGAACCGTCACTGCCAGAATGAGTTTGCGCATCGCCCTCTCCTGCCAGATGGAAAGTTACCAGTCGTAAAGTAGGCAGCCGTAAACGTCATATGTCAATAGCGCTCCGGCCGTGCTCTGTCGGGAACCGGTCACGAAGGTGGGAATCGGAGGACAGCCGGAAAGCGTGGGGCCGACGCTGGCACGCGGTTGCGGTTGCAATCGAAGCACGGCGGATAAGGCCACAGCTCGATCTGCTCGGCACAACGCCGAGCGAAATAACGGCCGAGGCATTTCTTGCACTTAGATAGGCTGCTAGCATTCGCGCCGGCGTCATAGTCGCTCGGCCGCTCTCGTCTCGATCCTTCGCCATAGGCCAAAAGCGCACAAAGGTTGGGACATGGCCGTTTCCCAGCTCCCCGCGAACGGAACGGCGCAGACCGCCTCCTCCCCCCACAATTTGCTGTTGGCAACCTTTTTCGCGGCGATCCTGCTGAGTGCCGCGTTGCTGTTTGCGGTCCAGCCGATGTTCACCAAGATGGTGCTGCCGCGGCTGGGCGGCGCCGCCGCCGTCTGGTCGGTCGCTATGGTGTTCTTCCAGGCGGCGCTGCTCGCTGGCTACGGCTATGCCCACCTGCTCACGCGCTTCGCGCCGGGACGGGCGTCCGTCCTCATTCACGTCGCTGTGTTGCTGATTGCGTGCTCCGCGCTGCCGCTGCACCTCGCGGGCGGATGGAATCAGCCGCCTTCACGCGGCGAAGCCTTGTGGCTGCTCGGATTGTTTGCTGCCTCGATCGGCCTGCCATTTTTCGCTCTCGCCGCCAATGGGCCGCTCACGCAGGCGTGGTTCGTGCGCACCGATCATCCTGCGGTGCGCGACCCGTATTTCCTGTTTGCCGCAAGCAACGTCGGAAGCTTTCTCGCGCTCGTCTCTTATCCGCTGGCGGTCGAGCCGTTCCTGCCGCTTGGCGAGCAGACATGGCTGTGGACCGTCGGCTTCTATCTCCTGATCCTGCTGATCGCGGCTTGCGGCGTGCTGATGCTGCGATCGGCCAACGTGTCACCGGCGGCCTCGGCTGCCGTCAGCGAGGTAGCGGCGCCGCTCACCTGGCGCGAGCGGTTGACCTTCGTTGCCCTTGCGGCGGTGCCGTCGGGTCTCCTGCTCGCGGTCACGCTCCACATCTCGACCGACGCGGCGGCCGTTCCGCTGTTCTGGGTGGTGCCGCTCGCGATTTATCTGCTGACATTCGTCATCGCTTTCCAATCGCGGCCGATAATTGCGCATTCGCTCGTCATCAAGGCCTTCCCGTTCGTCGTCGTGGCTTTGGCGGCCGTCCTGGTCATCAGCCCATTCGCGACCATCGTCGGAATCGCTTCCTTCAACTTGGCCGCGTTCTTCGTGATCGCCCTCTTATGCCATGGCGAGCTCGCCCGGCGGCGGCCAGCGCCGCAATTCCTCACCGGCTTCTACCTGTGGATTTCGGCGGGCGGCATGATCGGCGGTATCGCGGTCGGCCTGGTTGCGCCGCAGGTGTTCAACTGGGTGGCCGAATATCCGCTCCTGATCGCGCTTTCGGTCCTGTGCATGCCGGGGCTCGTGCTGCCGCCAAAAGGACGCGAGCAATTTCTGCTGTTCTGCGCGCTTGCCGCGGGGGCGGGGCTGCTGGCGCGGCTCATGTCGTCGGGCACGAGGCTCGACGACAACGTGATAACGCTTTTCCTCGGCGCCCTCCTCGGCCTGACCGTGTATTTCTGGCGGGCGCCGCTGGCGTTCGCCGCGATCATCGGGTTCGTGCTGGTCGTGGGACATTATCAATATAACGACGCGGTCAATAACTTCGTGGTGCGCAATTTCTTCGGCGTTCTCGCTGCGGCGGAAACGACCGACGGCCGGTTTCGTATCCTTTGGCATGGCGGCATCGGCCAGGGTGCCCAGCGCATCCGCGACCGCGACGGAAAACCCGTGACCGGCCGGCCCGAAATGATCTCCGAGTTCCAGGCCGGTGCCGGCATCGCGCAGACATTCGATGCGGTGCGCGCCCGCGTCGGCGGACCGGTCAGCTATGCAGTCATTGGGCTGGGCACCGGAAGCCTGACGTGCCAGGCGCGGCCCGAGGACAGCGCCATCTATTACGAACTCGATCCCGACATCATCCGGATCGCACGGGATCCCAAACTATTCAACTTCATATCGGAGTGCCGGCCGGACATTTCCATCGTGCAAGGCGATGCGCGGCTGACCATCGCGAACGCGCCCGACGCCGGCTACGATCTGATCTTTGTCGATGCCTTCATCGGCGCGGCGATACCGATCCACCTCCTCACCAGGGAGGCGATGGCGCTCTATCTGCGCAAGCTCAAGCCGGACGGCATCGTGGCCCTCCACGTGTCGAACTATCACCTCGAGCTTGGCACCGTCGTTGCCGGCGTCGCCGGCGCAAATGGCGCGATCACGCGCCTCTATGACGGCGGCGACGTTCAGGAAGATGCCAGCGAGCAGAAGTGGGTTCCTACTGTCGCCGCGGTGGCGCGCAAGGATGATGACTTCGGTACGCTCGCCAAGTCTCAATTTTGGCCGCTGCTGCCGCCCGATCCCGCTCAGCGCGTCTGGACCGACGACTACTCCAACGTGCTGGGAGCGCTCGTACGCAGGTTACGGCAACGCGGCGAGTAGCTGCCATGAACGCGCTTTCCCAGCTTTCGCGGGTTAAGACGCGAGGTCCCTCTCCGCTCAGCCGAGCCGCGGAATCTCACACAGTCTTGCTGACGCCCCAGAAGAACGGTAACGGTCCTTGGGTTACGCTGGCGAGATCCTTGCGCCAGGCAAAATGGCGAAGATACCAGCCGAGCGGCGCACACAGCACCTCGTCGAGCGCCGCCTTGTTGAGCCGCCGCCCGGCCGCTGTTTCGTCCTCAGGCGTGTTTGCGTCAAACCATGCAGCAACCTCCGCTTCGACGGCGGGGCTTTTCGCCCATCCATTGGTTACTGCGGTGCCATTGGCCTGAAGGAACAGACAGGTCGGAGCGACCCAATCAACCCCGTATACGCTCGTCAGATTCTTTGTGTTTCAAGACGTGGATGCCCGGCACAAGGCCGGACATGACGGGTGACAGTCTGCGGCCGCTGGTATAAAGCGTGATGGCTTTTCTTCGAATCGCCATCCCGCTTTAGGTTATTGCTGGAGCATGATGTTTTCCGAAAACCGGTATCCACCCCGCATCAACTGCGGGGCAGGCTTTTTCGG
>Ga0207665_10003853_pt1 | contig 10029 bp, 10 predicted proteins | sample LARL112metaG_FD_184351 | JGI IMG/M metagenome (GOLD analysis project Ga0207665, IMG submission 184351) | Corn, switchgrass and miscanthus rhizosphere microbial communities from Kellogg Biological Station, Michigan, USA - LAR L11-2 metaG... | ecosystem: Host-associated > Plants > Roots >...
ACGTGCCCCAGCCGGTGGTGGCGCGGGTCCACAGCCTGGCCACCGCCGCCGGCTGCCAGCTGGTGGCCACCGCCGACCTGGCCGTGGCCAGCGAGGACGCGGGCTTCGCGACGCCCGGCGGCAAGGGCGGCTGGTTCTGCCACACCCCGATGGTGGCGGTGGCCAGGAACGTGGGCCGCAAGCGGGCCGCCGAGCTGGCCATGTCCGGCGACGTCATCGACGCCGCCACCGCGCTGGACTGGGGCCTGGTCAACCGGGTGGTGCCCGCCGCCCAGCTCGACTCGGCCGTCCGTGACCTGCTGGAGCGGGTCACCCGCGGCTCGGCCGCCAGCAAGGGCATCGGCAAGCAGGCCCTCTACGCGCAGATCGACCTGGACCAGCCCAAGGCCTACGCCTACGCGATCGAGGTGATGGCGGCGACCAGCCAGACGCCCGACGCGCAGGAGGGGATGAAGGCCTTCCTGGAGAAGCGCAAGCCGGTCTGGGACCGCGGTTAGGGCTTCTCCCAGACCGAGACGTGCCCGCCGCTCTCGCTGGTGAACGGCTCGCGCGCCCATCCCTCCCAGCGGTCGCGCAGCCGCATCCCGGCCAGCTGCGCCATCAGGTCGAGCTCGGACGGCCACACGTACCGGAACGGGATCGAGCGGTACCGGCCGCGCCCGTCCGCCGTGACGGTGACGTAGTTCGAGCTCATCGCCTGGGTGGCGGTGTCGTAGAGGTCGAACGCCCAACGCGTCGGGCTCACACCGAACGGCACCGCGTTCTGCCCGGGCGGGAGCTTGCGTAGTTCCGGCACGCCGACCTCGACCACGAAGCAGCCGCCCGGCGCCAGGTGGGTAGCGGCGTTGCGGAAGCAGGCCACCTGCGCGTCCTGCGTGGTCACGTTCATGATCGTGTTGAACACCAGGTACACCAGCGAGAACGTGCCCTCCACCCGGGTGGTGGCGAAGTCGCCGATGGTGACGGGTATCGCGTCACCGCCCGGCTTGGCCCGCATCCGGGCCACCATGGCGCGGGACATGTCGATGCCGTGCACCTTGACACCCCGGGCGGCCAGCGGCAGCGCGACCCGCCCGGTCCCGACGGCGAACTCAAGCGCCCGGCCCGCTGGCCCGGCCAGGCCGGCCAGCGTGTCGGCGGTCACCCCGATGACGACCGGGTCGAAATGCCCCTCGAACCCGTCGTCGTAGGTAGCCGCGACGTCTTCCCCGAAATACCCGTCTTCGTCGTTCATCGCCCTGGACGTTACCTTCGCAGGCCGGTCCCGGTCACCCGGTTTTTGTCGGACCCGGCTGGTAGCGTCGGCCCCGACAGCGGATACCTTCCGACCCTGGAAGATCCGACATTGCAAGGGGGAATTGCGATGGCATCTCGACTCAATCCGTACCTCAACTTCAACGGCACCGCCCGCCAGGCCCTGGAGTTCTACAAGGGCGTGTTCGGCGGTGAGCTCACCCTGAGCACGTTCGGCGACATGGGCATGGCGGACGCGCCCGACGCCGACAAGATCATGCACGGCCAGCTGGAGACCGACGCCGGCTACACGATCATGGCCGCCGACGTGCCTGGTCACATGGAGTACAAGCCCGCGGCCGGGTTCTCGGTCAGCCTGTCGGGCGACGACGCCGTCCTGCGCGAGTACTTCGAGAAGCTCGCGGTCGGCGGCGCCGTCACGATGCCGCTGGCCAAGCAGGTCTGGGGCGACGAGTTCGGCATGTGCGTCGACCAGTTCGGCATCGACTGGCTGGTCAACATCTCCGAGCCGCAGGCCTGACCCGTGCGCGTCTTCGTGGCCGGCGCCAGCGGCCTCATCGGCGTCCGCCTGGTTCCGCTGCTGGTCGCGGCCGGCCACGAAGTCGCCGGGATGACGCGGTCCCCGGAGAAGGCCAGCGCCCTGAAGGGTCTGGGGGCGGAGCCCGTGGTCTGCGACGTGTTCGACGCCGAGGCCCTGGCCGAGGCCGTCGCCGCCTACCAGCCCGACACCGTGTTCCATCAGCTGACCGACCTGCCCGACAACGTGACGGAGATGGCCAGCTTCGGCGCCCGTAACGACCGCATCCGCAGCGAGGGAACCCGTAACCTCCTGGCCGCGGCCGTGGAAGCCGGCGCCGAGCAGTTCATCGCCCAGAGCATCGCCTGGGACCAGTCCGACGACGCCCGCCGGGCGGTCACCGCCGCCCACGAGAAGACGGTGCTGGAGGCGGGCGGGGTGGTGATCAGGTACGGCCAGCTCTGGGGCCCGGGCACGTACTACGAGACGTCACCGCCCGCCCGGCCGCGCGTCCACCTCGACGACGCGGCCCGGCTGACCATGCTCGCGCTCGAGGTCCCGCCCGGCGTGACCATGACCATCGACGACCGCGCCGTAGGCGCATAAGGCAGCAGCGCGCCCTAGGTGCATGATTGGCGGATGCCACTGTTCGCCTTTGAAGGCCGCGCGCCGCGGGTCAGCCCCGAAGCATGGATCGCTCCCACCGCCACCCTGGTCGGGGACGTCACGGTGGAGGCCGAGGCCTCGGTCTGGTACGGCGCGGTGCTGCGCGCCGACTTCGGGCCGATCATCGTCAGGCGCGGCGCCAACATCCAGGACGGCTCGGTGCTGCACGGCGGCGAGGATCCGGTAACCGAGGTGGGGGAGGGCGCCACCATCGGCCACCTGTGCGTGGTGCACGGCTGCGTCATCGGCGCCGAGGCGCTGGTCGGCAACGGCGCCACCGTCCTCGACGCCGCGGTCGTCGGGAGCCGCTCCCTGATCGCGGCCGGGGCCACGGTCCCGCCCGGCCTGGTCGTCCCCGACGGCATGATCGCCGTGGGCGTCCCGGCCCGGGTCGCCGGTGAGGTCAAGGGCCGGGCCAAGGAGTGGGTGGACACCAACCCGGAGGTCTACCGCGCCCTGGCCCGCCGCCACGCGGCCGGCGTCCGCCCCGTCTGAGTCCTCCCACGTCCGGTCGATAAGGTCGGATGTATGGAATATCGCACGCTAGGAAAGTCGGGCCTGAGGGTCTCCGTGCTCACCATGGGCACGATGACGTTCGGCGGCCGCGGCGGGTTCGCCCAGGTCGGGTCCACCGATGTGGACCAGGCCCGCCGCCAGGTGGACATGTGCCTCGACGCCGGGATCAACCTCATCGACACCGCGGACGTCTACTCCGGCGGCCTGGCCGAGGACATCCTGGGCGAGGTCCTGCGCGGCCGCCGGGACGACGTGCTGGTGGCCACCAAGGTCCGGATGACCATGGGCCGCGGGCCGAACGACGCCGGGCTCTCCAAGCACCACGTCATCACGGGCTGCGAGGCCAGCCTGCGCCGCCTCGGCACCGACCACATCGACCTGTACCAGGTGCACGAGTGGGACGGCCAGACCCCGCTCGGGGAGACCCTGGAGGCACTCGACCTGCTGGTCTCCTCGGGCAAGGTGCGGTACGTCGGCGCCTCCAACTACGCCTCCTGGCAGCTGATGAAGGCCCTGGGCACGTCGGAGCGGCTGGGCCTGCCGCGGTTCGTCAGCCAGCAGATCTACTACTCGCTCCAGGGTCGTGAGGCCGAGTACGAGCTGATCCCGCTGGCGGTCGACCAGGGCCTCGGCGTCCTGGTCTGGAGCCCGCTGGCCGGCGGCCTGCTGTCCGGCAAGTACCGCCGGGGCCAGCAGCCTCCTGAGGGTTCGCGCGGGCTCACCGACTGGAACGAGCCGCCGGTCTACGACCCCGACGGCCTGTACGACATCATCGAGGTCCTGGTCAAGATCGCCGAGCAGCGCGGCGTCTCGGCCGCCCAGGTGGCCCTGGCCTACACCCTGGCCAAGCCGGCCGTCACCTCGCTGGTGATCGGCGCCCGCACCGACGAGCAGCTCGCCGACAACCTGGCCGCCGCTGACCTCACCCTCAGCGACGACGAACGATCCCAGCTCGACGCGGCCAGTGCCCCGCCGCTGCTCTACCCGTACTGGCACCAGGCCAAGACCGCCCGCGACCGCCTGTCGCCCGCCGACCTGACCCTCCTGGCCCCCCACCTGCACTAGCCCTCACCGGCCACCGGCCACCGCATCGTTCGTCAGTTTTGGTCGTGATAGCGACCAAAACTGACGAACGATCTTGATTGCTCACCTTCGCGGAGGCTCTTCGTCCTCCCAACTGTCCGTCCGGGTCGGCCGCGGTCCATGGCCTTCGCATGGCTCTGTCTTCGCCCGCGTGCGGGCGGCCGCCCGGCCGCCCGCACGCGGGCCCGGCCTCGTCGCTTAGAGGCCTGCGCCCCGCGCGTCACATACGGCTCAGGCGTCCCGGATACACCTCGTTCCTGCCGTCCCGTCACCGGCACGATGCGGCATCGTCCCGGTTCTATGCGGGACACATTCACATCGCCCCGGTTCAACGTGGTGTCAGCGGCAGCGATACCGTCGGCCGCGGACCCCGTGCTCACCGGAGCGGTGCCCGCGGAGGCCGTGCTCACGGGAACCGGGTGCGCCGGGGCCGCGGCCTCGCGGCGCGCCTCGGCGCGGCGGGCGGTGATCAGCGGCAGGCTGCTCAGGCCGATGCCCGCCAGGATGGCCAGGCCGCCCGCGACCTGCACGAGCCCCACCTTGTCACCGAACGCCACCGCGCCCGCGACGGCGCCGACCAGCGGCTCGAGGTTGAGGAACGCCCCCGCGACCTCGGCCGACACCCGGCTCTGGCCGAACGCGAACAGGGTGAACGGGGCCAGCGTCCCGCCCAGCGCCAGCGCGGCCACCGCGAGCACCGCCCCGGCCCCGGCCGGCATGACGGGCGCGCCCTCGGTCAGCACCGCCACCGGCAGCGCGCCCAGCGTGGCGCCCACGAACTGCACGGCGGTCACCGCGACCGGGTCGCGGCCGGTCAGCAGGCGGCCCTGGGCCACCGTGACCGTGGCCGACAGCAGCAGCGAGACCAGGACCAGGCCGTCCCCGGCCAGCGTCGCGCCGCCTCCGCCGCCGCCCACGGTGACCAGGCCGACGCCGCCGAGCGACACCACGAAGCCGAACCACGCCACCGGCGGCGCCACGGCCCGGTACCACACCGCGGCGATCGCCGCGACCAGCACGGGTACCGCCCCGATCAGCAGGGCCGCGTGGGTCACGCTGGTCCGCGCGATGCCGGCGTTCTGCACCATGACCGAGCCCCCGTACCCGAGCGCCCCGGCCACCAGCACCGCGGGCGTGAACGCGGCCCGCAGTGCCGAGCCCGCCGGGGCACCGCGCCGGCCCGCCACGGCCAGCAGGACCGCGGCAGCCAGCCCGAACCGGCCCACGGTGAGCCAGCCCGGCGACAGCCAGGCCAGGGCCACCTTGGACAGGGGCACGGTGGTGCCCCACAGCAGCCCGGCCGCGGCGAGGGCTGCGACAGCGTGACGACGGTTGATGCTCATGACTCCATACTCGGCGGTAGCCGTACAGTATTCGTCGTTCAGCACGAACTACGAGATAAAATTCCGTGTTATGGCCGTTCCACTTGATGATGTTGACATCCAGCTGCTAACCGCGCTCCAGGAGGACGCGGACCGCACCAACGTGGAACTGGCGCGGCTGGCCGGGCTGTCCCCGGCCGCCACGCTGCACCGCGTCCGGCGGCTGAAGGAAACCGGCGTCATCCGGGTGATCCGGGCCGAGCTCGACCCCGCGCTGGCGGGCTTCCCGCTCCAGGTGTACGTGACGGCCACGCTGGCCCGGCACGACCCGCGGTCGAGCCGCGTGTTCGATGACCTCATCCGCTCGACGCCGCAGATCGTCGCGGCCGACAACGTGGCCGGCGAGATGGACTACGTCCTCACCGTCGTCGCCCGCGACGTCTCCGAACTCCAGACCGTGCTGGCCGGCCTGGCGACCAGGGGCGGCCAGCGGCTGGTGACCTACCTGCGCCTCGAGCAGATCAAGCCCCCGTCGCGGCTGCCGCTGGCCCCGGTCCCTGCCGCCGAAAGCCGCCGCGGCAGGAAGCGCGAATGAGACCGGCGGGTCAGCTCCAGTGAGAGCTGCCCGCTGCGAAGCACCTACCGCACGACGGTGCCGGTCACGCAGGTGACCGTCCCGCCGCCGACCCACACCTGGCCGTCGGCGTCCTGGGTGACGTGAACCCGCCCGCGACGGCCGAGGGCGGTGCCCTGGCTGGCCACATACGGGGCCTTGACCCGGCCCGAGGCCAGCAGCCACTGCCCGAGGGAGGCGTTGAAGCTGCCCGTGACCGGGTCCTCCACCGTGCTGATCAGCGGGCTGAACGCGCGCACCTCCAGCGCCTCCGGCGAGCCGTCCGGATAGGGCCCGGCGATGCCGACGTGCAGGTCCACCGCACCCGGCCGGACCGCGAGCACCGCCTCGGCGCTGGCCAGCAGCGCCGCCACCCAGCCGGGTCCGTTGTCGGCCCAGGCGATGTCGACGATGTCGGACCGCTCGATGTTCAGCGCCCGCGCCGCCTGCTCCGCTACCTCTTCTTCGGCCGGCCCGCCACGGACCAGCGGCGGCGCCGCGAAGGCCAGGCCCCCCTCGGCCCGTCGCACCGTGACCAGCCCGGCGCCGCATTCCTGGACCACGGCGTCTGGATCGGCAGGCTGGCCGCCGGCCTCCAGCCAGGCGTGGCAGGTGCCGAGCGTGGGGTGCCCGGCGAACGGCAGCTCCCGGGCCGGCGTGAAGATCCGGACGAGGTAATCGGCCCCGGCCGCGCGCGGCGGCAGCACGAACGTGGTCTCCGACAGGTTCGTCCAGCGCGCGAACGACTGCATCTGCTCGTCGGAGAACCCCTCGGCGCCGAGCACCACCGCGACCGGATTGCCGAGGTACGGAGTTTCGGTGAAGACGTCGACTTGGCGGAATTGGTACAGCACACGCCGAGTCTAGGAGGCACCGCGCCGACCGCGGCAGGGCCAATTCCCCGTCCCGTGGCCCTTACGCTACGGTTCGGGGATGCGAAACCGGCCACGGGTCACGGTCCTGGGCAGCCTGAACATGGATATCTCCGTCACCGTGCCCCGGCTGCCAGCACCGGGCGCCACCGTGCTGGGCTCGGCGGCGCGGTTCACGCCGGGCGGGAAGGGCGCCAACCAGGCCGTGGCGGCGGCCAGGCTGGGCGCGTCCGTGCACATGACGGGCTGCGTCGGCGACGACGACTTCGGGCGCCAGCTGCTGGCCGCGCTGCGCGAGGAGAAGGTGGACACCGGCGGCGTCCGCGTCACCGACGGCGCCCCGACCGGCCTGGCCATGATCTCGGTGGACCAGGCGGGGGAGAACATCATCACGGTCGCGCCCGGCGCCAACCACGAGACCGGCCCGGCCGAGGTCCGCGCGGCCCTGGCCCAGCCGCGGAACGTCCTGGTCGTCTGCGCCGAGATCCGGATCGAGGCGATCGTCGCGGCCCTGGCCCGGCACCGCGTCAGCATCCTCAACCTGGCGCCGGCGCCCGCCGACGCGGCCCAGATCGTGGCCGGCGGCCGCCCGGACTGGCTGGTGGTGAACGAGAACGAGGCCGGCGCCGTCCTCGGCCGCCCGGTCAGCGGCCTGTCAGATGCCGCCCAGGCCGCCGCCGCGCTGATCGACGCGGGCGCGCGGCACGCCGTGGTCACCGCGGGCGCGCACGGCGCCGCGCTGGCCGACGGACCGGGGCCGGCCGAGACCGTGCAGGCGTTCCGGGTCGAGGCGGTCGACACCGTCGGCGCGGGCGACACGTTCGTCGGCGCGCTCGCCGTCACCCTGGCCGCGGGCGTGCCGGCCGCCGAGGCGGTCCGGGCCGCCGCCGCGGCGGGCGCCACCGCCGCCACCAGGCCGGGCGCCCAGGCGGGCATGCCGCGGCCGGAGGACATCCGCGCGGTAACCGGCCTTACCTGGCCGGTGCGCTAGGCATTTACGTTCAGGGGACTTACGATCGGGCAATCGCCCGGGATTTACGATCGGCCAAACGGGGGAATGTATACAGATGTTTCGGGGGCGGGCGCAGCCTTGCCTAGATGGGAGTCCGACGTGACAACGCCTGGCCAGCGGGGATTCGTCCTCGAGGCTCTTCCCGGCGACGAGGAGGAGGACCTGCTGTCCGCCGTGCTCGCCGTCCTCGGCCAGTCGTTCACGGTGGCCGCCGACACGGATGCGCGCGGCGGCGGCGTGCGCCGGCGCACCTGGCTCGACACCTTCGACTGGCGGCTGTACCGGGCCGGCCTGATGCTCCAGTTCGAGCAGGCCCGGCGGGGCGGCCGGCTGCTGCTGAGCAAGACCGACGGGACGCCGCAGGCCGAGCAGGACGTGACCAGCTGGCCGCGTCGCCCGCCGCTGGACCTGCCGGAAGGGCCGGTGCGGGACCGGATCATCGTGCTGATCAGGCCGCGGGCGCTGCTGCCGATCGTCAGGGCGGTCAGCACGGCCACCGTGACCCGGCTGCTCAACGCCGACGGCAAGACCGTGGCCCGGCTGATCGCGGACCACGTCACGGTGACCGCGCCCAGCCGCGCCGCCACCACCGCGGAGCTCGCCCCGCGGCTCGCCGTGACCGGGGTCCGCGGCTATCTCGGCCCCGCCCGCCGGGCATCCGCGCTGCTGGTCGGCGTGCCCGGCGTCACGCACGCCAGCCAGGACGTGTTCATCGAGGCGCTGACCGCGCTCGGCCGCCATCCCGCCGACTACAGCAGCAGCGTGGCGGCGGAGATCACCGCCGAGATGCCCGCGCAGGTGGCGGTGGCCCGGCTGCTGCTGCGGCTGCTCGACACATGTGAGTCCAACATCGACGGCGTGCTCCGCGACATCGATACCGAGTTCCTGCACGACCTGCGGGTCGCGGTCCGCCGCACCCGTTCGGCTATCAAGCTGCTCGGCGCGGTCCTCCCGGAGGAGCTCGTGGAGCACTACAAGGCCGAGTTCAAGTGGCTCGGCGACGTGACCACGCCGGTCCGGGACCTCGACGTGCACCTGCTCGGCTTCGACGCGATGGCCGGGCAGCTCGAGGGCGCGTCCCCGGCCGACCTCGAACCGCTCCGGGCCTTCCTGGCCCGCCGCCGGGCCCGCGAGTTCCGGCGGCTGTCCGCGGCGCTGCGCGGCCCGCGGACCCGCGCCATCGCCGACGACTGGCGCAAGGCGCTGCTGGGGATCCGCGACAACGACGGCCTCCGACGGCCGCAGGCCGGAGGAGGTTTCCCCCGGCGCCGCCGTCCGACGGCGGAGGCGCTGGCCCTGTCCACCACCGGGCGCGCGTTCCGCCGGATCGCCGCGCAGGGCGGCGCGATCACGCCGCAGTCACCGCCGGAATCCCTGCACGACCTGCGCAAGCGCGCCAAGGAACTGCGCTACCTGCTGGAGTTCTTCGCCCCGCTGCACGATCCGGTCGCGTACCGCAAGGTCGTCGGCGACCTCAAGCAGCTCCAGGACTGCCTCGGCGATTTCCAGGACAGCGAGGTGCAGCGCGACGAGATCAAGACGCTGGCCGACGCGATGCTGGCCGAGCGGGCCGCGCCGGCGGCTACGCTGCTGGCCATGGGTGAAATCGCCGCAAGGCTGGCGCGCAGCCAGGCCGAGGCCCGCGATGAGTTCGCCGCCAGGTTCGCCCGGTTCGCGGGCCCGGCCGGCCAGGAGCGGGTCCGCGTGCTGCTCGAGGGGCGTCCGTGAAGATCTTCGCCACGTACAACATCAAGGGCGGCGTCGGCAAGACGACCGCGGCCGTCAACCTGGCCTACCTGTCGGCCGCCGACGGCCACCGCACCCTGCTCTGGGACCTGGACCCGCAGGGCGCGGCCAGCTTCCTGTTCCGGATCAAGCCGCGGGTCAAGGGCGGCGGCAAGGCCCTCATCCGCGGCACCAAGGCCCTGGACGACGCGATCAAGGGCACCGACTTCGACGACCTGGACCTGATCCCGGCCGACTTCACCTACCGCAACATGGACCTGATCCTGGGCGGGAAGGACAAGAAGACGACCAGGCAGCTCGCCCAGCTGCTCCGCCCGCTGGCCGCCGAGTACGACCACGTGTTCCTCGACTGCCCGCCGAGCATCTCGCTGGTCTCGGAGAACGTCATGCACGCCGCCGACGTGCTGCTGGTGCCGCTGATCCCCACC
>Ga0207665_10003854_pt1 | contig 10029 bp, 10 predicted proteins | sample LARL112metaG_FD_184351 | JGI IMG/M metagenome (GOLD analysis project Ga0207665, IMG submission 184351) | Corn, switchgrass and miscanthus rhizosphere microbial communities from Kellogg Biological Station, Michigan, USA - LAR L11-2 metaG... | ecosystem: Host-associated > Plants > Roots >...
CGGCTCGTGGACTGGCCCGGCGCCTTCGCGGTCGGCTGCGCGGCGGGCAGAGCTATGGCACCCGAGCTCAGGACGACGTGCCAGGTGTAGTGACGGCCGCCGAATTGGTCTTGAAAGCCGTTTCCATTCGTGGTCCCATCCCGGCGCCGCACCACTCCAAACCGGCCGCCGCTCCCAGCGCGGCGCGGAGCCGGGAGTTGGCGACCAACGGCTTCCAGAAGTCGGTGCACTTCCCGACGCACTGCACTCTTCCTCCACACCGCGAGTCCGTAGACCCGGCTCTGGAACCGGCGGACGAAACCCGCCGCCGCACACCGATCTCCCGTCGCTAGACCTGCCAACAAGGCCTCATCCGAAACGATCGACACACCCATACATACCGTTCCGACCGCGTCGAGGGATTGGTTCTTCCCCGACCAATCCCGTTTCGCCCCTCCGGGAGTACCCCGTTCAGATGAACCGACCCCGACCCCGGAGGAGCGACCGATGCGACTTCCGACCCGAGAGCGAGCAAGCCTCACGGAATCGACCAGCCCGGCCCAACGCGACCTGTTCGATGCCGTCCCGGCCCGCGGTCGCTCACCGACCGCGAACCGCCCCCGCGGCTGGGTCCGGCTGGCTGCGCGCTCCTTAGTAGCCGTAGCCGCCACCCGAGGTGCCGCCACCCGAGGTGCCGCCACCTGAGGTGCCGCCACCCGAGGTGCCGGACCCGCTGCCGGGCGCGGATGGCCCGGTCACGCCTGATCCGTGCCCGGTCGGCGGCGAGCTGAACGCGCCGGCTTGTGACAGCACGCCGCCGAGGATCAGCGCGCCAGCTACCACCGCGGCCGCGACCGTGATGCCAGGGCTACGAACTACGGACCGCGCCAACCCCTGCCCCCGGGCCAGCAGCACCGCCGCACCGGCGACGACCACGACTTCCAGGGCTGTGGCCAGGCTGTCGGGGAAGTGGGCGGGCAGCGTGATGCCGGCCGCCGGGCCGAAGGGAAGGCCAACGGTCCTGGACACCACCCAGGTGGCCACCACCACCAGATTGCCCGCGGCGCCGAGCGCCAGCCACCAGCGGGGAGCCCAGGCCAGGGCGGCCGCGGCCCAGGCGACCTGCGCCACGCCGACGACCGTGAAGAACGCCAGGTACTGGGCGTTGCTGCTCCCGATGGTCGCCGCCGCGGCCAGGTTGATCGCGCCGGCGGCGATGCTGGCCATGGCAATCACGGACAGGACCCGGGCGGGGTTCCGGTCCGGGTCCGCCCTGGGGCCGCTCGCGGGCACCGGGCGTGGCGCGGGCTTGGTCAGGGTCCATCGGGTGTGTGTGGACACGTCTGCGCCTCCTTGTTCTCCTGCTGGATTCATCCTCGGCCGGTACTACCGGCTGGAAAGGCGCCTGGGATTGCTCCCTGCCCGTGACCCAGCCGGATGGCGTTTCGAGCCGAGCGGGCCCCCGGGTTGCGCGCCAAAAGTTCGGGAAGGGCAATCCCTGAGGGGCCCGGGGCCGGTAGTACCGGTCAGGATGGGCGGACGAACCCCTGCGATGTGGACACTGTCGGATGAGGCCTTGCTAGCGGGGCTGGGCTCGGGAGACCCCGAGGCCGCGGCCACGTTCGTGAACCGCTTCCAGAACCGCGTGTTCGGGATGACCCTGTCGATATTGCGGGATCGCCAGGCAGCCGAGGAAGCGGCACAGGAGGCCTTCGTCCGCGCGTGGCGGCACGCCTCGACCTACGATCCCCGGAAGGGAACCGTAGCCGCGTGGCTGCTGATGATCGCCCGCAACGTGTCGATCAACATGCTGCCTTCGCACCGCCCCTACCCGGTCGACCCGGAGGTGCTGCTGGGGTTGCAGGGTCCCGGGCCATCGCAAGAGCCCGGGCCGTCGCAGGACCGGGACAGCCAGCTGGCACCGGTTTCCGAGCCGATGCGGGAGGCGCTGATGCGCCTGCCCGCAGAGCAGCGGCGGGCCCTGGTGCTGGCGGTCTTCTACGGCTACACCGCCCGCGAGGTGAGCGAGCAGGACGGGACGCCGGTTGGCACCGTTAAGACCCGGATCCGGGCCGCCTTGATGCGGCTGCGCTCCGAACTGGGGGTCAGCGATGAACGCTGAGATGGGCTGCGACCAGGTCCGCGACCTGGCCGCCGATCTGGCCATCGGGATCGCCGACGGCCAGCAGCGCGACGCGGCCCTGCGGCACGCCGCGACCTGCCCCAGCTGCCGGCGGCTGGTCGCTGAGCTCTCCTCGGTGGTGGATGACCTGCTGCTCTTGGCGCCCTCGCATGAGCCGCCCCCCGGATTCGCCTCGGCGACCGTGGCCCGCATCTCCCCGCCAGCGGCCCACCGCCGGGCCACCCGGGCCGGCGCCGAGCAGCTCCCGGCGAGGCGCCGGTGGCTGCCCCGCCTGGCGGTGGCCGCGTCGATCATCGCCGCCCTTGCGGTGGGCGCCGGCGCCGTCTACCAGGGCACCTCGGCCGACCGGCGGCTGGCCGACAGCTACCGGGCCGTGCTGGCCCAAGGCCACGGCTCGTTCTTCACCGCCGCGCCGGTTCATGGGCCCACCGGAACAGCAGGCACCGTGTTCGGATACCAGGGCAACCCCTCCTGGCTGTGGGCCACCGTGCACCTGCCGAACGCCAGCGCGCAACGCTTCAACGTCCAGCTGATCACCCGCGACGGCAGGCACCTGCCGGCCGGCACGGCCGTCCTCGGCGGCACCCACGACACCTGGGCCGCCCAGATCCCCATGAATCTCACCAACCTGGCCCAGCTACGGTTCGTCGCCGCCGGCGGGCAGGCCACGATAGTCGTCTACCTCAACGCCCGCAGTCCCTGGGGATCCGGCTAACAGGCCGACCCCCGCCCCGGCGTTAAAGATCTTTAGTGGCGGGTGCGGCTGGCTGGGCGCGGAGCAGAGCCGCAGGCGCGCGGTGAGCAGGCCGGTGGTTTGCTGGTCGGTGAGGTCGGCCCAGTCCACAGACCGGGGCTTTATGCACGGCTAAGCCTAGGAATACCAATTCAATTAGTAGACATTCATAGTCGGCGATCGGCGCTTCCTGTAAGCGCATAACCGGGTGAGTCGCCATGCTGCACCGGATTTCTTGGATCTGCCGTCGAACATCAATGAACATTCCGGTCTGTGCATAAGGATGCGGCCAAGCAACGCGCGCTATTCGGCATGTGCGGTAATTGGGGAGTGTCGTAGGCAGGTGTTCGTGGTGGTAGGTGGCCTGACTGGGCGCCGGGAGGTGGGCCTTTCCGTGCGCTGGCGTCACGAGGTAGGACGGTAGTCATCGATCCGTGCGTGCGGTTCGCCTGCTCGACGCCAGAGCCTCGGTTATGAAGCTGCACTCGGGGCCGGCGCTCTGCACTGACTGGCTTCTCGCCGCGGCCATCTCAGCGGATGGATCCCAGCCAACTGTGGCGCAACGGCCGTATTCGGCGAACGAGCCCCGGCTGATGCCAAATACCTCATCACCGGTTTGGAACCTGGTGACGCCTGCGCCGACCGCGGCGACCGTGCCCGCCACGTCCAGCCCGGGGATGCGGTTCTTCGGCCCACGGAACCCGAAGCCCAAGATCCGCATCAGGTACGGCTCGCCCCGCATCAGATGACACATGCCCCGGTCCACGCCCGCCGCCCGCACCCGCACCAGGACCTCGCCGGCGGCGATCACGGGCTTGTCGATGTCGGCCAGGCGCAGCCGATCGGCAGAACCGTAGACGTCTTGAACAACCGCCCGCATCACTTCCTGCCCCGCCGTTGCCACCCGGGCCGACCCTGTCTTAGCTGGTTGGGTTCACATGGCAACCTCCCCTTTCGGCAATGGAATAACCACTGCCTTCCGGCTTTCTGCAACTGTTGGCACAGCGTCGCCGGACCAGAGCGGGCCGATCACCACGAGGCCGACCAGGATCGTGCTGCCGGTCATCACCACGTTGTGGCGCCGCACGCGGCGGGCAACAGCGACCGCTGCGATCGGGCTCCGGCTGGGCTGCTTACTGGCGCTTGTCCGGCGGCGGGCGGCGCGGCCGGCTGGTGAGATTGCAGGCCAGTCGCTGAGCGTGCGGGGCGACCATGATCGCGGTGGGTATCGCCACGGTCACGCCGATCGCGAATGAGGTGAGCCAGGCTGAGGCCAGGTTCGGTGCGAACCCGAGCCGGGCGATGGTCTGCACGAGCGACATCACAAACGACATCGCGATGGCCATGATCGCGGGGATCAGGATAGGGGCGTATTTGGGGTCCAGGCGCCGTGCTGTTGCCCTGGCTTCTCCGGGAGGTGCTGGGGTCATGAGCTCACTTCTTCCGCGGTCTGCTGGCGCTGTTGCCGGTGACCTGGGCATTGACGGCTGTCTCCGCCCCGGCGGGCTCCAGCTGCCGTCGGGGCTTGCGGGCTTCCGGGCCGGTGCGGCCCGGGGCGATGCCGACGTGCGCCGCCCAGCGGCGGACTGATTCTGTGAAGAAGGCCTCGCGGTCGTCGGGCTGCTCGCCGACGATGCCGTGCAGCTGGCCGAACAGCTCGAACGACACGGTCCCGAACAGCGCTGCCCAGGCCATCAGTCCCCGGTGCAGCAGCGCGTCGGGGACCTCAGGCCCGACGGTGGATCGGGCCGGCGCGAGCGCTTTCCGGTCGCCGGGGGGCACGTCGTCTTCGGCGATGGCGGGTGTGAGATGCCCGGCGGCGTCGGCGAGGATGCCCAGCAGCACGGTGGAGACCCGGGCGGCGGGCGCGATGGTGGTGGGCGGGGCGGTGTAGCCGGGCACCGGCGTGCCGTAGATCAAGGCGTACTCATTCGGGTTGGCCAGGGCCCAGCCGCGCACCGCGCCGCAGGCTGCCGACCAGCGGCCAGCGAGGTCGGCGCGGGCCACGGCTGCCTCGGCGGTCTCGGCGGCGGCGCCCAGCGCGTCGTAGGCGGCGACGATCAGCCTGGTCAGCAGCTCGTCGCGGCTGGCCACGTAGCGATACACCGCCGACGATGAGGCGCCGAGCTCGCGGGCGATGGCGCGCAGGCTGAGCCCGGCCGCCCCCTCGGTGGCCAGATGCCGCCGGGCGGCGTCGAGGATCTGGCGGGTGATCTCGGCGCGGGTCCGCTCGCGGGCGGCCCGCAGCACCGAGGGCCGGTCCTGCCCGTCCTGGCTCATGATCACATCCTGTCGGCAACGCGATCACCAGAAACCTTTGCGTGCACTGCTCTTGACAGCGACTAGTAAAGCATAGGCAAGATGATGCTCTAGGGGGGGTAAAAACATCGCAGTACGGGGGCACGATGAACCAGAGCAACGCGACCGGCCAGGATGACCTGTTCACGACCGAGACCGCGGGCCTGCCGGAGGTGGCCAGCCCGGGCGTGACCCGGCTCCGCGACGGGGACCGGCTGGATCTGCGCATCGGCCCGGTGCGCAAGCGACTCGATGACGCCGAGTTGCGCATGCTCGCCTACAACGGGTCGGTCCCCGGCCCGAACCTGCATGTCGATCAAGGATCGCAGATCACCGTGCAGGTGCGGAACGACGGCGACGTCGAGGCGACCGTGCACTGGCACGGGCTGCGGCTGGAGAACCGTTACGACGGGGTGCCGCACGAAACCCAGGCGCCGATCCCGGTCGGCGGCACCTTCACCTACCAGCTCCAGTTCCCCGACGCCGGGTTCTACTGGTACCACCCGCACATCCGCGAAGACTTCGGCCTGGAGATGGGGCTCTACGGCACGATCGTGGTCGAGCCCGCCGATCCGTCGTACTGGCCCCCGGCCGACCGGCAGCTGACCCTGACCCTGGATGACCTGCTGGTCGAGGACGGCCACATCGCCCCATTCCGCAAATCCGGGCCGAACTATGTCGCGATGGGCCGGTACGGCAACGTGATGCTGATCAACGGCGAGACCGAGTTCTCCGGCCAGGCGGCCGCCGGTGAGGTCGTGCGGCTGTATGTCGTCAACACCGCGAACACGCGGATCTTCAACTTCGCCGTCCCCGGCGCCCGCGCCAAGCTGGTAGGCAGTGACAGCGGCCGGTATGAGCGCGAGACATTCATCGAGGAAGTCCTGCTTGCGCCCTCGGAGCGTGCGGTCGTTGACGTGCTATTCGACCGCCCCGGGGAGGTGCCACTGGAGCACCGCACCCCCGACCACACCTACCAGCTCGGCGCGTTCACCGTCACTCAAGGCACGGCCAGCGATGCCGCCGCGTCGTTCGGGCAACTGCGCACCGACCCCGAACTCACTACCGAACACAACTCGCTCGCCCACGACCTGGAACGCCCCCCCGACAAGGTGCTCGCATTCTTCTCCTTGATGCCGCTGCTCTACGGGGGCGACGACGCTCCGGCATCCGCCTACGCCTGCCCGATGCACCCGGAAGTCACCGCGGCCGAACCAGGGACCTGCCCCAAATGCGGGATGAAACTGGTGGCCGTGGCGTCCGAGGCACCAGCGGTCTACGCGTGCCCGATGCACCCGGAAGTCACCGCGGCCGAACCAGGGACCTGCCCCAAGTGCGGGATGAAGCTGGTGCCCTCCGATGCCCCGCAGGTCCCCGCTTCGGAGCCGGACGAGGGCGCGGCGCACAGCCACGACCACGGTGACGGCCTGGAGTGGGAGGACCTGATGCCGCAGATCAACCAGGCGTCGGATTCGGGCAACATGATCTGGCAGCTCATCGACCGCCAGACCGGCGCGAAGAACGCGGACATCGACTGGGCTTTCACCGTCGGCGACCGGGTCAAGATCCGGCTGGTCAACGAGATGGACTCCGACCACCCGATGCACCACCCCTTCCACGTCCACGGCGCCGGGCGCTTCCTGATCCTGTCCCGCGATGGCCAGCCCGAGGCCAACCTGGCATGGAAGGACACCGTGCTGCTGCGCAGCGGTGAGACCGTGGACATCCTGCTGGATGTCTCCAACCCCGGGCTGTGGATGGCCCACTGCCACATCGCCGAACACAACCAAAGCGGCATGATGTTCAGCTTCAACGTGGCCCGGGCCGCGGAGCCGACCCAATGACCCCGGCGCCGGCAACACCCGCCCTGGACGTGCTGGTGATCGGCGGCGGCCAGGCTGGCCTGGCCATGGGCTACCACCTGGCGCAGTCCGGACTGCGCTTCCAGATCGTGGATGCCGGCGCCGAGGCCGGCGCCGCCTGGCGCTCGCGGTGGGATTCGCTGCGGGCGTTCACCCCAGCCCAGTACGACAACCTGCCGGGACTGGCCTTCCCAGCCGCGCCCGACACCTACCCCGGCAAAGACGACATCGCCGACTACCTGCGGGCCTACGCGGCACACTTCAAGCTGCCGGTGCGGCCCAACACCATGGTGACCTCACTGACCCGAAGCAACGGCGGCTACGTCGCCAGGGCGAAAGCGGGGGCGTGGCAGGCCCGGCAGGTCGTGGTCGCCACCGGGCCCTTCCAGGTTCCGTTCATCCCGCCCATCGCCAAGGAGCTTGGCCCCGGCGTCCGCCAGCTCCACAGCGTGGAGTACCGCAACCCAGCAACCATGCCGCCCGGAAGGGTCCTGGTCGTCGGCGCCGCGAACTCGGGCTGCCAGATCGCCGAGGAGCTGGCGGCCACCCACAGGGTGGAACTGGCGGTCGGCCAGCGGATGCCGGCGGTCCCCCAGCGGCCGCTGGGCCGCGACGTGTGGTGGTGGGCGAGCATGCTGGGGCTGGACCGGGTAACCGCCGGCTCGCGGCTGGGACGGCGGCTGGCCGGGCGGGACCAGGTAATCGGCGGCGGCCCGCGGCAGCTCGCCCGCCGCCACGGCGTCCGGATCCGGCCCCGCGCGACGGCCGCGGCCGGGCGGACAGTGAGGTTCGCCGACGGCGGCGCTGCCGAATTCGACGCGGTGGTATGGGCGACCGGCTTCACGACCGACCACTCGTGGATCGACGTCCCCGGTGTGGCAGACAAGCGCGGACGCATCGTGCACCAGCGTGGCGTCACCCCCTCCCCCGGGCTCTACCTGCTGGGCCTCACCTGGCAACACACCCGAACCTCGGCACTGCTGGGCTGGGTGCAAAACGACGCGGCCTTCCTCGCCGAACAGATCGTGGCCCACGCGCATGAAGGGGCGAATATCGGCCCGGCCGCCCGCACCTCCGCGGCATCGCCGGGCGTGCAGGCGGCCGGCTGATGCGGGCCTGTCCCGTGCCAGAGCAGGGCATGACGATGGCCGCGGGCACACCCGGACCCCGCTGACATGACCGCAACTGAGGTGACCGGCCCGGGTCGCGCCCTGCCAGGGCGCCTGGCCCGCAGCCTGCGCGGGGCAGGGCTGTCCGGCGTCTGCGTGGCAGGGGCCGGTGCCGCCGGGGCGCTGGTGTCGGTGCGGGCGGCCTACCCGCGACCGCCGCGCGCCGCCCCAGCGGAGACCTGGCCGCCGCCGAGGCCAGTGCCGCAGGGCCGCCTGACTGTCGCGGTGGTGCTCGGCGCCAGCGGCTCGGTCATCACCGATGCCCTCGGGCCGTATGAGGTCTTCGCCCGCTCTCCCGAATTCTTCGTCTACACGGTGTCCGCACGCCCGGCCGCGATGCTCTCCGGTGCGCTGGCCGTAGTACCCGACTATTCCCTCGGCGACGTGGACGCGGGCACGGCACCCGAACCCGCCGTGATCGTGATCCCGGCCGTAGTCTCCCCGGCCGGCCGGAAAGAACAGCCGCTGCGCGAATGGCTCGCCCGCCAGGCCGGCCGGGGCGCGCACCTGCTCGGCGTCTGCGCCGGGGCGCGGCTGCTGGCCGCCGCGGGCCTGCTCGACGGCCACCGGGCCACCTCCCACTGGTCGAGGATCAGCGCCCTGCAGCGCACCCGCCCGCAGGTGGACTGGGTGCGCGGCCAGCGCTACATCCAGGACGGCAAGATCACCACCACCGCCGGGGTGACCTCGGGCGTGTTCGCCGCCCTGCGGCTGGTCCAGCAGCTCACCAGCGCCACCGAAGCGCAGCGGGTGGGCCGCGAACTGGCCTACCCAGGCTGGTCGCTGGACGGCCCCACCGGCATTCCCGCGCAGCGGCCGGCACCCCGTGACCTCACCAACCTCCTCGCCGCCCTCGCGCCATGGCACCGGCCGGCGCTCGGCGTCGGGCTCGTCGAAGGCGCCAGCGAGATAGACATCGCCGCCCCGTTTGAGGTCTACGCCACCTCGTTCGCCGCCCGCACCGTGCCGATCGCCGCAACGCCCACCGTCACCACACGCCACGGGCTGCGCCTAGTCGCGACCCCCGCTGACGCCACCGCACCCCGCGTCGACCGGCTGATCGTGCCCGGCATCCACCGCGCCGACCAGGTCGACCCGCGGCTCGCCGCGTGGGCGGCCGGGCGCGGCCTCAACCTCGGGCTCCCGCAGGCGGACGGCGAGTTCAGCTTCGACGCCATGCTGCCCGACCTCGCCGCCCACGCCGACCGCGCCACCGCCCGCGTCACCGCCAAATCCATCGAATACCCCACCGGCCACCTCCACCTAGCCGGCCCAACCTGGCCGCGCCGGCCTGCCACCCTGCTCGCCCTCACCATCGCAGCCGCGGCCGGTGCCGCGGTCCTCCCAGCAGCCGTCAGGCGGCACCGGCGATGACACACACACCTGCGCCCATGCCCACCCGGCGAGCGGGCCAGTCGATACGCGTACCGATTTTGTGGGGATTGGCATTTGGCGCCATCCAGGCCGCGTCGCCGCTCGCCTTCTGGTGGCTCGACCAGGCAACCGTCCAGGCTCTCCTGCTAGCCCTGATCGCAGCGGTCTACATCGGGTTCTCAGTGGCGGACGGAAGGCCCACGGTGATCGCCGTCGAGTGCACCGTCGCGGGCGCGTTCCTCCTGCTTGCCGCGGCGGGCGTCACCGGGTCTGCCTGGCTTCTCGTCCTTGGCTACGCAGGTCATGGTCTCAAAGACTTCTGGCAGGAGCGCAGCCACTACGTTGCGGGCACACGGTGGTGGCCGCCGTTCTGCGCTGCCGTCGACTGGCTCGTCGCCCTGGTTCTCGCCACCGAAATCATTGCAGGAGCCGGATTTCATCACTAGCCATGCGACACGCCAGCGGCAGGCC
>Ga0207665_10003855_pt1 | contig 10028 bp, 9 predicted proteins | sample LARL112metaG_FD_184351 | JGI IMG/M metagenome (GOLD analysis project Ga0207665, IMG submission 184351) | Corn, switchgrass and miscanthus rhizosphere microbial communities from Kellogg Biological Station, Michigan, USA - LAR L11-2 metaG... | ecosystem: Host-associated > Plants > Roots >...
ACAAGCAAAGTAAGAAAGATACCCGGAATAACATCAACAGTGACTTTGGTAGTTATTGAAGAACAAGGCGGAAAGGGACAAGATACTTGACATCACTTTCCTGCCAATTCTTTTCTTTTATCCTCTTCCTTTATTTTCCTTATCTCGTATATAATTAATGCAGTAGTTGTTAAAACTATGATCCAACCCATCGTTCCAACTATAACATATAGTTGGTATGATCGAAATAGAAAAGCACTAGCGGCAACAGCTGCTCCTATCCACCAGATAATAATCAAAATCTGAAGATTAATTCTAAACACATTCTTTAACCTCTCATATCCTCATCATAACCTTTTAGATATCTCAAGGTTTTGCCACATTTAGAGCATTTATTGTATTCTTTAAAATTGAAATCATCATAGTACATTCTGAATGAAAATGATTCCTCATGAGTACAAAAGACTCGACGTAATATTTGAAAAACCATCTTAATTAATAATGGTAATAATGAGGGTATTCTTTACTATTTCTCTCTGAAATTAAAGTCATGTGCCGTCGGTGAGATTTGAGCTCACGACAGCTCGGTCTTCAGCTTCACTCCTGAATAGATCAGGTCGAGTGCTCTCCCAGGCTGAGCTACGACGGCATATATCTAACATACCTAGACAAATCCTATATAATCTTGTCTTATGAAGACAAATTGCATTGTAATTTTACAATAAGTTCTCGAGTATTATCTATCAAGCTAGTAATTATAACAAGTTTAAAGTAAGTATCTTACTTAAGGTATATAAACATAAAAATATTTTCTTATCGTAATTGGTTATGATCAAAACGGTCGCTACTGAACCTAACTCTTCTATTGAAACTCCGGACGAGAGGAAAAAACGTTTCCTTTTGGAATTCGAAAAGCCTTTTAAATGTGAAAAATGCAATGAGAGGTTCAAAAAAAAGAAATACCTTAGAGAACACAAATCCGACGTACATTCATATTAAATGACATATCCTCCTATAATAAGGGATGACAGATAGTGAAAACGTTCGTTATGTTGTATGGAGTACAAAATAGAAGCAGAAAATCTTTTATATGTTTATACTGTTACCCTCAATGACAGAAAATCACAAATTAAAGAGCTATTTTAAATCATTAACCATCATCATTTGTTGTAAGGTATGAAAATTTATACTAAGACAGGCGATAAAGGTGAAACTGGCCTTATTGGAGGTAAACGCATCCCAAAAAGTGATCCAAGGATAATATCTTATGGTTTGATAGATGAGCTAAATTCAAACGTTGGGTTAATCATCTCATTATTGAACTTAAAGAATAACAACTTGTTTTCAGATCTAATTGATCTTCTAATAAAGATTCAAAATGATTTATTTGCTATTGGATCTGATTTAGCTGATCCTACATATCCGATGGAAAATAAATACAAAATTCCACGTACAGACGAGAAGATGGTATTATATTTAGAATCTGAAATTGATAAATTTGAGAAAGAAGTTGTACCAATTACGTTTTTTATACTTCCAGGAGGAAGTGTTGAATCCTCAATTCTTCATGTAAGTAGAAGTATTGCTAGAAGGACTGAAACTGCTGTTACGGCACTCTCAAAAAGCCAAACGATAAATCCAGCCATTCTCATCTATCTGAATAGACTTTCAGATCTGCTTTTTGTCGCAGCGAGGCTAGTAAATAAACGCATTGGAGTTGAGGATGTAGCTTGGAAATCTTCACCACGGCATTAAAAGTGAATTTAAATGCAAATACCATCCTTGCAATATTTTTTGACAGGACAGCATAAAGTAGTATATTATTGTCGTTACAGCAATTAACGCTGTTCCCACGAGTATTTTGCTTACCTTTTTGACCATTTGACTGCAAACACCACAATCTATTGCGAAATTTCTCATTATAACTCAATAGAATCACCAATTTTAAAATATGAATTTTTCAAATATTTTTATTATGACTGATAAATGAGAGGAATGGCGGTCCAGTTTGTATTCTATATTAATCGAAGATCTTATAAATGATAGTACAAAATAGTGCAGAATATTTTCAAAAATGTCCACGAAATAAAAAGTCAATAGCAAGTTGCTGTTTACCAGAAGTTGATTTCCAAAAAATGATGAGAAAACGAATGCTTCCAACCAGATTTTTTCAATCTGTTCTACTGCTTAAGAATGTAAAAAGGGCTGGCTGGGTTTCAAAAGTTCGAGTAAACAATCCTGAATCAGTCGCAGATCACACTTATTCTATGTGTGCAATGTGTATGGTTTTATCAGATATGCTGAGGTTGGATACACAAAGGGTTATGAAAATGGTCATTCTTCATGATTTAGCTGAATCTATAACAGGAGATTACATTCCTGGTGAGATTAGTAAAAAGCAGAAATTATTACAAGAAAAGAAAGCAATAAATTCTATCTTATATTGTTTACCTACCGATATACGTTTAGATTATAAAAAAATATGGCAAGAGTATATATCAAACAAAACAGATATTGCTCGCTTTGTTCATAGAATGGATAAGCTTGAGATGATGTTACAAGCTAAGCTGTATGCCAAACAAGGTTATTCTCACAAATTACTTGCTCAGTTTTTCAATTCTGCTGACAAGTATCTAAGTATTAATAAATACGACTTTATGAATCTGCAGGCACTCATAAATACTATCTAAAATTAAAGTTGGTGATGGAAAAAGGACCAGCATCTCTGGAAATGTCTTTGAAGGTCACGATATGTCCTTAACTTCGTTAAAGCCTTGCAGCGCCCAAGACCGTCATCACATAGTCTATTCCAATTAACATTAATTCGCTGACGGTTTGCTAATATTTTGAGTTGAAATTTATCGATAGTTGTTAGCGAACTTTTGTTAACTGGTATAGATTGCCTGGACCTCATTTTGCTTTTAATGAAGTCCATCACAATGTATGGAGAGTTTTGTTGCTGCTAAAATTAAGGTAAACAACAAAAAGAAATTCTTTAAAGATTACTTCATACTCTAAAGGGATTGCTGCCTACAAAATGTTCTTTAAGGAAAGGGGCTGACACGTGGCCATAAATCTAAACTTAACAAAACAAGCTACTCCGTATTATAGAGTATACTGGAATCTGAAGGATTATACAAGCTAAATCAATGTTTATGAAGAAACCAAATACGATATCACATATTTTGTGAAGTTGTACAAAAAGGCTAAAGAGAATGGTTTGATACAAAGCAAATGACAGCGTAAAAAATTCACAATTGCTCTCAGACCTTCAATATACATGCATATTCCAGACTTCCCAAGGATGGCTGTAACATGGGATCTTGAAAAATTGGCATTCAGGATTTATGAGAAAAACAAATCAACTGGCCAAGGATCATGATGAAGGCTGGTCGTATTTCTTGAAAAGACCGAAGGATATTGCAGAGACTAGGAAGACCATTATCCAATCTTTTTTATTTCTGATATTCAATATTCAACAGAGAATCCTGAAAACGTAAAAATATCTGCATTCCTATATTTTATAAGGAGTAATATTTTGAGATACGATATTTAAAATGGTATCGTATTTACAATCCGCAGAGCATATTTTGAACCAGGATAGATTGAGAAAAATATGTTAAACTACTACTCAAAACCAATAGCTACCAAGTTCAACATACTCCATATATAATCTCTGGACGATTGAAAGTAGTATGGATGATGCAAGAGAAGATGAGTCGCTATTAGTGATGTTGTAATAGTTCAACCTGGACACAATGAGTGGTTGTCGGAGACTAACCTGTTGTTGCAATTGACTTTACAGGGATTAAAGGGTTATGCCGAAGTAGTGGTAGAAGAAAAAGAAATAGTTAGTCACTTACAGTCTCTGAAGAGAGCCTGAGTTATTGGTCTCCACAAGGAAGTCGTGCAAAAAGCCCCTTCATATATCGACGCCGAGTGTTGACATCTTTAAAAGGCCTGATCAGTCATGAACGCATCTTAGAGAAAGGGTATATCAAAAACACCTTTACCAAAACAACACGGTTTGTTTACAGCCATATACATGAGAGTGAACGTAATTCTATAAGTGTGATCCTAAATGCTTTAAAGCCAACTCTTATAATTATACTACATGCAGTATTTTGCTGCCCTCAAATTAGGTGAAAAGCGTGTAAAATCTGCTCAGGATCTTTTGACTCAATATACAGGTCGTGCTATGCCTGCTCTTGCATTAAAGGATAGTAAGGACAACAAATGGGAACCGGTTGGAGAAGAGAACTTATTTGCCTTAATCAAGGAAGCTAATGGATACATGATAGCGTTTTGTGATAAAAATGGTATCGCAAAATCAATTGCTCAATGGTTCAATGAGGAAACAAAAAATGAGATTATTGCTAAAATTAAGGCAGATCAGAATATGAAAGAATATTTCGGTAAACTCTCGCTTCCAGTATAATTAATACTTAAGTACCGACAAGCGATAAATAAATTGTTTTAACAATTGACAGAACAATATGAACAAGAAATCGAAGTAAAGGGTCATCTTATTGATTCAATGATACTAACAAGAATATTTGATAAAGTTATGGATCTTAAAGGTGACTTTCAGGTTCTTGAATTCACTGTCGGAAAGAGGAAGAGAGAACCTAGCTATGCTCGTCTGTTAGTTAGAGGTAAAAATCAACAACATCTATATGAGTTATTAGAATCAATTTATCGCGAAGGTGCACAACCTGTATCTGTTCGTCCGGTCATGCTTGAATCAGCTGTCATAGACATGGTTATGCCTGACAACTTTTACAGCACAACAAACAACATTACCCAGATTTATTATAATAATTCATGGATTAATGTTGAAGATATGATGATGGATAAGTGTATAGTGTTGAACGTTGAGAAAAAGATAGCTGTATGTAAAATGATACGTGATGTGGAGAAAGGAGATATGATAGTTGTAGGAGAACAAGGAATAAGAATAATTCCCCAAGAACGTCCACGTGAGGGTATTGACATTTTTCAATTTATGAGTAGTGATAGTTCTAGTGAGAGGCCTACACAGCACATCGCTCGAAAGGTCGCAAATGACATTTATGATACAATGAAAGCAGGTGGAAAAATAATCGTAGTTTCTGGACCAGTACTCGTTCATTCAGGTGCGTCAGAATCCCTTGCAAAATTGATTCAATTGGGATATGTACATGGATTGTTGGCCGGCAATGCTCTTGCAGTTCATGATATAGAGAATGCATTGATGGGAACGTCGTTAGGAATGCATATCAATGATGGCACCCTCGCAGTCAGGGGTCACAGAAATCATATGCAGGCAATTAACGAAGTCTTTAAAGCAGGCTCTTTGAAAGCTATGGTTCAAAAAAAGATTTTAGAAAATGGTGTAATGTACGAATGCATAATTAACAATATTCCATTCGTGTTGGCCGGGTCAGTTAGAGATGACGGGCCCATTCCTGACGTTATAACAGATATTGTTGAAGCACAACGAAAATACAAGATATTACTAAAAGATGCAAAAATGGTTTTGATGCTATCTACGATGTTGCATTCTATTGCTGTAGGAAATATGCTGCCCGCATCGGTCAAGGTTGTTGCTGTTGACATAAGTCAGCCAGTTGTAACAAAGCTTCTCGACAGAGGAACAAATCAAGCTATTGGAGTTGTAACAGACGTAGGCACTTTCTTGCCAATGGTTGTTCAGCATTTACAACAAATGACAAACACGTATTCTAAAAAGAACGAAATAAAAGGTGAATATAAAAATTAATCTAGCTCAATTAATTTTTTCTTTATTAAATCAAGTGCGATCTTGGGATCCGCCCTTCCTTTTGTTAACTGCATAAGCTTTCCAAGCAAAAAGTTGGCAGCGTTGAAATTTAGCTTTGCATCACTTACAGCAGATTTCTCAGATCTAAATACAGATTCGATAGCTTCTGAAATGACAGTCTTGTCATCTATTTTTGAAGAATTGGTCTTTTCTGCCACTTGTGATGGCATTTCCCCGGTTTTTATTATATGATTGAGGATCATTTTTGCAGTGCTTCTACTTATAGTATTCTGATCAACTAGCTTTGCCAGCTCTGCAATATGTTTTGCTTCAACTTTCAATTCTGATTTTTTCTCTTCCTTTGAAGATGGAGAATGATAATGATGATAATTTTCACCTATGAATCCCATAAGATCAGAAACAATCCAGTTTGCAATTTCCTTTGGCGATGAATAAACCTTGACGGCAGATTCAAAAAAATCAGCAAGGCCTTTATTATCAATTAATACTTGAGACACATGTTCAGAAAGCATATAGTCAGTAATGAAACGGTTCTTTCTCTCATTAGGGAGCTCTGGCATCTTTGTTTTGAGTGAAGATAAAAATGCACTTCCCAAGATCACAGTAGGAACGTCAGGTTCAGGAAAGTATCGATAATCTTGTTCTTCCTCTTTTACTCTAGCCTGCTTAGTTACTTTCCTTGAATCATCCCAGTGCCGTGTCTCAGCTTTAATTTCGATCTCATGTATTGACATTGTTTTTTGTCTAGTAATCTCATAGTTGAGTGCTTTTTCTACCTCTCTGAAGGATCCAACATTTTTAATCTCAATTCTTTTCCCTTGCCCCACAGAAATGTTAGCATCACATCTAACTGAGCCCTCTAATTTTGTATCACATATTTCCAAGTGTTCAACGACAGAGGTAATTTTATTTAAGAATATTCGGACATCCTTTGGAGTAGTAAAATCTGGCTCCGTGACAATTTCTACTAAAGGAACTCCTGCTCTGTTATAATCTATTAGTGTATAAAAGCTATTATCCATATTATTGTTTTCGTAGACTAACCTTCCTGGATCTTCCTCAAGTTGAACTCTCCGAATTATGGCGTGTTTTTTATCATCACTTCCGTCATACGCAAGTTTGCCATCTACGCCAATGCTTGTAATTCCGTATGCATTATACTGGGTCAGCTGAAAGTTTTTCGGAAGATCAAGATAAAAGTAATTCTTTCGATAGAATGTTATCTCGTTCGGCATTTTACAATCTAGCGCGAGTGATATAAGGCCAGCGTATTCTACTGCTTTTTGATTTAGGAGTGGAAGTGTTCCTGGAAGCCCTGAACAGATGGGGCATACATTTGTGTTAGGCATTTTCCCACGATAATCACAATAGCATGGACAAAATAATTTACTCTGAAGTCCTGTTAACTGACAGTGAATTTCAAGGCCAATTTTTATTTCCATCATCATATTATAGTTCTGGACTCCTCTGAACACTAGCTGTACTTTCAAATAATGATGCTACCTCAAACAAGGTTTGTTCTTGCAATTGATCTGCCATTATCTGCAAACCTATAGGGAGACCTTTGCTGAATCCAGCGGGTACTGATATTGCAGGTATGCCTGTAAGATTAGCAATAACTGTATCAATATCGATCATGTACATCTTTAATGGGTCATCAATCTTTTCACCAAATTTAAACGGCAAAACAGGCATTGTAGGTGCTATCAAAACATCATATTTCTTATATAATGATGACAGTTCTTCTTTTAACTTAGTCCTGACCTGTTGGGCCTTCAAATAATATTTTCCATAGTATCCTGATGAAAGAACATATGTTCCAATAATGATTCGTCTCTTAACTTCCTCACCAAATTTGCTGCGAACCTTTGCAAAATACGTGTTCCATTCATAGCTATCAGGACTTGAATCAAATCCATAACGGATATTATCATATCTGGCGAGATTGCTACTAGCTTCAGCCATAGCTATTGTATAGTAAGAAGCAAGTGCAAATTCAATTGACTTCATTGACGTTTCTTCACATTTACAATCAGATCTCGAAAATAAATCCATAGCAGAATAAATGCACCTTGAAATCTCTGGTTCAGTTCCTTCAACTAGTTCCTTCACTAATCCAACACGAATATTTCTTTTACTTTGGGGTGTGTATTTTTGTGCTTCGTTATTTAGGGTAGTCTGATCATTATCATCCATACCAGCTATTGAGTTCATAACCATAATAGTATCAGAAACTGTCTTACCAATTGGCCCGATCTGCTCTAGACTATTAGCATATGATATAAGTCCGAATCGACTAACGCGACCATACGTTGGTTTCATGCCTACTACTGAGCAAAAACTAGCAGGACATCTAACTGATCCTCCAGTATCAGAGCCTAGCGATACAGCACATTCCAATGCTGCAACGCTTGCAGCACTACCACCAGATGAACCTCCTGCAACATAATTAACATTCCATGGATTGCGAGTTGCTCCGTATGTGCTAAATTCTGTGGTAGAACCCATTGCGAATTCATCAAGATTTAATTTTCCAACTATGATCGCATCGCTATCCTTCAATTTCTTTATCACTGTTGCATCATATGGCGAAACATAATCTTCGAGCATTTTTGAAGCACAAGTAGTTTTCAAACCACTTGTGCATATGTTATCCTTGATGCCTACTGCAACACCTGCAAGTGATCCTATGTTTTTTTCATCTTCTCCATCGCGGATTTTTTTATCTATTGAACGTGCCTTTTTTAATGCACCATTGTCATCTACAATAGTAAATGCATTAATCCGACGATCAATTTTTTCTATTCTTTCAAGGATCTGGGAAATATATTCTTCAGCAGAAAAATCTCTATTTTTGACACCTTTAACAATCTGCTCTGCAGTAAGACAGAATAGGTTTACCAACTTAAATTCCTCTAAACAGTATAGTTTTCAGTCACCACAGGTATCAAGTCAAAGTAATAGTAGATTACATGAATGAGTTGGTCAAGCCCTAAAATCAACCGCAATAGTAATAGAGTCATCGATATCTAGATCGCATTTTCGGGTGATAAAACCTTTACTTACATCAATTTTCTATTATTATCATTTTTTTCCCCTATGCCTAATCATTTCTTTGCCTTTTTACTACTTAGTCTTAGTCATTCTGATATTTTGGTCGTTCATTCCTTTATGGGCTAGTTAGCTGTAGGTTTCATTTATTTTCAATTTTTTGTTGACTGTTACTCCTCAACCTAGGAAACCTATCCTTCTAATTGGATTTAAACACTCCAACGTTATTGTTTAACCAAATATTAGAAGGGAATTGAGGTAGTCCTGAAGTATGCGTTCCAAGGAGTTGAAGCTGGAGTAACCAAGAAAGCACTGTTGGTTGTGAAATGAAAGTATTGAAGGATCTTACCTTCATTATTTTCACATTCAAATAAGTTGCATAAATTCTAATAGTTACCTTAATTCTTGTCTTTGGCTTGCATGTATTGTCCTTTCTTTGGCTAGTATCAACGCAGTTATTATTATAAACGCAATTTGAAATATCTCTGTAGCTATGCCTATTCCACTAATTGATAAGGCTCTTCCATTAGTAATCGGATTTGGCACTCTTGTCATCGCATAAACAATCATCAGCACTATTGTACCTCCTATTCCAACAACATACCATTTTTGTCCCCATCGTTTTACCATAGGTAATACCCAAAATAGCTGTGCTATTCCAGCTACTATAAAGAATATGGTAAACAGCGAAACACCTCTACCAATTCCATTGTATGCATATACAAGATGCAATATCCCTGCTATACCAGTAGTAGCTCCAGACGCTATGTAATAGTATGAGGTCTTATCCATTGTTTCATCTTCAACTCTATGTTATAAATTCATAAACTGCCCGCCCCTTATTATGGCTCCACTACCATAGATTCTTGTGCTTTGATTTTCATCTTTATCTGGGGATGCTAATGACTATGGATAAATCATCCAGATCACACTCATTACATATCCAAATCTTGGTCATGCATTCTATCTTTCATCTGAATGGCAGAGTGCTCTGGGACCTACACAACCACATATCTTGGCACCTCTATTTACGGCATGGAGCCCATTTTGATATCTATCTCCTCTTTCTATTACTAATGAAAGACAATTTTAGAAGCATTCGAACAAATACGACGAAATTCCAATACACTGAACATTTTTAGATAATTGTATTTCATTTTAGTACTATTACAGGACAATGAGCATACCTTACAACACCGGCTGCAACACTTCCAAG
>Ga0207665_10003856_pt1 | contig 10028 bp, 10 predicted proteins | sample LARL112metaG_FD_184351 | JGI IMG/M metagenome (GOLD analysis project Ga0207665, IMG submission 184351) | Corn, switchgrass and miscanthus rhizosphere microbial communities from Kellogg Biological Station, Michigan, USA - LAR L11-2 metaG... | ecosystem: Host-associated > Plants > Roots >...
CCTTGGGGCGGGAGCATCCTTCGCATCGCCCGCGGGCGCGCCTTCCTTCACCCACTCCGCGATCTTGCCGATCTCCTCGTCCGGCATCCGGCGCGCGTCCATGAAGTCGCCGTGGCCCGGCTCGGCTTTCCAGGGCGGCATCTTCCGCCGCTCGACGGCGCGGAGAATCTTCTGCCGCTGGCGATACGCATCGTCATAGGTCACCAGGGCGAAGGGCGCGATATCGCCCGGATGATGGCAGCCCTGGCAATGTTGCTGGACGATCGGCGCGATCGTGTCGCTCCATGTCACCACGGTGGCGGGATGGCCGGCGCCGGACGGACCGGACATGGCAGGCAGACAAGAAGCAAGGCCAATCGCCACCAAGGTCCCGACCGCAGCGAACCATTCGGGTGCTCGCATAGTCCAAGCGGCAGAATAGGATCTTCCAGGGCGGGCCGTCAAACTGGCGTCCTGGCACACCGCTTGCTCCTCTCGATCCACGGCCCCCTTTGGGGCGATCGTTCGGTCTCGATTTGGACAGATTGACACCGGCGGTGACGGAGGAGCGTACATGGACTCGACGCACAGCAGCCCGGCGGGGGGAGCGGCCAGCCCCTTCAGTCGGCCGCCCCGGACCACCACCGCCGCGCCCGCCGGCCGGCGGGTTCCCGCGTTCGGACCCGTCCCGGCGGCTCCCCTGAGCGGACCCGCGCCGGCTGCGCCTGTCGCGACCGCCCCCGCCGCCGCCTCCGCGGTCGAGAGCCGGCGCGAGCAGCTCCTGCGCCAGCGCCGCAGCGGGGCGCTATGGTTCTACTGGGTCGCGGGCCTCTCGCTGGTCAACTCGCTGGCCTCGCTCAGCGGCCAGCACTGGCGCTTCATCCTCGGGCTCGGCATCACCCAGGTCGCGGACGCGCTCGCCGCCCACTCGGGCCGCGGGTTCGGCGCGATGGCGCTGATGGACGCGATCACGGTGGGCGGCTTCGCGCTGCTCGGCCGCTTCGCGATGCGAGGCCAGGTGTGGGCCTTCGCGGTCGGCGCGGTGGTCTACGCGCTGGACGGCCTCATCTTCCTGGGCCTGCGCGACTGGATCGGGGTCGCCTTTCACGTCTTCGTGCTGGTCATGACGGTGCGCGGCCTCGACGCCGCGCGCCGCCTCTCGTAGCCGGCCGCGCGCCGGCCCGACTCGCTCCCTACTGCAGCCGCGCGGGAGGCTTGCGCCCGGGCGCGGGCTTCACGAGTGGATCGAGGATGCGGGAGAGGCGCGCCTCGTCGGAGCGCCCGTGGATGCGCGCCACGATCTCGCCGCGCTTGTTGATGACCACGGTATAGGGCGTGCCGCGGAAGCCGAAGCGGTTGGCGATCTTGAGCCGGGGATCGAGGCCGGCCGGGTAGGTCGCCTTGTTGACCTTGAGGAAGTTGCGCGCGTCGGCCTCGGTGTCCTGCACCTGCACGCTCACCACCTCCACGCCCCTCGTCCGGTACTTCTGGTAGATCCGCTCGAGTCCGGCCGCCTCCTCGTTGCAGACCTTGCACCAGGAGGCCTGGAAGCGTATCACCAGCACCTGCTTGCCGAGCTGCGCGCGCGAGTCGAAGTGGCCGGGGCCTTCGAGGAGATTGACCGTGAAGACGGGAGCCGCGGGCGCCGCCGCTGCCGGCGTCGCCCCCGGCACTGCGAGGACGAGCCACCCGAGCGTGATCAGGAGCCGTCGCACCGCTCCAGTATAATGCGCGCCGGTCGCGGGCGCGCGACGCCGGCCGGGGGCGCTCAGACCGAGCCCGGCCGGGGCGCGGTCGGCGGCGCGGGGCGCCGGAACGCGGAGCGCGCGTCGAGCAGCTGGCGGATCGCGGCGAGCAGGTCGGCGGTGCGGAACGGTTTGGACACCAGTGGCCGGCCCGAGGTCTTCACCGCGGACGTGACGTAGCCCGACATCAGGAGCACCTTCGTGGTCGGGCTCACCGCCTCCACCCGCTGGGCCAGCTCGATGCCGTTCATGATCGGCATCACCACGTCGGTGAGCAGGAGCTGGATCGGCTGCCGCTCCGCGATGCGACGCGCCTCGAAGGGATCGCCGGTGTCGATGACGGTGTAGCCGTTGAGGGTGAGCACCTCGCGGACGAGCGCGCGCACGTCGGGCTCGTCGTCCACCACCAGGATCGTGGCGGGGCTGCCGCCGTCTGTCGTCTCGGGCATCGGGTCCGTATCCTCCGGGCCTCCCGGCTGCAGAGGCGGTGCCAACGAGACGTCCATTGTAACCCATCGGTTTGGTGGAGCGAGCAGACCACTCAAGTTGCGCCCGTCGCGCCCTTGGCCCCATAATCCCGCCATGAACGACCTCGAGCACGAGCTGCGTCGCCGCGTCGAGGGCGACGTGCGCTTCGACACCTACTCACGCCTGCTCTATTCCACCGACGCGTCCATGTACCAGATGGAGCCGCTCGGGGTGGTGATCCCCCGGCACGCGGGTGACGTGCAGGCCGCCGTCGAGATCGCCAACCAGCAGGGTGTGCCGCTGCTGCCGCGCGGCGGCGGCACCTCGCTCACCGGCCAGACCGTGAATCGCGCGGTGGTGATGGACTTCTCGCGGCACATGGGCGGCGTGCTCGAGGTGAACCGCGAGGAGCTGTGGGCGCGCGTGCAGCCGGGCCTGGTGCAGGACGAGCTCAATCACCACGTGCGGCCGCTGGGGCTCCTCTTCGGCCCGGACACCTCCACCTCGAACCGCGCCACCCTCGGGGGCATGATCGGCAACAACTCGGGCGGCTCGCACTCCATCGCCTACGGGCTCACGGTGGAGCACGTCATCGAGATCGAGACCATCCTCGCCGACGGCAGCCGGGCCACCTTCGGGACGGTGACCCCCGCCGAGTTCGCGGCCAAGATGCGCCTGCCCGGCCTCGAGGGCCGGATCTACCAGGAGGTCGACCGCATCCGCACCCGGTACGACAAGGAGATCCGCTCCGGCTATCCGCGGCACTGGCGGCGGGTCTGCGGCTACAACCTGGACGAGCTGGTGAAGGACCGGCCGCTCAACATGGCCCGCCTGATCGTGGGCTCGGAAGGCACGTTCCTCACGGTGGTGGAGGCGAAGGTGCGCCTGGTGAAGAAGCCCAAGGCCACCGCCCTCGACGTCATCCACTACCACGACATGCAGGAGGCGCTCGAGTCCTCCCAGGCGATCCTCGAGACCGGGCCGTACGCGGTCGAGCTGACCGACAAGATGATCCTCGACCTCGCCCGCGCCAACATCGAGCAGTCGCAGCGGATGGGCTTCGTGCAGGGCGACCCCGCCGCCATCCTGATCGTGGAGTACGCGGGGGACACCGAGCAGGAGGTGAAGGCCAAGGTGGCGGACCTCGAGGCGCGCCGCAGCCGCGGGCGCTTCGGCTACGCCTCCCACATCGCGGCCGACGGGGCCGAGCAGCAGTCGATCTGGAAGCTCCGCAAGGCCGGGCTCGGGCTCCTGCTGGGCACGCGCGGGGAGTCCAAGCCCATCGCGTTCATCGAGGACACCGCGGTGGACCCGAAGCACCTCCCCGAGTTCGTGCCGCAGTTCACCGCGATCATGGCCAAGCACGGCGCGGACGCGGCCTACTACGGCCACTGCTCGGTGGGCTGCCTCCACATCCGTCCGCTGATCAACCTCAAGACCGCGCGCGGCCTCGAGCAGGTGCGGGTGATGGCGGAGGAGATCTTCGACCTGGTGCTGTCCTTCGGGGGCGCCATCTCGAGCGAGCACGGCGACGGCCGCGCCCGCAGCCCGTTCCTGGAGCGGGTGTTCGGGCCGACCCTGTTCCGCGCCTTCCAGGAGACGAAGGCCGCCTTCGATCCCCGCGGGCTCATGAACCCCGGCAACATCGTGGGCAGCCCGGGCGTGACCGAGCACCTGCGCTACGGACCCGCCTACAAGACGTGGGAGCCGAAGACCCTCCTCGACTTCCGGTCCCAGGGCGGATTCGCGGCCGCGGTCGAGATGTGCAACGGGGTCGGGGTGTGCCGCAAGAAGCTCGAGGGCACCATGTGCCCCTCGTACATGGCGACCCGCGACGAGGAGCACTCCACCCGCGGGCGCGCCAACGCGCTGCGCGCCGTGCTCTCCGGCAAGGTGCCGGAGGCCGACTTCGCGGGGAGGCGGCTCTACGAGGTGATGGACCTCTGCCTCGAGTGCAAGGGCTGCAAGGCGGAGTGCCCGTCCAACGTGGACATGGCCAAGATGAAGTACGAGTTCCTGCACCACTACCACGCGGTCAACGGCCTGCCCCTGCGCAACCGGCTCTTCGGCCACATCGCGCGGCTCTCCTGGCTCGGCTCGCGCCTGGCCCCGATCTCGAACTGGTTCGCGCGCGCCTGGCCGAACCGGTGGCTGATGGAGCGCGTGGCCGGCATCGACCGCCGCCGGCCGCTGCCCCGCTTCGCCCGGGAGACCTTCACCGACTGGTTCGACGCCCGCCGCGCGCCCCGCGAGGCGCCCCGGGGCGACGTGGTGCTCTTCCACGACACGTTCATCACCTACAACGCGCCCGAGATCGGCCGCGCCGCGGTGGAGCTGCTGGAGGCGGCGGGCTACCGGGTGCAGCTCGTGGACAAGAAGTGCTGCGGGCGGCCGCTCATCTCCAAGGGCATGCTCGACGAGGCGAAGGCCCACGCGGAGTGGAACGTGTCGCGCCTGCACCCGTGGGTGGCGCGCGGCGCCGCCATCGTGGGCCTCGAGCCCTCCTGCCTGCTCACGCTGCGCGACGAGACCGTCGAGCTGGTGCGGACCGACGAGGCCCGGCAGGTCGCGGCGGCCTCGTTCCTGCTCGAGGAGTTCCTGCTGCGCGAGAAGGCCCGCGGCCTCACCCTGCCGTTCCGCCCGCCGCTGCGCGACGGCACCCGCCGCCAGGCGCTGCTCCACGGCCACTGCCACCAGAAGGCGATGGTGGGCACCGCGCCCACGGTGGCCGCGCTCCGCTGGGCCGGCTTCGAGGTGGCGGAGGTGGACTCGGGCTGCTGCGGCATGGCCGGCTCGTTCGGCTTCGAGCGGGAGCACTACGATCTCTCGGTGAGCCTCGGCAACCGCCGGCTCGCCCCCGCGGTGAAGGCGGCCGCCGACGACACCGAGATCGTGGCGCCGGGGGTCTCCTGCCGCCAGCAGATCGAGCACCTGGCCGGCCGACCCGCCCGGCATCCGGCCCAGGTCCTCCGCGACGCGCTCTCGGTCTGACGCCGGTTCGGCCCGGCGGGCCCGATGGACAACCTGGCGCTCAAGCTCGTCCTGACGCCCGCGCTGATCGGAGGCGCCACGCTCGCGGGACGGCGCTGGGGGCAGTCGGTCGGCGGCTGGCTGGTGGGCCTGCCGCTCACCACCGGGCCGGTGGCGTTCTTCATCGCGCTCGACCACGGCGCCGCGTTCGCGGCGGCCGCGGTGGTCGGCTCGCTCGTCGGCGCGATCGCGGAGGCCGCGTTCAGCGTGGCCTACGGCTGGAGCGCGACCGGCCACGCGTGGCCGGCGGCGCTGGTGGCCGGCTCCGCCGCCTACGCGGTCACCGCCGCGATCCTGCAGCCGCTCGACCTGGGCCCGGCCGCGCTGTTCGCGCTGGTGGTGGCCGCGCTCGCGCTCTCGCTGCGTCTCATGCCCGCCGCCACCGCCCGGGAGACGCCGGCGGTGCCGCCGCCCTGGGACCTACCCGCCCGCATGGTGCTCGCCACCGCGGTGGTTCTCGCGCTCACCGCGCTGGCCCCGCGACTCGGAGCGCGGTGGAGCGGGCTGCTCGCGACGTATCCGCTCTTCGCCGCCATCCTGACCGCGTTCGGCCACCACGTGCAGGGCGCGGGCGCGGCCCTCGGCGTCCTGCGCGGGCTGCTCTTCGGCCTCTTCTCGTTCGGCGCGTTCTGCCTGGTGCTGGCGGTCGGACTGGTGCCACTCGGCATCGCGGGCGCCTTCGCCACAGCGGTGGTGGTGGCCCTGCTGGTGCAGGGGCTCGCGCTCTGGCGGCTCCGGGCGCCGCGGCTCGGGTGAGCCCTTGACTAGCCGACGGGGGTGACCGCTAGATAGTCGGGCGCGCGCCGCGTTCCGATCCGCCGCACCTCGACAAGGAGATCCGCGCATGAGGGCTTCCTTCTACGAAGGCTCCCGCACGTTCCGCACCGGTCCCATCTCGCGCCCGTCGCGGGCCGCCGACCAGGCGCTGCTCCGGGTGCAGCGCGCCGGCATCTGCGGCACCGACCTGCACATCTTCCAGGGCCATCTCGATCACCGCATCCCCAAGGGCGGCATCATCGGGCACGAGACGTTCGCGGAGGTGGTGGAGGCGCCGGCGGGGAGCGGGTTCGAGCCCGGGAGCCGGGTGGTGGTCGAGCCGATCCACTCGTGCGGGGAGTGCCGCGCGTGCAAGATGGGCGGCTACTACCTCTGCTACCGGCTGAAGATCTACGGGGTGGAGCTGCCCGGCGGCATGCAGGACTACTGGACGGTGCCGGCGGCGCGGATGCTCCACGTGCCGGACACCCTCGGCGACGACCAGGCCGCGATGATCGAGCCGCTCGCGGTGGCCACCCACGACGTGCGGCGCGCGGAGGTGAAGGCGGGCGACGCGGTGCTGGTCCTGGGCGGCGGGCCGATCGGCGCTCTGATCGCGATGGTGTGCCGGCACCGCGGCGCGCGGGTGATCGTGAGCGAGGTGAATCCCTTCCGGATCGATCTGCTGCGCGGCCTCGGGCTCGAGGTGATCGGCATGGACGCCGATCCGGTGCGGTTCGTCAACGAGTGGACCGCGGGGCAGGGCGTCGACGTGGCCTTCGAGGTGACCGGGCATCCGGCCGCGGCGCGGGTGATGACCGAGACGGTGCGGGTGTGGGGCACCGTGAGCATCGTGGCGATCCACTCCGAGCCGACCCCGGTGAACCTCTACCCGATGTTCGCGCGCGAGGTCACCATGCACGGCAGCCGCCTCTACAACCGCCAGGACTGGGAGGAGGCGATCCGCCTGGCCGCCGCCGGCGCGGTGACGCTCGCCCCGCTGGTGAGCCGGAAGATCCCGCTCGAGGGCCTGCAGGAGGGGATGGAGGAGGCGCTCCGCGGCGGCCCGGTGATGAAGGTGCTGGTCGACCTGACCGCGTAGCACCCGGACACCCCGCTCTCCCCACGGAGCGCGGGGTGTCCGGCGGTCGGCGCTACTTGTCCTTGATGGCGGCCTGGACCTTGGCCACCATGTCGGGCGGGATCGTCGCGATCCCGTGGTCCTTCTTCGCGTGCTCGGCCCCCTTCGCCATCACCTCGGCCACGTCCTTGCCCTCCATGACCGCGTTGCAGCCCGGCATCAGGTCGCCACACCGTAGAACCTTGGCCATATCGATCCTCCTGTAGGGAACGGGTTGAAGTCCGCCCGCGCGGCTTGCACTCCCGCGCGGAGGCCTCCAACCCTACCCCCGCAAAGGCGACCGCGCCACCGGAGAGTGCCGCGGGGCGCGGCGGCTAGCGGCCGGGCGAGACGACCAGGTTGCTGGGCTTGCCCTGGAGGAAGTTCTCGATGTTGGCGACCGCGGCGATCAGGCCGTCGCGGATCACCTCGGGCGTCTGTCCCGCGTTGTGCGGGGAGCAGACCACGTTGGGCAGGGCCAGGATCGGATCGTCGGCGGCGAGCGGCTCCTGGTGGAAGACGTCGAGCCCCGCCCCCATGATCTTGCGGTCGCGCAGGGCGGCCAGCAGTGCCTCCCGGTCCACCAGCGCGCCCCGGCCGGTGTTGATGAGGATCGCGGTGGGCTTCATCATCGCGAGCTCCTTGCGGCCGACGAAGTTGCGCGTCTCGGTGGAGAGCCGCACGTGCAGGCTGATCACGTCGGCCTGGGCGAGGATCTCCTCCTTGCTGGCCGGCCGCGCCCCCGTCTTGCGAATGCGCGCCTCATCGCCGAGCGCGCTCCAGCCCAGCACGTTCATGCCGATGCCGCGGGCGATGGTGGCGAGGCGCCCGCCGATGGCGCCCATGCCGAAGACCCCGAGGGTCTTGCCCACGCACTGGGTCAGGAGCTCGCGCGGCCACTTGCCCTTGCGCATCTCCGCGTCGATGGTCACCACCCGGCGGGCCACCGTGAGCATCAGGGTGAGCGCATGCTCCGCCACCGCGAAGGCGTTGATGCCGGGGGTGTTGCAGATCGTCACCCCGCGCATGCCCGCCGCGTGCAGATCGAAGTTGTCGGTGCCGGTGCCCCACACCGAGACCATCTTGAGCTTGGGGCAGGCCTGGAACACCGCCTCGCTGAAGCGCGCGTGGGCACGGATGTTGATGGCGCTGGTGGCGTCGCCGATCCGGCGGATCAGCTCGGCCTCCTGGTCCGCGCCGCGCTCGGTGAAGACGCGGACCGGCCCGAGACGCTTGGCCCGCTCGTGGCCCTCGCTGCCCTCGAAGACGGAGGGGAAGTCGTCCGGGACCGCGATCACGCGGGCGGGCTCGCGAAGACCGCCTGGGCCGCCGAGACCCCCGCGCCCGCCTCGCTGCGGTAGCCGAGGTCGCGCAGCGTCATCTCGATCGCGGACAAGGTGGGCAGCACGTACATCGGGCTCGAGGTGATGCCCATGTGCCCGACCCGCAGGGTGGTGGTCCGTATCTTGTCGAGGCCGGTGCCGATCAGGATGCCGTAGCGGTCGCGCATGTGGCTCACCACCGCGGCCGGATCGATCCCGGCGGGCGTCTTGAAGCACGAGACGGTGTTGGACAGGAGCGAGGCGTCCGGGAACGGCTCGAGCCGCATCGCCTCGATGCCGGCGCGGAAGGCCCGCCCGGCCACCGCGTGACGACGGAAGCGGTGGGGGAGCCCCTCGTCGAGGATGAGCCGGCTCGCCACCCCGAGCGCGCTGGTGAGGTGTGTGGGGATCGAGACCGGCTGTCGCCGCGGGCTTCCGTCGGGGATGTGGCCACCCCGCGAGGCCGGGATCCAGTTCTCCTTCCAGCGCAGGAGATCGTAGGCCCACGAGGAGGACTTGTGCTTGCGGCGCTCCATCGCGTCCCACGCGGCGGGGCTCACCGACACGATCGCCATGCCGAGCGGGGCGGCCAGGCACTTCTGCGAGCCGGTCATGTTGAAGTCGACGCCCCAGTCGTCGGTGCGCACGTCGAGCCCGGCGAGCGAGGACACCGTGTCGAGCATGAAGAGGGCGCCGTGCCGCTTCACGATGCGCCCCACCTCGGCGGCCGGATAGGTGGTGCCGGTGGAGGTCTCGTTGTGGACCATGGAGACCGCCTTCGGCTTCACGCGCTCCACGTCCTTCTCGAGGCGGGCCAGGTCCAGGGGCCGGCCCCACTCCACGGTGTGCTCGGTCACCTCGGCGCCCGCGCGGGTCATGATCTCGCGCATGAGGGTGCCGAAGACCCCGGCCACCACCACCACCACCCGATCGCCCGGCTCGATCACCGAGATCGCGGAGGCCTCGAGCGCGGTGCGCCCCGAGCCCGGCATCGCGATGACCTCGCCGCGGCTGGTCTGGAAGATGTCGCGCAGGGCCAGGGTCACCGGCTCCAGGATCTTGGCGTCGAAGTTCAGGTCGTACTGGATGGTGGCGGGTTGGCTCATCGCCTGCACGACCGGGAACGGTAGCTCGGTCGGGCCGGGGATCATCAGGATGGGCTGGGACTGGATCGTCCCCCAGCGGATGCTCGCGTCCATTGAGACTCCTTTGCGGGAAGCGGAGCGGAGGCTACGCCCGGGCCTCGGCCAGGCCGCTCTGCTTCCGCCGGATCAGATAGAGGTTTCGCAGGTACACGAAGAGGCCCGCGCCCTGACCGAGGATGAAGACCGGATCCAGGCGGTACACCGCGTAGACCAGCAGGGTGAGACCGCCGCCGATCGAGAAGAACCAGAAGGAGACCGGGATCACGCTCTCCTTCTTCCGCTCCGACGCGATCCACTGCACCAGGAAGCGCATCGAGAAGAACGCCTGTCCCAGGAAGCCGATCGTCAGCCAGAAGTGCTCGGACGTCATCATCGTGCCGTCTCCTCGGTGGCCCGGCGCGACAGGCCCGGATCAGCCACCCACATTATCGGAGGTATCGGAGGGTCGCAAGGAGTTTCGCCG
>Ga0207665_10003857_pt1 | contig 10027 bp, 7 predicted proteins | sample LARL112metaG_FD_184351 | JGI IMG/M metagenome (GOLD analysis project Ga0207665, IMG submission 184351) | Corn, switchgrass and miscanthus rhizosphere microbial communities from Kellogg Biological Station, Michigan, USA - LAR L11-2 metaG... | ecosystem: Host-associated > Plants > Roots >...
GACGCGCGCAGTGCGCATCGATCCGCAGCGCCTCACCTCGCTGGTGCTGTTGAGTGTGCGCGATGAGCACACCTTTCCCCTGATCTTCTATCGCGAGGGCTGTGCCGACAGTGCGCTCTGCGAGGACGACATCGATGAGGAGCTCATCGCCTCCGCTCGCGCCATCCTCGTGACCGGTACGCATTTCTCGCTCGAGGCCGGGGCGCGAGCGCAGCGCAAGGCCATCGAGGTCGCGAGCGCTCATGGCCGCAGGATCGTACTCGACATCGACTATCGGCCGAATCTCTGGGGTATCGGCGGCCATGGGGCCGGAGAGCGTCGTTACGCGCGTTCCGCCGAGGTAACGCGTGCGCTCGCGCCGATACTCCCCTTTTGCAATCTCATTGTCGGAACCGAGGAAGAGATGCATATCGCCGCAGGAGTCGAAGATACTCCGACGGCCATCCGGCGCATTCGCTCGCTGAGTAACGCCGTGATCGTCTGCAAGCGTGGCGCCCGGGGTTGCGTGGTATTCAGCGGCGAGATTCCCGCCGCTCTCGAGGGTGGTCTCGTCGTGAAGGGCTTCGACATCGAGATCTACAACGTTCTCGGGGCGGGGGATGCTTTTCTGGCGGGTTATCTCCAGGGGTACCTGCGCGATGCGCCGCCCGAGGAGAGTGCGCGCCGCGCCAATGCCTGCGGGGCGCTCGCCGTCTCTCGACTGCTGTGCTCGCCCGAGTTTCCCACCGCGGCGGAGCTCGAGCATTTCCTCGCTCACGGCAGCCGGCACCGCGCATTGCGTCTGGACAAGCAGCTCAACCACCTCCACCGCGTAACGACGCGCCGTCCCTGCGCGCCGACGCTCCGGGTACTCGCCGTCGCGGGCCCCTCGCAGCTGAAGGCGCTGAGCACGGCGGCAGAGCCGCCCCCGGAGCGGCTCGATCGATTCCAGGCGCTCGCCGTGCAGGCGCTATCACGAGTGGCCGCAGGGCGCAGCGGGTTTGGTGTGTTGCTCGATGCCGCGGCAGGCGTCGCAGGCTTGCGCGAGGCGGCAGGTGATCGGGCCTGGGTCGCGCGATCGGTGCAGCCTCAAGGCCCGCACCCCCTCGAGTTTGCAGGGGGTGAGAAATTTGCGCTCCACCTGACGGAGTGGCCCATCGATATTACCGTCCACATCCGCTGTCCGTACCCTGTGGACGATCCACCGGCGCTTCGGGAAGCGCAGGAGCGCAGCCTCGGGCGGATCGCAGCGGTCTGCCGCGCGCAGGGACGCGAGTGGCTGCTCGAGATTCGCCGTGGTGAGGCGCTACGCATCGATGGCAATTCGCTCGCGGGAATGTTGTCGCGGCTTCAGGCGCTCGATATCCGCCCCGACTGGTGGGTGCTCGCACCCCAACCCGACATGCGTGCGTGGCAGGCAGACACCCGGCTGATCGCCGAACACGATGGCTACTGCCGCGGCGTGCTCCTCGCAGTGGAGGCCACGCCGGCGTCCCCGGCGGCAGGGGCACTTGCGGCACAGGCTCCGCTCGTGCGCGGTTTCATTGCCGGCGCTAGCATACAGTCGCAAGCCGCCACGGCGTGGCTCGCGGGTGCGCTGACCGATGAGGCGGCGGTTGCCGCGATGGCGCAGCGTTTCGGTGCGCTGGTGGACGAGTGGACCGCGGCGCGGCACCCCGATCTCGACCCACTGCAAAGGAGCACCAGTTGATGGCGGTCCGGCTCACGGTGGCACAAGCCCTGGTGCGCGCCCTGACCGCGCAGTGGACGGTTTTCGATGGCGATCGTTGCCGGGTGTTTGCCGGAGTGTGGGCCATATTCGGCCACGGTAACGTCGCGGCCCTCGGCGAAGCGCTCTACGCTGCACGCGATATCCTTCCGACACTGCGGGGCCACAACGAGCAGGCCATGGCGCATGCGGCCGTCGGCTTTGCCAAAGCGACCTACCGCCGCCGCATGATGGCCTGCACCACCTCCATCGGCCCGGGAGCGACGAATCTCGTCACCGCGGCGGCGGTGGCGCACGTCAATCGGCTGCCGCTGCTGCTGTTGCCGGGCGATGTTTTTGCCACCCGTGCGCCCGATCCTGTGCTGCAGCAGGTCGAAGATTTCAACGACGGACTCGTCTCGGCGAATGATTGTCTGCGGCCCGTGTCGCGCTACTTCGACCGCATTACGCGCCCGGAGCAACTCATCCTCGCGTTCGAGCGCGCAATGCAGGTATTGACCGACCCCGCGCAGTGCGGTCCCGTGACGATCGCACTCTGTCAGGACGTGCAGGCGGAAGCCTTCGACTGGCCCCAGAGTTTCCTGGCGGAGCGAGTGTGGACGCTGCGCCGGCCGCCGCCGGATGAGTCCGAACTGGACGCTGCGGTGCAGGTGCTGCGCTCGGCACGGCGGCCGCTCATCGTGTGCGGCGGAGGGGTGCTGTACTCCCAGGGTTCCGAGGAGTTGTGCAGGTTCAGTGAGCGACACGGTGTACCCATCGGGGAAACGCAGGCCGGCAAATCCGCCTGTCCCGCGGACCATCCCCTGAATCTTGGCGGGATCGGGGTGACCGGGACCGCTGCGGCCAATGCGCTCGCCGCGGCTGCCGATGTCATTCTCGCTGTCGGCACGCGGCTGCAGGACTTCACCACCGGCTCCGCGACACTCTTTGGTGGGAGCGGCCAGCGCCTGATCGGGCTCAACGTGCAGTCATTCGATGCCTTCAAGCACAACGCGCTCCCTCTCGTGGCGGATGCCCGCGAAGGATTGCGCAGTCTGAGCGCGGCGCTCGCCGGCTGGCGAGTGGACCCTGCCTGGACCGGGCGGGCGCAGAGCGAGCGCCGGGAATGGCAACGCGTTGCCGAGACTTTCACCACCGTCGCTGAGTCAACACTTCCCTCCGATGCGAGTGTCATCGGTGCCGTGCAGCGTGCGGCGCAGGATTCGGACATCATCGTGTGCGCTGCGGGCGGCCTGCCCGGGGAGCTGCACAAGCACTGGCGGGCGGCGCAGCCCGGCGGTTATCACCTCGAATACGGTTACTCGTGCATGGGCTACGAGATCGCGGGTGCGCTCGGAGTGAAACTCGCGCAGCCGCAGCGGGAAGTGATCGTGCTGGTGGGTGATGGGTCCTACCTCATGCTCAACAGCGAAATTGCCACCTCCGTCCGCCTGGGCCTCAAGCTCATCATCGTGCTTCTCGATAACGGCGGCTTCGGCTCTATCGAGCGCTTGCAGCGGGCGACGGGCAATGCGAGCTTCAACAACCTGCTCACCGCTTCCGGCGGGGCGCCGGGGAGCGTGGATTTCCTCGCCCATGCCCGGAGCCTGGGAGCGGACGCGCGCGAGGTCAAAACTCTCGCTGCGCTCGAGGACGCTCTCGTCGCCGTCCGCAAGTCAGACCGCACCACGGTACTCCTCGTCGAGACGGACCCTGCCGCGACGACCACCGCCGGCGGGCATTGGTGGGATGTCGCAGTGCCTGAGGTTTCCGAGCGCACCGCCGTGCGCGAAGCTCACGAGCGCTACCTCCGGGCGCGCCGCAAGAGCCGCGAGGATGGCTCATGACCATCCGTTTCGGCGCGAATCCCATCATCTGGTCCAACGATGACCTGCGCGAGCTCGGCGCGGACATCCGGCTCGAGACCTGTCTCGAGCAGGCGCGGCAGATCGGCTTCGAAGGCATGGAGCTCGGGCACAAATTTCCGCGCAGCGCGCGCGAGCTCGCCGCCGTGCTCGATCGCTTCGGCCTCGCCTGCGTTTCCGGCTGGTACTCCGCCTCCCTGCTGGCGCGCGATGCAGCTGCGGAGCTCGCGCAGCTGCGCGCGCACCTCGATCTCCTCAAGGCCGTGGGCAGCACCGTACTGGTGTTCGCAGAAGTGAGCGGCGCCGTCCACGCCGATCGCGAGAAGCCGCTCGCGCAGCGGCCGAGGCTGGCTCCCGGAGACTGGCGCGAGTTCGGCCGGCGCGTGACGCAGGTCGCTGCCGCCACCCTCGCCGAGGGCGTACAGCTCGCCTATCACCACCATATGGGCACCGTGGTGCAGAGCGAGGCGGATATCGATGCGCTGATGGAGGCCACCGGGCCTGAGGTCGCCCTGCTGCTCGACACCGGTCATGCGCGATTCGCGGGCGCCGACCCGACGGCACTGGCGCGCCGCTACGCGCCCAGGATACGGCACGTGCACGCCAAGGATGTGCGCGCAGCGCGCGCCGAGCGCGCCTTGCGCGGCGATTGGAGCTTTCTGCGTGCGGTGCTCGAGGGCGTTTTCACGGTCCCGGGCGATGGGTGTGTTCCCTTCGATCGCGTGTTCCGCGAGCTGCGAGCCTACTCGGGGTGGATCGTCCTCGAGGCCGAGCAGGATCCGAAGAAAGCCGACCCGCTCAGCTACGCGACGCTCGGCTTGCGCAACCTGCGGCAACTCGCCGCCGAGAATCTAGGATGAGCCGTTCGCTCCTGGTGAAGCCGGATCTGTCGCCTTCCGCGGCGCAGGTGCACCGGATCACGCCCCAGAGCGCAGGATGGCGCTACGTCGGATTCGAGGTCTTCGACCTCGCTGCAGGCCGCACACTCGAGCGGTGCGAAAAGGGCCGTGAGCAATGTCTCGTCCTGCTCTCCGGCCGGGCCGCTGTCACGGTCGCCGGCCAGGACTTCGGCACGATCGGCCTGCGGCGCAGTCCCTTCGAAGGGAAACCCTTTGCGGTGTATGTACCCGCCGGCGCCGCGCTGAGAGTCGCGCCGGCGCCCGACTGCGAGCTCGCGGTGTGCTCGGCGCCCGCCGAGGGAGGGCTCGCACCTAGGCTCATCCGGCCCGAGGAGCTCGGGGAAGAGGTGAGGGGTATCGGCACCAACACCCGTTACGTGCGCAACGTGCTGCCCCCGAGCGCCCCGGCCGAGTGTCTGCAGGTGGTCGAAGTCCTGACTCCCGGGGGCCACTGGTCGAGCTATCCGCCGCACAAGCATGACAGTGCTCAGCCAAGCGAAACGCAGCTCGAGGAGACCTACTATCACCGTCTCGCCCGTCCGGGCGGCTTCGCATTTCAGCGCGTCTACACGGATGACCGGACGCTCGATGAGACCATGACGGTCGAGGATCGCGACGTCGTGCTGGTGCCGCGCGGCTATCATCCCGTGAGCGCGGCACACGGCTTCGATCTTTACTACCTGAATGCCATGGCCGGCCCGGTGAGGCGCTGGCAGGTGACGCAGGCGCCCGGTTACGAGTTCCTGACTCCGCACCGCTGAGCAACAGGTCGCCCAACACTCACGAGGGTCGCGCGGATACTCGAATGGTCGGCATTGCAGTACTCGGTTGCGGGCGCATCGGCCGCATCCATGCAGGAAATCTCGCCCGGCACCCACGCGTGAAGCTCGCGGCGATATTCGATGTAGCGCGCGATACCGCGCGGCAGACCGCGCAGCAGCTCGGGGTGAAGTGCGCACGCAGTCTCGATGAGCTGTGGGCCGACCGGGAGGTCGCCGCTGTCGTGGTGGCGACCCCGACGGACACCCACGTGCCACTGATCAGCGCCGCCGTCAGAGCCGGCAAGGCGATTTTCTGCGAGAAGCCGATCGATGTGGACCTCGAGCGTGCGCGGGCCTGCTGGCGCGAAATCTCACCGCAGCGGCCGCGGCTGATGATGGGCTTCAACCGCCGTTTCGATCCCTCGTTCCGCGCGTTGCGCGAGCGGCTGCAACGCGGCGAAATCGGCCCCCTGGAGCTACTCATCATCACCAGCCGTGATCCCGCTCCGCCGCCGCTCGCCTATCTGCGCAGCTCCGGAGGGCTGCTGCGCGATATGACCATTCACGACTTCGACATGGCTCGCTACCTCGCGGGCGATATCACGCAGGTGCAGGCATTCGGTACCAACCTCGTCGACCCGAAGATCGCCAAGCTCGGCGACATCGATACCTGCACGGTGTCGCTGCGCGCCAAGTCCGGCGCACTGCTGCAGATCAACAACAGCCGGCGGTGTGTCTATGGCTACGATCAGCGCATCGAGGCGTTCGGCGCGGCCGGCATGCTGCAGGCCGGCAACCAGCGCGCTACCACGCTCGAGTACTCGGGCGCGGAGCGCACCGGCGCGCGGGATCCCGCACTCAATTTCTTCCTCGAGCGTTATGCAGAAGCGTACCGCCTCGAGCTCGATGCCTTCGTGCAGTCGCTCGAGGAGGGCGGACCGATGAAGCCGGACTACTCCGACGGGGTCGAGGCGCTGCGCCTGGCGGCGGCGGCCGAGGATAGCCTGCGCAGGCACCAGGTCGTCGATCTCAGCTGAGGGTGCGTGGATCGCGCGCTCTGCGGCGGTACTGGTCCGCGATCACCGCGGCGACGATGATCCCGCCTTTCACGATCTCCTGGTAATACGCATCGATCCGCAGGAAGGTGAAGCCGGAGCTCACGACGCCGAGGATCAGCGTGCCGATCACCGTGCCCGTGATCCGTCCTACACCACCGGAAAGCGAGGCGCCGCCGATCACGGCAGCCGCGATGGCGTCGAGCTCGTACATCATGCCCATGCCGGCCTGACCCGATTCGGCACGTGCCGAGGTGACGATGCCGGCGAGTCCCGACAGAACTCCGGCGATCGTGTAGACCATGAGCAGATGGCGCGGGACGTTGATGCCGGATACGCGCGCTGCCTGCGGATTGGAGCCGATCGCGTAGGTGAACTTACCGTAGCGCGTGTAACGAAGAGCAACATGAAAAATGCCCGCGGTGGCGAGAAAGATGACGACCGGCATCGCGCCACTGCCGATGGCGGCGTAGGCATCGGTGAGGAGGCTCACCGGTTGCCCGCGCGTGTACCATTTCGCGAGTCCCCGCGCAGAGACCATTACTCCGAGTGTCTCAATGAAGGGCGGGATGGAGGTGCGCGCGATGAGCGTACCGTTCACGAGCCCGGCCGCGGCGCCGACCGCGAGCCCCGCGACCACAGGCAGGATCGCGGGCAGCTCGGTGAGCGAGGGGTAGACCGGGTGCACGGCGTCGGCTGACTGTGCGAGGCTCGCCGCCACCATTGCGGTGAGGGCTACGACCGAGCCCGAGGAAAGATCGATGCCGCCGGTGATGATCACTTGCGTGACGCCGACGGCGATGATGCCGATCACCGATACCTGCAGGATCATGATCACGAGGCGCGGCCCATTCAGCAGGAAGCTCTGGTGCACGAGCAGCCAGCCGAGCAGCTCGAAAGCGAGCGCAAGCCCTACGAGGACGAGGAAGATGCTCGCCTCGGGGGGCCACCTGCGCGCCCGCCGCCCGTCGGTCGCGGCAGGGCGCTGAGGACCCGGCTGGAGAATGACCTGCCGCATGGCCGCGATCCCGGCTATTGCGCCGCAAGCGTCATGATCTTCTCCTGATCCGCCTCAGCGCGCTCGAGCATGCCGGTGACACATCCCTCACGCATCACCATGATGCGATCGCTCATGCCGAGAATCTCGGGAAGCTCGGAGGAGATCATGAATACGCCCGCTCCGCGCCCCGCCAGCTGCGCAATGAGGTGGTGGATCTCCGCCTTGGCACCGACGTCGATGCCGCGCGTCGGCTCATCGAGGATCAGAAGCTTCGGCCCGGTCAGCAGCCAGCGGCCAATGAGCACTTTCTGCTGGTTGCCGCCGGAGAGATTCGCGATCGGCTCGCGCAGGTCGGGTGCCTTCAGGCGCACCTTACGGCTCATGTCGGCGCAGGCCTGCGCCACCTCAGTGCCGCGCACGAACCCGAAGCGGACGAAGTTGCGGCTGAGCACCGCCATCTCGAGATTGTCGAGCACCGCGAGCGTGAGAAAGCATCCGGTTTCCTTGCGGTCCTCGGTGAGATAAGCCATGCCGCGCCCGAGGGCGATGCAGGGTGAATCCACGATGATCTCGGCGCCATCGATGCACAGCTGACCGCCGTCCGCAGGCGTGACGCCAAACAGTGCTTCGGCGAGCTTGCTGCGGCCCGCACCAATGAGTCCGGCAACGCCGAGAATTTCGCCGGCGCGCAACTCGAAGCTGACATCGCGGAAGTGGGGCTCGAGCGTGAGCCCACGCGCGGCGAGCAGAACTTTGCCCGGCGCGGCGCGCTCATGGGGAAATATCCGCTCGAGCTCGCGGCCGACCATCATGCGGATGAGCTGCGCGCGTGTCAGCTTGCCCGGCCGCTCGGTACCGATGCAGCGGCCATCCCGCAGTACCGTCACCTGGTCGGCGATTTCCCACAGCTCATCCATCCTGTGGGTGATGTAGAGCACCGCCTTGCCCTGCGATTTCAGCTCGCGAATGAGATCGAAGAGATGCGCCGTGTCGCGCTCGCTCAGCGCCGAGGTTGGCTCATCCATGATGAGGAGCTGCGACTGGTGCGAGAAGGCCTTCGCGATCTCGACCAGCTGACGTCTCGCGAGGGCGAGCGTACCCACTTGCGCCTGCGGATCGAGATCGATCTGCAGCCGCTCGAGCAGTGCGCGGGTGCGGCGATGGAGCTCGCCGTGGTTGATCAGCCCGCAGGCATTGACGGGCTCGCGGCCGATCCAGATATTCTCCGCGACGCTGAGTGCGGGCATCAGGTTGAGCTCCTGATGGATCATGGCGATGCCGCACTCGAGCGCCTGACGCGGAGATTCGAGCCGCAGGTAACGGCCAGCGAGGCGCAGCTCGCCGGCATCGGCGGGCACGATACCGGCGATGATTTTCATCAGAGTGGACTTGCCCGCCCCGTTCTCGCCGATCAGCGCGTGCACCGTGCCCCGCGCGACCCGGAGCGAAACATCATCGAGCGCGGCTACGCCCGGAAAGCTCTTGCTGATATGCCGCGCCTCGAGCAGAGAGTCTCCGGGCGCACCAGTAGCCTCGGCATCCATGGCGAGGGTCAGCGCCGGCCGAGGTAGCTCGAGAGGTTGGCAGGAGTCACCAGCTCGAATGGCACCCACACGAGGCTGGCCGCTTTCTCGCCGCGAGCGAGCTTGAGCGCCGTGTCCACGGCGCCGGTGCCCTGACCGGCCGCGTTCTGGAACACGGTGACTTTGAGCTCGCCCGCCTTCATCGCCGCAAGGGCGTCCGCGGTTCCATCGATGCCTGCCACCACGGTCGAGCCGAGCAGCCGTGCCTGCTTCAGCGACTGGATGGCCCCGATGGCCATCTCATCATCATTGGAGACGACCGCCTGCGGACGCAGGCCCGCGCTCAGCCAGTTGGTCATTAGATCGGCGCCTTCGGTGCGCTTCCAGTTGGCCGCCTGCTTGGCGAGCACCCGGATGCCCGCGCATTGCGGGCGTTTGATCACCTCGTACACATCGGCGGTGCGCTGCCGGGTCGACTGATTGGTGAGATCACCCATCATCACCACGATCTCGCCCTTGCCCTGCAGCAGCCGGCATACCTCGAGCATCTGCAACGTGCCCGACTGCGCCTCGTCCGACCCAACGAAGGCGACGCCGGCCGGCAGCGGCTTGTCGCCGGGCATACGGTTCACGTACACGAGTGGAATGCCGGCGCGCGTGGCGAGCCGCGTCATCCTGGGCGTCGCATCGGTATCGACAGGGTTGACGATGATGGCGTCCACCTTCTGCGCGATGAAGTTCTCGACCTGATTCAGTTGCCGGCCGATATCGCTCTGCGCGTCCTCGAACTGGATAGCGGCGTTCAACTGCTGCGCCCGCGCTTTCATGCTCGCGCGCACGCTGGTGAGAAAATTGTCATCGAACAACGCCATCGAGACGCCGAGGCTCGCCGCCTGTCCTGCACCGCAGAGAGCCGCGGACATACAGGCGAGCAGTGCGAGGCGGATGCGCTTCATGCTGCCGGGAAGTCTAAGCGCCGCGCAGCGCGGATGCGACAGATGACGGCCGCGATGAGCTTTGTTAGTGTCGTGCGGCACGCCAACGCGCAATCGCAGGAGCGTTCCGCGCCGTGAAATACCTGCCGCTCATCTGGTCGGGGCTCTGGCGGAAGCCCGGTCGCACGGTACTGATCTTTCTCCAGGTGAGCGTAGCCTTTGCACTCTTTGGGGTGCTGCAGGGCCTGAAGACCGGCGTCGCGCACGCGGTGTCCGCGGCGCGCGCGGACCTGCTCATCGTC
>Ga0207665_10003859_pt1 | contig 10026 bp, 11 predicted proteins | sample LARL112metaG_FD_184351 | JGI IMG/M metagenome (GOLD analysis project Ga0207665, IMG submission 184351) | Corn, switchgrass and miscanthus rhizosphere microbial communities from Kellogg Biological Station, Michigan, USA - LAR L11-2 metaG... | ecosystem: Host-associated > Plants > Roots >...
TCGATCGCTGCCCGCAACTGTGGCGTGTTGTTGATGATGTTCGGAACTTCGAGGAAGGCCTGAGGATTTATCGTACCGCCTTTCGCATTATTGATGATTCGCTCGAGGGCCTCTCGCTCGTCGCGCAATTCGTCGAGAGCTACTTTCTGCTGGAAAAAATTGGCGACGAGGGGATCAGGAGCGGCGGCTGCGGTAGCGCCACCCGTCGACGTCCCTGCGGGTAGAGTGATCGTGCTTACGCGAAATGCTTCGAGCTCATTCTCGGATGTGCGTAACTTTGCTTCGGCGACTGCGAGCTGATCTCCGAGAATTTGTTTGAAGCTCAGAAGGTGACCTTTTTTCAGATCGCTCGACGAAGCGACCAGTTGCTCCGCCCAGGCATTCGCGGTGCGTGCCGTTCGTTGAGGGTCAGTTCCACTCAATCCGATTTTCAGGAATTGACCATCCTCGGGAACAGAAATACGAGCCTTGCCCGCTAGACCGAGCGCGACGGCGCGGGGGCTCGAGATCCAGAAATCGAGGGACAGCTTGGGCTTGAGAAGCTCCGTGGGTGGCAACCACTTGAACCCAAGCTTACGACCGATCGAATCACCAACGAGACCGCGTTCCATCGTTTGGCCTTTCGTGGTGGCGAGCCGGTACGCTTTTCCTGTGCTGTCCACAGTCAGTGTAAAGAAACCGGTTTTGATGTCCTCCGCCGACTCGAAAGTCCGGAAGAACATCGAGTCCACGTGATTCTTGTAACCGACGTTAAGCCGCAATCTGCGAACGACCGGTTCCACGATCGCATAGCTGCGTGCGAGATCGATCCAGGACTGAGAGGGAAGTAGTTGACCGACACGAATCGGGCCTGACGCGGCCTGACCCTGAGAGGTGATCCAGATCGTGGCTTGGGAGTCGTACACTGGCGTCGCACGCTTGGCGACGACCAGTCCAGCGCCGGCCCCGACGGCGACAGCGATCGCGATGAAAAGAGTGTGGCGACGAAGTGCGTCGATGTAGCGACCCCACGGAACGCCGCCTTCCGCTTCTTCTACCGGTGGTTGGCGATTCGACGCCGGCGCGTTCCACGCGGTCGGCGGGGGTGGCGCGGGCGGAGCGTACTGGATTTCGTACGGAGCTGTAGACGGAGGAAGACGGCGAACGGTCATTAACTGACGAGGCGATTGTTTGACTCACGGTCCTACGCGACTGCGCGCGGACCAACGCAATTCGCTGCCCACGCTAACCGTATTGCTGCACAACGACTTACATGCTGGAAGGACTCCCTAGTGTTGCAGCAACGCAACGGTGCAGTTGAACGTCTGCACACCAACAAAAAACGGCGCCAGTTTCTGGCGCCGTTTTGTTCAATTCGGAATCGGCTTTTTCGGCGGATCAGGAAAGAGTTGCTTCTTCGGCTGGCTCGGGTGAGTCTGCCAAGTCACGACGGAATCCGTGACGCTCGAGCAGACGATAGAGGGTTGTACGATCCACGCTCGCCAGGCGCGCGGCCCGCGACATGTTGCCGGATGCGCGGGCGACCAGGCGAGTGACATAGTTCTTTTCGAAACTCGCCAATACCTGTTCTTTCGCGACGTGGTACGCGTCACTTGTCGGGAAGCCGACTGCGCCGTTGTTAACCACTCGAACATCCACTTCCTGGTCAAGCGGAAGGTGATGAATCTGAATCTGGCTTCCTGGCTGGCCGAGAATCGTCACGTGTTCGACAAAATTCTGCAGCTCGCGCACGTTGCCGCGCCACGGCCTCGACGAAAGGAAGTCGAGCGTGTCCTGAGTGAAACTTGGCGGCGCTTCTTTCGGTAAGCGGTGCCGGCCCCAGAATACCCGCAAAAAGTGATTGGCCAGCAGCGGAATGTCTTCCGGCCGGTCGCGGAGCGGCGGGATGGTTACCTGTACCACGTTCAGACGATAGTAAAGATCTTCGCGGAGCTGCTTGTTGCGGATCGCGTCGCGCGGATCACGGTTGGTTGCCGAAACGAAGCGGACGTCAACGACTGCATCCTCTTCTTCGCTGCCAACGCGGCGAACGATTCCGTCCTGAAGCACACGCAGCATCTTCGCCTGCAGCGCCATCGACATCTCGGTGAGCTCGTCGAGAAACAAAGTTCCACCGTTCGCCAACTCGAGGAGTCCCATCTTCTCGCGATCGGCGCCGGTGAACGCGCCCTTGCGGTGACCGAACATCTCGGATTCGAGGAGCTGATCGGGGATGGCCGCGCAGTTGATCGGGACGAGGCGCTTTCTTGCGCGCCGGCTGTGCTGGTGGATGTATTTGGCGATTACTTCTTTTCCGGTTCCGGTTTCGCCAACAATCATTACCGAAGCGCTCGTCGGCGCGGCGCGGCGTGCGAGGTCAGTTGCCGCCTTGAAAGCAGCCGACGTTCCGAGAAGCAGGTCGCCGTTGGGGCCAGTGGCCAGGGGATCCGCGCCATCCGGGACGTCGCTTGCGCGGCGGGAATTCACGGTGTGGGCAGCTCGCCCGAGCAGCAACTGGAGTTGAGTTCCGGAATAGGGCTTGGGCAGATAGTCCCACGCGCCGATACGCATCGCTTCAATGCTGGATTCGACGCTCGGATTGCCGGTCATCAACACCACCAGCGTGCTGGGGGCGTTGGCCATCACCGCTTTGAGAACATCGATTCCCGAAACCGGCTCGAGATAGACATCGACCAGCATGATGTCGAACCGCGAGCGGTTGATCATCTGAATGGCTTCTTCACCGCGTGCAGCTACTTCGACATGGATACCTTCGGAGCGCAGCACGCTCGCGCAGCCTTCACGCAGGGTTCGATCATCGTCGACAATGAGCGCCCTCATTCTTTCGGTGGCGGGGTTATACATCGCCGGTAAATCGGCGGAACTACGGAATTCCCTTCGACTAAGGGAGGTCGTCATGGATGTCCCGTAAGGAGGTTCGTGTGGACAAAAGCGCTGCGGCTAACTTCGTGATGGAGCGACACAACCTAGTGAAACCTCTGACTTGAGCAATAGCGAGTTTCCGCGCTGACGCACGACCTGTAGCATCGTTGCGGCGGAGTTAAGCCGAGCTAATACGCGTTAACAACAGAAGTCATGTCTTGGTGCTACAGCAGCGACCTCCAGGTGCTACAGAACTGTTGCAACCGCGCCACATTGGACTTCTGGTCCCTCACGTGCGTAGTTTCGACGCGAATAATTGTTTACTGCCAGTTTTGTATACCGCGGATCGATGACATCCCCGCAAGAACCCGAAAAAGGCACCATCCTCCTCGTGGACGATGAACAGGCTGTTCGCAGTATCGTGCTGCGAATCCTAAGGCGCGCCAACTACAAGGTGTTGGAAGCTGAAAACGGGGAAGCGGCGCTCAAACTCGCGGACGAGCACGACGGTCACATCGATCTCGTCATCACCGACATGTTCATGCCGGGTCTCAGGGGTCCGGAGGTAGTGCAGCGATTGGCGCCGAAACGCCCGGGACTGCGCGCACTTTTTATGTCGGGGTACGCGGATCAGGACGCGCGCACAGGAGTCCCGGCCGGGGCAAATTTTCTCAACAAGCCGTTTTCAGCGCAGGAGCTCGCGGCCGCAGTGGAAGCCGTGCTCAAAGGGCCGACGGTTTCCTAGACCAACACTCCAGCGCGCGCCATCAGCTGCTTCAATCCATCGAGCGGCATCGCACCTGACTGTCGCGCCACCTCTTTTCCGCCCTTGAATACAATAGTGGTCGGAATACCGCGGATGTTGAAGCTTCCAGCTGTGCGCGCGGAATGATCGGTGTTGAGCTTGGCGACCAGCGCTTTTCCCTGCAGGTGTGCGGCGAGTGCGTCGACCGACGGCGCCATCATTCGACAGGGCCCACACCAGTCGGCGTAGAAATCGACGGCGACGGGGATGTCGCTCTCGCTAATAGTTCGTGAGAACGTTTCGTCATTCAACGGCAAGGGTCGCTCGAGTAGTATCGGCTTCGCGCATTTTCCGCACTTCGGTCCGTCGACGACTTTGCTCGCTTCGATGCGATTCCAAGTATTGCAAAACAAGCAGCGCACCGTGAGCTTCTGACTGGCCGAGCTTACTTCAGGCTTTACGTCGGTTTCCATTTCCACCCTCTGCATTTCCTGGTTCGATCATGACCGTTGCACAACTGCAAAATTCGCCGCAGGTCGGAGACCTCGCCCCCGAGTTCACCGCCGCATCAACGTCGGGGAAAGACGTCTCGCTCGCGGACTTTCGCGGCAGAAAAAATGTTCTGCTCGCGTTCTTCCCACTGGCCTTCACCGGCACCTGCAGCAAGGAGCTCGCGTGCTTCAGCGAAGACTTTGATCGGTTCACAGGACGGGGCGTCGAGATACTTCCAATCTCGGTTGACGCCGTCCCGTCCTTGCGCGAGTTCAAGAACAAACTGGAAATGAAAACCGAGCTCCTCAGCGACTTCAAACGGGAGATCTCGCGTGCTTACGGGGTCCTCAATGAGGACCGGTTTTATTCCAACAGGGCTTACTTCCTGATTGACAAGGAAGGACGGGTTAGGTGGTCTCACATCGAGTCCAACAACGGTCAGCGGCGGGAGAACGAAGAGATCTTCACCGCAATGGAACTGCTGAGCTAGAAACAGATGGGTTAAGCGCGTTTACGCGAGCTTAACTCGAAATTCGCCAGTCATTCGGGTTGCTGGCCTATGTGGTACTCGTCAATCCCTAGAAGAATTTCGGGTTTACTAAAAGGGCTGAAGCACCCCTGCTTCCGCCCGCATTCCTCGTTGGTAAAAAAGGCGTGTGATCATGGCCAAAAATCACAAAGCTGTTGTCACGGGCTTTACCGTAATGGAGCTGCTGGTCGTCATCGTCATCCTCGGCATTCTGGCTGGGATGGCGGGCCCGGCGGTTTCACGAATTGTTCGACATCAGCGTGTCAATCGTGCCGCGATGGTCATCACCGCGGATCTCCAGAACGCTTTCGCAGTTGCTGCGCGTCAGCGAGAGCCGGTTCGGATCCAGGCCGATGCAAATTCTCGCAGCTATCAGTTCATAGATCGCAAGAGCGGATCGGTGCTCAGAATCCGCACGTTCTACGGCGACACATCCGAATACCGTTTATCGAGCCTGGTTTTTCAGCCGGCCACGCTTGACGTATTCCCGAGCGGCATTTCCTCGGCGCCTGTCACGATCAGCCTCGCGAACGGTGATTACTCGAAGACAATCACTGCCAGCACTGCTGGCTTTATCAGGGTCTCACACTAATGCGAATCTCTCTCCGCAGATCTCATCGGACGCCTGAGAATGCCGCGAAGCGCGGCAATCGTATGGGCGTTGCGCTCGTCGAAGTAATCGTCGCAATGGTGCTGCTCGGCGTTGCAGTTTCTTCGCTCGCGGGTCTCGTTTACTCAGTCTCCCAGAGCGGACTCAAGAACACCGGCAACGCTTATCGTAACGGCATGTTGATGCTCGAAGTGAACCGCCTCGAGGGCATTCCGTACGACTCGATCGCGGTCGGAACCACGACCTTCACTGTGACGGGCGGGAGCTACGCGCACACTCGCAAGATCACGGTTGCCGAGCCGATCGCTCAGAGAGTCAAGACCATCACGATCGTTTTGACACCGACTAACACCAGGTTCAAGCCTGATACGGTGAGCTTCACACGTACCAAGGCCAGAACCTCAAAGGTGCTTTGCACCGTCTGCCAATGAGAAAAGACATCGCTCGCCGCGCACGCCGCGGCTTCACACTGATCGAGCTGCTGGTCGGCGTCGTTCTGTTTGCGATCGTCGGCGCGGCTCTCACGAAGTTGTTGACCGTTCAAGGTCGGTTCTTCGATCGTCAGGGAATGGCTAACGCGGCGCGAAACGTTTCTCGCGCATCGCTCAACCGCGTCGTGTCTGACTTCCGAATGATCGAAGCTACTGGGGCGATCATCGCCGCCACGCCGACAACGCTCGATCTGCGTATCCCTTACGCAATTGGTGTGGAGTGCGCCGATAACAGTGGGTTGACTCATATCACACTGTTGCCCGTCGACTCGACCACCTATGCGAATTCTTCGTTCTACGGCTACGCCTGGCGCAGTGCAACGACTGGCGCTTACACCTATGTCGAAGGTGGTGGTACGCAGCAACAGGCGGGCGATCCAAACGTCTGCACGGGTGTGCGCATCACATCCGTACCCGGAGGGCGAGTCGTCGGTGTTCAGCCAACGCTCCCGGTCAACGCGGGCCTCGGAACGCCGGTTTTCCTCTATGAAAGAGTCAAGTACGAGCTAAAGGCGTCTGTCGCAGTACCAGGCAAAATTGGACTGTGGCGAACGGTTGTTCGAGCGAATGGTAATTCGACCGAAGAGCTGGTCGCTCCCTTTGCCGCTACCGCAAAGTGGCGCTTCTATACCGTGCAGGGCGGCGCGACTGCGCAGGACAATCCGCCAGCGAATCTTGCGGATACTCGTGGACTCGAGCTGCATCTCGATGGGTTGAGCGAGTACGCTGCGCCGGGTCAGTCAACTACTGAAAGTGCTCCATTCACAACGGCGGTGTTCTTCAAGAACCGCACTAACTAGCCGCGAGGCTTAATCGATATGCTCAACGACAACATCAATCGCCGCGGATTCGCAATTCCGACTGCCGTACTGGTGATCATGGTTCTGACAATCATGGTTGCCGGTGGGTTCTCGATCGTGAGCGCGGAGCGCAGATCAGTAGGTGACCAGAAATCTCAGGTCTCGGCTTTCCGCATCGCGGAGCAGGGTCTCGAGATTTATCTCATCGCCAGAGACTCGCTGATCACGGCGGGCACTCTGCGGTGCAATCCGACGCCGTGCGCGCACGTGCCGGCAACGAAAGACAGCGCTTCGATCAACGTGCCGGGTGGCGTGGCGAACGTCTCTCTGACAATGATTCGTCCGCCGATCAACAACCAATCAGGGTTGTACGTCGTGCGGTCGAAGGGTATCGAGACAACCAATGCGTATAACGGTTCCCCTCAGGCTGTTCGTACGGTCGCGCAGTACGTCCTGTGGGAACCGATCCCAATGCAGGTGTTGGCTGGCTGGACTGCGCTCTCAGGAATTCAAAAGAACGGCGCGGCCGGCACTATTGGCGGAATCGATCTATGCGGCCAGGCAGACACCGTGGCCGGTGTCGTCGTGCCGATGAATCCCGGCTACAACGGCTTTACCGGCGTGGCAGTCGGCGATCCGCCGATTGATACGGTGACCGCGGATTCGGTTCACATCGATTGGAACGCGATCGTGAACCAGAACGCAATCACACCATCGATCACGATCCCGGGTGGTTCATTCCCGACCGCAGCAATGTTTGCAGATACGTCTTACTACCCGATCATTCGCGCTAACGGTGACTTCACCCTTCCGATCTCCGGTCAGGGAATGCTCATCGTGACGGGCAACCTCACCATCAGTGGTAGCTCGACGTGGAACGGCGTGCTGCTCGTTGGTGGCAACATCACCTCCAACGGTAACAATGGTATTACCGGTGCGACGGTCAGTGGTTTGAACGTCAAACTCGGTATGGCCGTACCGCCGGCGACTGCCAACGGTACAAAGAGCTACAACTTCAATTCATGCGAAGTGGCCAAGGCTAACAAACCTGCTGGTGCCCTTGTCACCCTGCGCAATACGTGGGTCGACAACTGGGTCGAGTACTAATGAAGTCGGAAAGCTCACTCGCCGCACGGAGCCGTCACGGCTTCGTGTTTGGCGAGCTGCTGGTGGCGCTACTGCTTCTCGCAGTAGCGGTGTCATCCCTTGCCGCGCTGATGTACTCGGTCTCCCGTCGTCCGGAAGGGCGCGCGGAGACCGTGTGCGTTGCGGCCGACGCGGCGCGTGGCAAATGCGTGCCGGAAAAAACGACGGACGCAGGATCCGCGAAGCTGCTTCGCTCCGGCTGCGAGACCCGCTCGATGTTCGATCAGCGTAAGTGCAAAGACACCGTTGTTGGCAATGAGGACAGCTCGGGCGGCGTAGTCGTCAGGGCACGCACCGATTCGGCAGCGATGGCGCTGCTGGCCAAAAAGCAGAAAGCGCAGGCGGCCAAGGTCAGAACCGACCGCGGCTTCATTCGCTAGTCGAATACTTCCGCGATGTTGCAGCCTTCCCGCGTCCGGCCCATGGGGTCGGAGGAGTCCGAGGCGTCGAGCCAGCTCGATATCCCCCTTTGTGACGATTTGCGTCCAGCGGGTAGTCATTCACTCGTGACAGGGTCCTCGGACGCTGACCTGATCGCAGCCGTTATAGCGGGGAACATCGATTCATTCTCGCTATTGGTGCGTCGCCATCAGGACACCTGTGTCCGGTACGCCGTCCGTATGCTTGGGTCGCGCGTTGATGCGGATGACGTCCTTCAGTCTGCGTTTATGCGCGCGTTTCGCAATCTGCGGAGTTGTCGTGATCGCGATCGTTTTGGTGGATGGCTCTATCAAATTGTTGTCAATGAGTGCAGGACATTCGCCTCTCGCCGCAAGCGTCGCGAGCAGCGATTCCTGTCAGCGGCAGGCGAGATCGAGCGAGCGATCGCACCAGGCTCCGAAGAATCCGCCGATCGTGATTTTGGCGGACATATAGAACGAGCGCTTGAGATGCTGCCGCTGGACCAGCGAGAGGCTTTTCTGCTGAAGCACGTCGAAGAGCTGACGTACGAAGAGATTTCGGAGATGACCGGAGCCAGTGTTTCCGCTCTTAAAATGAGAGTGAAACGTGCGGCGGATTCACTGAGAGATTTGTTGGACGGAGTCTATCATGGTTGAGCACAACGACAGTCGAAGCGAAAAGGATGATGCCGCTTTCCTCGAGCGTGTAGCAGGATCTTTGCGCGCGGTAGAGCGGGCGCACCCGTCGTTCGAGCGCCGCGTGATGGAGAAAGTCCGGGCCGAGGGCCCAACGCTGTACCCGGCTACGCTGACGCACGCTTCGTGGTGGCGCACCGCCCGCGGCTTCAACATCACACCGCTCACCGCTGTCGCTATCGCCGCCAGCGCATTGATCGTCGTGGCGGCGTCGGGCATCGCTGTCGGCGCGCGACTCTCGGGGAACCGAGTCCCAGCACGGAGTGCCGCTGCCGCTCCGCCGACAGACACCGTCCAGCTCGTCCGATTTGTTCTGGTTGACCGTCAGGCGTCGAGCGTTCAGCTCGTCGGAGACTTCAACGAGTGGACCAAAGGCGCTACGCGCCTTGCCCCTTCTGGCGCGCCAGGGGTGTGGGCTGTCTCGGTTGCGCTCACTCCGGGTCGGCACGAGTATGCCTTTATCGTCGACGGAAAGCGCTGGGTGATCGACCCCCTCGCGGTAAAGAGCTCCGACGATTTTGGGACCGAGAGCTCGGTAATTCGCGTCGGGTCTGACGCCAAGTCGACGACTTAGTAGCTACGTACTCTCAAGGAACTGATATTTATGTTCCTTGAAAATCCTCAAATTCGGCTCGCTACGATTGGTCTTGCCGGCACTAGCCGGGATCTGCGTCTGCGCGCGGGTGGTCGGCGCACAGAGAATCGAGAGCAGCGTCGATCTGGGCGGGGTGGCAATCCAATACGCCGACACACTTAACGGCGTCGCCGCGAGTGTCAGCCCACAACTATTCGTGGACTTGGGCAACAGGATCGCCGACGCGGGCGCGACCTATTCTCAATTCGGAAGCGACTGGAGCTTGCAGGGACATGCTAGCGGTTCGCTGTTCGTCCCGGTCAGTCGGTTCGTTGGCGAGATCGCCGGCTTTGCCGGCGGCAGCACCCATCGCGACGGCTCACGTACCGGTGAATTGCTCTTCAACACCCGAATCCACGCGCAACATCGACATGTTGAGTGGTTTGTGGGGGCGGGCGTCGGCCGAACGACCTTTGCAGGCGAAGCGCGGGGCGTATGGCTCGGTGAAGTAGGACTCTCGCGCTCTATTCAGCAGGGGAGTGCCACGCTCACTATCACGCCTGTAGCGATGGGCGATTCAGTGCGATACGCTGACGGTCAATTCCAGCTCGCTTGGGAGAGTCGCAAGGTAGACTTCAGCGCCCTCATCGGCGGGCGGGTCGGCGACCAGCTGACGGCGC
>Ga0207665_10003860_pt1 | contig 10026 bp, 7 predicted proteins | sample LARL112metaG_FD_184351 | JGI IMG/M metagenome (GOLD analysis project Ga0207665, IMG submission 184351) | Corn, switchgrass and miscanthus rhizosphere microbial communities from Kellogg Biological Station, Michigan, USA - LAR L11-2 metaG... | ecosystem: Host-associated > Plants > Roots >...
AGGCCGTCCAGCCGCCACAGCGCCACGTCGGCCTGTTTGCCGGCTTCCAGCGAGCCCAGTTCGGCGGACCAGCCCAGGCAGCGCGCGCTGCCCATGGTGCCCAGCGCCAGTGCCTGCCGCGCGGTCAGCGCGCCCGGGCCGCCGCGGGCCCGCGCGGCCAGCAGGGCCTGGCGCAGTTCCGCGGCCAGTCCCCCATGCTCGTTCGCGGCCCCGTCGGTGCCCAGGCCGACCGGCGCACCACTGGCGATCAGGCCGCTCACCGGGGCGATCCCCGCGCCCAGCCGCGCGTTGGAGCTGGGGCAGTGCGCCACCCCGGTGCCGGTCGCCGCCACCCGGGCGACCGCGGCCGCGTCCAGGTGCACGCCGTGCGCCAGCCACACGTCCGGGCCGAGCCAGCCCGCCGCGTCGAGGTGCTCGGCCAGCGTGCGGCCAAACTGCGCCTGGCAGCTGGCGTCCTCGTCGTCGCTCTCGGCCGCGTGCGTGTGCAGCCGCACGCCCTTGCTCCGGGCCAGCGCGGCCGACTCGCGGAACAGTTCCTCGCTGACCGCGGCCGGGGCGCTCGGCGCCACCGCGACCCGCAGCACCGAGTCCGGGCCCGGGTCGTGGAACCGGCCGATGTCCCGTTCGGTGGCGGCCAGGATCTCGTCCCGGCCGGCCACGATGCTGTCCGGGGGCAGGCCGCCCGCGGACCGGCCGAGGTCCAGTGAGCCCCGGGCACAGTGCAGCCGCAGCCCGATGTCCTGCGCGGCCGCCACGACCGCGGCCAGCAGATCACCGCCGCCGCGCGGGAACAGGTAATGATGATCTGCGACCGTCGTGCACCCGGACAGCGCCAGCGTGGCCAGCCCGGCCCGGGCCGCGGCCCCCACCAGGCCGGGGTCCAGGTGACTCCATACCGGGTACTGCGCGGCCAGCCAGCCGGCCAGCGCGGCCTGCGGGGCCACGCCGCGAGTGAGCCGCTGGAACAGGTGCTGGTGCGCGGCGATCAGGCCCGGGGTGGCCAGGCAGCCGGCGCCGTCCACGACCTGCGCGCCGTCCAGCACCGGGGCCGGGCCGGGGCCGACCGCGGCGATCCGGCCACCGTCCAGGACCAGGTGCCCGCGGGGGTACTCCGCGCCGACCGCTCCAGCGTCATGACCGGCCAGCCCAGCGGGGACATCGGCCAGGACGCCGTCGGCGGTGCCATCCACGGTGGCCACCGCGCAGCCGTCGATGACCAGTGGCCGCGCTCCGCCCGTCATGGCCGGTCAGCGTAGTCCACGGCGGAAAACCTGACCGGACCCGCGCCCTGGGCCGGGCCCGTGAGCCGGGCCCCTGGGCCGGGCCCCTGGGCCGGGCGCCGGTCCCTGGGCCTCCTAGCCGAGCAGCCGGGCCCGGCAGGCCAGCTGCAGCACCAGCCGCTGGTCGGAGTCCTCCAGGTCAATGTCCAGCAGGTCGGTGATGGTGCGGATCCGGTTAGCCACCGCGTTGCGGTGCAAGTGCAGCTGCTGCGCGGTCTTGCTGATCGACCCCTGCTGATCGAGGTAGGCGGCCAGGGTCGCAATCGCGGTCTCGGCCCTCGGCGACCCCAGTTTCTCCAGCGGGGCGAGCTGGTCACGCACTGAGGCCCGGGCGGTGTCCGACGCGTACCACTCCATCAGCATCCGCTGCACTCCCACCGCGTCATGCGCGGCCACGCCGGGGCGCTTGTGCGCGGCCCGGGCGGCGAACAGGGCCCCGCGGGCTTCGGCGGCGGACGCGCGCAGCCCCATCGCCCCCTCGTGCGGGGAGCCGACCCCGGCCCGGAACGCCACCGCGGGCAGCCGGGCGCGCAGCGCCTGCAGGGCCCGCTCGGCGGCCCGGGCAGCCTGCGCCCCGGCCTGCGGGCCAGGGTTGGACGCAGTGACCCGGATGAGCACGATGGCCCGGGCGATCCGGGACAGGTGCCAGGTGCCGCCGGCCGCCGCGGCCGCCTGCAACGCGATCTGCCCGGCCAGTTCCAGCAGCTCGAAACGCTGCACTTCATCCCGGCCGCCGCGGTCCGGGCCGGCCCGGCCCGGCCCGGCCCCGTCCGGGGCGGCCCCGTCGGGCCCGGTTCCGTCCAGGTTGTCAGCTTCCAGCCGGATCGCGACGTGCCACCCACCGAGGGCGATATTCAGCTGCCGCGCCCGGTCCAGCAGGTCCTCGTCGATCGCGGACTCCGAGATGAGCAGCTCGGCCAGCAGTTCGCTGCGCGACCGGACCGGAACCTCCCGGGCCCGCCAGGTCAGGTCTAGCAGCCGGCCGGCCGCCGCCGCCGCGCTGAACAGCACGAGCCGGGCGGCCACGGCCAGATCCCCGTGGGCGCCCGGCGCGGTCAGCTCGCCGATGACCGTCTCCCCGACCACGACGGGCACGCTGACCGGGGTGGGCGCCGGCAGGCCGGTGCCGGACGGCGGCACTGGCCCGGCGTCCCGGCCAGTCAGGACCGGGCCGCCGTTCGCCAGCGCGGAACCGGCTCCTGCGGCCTGCGGATGGAACTCGACCCCCACCCCGAGCGCATGGCTGACCGCGGCCCGCAGGCCATCGAGGTCGGCGCCGGCCCGCTCGGCGCCGACCACGGCATCGAGTCCCTGCTGGGCCCGGCCGAGCGCCTGCCGCGGGCCCCCGCCGATCTCCGCCATGATCGCCTGCACCAGCCCGGCCAGTTCGGCGTCGGGCGGGATGGACAGCAGCGCGATGTCGGCCCGGCCCGCGATGTCCATGGCGGTCACCGTGGGCCGCCACTGTTCGGCGGAGAACGCGGCGACCGCCGTGACGCGGTTGACCGCCGCCCAGCGCAGGGCCATGTCCAGCCGGTAGTCGGTGACTTCGGCGGAGGCGGCGCGGGACAGCACGACCAGGCTGGTCGCCGGGGCATTGTCCAGGTCGGCGAACCGCTCGGCCAGCCGGACCAGGGCGACTTCGCGGTCGCCGCCGCCCTGGCTGACGCGGCGCAGCCCGGTCAGCGGCGAGCTCGCGAGAATCTCATCGACAGTAGGCATCACGTGGCACTTTATGCGGAGCGCACAGATCAGTCACGATCACAGTGCAATCTGCCCATTCACCCCGGCTAGCCCGGCTGCGAGCATGGGCCTTGCATCCGGGGTTCCGCTGCGTCCCCGCCGGGCGCTGCGCACACCCCCGGTGTGCTCCCAGGGAGAGCCAATGAACAATGAAACCGCTACCGGTTTAGTGGTTGCCGACTCTGAGGCCCCGGACTGGTGGCCGCACGCCCGCGAGTTCCCGCACTGGCATGTCTGGCGGGGCATCGCCGGGCTGCTCTACGCACGGCGGCTGATGTCGAGCCCGCCCCGGGTAGTGCGCAGCCAGGACCCAGTGGAGTTGCTGGACCAGATCAAGAGGGCAGAACTCCACCTGTAACCGGCCAGCGGCGGGGATAGTGCCGTTCCGCCCGCAGACCGGGAACTAGGATGCATAGCACCTACTGTCTGCCTGCCCTGACGTAACGGCCCGGACCATGAAACGACTGCTCGATCCCGACGCGCTGCGCGCATTAGCGCGCGGCTGCGCGGTACTGGGTGCCGGTGGCGGCGGCGACACCTATCTCGCTCTGCTGCAAGCCTTGCAGGCGACCGAGGATTTCGGCCCGGCCCACCTGGTAGACGTGGACGAACTGCCGGACGACGCGCTGATCATGCCGTGCGGCGGGATCGGTGCGACCATGGTCAGCATCGAGAAGATCGAAAACGGCGACGAGGGGGAACGCCTCCGCGATCACCTGCAGTACCTGACCGGCCGCCCGGTAGCCGCGCTGATGGCCGGCGAGATCGGCGGCGGGAACGGCGTGCTGCCCGCGACCTGGGCGTCCCGGATGGGCCTGCCGTTGGTCGACGCGGACGGGATGGGGCGCGCATTCCCGGAGGTCCCGCAGGTCACCATGCAGCTGGCCGGCATCTCGCCGAGCCCGGCGGTGATGACCGACGAGCGCGGCAACCTGGTCGTGTTCCAGGCCATTTCCGGTCATTGGATGGAGCGCCTGGAACGAGCGGCCGCGGTCGAGTTCGGCGGATCCGCGTCCTCCACCGAATTCTCGCTGACCGCTGCGCAGGCGCGCACCGCGACCGTGCGCAACTCGGTCTCGCTGGCCATCCGGATCGGCGAGGCCGTCACCGATGTGACCGGCAGCCCGGTGGCCACGCTGATTGCTGAAATCGGCGCGTTCCAGCTGGTCACCGGCAAGGTCTCGGATGTCGACCGGCGGGTCACGAGCGGCTTCGTCCGCGGGTCGGTGGTAGTCGAGGGCCTGGGCGAGGACGCGGGCCGCCTCATCCGGCTGGAACTGCAGAACGAGAACCTGGTCGCCCTGGAGCGGGGGCGGATTCTCGCCTCGGTGCCCGACCTGATCTCGGTGCTGGACAGCGAGACCGCGGACGCGATCCCCACCGAGCGGATCAGGTACGGCCAGCGGGTGGTGGTGATCGCCTTCCCCTGCGATCCGGTCTGGCGGACCGACCGCGGCGTCGCTGCCACCGGCCCGCGGGCGTTCGGCTACGACTTCGACTATGTGCCCGTGGAGGAGCTCGCCGGTGCCCGCTCCTGACTGCCGCCTGGGGATCGACGTCGGCGGCACCAACACCGACGCGGTGATCATGGACGGCGCGGACCGGGTGATCGCCAAGGCCAAGGTGCCCGGGACGCCCGACATCACCGGCGGGATCACCGCGGCGATCGACACCGTGCTGCGCGCCCCGGAGGCCGACCCCCGGCGGATCAGCCACGTGATGCTGGGCACCACGCACGCCACCAACGCCGTGCTGGAGCGCCGCAAGCTACGGCGGATCGCGGTGATCCGGATCGGCGGACCGGCCACGCGCAGCATCCGGCCGATGTTCGGCTGGCCACCCGACCTGACCCGGGCGATCTCGGCCGGTGCGGTGATCGTGGACGGCGGCATCGAGTTCGACGGCCGCGACCTGGCCCCGCTGGACACCAGCGCGATCGCGCGGTTCCTCGGCGAGGTGGCCGGCACGGCCGACGGGGTCGCCATCACCAGCGTGTTCGCCCCGGTCTCGGCGCGGCACGAACTTGCCGCCGCTGAGATCGTCAAGCGTGAGCTGGGCGAGGTGCACATCTCGCTCAGCCACGAGATCGGCTCGATCGGCCTGCTGGAGCGGGAGAACGCGACGATCCTGAACGGCGCCCTGGCCGGGGTGGCCAGTGACGTGGCCCTCGCCATGCACGAGGCGCTGGCCGCCCATCAGCTCCGGCCGGCCACGTTCTTCGCGCAGAACGACGGCACGCTGATGAGCCTGGACCAGGCGCTCCGGTACCCGGTGCTGACGATCGGCAGCGGGCCGGCCAACAGCGTCCGCGGCGCGGCGTTCCTCACCGGGACCGCCGACTCGCTGGTGATCGACGTCGGCGGCACATCCACCGACGTGGGCGTGCTGGTCAACGGGTTCCCGCGGGAGTCGTCCCAGGGGGCCGAGATCGGCGGCATCCGGACTAACTTCCGGATGCCAGACCTGGTCACGATCGCGCTCGGTGGCGGCACCGTGGTGTCCGGGACGGATGGCGGGGTGCGCCTCGGCCCGCGCAGCGTCGGCTACCTGCTACAGACCGAAGCACTGGTCTTCGGCGGCCCCACGGCCACCCTCACCGACAGCGCGGTCGCGGCCGGGCGGGCCGAGCTCGGCGATCCCGGGCCGACCGCCGGGCGCCGCCGGATGCTGGCCCGGGCCCTGGCCCAGGCGGACACCATGCTGGCCGACGCCATCGACCGGATGAAGACCTCACGGGACGACCGACCGCTGGTCGCGGTGGGCGGCGGCAGCATCCTGATCCCGGACCGGATACCCGGCGTCAGCGAGGTCATCCGGCCCGAGCACTTCGATACGGCCAATGCCGTGGGCGCGGCCATCGCCTCGGTCAGCGGCCAGGTGGACCGGATCTTCCATCTGGGGCCGGACGGCCGGCAGGCGGCGCTGGACGAAGCGCGCGACGAGGCCCGCGAGCGCGCCGTGGCCGCCGGGGCGGACCCCGGGACGGTGCGGATCGTCGAGATGGAGGAGATCCCGCTGGCCTATCTCACCTCGCCTGCAGTCCGGATCCGGGTCAAGGCGGCCGGCACGCTCGGTGGCCTGCCCGAACACCACATCCAGGCTCGGGCCGCCGGCCAGGCCCGGCTGGCCGAGCCCACGGCGCCGTAACCACACACGAACGAGCCACGGCTCGGTAATCACAAAAGAACGGACAACGGAGGAAGGCATGAAGCCCCACCGCGCCGGCCTGCTCGCATCCGGCTCCGCACTGCTGGTGTTGCTGGCCGCCTGCGGCGGCTCATCTCATCCCACCACCCACCAGCAGGCCAGCAACCAGGTGTTCACCTACGACACCACCGCCCCGGTGATGGTCGACGGCTGGGACCCGGCGACCGAGTACTCCGACGGCATCCTCGCGATGAGCAACATGTACGAGACGCTGACCCGGTACGACTCGGCCACGCACAGCGTCAAACCGCTGCTCGCGACCAGCTGGTCGTCAGCTGACCAGGGCAAGACCTGGACCTTCCACCTCCGGCCGGGGGTGCACTTTCACACCGGCCGGCTGATGACCGCGCAGGCCGCGAAGGCGGCGATCCTGCGGACCATGAAGCTGGGCGGCGGCGCCGCCTACGTCTGGGACGCGGTGCGCAGCATCAGCACCCCGGACAACTCCACCATGGTCTTCCACCTGAAGTTCGCCTCGCCGCTCGATCTCGAGGCGTCCGCCTCCTACTCCGCTTACATCTACGACACCCAGGCGGCCGGCTCGGGGTCGCTGACCAAGTGGCTCAACACCCCGCACGACGCGGGCACCGGCCCGTACACCGTGCAGTCGTGGAACAAGGGGCAGGAGTTCGAGGTCGTGCTCAAGGCCTTCCCCGGCTACTGGGGTGGCTGGAGCGGCCCGCACTTCAAGAAGGTCGTGTACCGGGTGGTGCCCCAGGACACCACCGCCGCCCAGCTGCTGCGCTCGGGCCAGGTCGATTTCGTGGAGCAGATCAGCCCGGCGATCTGGAAGTCGCTGCGCGGCCAGCAGGGCATCCGCACGATGAGCGTCCCGTCGTTCCAGAACCTGCTCGGCCAGCTCAACGCCAAGGCGCTGAGCCTGCCGGTGCGGCAGGCCATCTCCTACGCGATCAACTACCCGGGCATCATCGCGGCCCTGCAGGGCGCGGCCGTCCAGCCCAGTGGCCTGGTGCCGGCCGGCCTGCCCGGTCACTTCACCGACCTGCCGAACTATCACTACGACCCGGCCAAAGCGGCCCAGCTGCTGAACCAGGCTGGCTACGGGCCGGGCAAGAAGCCGCTCAACCTGAGCCTCACCTACACCCAGGGCGACTCGAACGAGCAGGTCGTGGTGACGCTGCTGAAGTCAAGCCTGGCCAAGCTGAACATCAATCTCGCCGCGCAGTCGCTGGCCTGGCCGACCCAGTGGGCCAAGGCCAAGTCCGGCAACGCCGCCAGCCACCAGAGCATCTTCCTCGAGTACTGGTGGCCGGACTACGCCGACCCGTACACCTGGTTCAACAACCTGCTGCTGACCGAGAAGACGCCGTACTTCAACCTCTCGTACTACTCCAACCCGGCGCTGGACAAGCAGATCAACGACGTGGAGTCGCTGCTGGCGAACAACCTGTCGTCGGGCGAGCAGATGTACCGGACGATGCAGGAGGAAGTCCTGCAGCAGGCGCCGCTCGCCGTGCTCTACAACGTGAACTACCAGTACGCGATGCGCACCTCGTTCACCGGCTTCCAGCCTGACCCGGCCTATGCGAACGTGGTCTTCACCTACAACCTCAGGCCGACCGGAACGAGTTGACCGGATACATCGCGCGCCGGGTCGCCCTGGCCGCGCTGGTGGTCGCGGGCGTCATCGTCGCGACGTTCGTGATCGCCAGGGTGGTGCCGGGTGACCCGGCGGCGACCTGGGCCGGCCCGCACGCGTCCGCGGCCCAGGTCGCCGCGGCGCGGCGGTTCCTCGGGCTGGACCGGCCACCCCTTACCCAGCTGCTCTCCTACTTCGGCGGGATCTGCACCGGGAACTGGGGGCTGTCCATCCACACCCACCGGCCGGTGCTGTCCGACATCGGCACCGCCGCCCCGGCCTCGCTGGAACTGGTCACCGCGGCCATGGTCATCGCGCTGGTGGTCGCGGTGCCGCTCGGCCTGATCTCCGCGCGGTGGCCCGGCGGCCTGGTCGATCAGGCCATCCGGGCCGGCTCCATCCTCGGCGTGTCCATGCCGATCTTCTGGCTGGCGCTGATCCTCCAGCTGGTCTTCACCCAGCGGCTGCACTTGCTGCCTGCGGCCGGCGAGTACTCTCCTGGCCTGCTGTTCAGCCACCCGCTCGCCCAGCACACCGGGTTCAGCCTGATCGACGCGGCGATCACCGGGAACTGGCCGATGCTCGGCAGCATCCTGGTCCACCTCGTGCTGCCCGCGGTGGTCGTCGCCGCCTACCCGGCCGGGCTCATCGCCCGGATGGTCCGGGCCCAGGTGCTGGACACGGTGACCGAGACCCACGTGCAGATGGTCCGCGCGCTGGGCTTCAGCGAGCGCGCCGTGTATGCCCGGTTCGCGATGAAGCTGGCCTGGAACCCGGTCGCCGCCGCGGTGGCCCTGGTCTTCGGCTACTCGCTGGTTAACACGTTCCTGGTCGAGGCGATCTTCGACTGGCCCGGGCTGGGCAGTTACGCGGCCGCCTCGGTCGCCACCCTGGACACCCCGGCCATCCTGGGCGTGACCCTGTTCATCGCGCTGGTCTACGTGGCCGCCAACCTGGTCGTGGACATCATCCAGGCCGCGCTCGACCCGAGGATCCGGCTCCGTTGATCGAAGCACCCGCGCCGTTCCCGGCCGAAGCGCCCACCCTGCCCCGCGGCCGGGCGCTGCGCCGCGGGCTGCGGGCCAACCCGCTGCTGCTGGCGGGGGGCGTGGTGGTCCTGCTGATCGTCGTGATCGCGGTGTTCGCCCCGCTGCTGGCGCCGTTCCCCGGCGACGCGGGCACCGGCACCCACCCGTTCTTCGTGCTCCGCCCGCCCTCGGCGCAGCACTGGTTCGGCACCGACCAGGTCGGCCGCGACGTGCTGTCCCGGGTGCTGTACGGGGCGCGGATCTCCCCCGTGGTGGCCGTCCTGGTCCTGGCCATCGCGTGCGTCATCGGCATCCCGCTGGGCGTCGCGGCCGGCTATTTCGGCGGCTGGGTCGACGAGGTGATCATGCGGGTGACCGACGTCTTCCTGGCCTTCCCGTCGCTGCTGCTCGCGCTGGCCCTGGCCGCGGTGCTGCCGACCAGCCTGACCAGCCTGACCATCGCGATCGCGGTCACCTGGTGGCCCTGGTACACCCGGCTGATCCGGGGCCAGGCGGCCTCGGTGGCGGGCCGCCCCTACATCGACAGCTGCCGGGCCCTCGGCATCCCGCGCCGGCGCATCATCCTGCGGCACATCCTGCCCAACTCGATCACCCCGCTGATCGTGCAGGTGTCGCTGGACGTCGGCGGGGTGATCCTCACCGCCTCGGCCCTGTCTTTCCTCGGCCTCGGCGCCCAGGACCCGACCCCGGACTGGGGGCTGATGGTGTCCGAGGGCCAGACCTACTTCACCACCGACTGGTGGGTGGTCACCTTCCCGGGCATCGCGATCCTGGTCACCGCGTTCGCCTTCAACTTGCTCGGCGACGGGCTGCGCGACCTGCTGGACCCGAGGCGGAGCCTGCTGCCATGAGACTGCGTATCAAGGATCTCCAGGTCCGGTTCGGCGACCGCCGGGTGGTCGCCATCGGCGAGTTCTCCCTCGGTGAGGCGGAGATCGTCGGGCTGGCCGGGGAGAGTGGATCCGGGAAGTCCATGACCGCGCTGGCCATCCTCGGCCTGGCGCACACCGTGGGAGCCACGGTCAGCGGCAGCATCCGGCTGGACGGCACCGAGCTGACCGGGCTGTCCCAGCGGGAGCTGCGCAAGCTGCGCGGACGGCAGATCGCGGCCATCTTCCAGAGCCCGGCGATGGCGTTCAGCCCGGTG
>Ga0207665_10003863_pt1 | contig 10019 bp, 9 predicted proteins | sample LARL112metaG_FD_184351 | JGI IMG/M metagenome (GOLD analysis project Ga0207665, IMG submission 184351) | Corn, switchgrass and miscanthus rhizosphere microbial communities from Kellogg Biological Station, Michigan, USA - LAR L11-2 metaG... | ecosystem: Host-associated > Plants > Roots >...
TTGTTTCGTGTTCGACAATCCCCGTGGAACGGGTTGCTAAAACAGCGGCGTCACCTGCTGGGGGGCGTAGTTTGAGCCGCCCAGAGCTGCGTCGGGAGCCGCCCTAGCTGTTGGGATGGAACATGCCGATAGCAACGAACCGAGTAATGATGGCAGCAAAAAGCGTACCTATCAGAAACAGGAGCTTGCGGTATTGTCGCCAAACGTCGCGGAATCCTGACGCTTGAGCGAATATGTCAACAATATAAGCCGCGCAATATGCAACGTTGGCTACGACCGCCAACAAGAAGAGACCTAAACAGAAGTCGACTGAAAGTACAGACCTTGATAACGGATATCCGATCGCGAAATAGATAATTACCACCGCTGCCAACGTCAAATTGTAAAGCAGCCGCCATGGCTCCCAGAACTTGATGGCATCGGTGGCAAACTCACGCAAATCAGAGCCATTCATAAAGGTGAGAGTATACCTTAGCTCTGCGCGGATGGCCTTCGCAGATCCGATTCGAGGCGATATATGTCGCGCTATTTCAATGTCAGTGAAATGACGCTGTTGCCGCTTGAGAGTCGGTGAAGACCTCAAAGAGGTTAAGCAACCCGACCAGCTTCAGAGTCTGAACCACGAACTTCGAGGGGTTGACCAGCTTCAACGATCCGCCTTGCTGCTTGGTTGCGGTCAGGAAGCGGCTCAACAGGCCGATACCGCTCGAATCCATGGTGGTCAGCTCTTCAAGGTCGAGCACCAGTCGGTTATCTCCTGCGCCGAGAAGGTCTTCGACGGTGGCCCGCAACCGGTCGACGGGCTCACCCAGGGCCAAACGGCCACGCAGCTTGATGATCTTTACCGGACCCTGATTGCGAACGTCGATATCCACCGTTTCCCCCCTCTAACGGGCTACTGGCAAGCAACTTTCGTTGACAGCGCAATGTCTGTTTGCTAGAGTTTCCACACCTTAGAAGAACCCCTTGGAATTTGCAAGGGCAGGAACGCCCCGGACTCGTCATTGCCAGGACGGACCGCGGGTCAGACGCCACTTCGGGACCCAAAAACTATGGCAACCCAGGGTTCGGCACAGGCGATTGATATTGCCGTGTTCTCCGGCCAACTACTGGCACATCGCGAAGTTTCCCCACGCGCCCGCATCGTTGCCGAGGCGGTTGCTGATCTTCTATCTGGAAGTGCCTGCACGGTTTATTTGCTCGCCACCTCCGATGAAGGACAAGTATGGGCCCCGCAGGCGACTGCCGGTGATGCCTCCATTCCTGACGCATTGATCCTCGTGAACGAGGGGACGCTCGGCATTCTCGCCGACAAAGCCGCGCCACTGCTTTTCTCCGCAAAAGATTTGGTCCGCGAACAGTACGCCCACCTGCATGTGCGGCGAACTTTGAACTCTCTTGCTTATCTGCCGCTGAAGAACCGGGGCGAGCTGATAGGGGCAATTGAGGTGCTTAGTTTTGAAAATGAGGCTGATGGGACGGTGATTGCGGCGCTGGAGCCAGTAGCCGACGTTGCTGCCAGCGCTCTGGCGAATGCGGTGAGTTACGAGGAAGAACGCAACAACGCACTGGCATCGATCAACCGGATGACGCAGTTGTACGACCTGGAAAAAGTCTTCAGCTCGACGCTGGAGCTGGACCAGTTGCTGCCTATCATTGGCTCGAAGTTCCGGGAAATCCTGGAGTGCCAGGCCGTGAACATTTGGATGCTGCAAGGCGATGAATCGCTTGATCTCATGCACCAGGCGGGCGTGGATCCGACGGTCCAACAAGGAACGACGCAGCGACCGGGCGAAGGCGTGGCCGGAGATGTTTCAGATAATGGCGAGCCGGTGCTGATTGCTTCGCCGGATGATGAGCGCCTCACAAAGCGAAACGCAAGTCTTGAGGAAGGCGCAATTTTCTCATTGATGGTTGCGCCATTGATCGACCGCGGCGCTCTGGTTGGAGTGGTGGAAGCGGTCAATCGGCTGGATGGAGTTGCATTCGATGAGGACCAACTTTTTGCGCTGACCACGTTGACGGAAACCGCGGTAAATGCACTGCACAACGCCAGTCTGCTGATGGCGGAACGCAAGCTCGAAATTCTTGAAGCATTGGTCAAGACCAGCGGCGAAATCACTTCGACTCTGGATTTAGACCGGGTCCTGCAGGCCATTGTGAACGGCCCTGCTTCCGTGATTCCTTACGAGCGCGCCGGAATTGCCCTGGAGCAGCGTGGCGCATTCGAGCTTAAGGCGGTGTCGGGTACAACCCAGCTCAACGTCGATGATCCGCAGTACCGGCAATTGCGGGAGATGTTGAAGTGGGGTGCGATCCTCAATCAGCCGCTTCTGGTGACGCAGCGCGGCGATGAAATTGATTCTGATCGCGAGGAGACTCGCGCCAAGTTCCATCAATATTTTGCTGAAACCGGCATGCGCGGCTGCCACGTGGTGCCGTTGATGGACGAAGAGGGGAAGGTCGGTGTCCTCTTATTTGAAAGCAGCGACCCGCATTTTCTCTCGGAAGCCCATTTCGAAATGGTCAAAGTCCTGGCCAGCCAGGCGACGGTGGCGCTGCGGAACGCTTCACTCTATAAAGAGGTCCCCTTCATTGATGTGCTGCAGCCGTTGCTCGAGAGGAAAAAGAAATTTCTCGCCCTGGAAAAACATCGCCGGGCGGCGCTGATCGCAGGCGCAGCAGCCGCAGTTCTGTTTCTGCTGGCTTTCCCACTTCCGCTGCGGGTTGCTGGGAACGCTGTGGTTGCTCCGGCGCATATGGCGAGGGTTGGCGCGGAGTTCGAGGGTGTAATCAGACAGCTGAATGTTCACGAAGGCGACCTGGTGAAAAAAGGCGACGTCATCGCCCAGTTAGAGGATTGGGAGTATCGCTCGGCGCTGGCTGCGGCTAGGGCGAAATATCAGACTGCAACCGCGCAAATGGACCGCGCTCTGGCAAACAGCGACGGCAGTCAGGCCGGAATCGAAAAGGCGCAGGCGGATTATTGGGCCGCCGAGGTTGCGCGCGCCCAGGAAAGGCTGGAGAGAACGGCCATCCGTTCGCCGATCGACGGAGTTATCGCGACTCCGCAGCTGGAGAATTTGGTTGGCCATAAAGTCAAGGATGGCGAAAGCTTCGTAGACATTCTGGACAACTCTCAAGCGGTGGTGGATGTTGCCGTCGATGCGGGAGACGTCGCCTTGCTGCGTGTCGGGGAAAAAACCAGTCTGAAGCTGGATGGTTTTCCGGAGCGAACATTCCGCGGGCAGGTGGTGGTAGTGAGTCCGCTAGGCGTTCTGCAGAATTCTGAGCCGACATTTTTTGCGCGAGTGAGCGTGGCAAACCCAGATCATCTATTACGCTCGGGGATGCAGGGCAGGGGGAAGATTTCGACGGGTTGGCGTTCGGCTGGCGTAGTCATGTTCCGCCGCACGGGAATGTGGATTTGGACGAAGCTTTGGTCCTGGTTCGGATGGTGAGGGAAAACGGGAGTATTTTCATGTCGAGACTAGCAGTAACTGCCGCGATCGCGCTTTGGTTGCTTGCAGCAATTGGTTGCACCAGTTCACCCGCCGCCGCGCCCAGCACGGCTTCTGCAGCGGAACCGGTGACTCCGCAGAACAGCGCGAGGACGCCGGCAGCATTGCCGCCGAGTGACTTCGTAGCTTCGGGGCCGATCATTGTTGAAGATCAGGTTGATGTGGCGGCGCAGCGCGAAGGCGTGATCACGAAAGTGTTGGCGGACGCGGGTACGCGGGTGAAAAAAGGGCAAATGCTGGCGGCTTTGGATGATCGTCAAATAGCGGCCGATCTCGAAGCGGCGCGCGCAAAAACTCGCAGCACCCAAAATGATTTGAAGAATTGGGAAGCTGAAGCCATGGTGCTGGACGTCGATTATCAGCGTGCCGAAAAAATGTGGGAAGCGCAGATCATTTCAAAAGAGCAACTCGACCACGCAAAGTACAAGTCGGAATCGGACCAGTGGGACGTGAAGCGGGTCTCTGAATTACTGGCTAACGCCAAACAGGTCGAGCATTCTCTGGAACTAGAACTGGAAAAGACCCGGATTACTGCGCCATTTGACGGGGTTGTGGCCCGCCGATATGTGAGGGTGGGACAGAGTATCAACCGGAGCGACCGACTGTTTTGGGTGACGGCGGTTGCGCCCCTGCGTATTCGCGTTACTCTGCCGGAGAGATTTCTGGGACGCGTGAAATCTGGGGCAATGGTTGGAATCACACCTGCGGATGGCCAGTCTTCCGCTCGCAGTTACCGGGCACGAGTGATCGAGGTGAGCCCGGTGGTTGATCCTTCGAGCGACACGATTGAGATTCTGGCGGAACTGTACGGCGACACTAACGGCCTTCGGCCGGGAATGCGTGCCGACCTTCATCTTTCCGATCCTCATCTTCCCGAGCGTCCATGAATATTGTTCGAGCTCTCGAGGTGGCGCTTCCGGAACTGCCGGAGCGGATCATCCGCAATATCCCGCCAAAGCTCGACCCCAAAGTGATTTCAAAAGAACACTTCGAAAAGGGGCAGGCGCTTGTCTTGGTGAAAATGCCGGGAACGGAGCTGGTGTTCCGCTTTTTCCCGATGCAATGGAAACTCATTCAGCTGTTCGATGGCAACAGCTCGCCCGCGGCGATTGCCGAGCGTTTCGAAAAAGAGACCGGCAGCAGTGTCGCAGAAGAGGATGTGCAGGAATTGGCGAGCTTCCTGCAAAGCGACACGCCGCTGCTGTACAAGACGCCGCTCGAAAAGAACATTACATTCCAGCAGGAATTGCGATCTTCCCGCAAGAAGCGCAGCCGGTTTCACGGACTCGACTTTTCCGACATCATCATTAAGACGTGGTACAACGCCGACGGTTATATTACCCGGCTGTATCCCAAGGTGCGGTTTTTGTTCACACCGTGGTTTGTGTGGACCAGCATTGGAATGTTCATTCTGATGGGCTGGATGTGGGCGGACCGGTTCGGCGAAATCTGGTCTGATAGCTTCGCGTTTTACAACTTCACCCAAAAATCCGGGCGGGACCTGCTGGAATTCTGGTTCCTGTTTGGCGCCATGGCGGCGTTGCATGAGACGGCGCACGGGCTAGTGGGCAAGCACTTCGGGGCGACGATCGAAAGAATGGGTTTCAGCTTGATGTACTTTGCGCCCAGCTTTTTCTGCGATGCGACCCAAGTGTGGGTCCTGGCCGGCAAGTGGGCGCGCATCGCAACCGCGATTGCCGGGATTTGGCTGGATCTGGTGGTTTGCTTTTTCGCGACCATCATTTGGTGGGGCACGGCTACCGGGATGGCAGTCCACGATTGGGCGTACAAAGTGATGATGGTGACGGGAATCGGTGTATCCATTCTGAACTTGAACCCGCTTATTAAGCTGGATGGATATCTCATCTTTTCCGAGCTGGTGGCAGAGGCGTCTCTCAAAGAAAGCAGTACCGAATATCTTTCAGGCTGGATGCGCAAGCGCGTTTTTGGGCTTCCGGTCGAAGTTCCCTATGTGCCGCGCCGGAAGCGGGCGTTCTTCGCAATTTATGGAGTTCTTTCGGGACTGTACAGCTATTTGCTGCTTTCGTTCCTGATGGTAGTGACGTATCACATCTTGAGATCGTTCACCCCTGAGTGGGCGTTCATTCCTTCGGCCGCCATGGGATTGTGGGTGTTTCGTTCGCGTGTGAAAAAACTGGTGAGTTTTATGAAAATGCTTTATGCAGACAAGAAAGAGCGGGTGCGTGCATGGTTCACGCCGACGCGCGGTGTCGTGGTTAGTGCGGCAGTACTTGTGATCGCCTTTGCTCCCGTCTGGCCGGATTTCGTGCAAGGCCCATTCTTGCTGGTGGCTTCGAAAACCGCAGTCCTGCATGCAACGGTGTCTGGAACGGTGGCGAGCGTTTCCGTTGAAGAAGGGCAGGCGGTAACACCCGGCACTCCGCTATTACAGCTTCGCAACCTGGCGCTCGAGTCCGATGCGGCGAAAGCACGCCAGGAACTCAGTACCTCTACATCTCAAGCTACCTTGGCGGCATTGCGGTACAGGGACTATGGGGCCGCGGAGAACGAGCGGCAACATCGCGCCGAGGACAACCGCTTGCTTGCCGACAAACTGGGGCAACTCACGGTGCTAAGCCCGATTGCCGGCACCGTGACCACTCCGCAGGTGCAGGACCTGACCGGGCGATCGCTTGAGGCGGGGGATTTGCTACTTCAGGTAGCGGACACATCCGAGATGAAGGCGAACATATATATCCCCGAATTTGCCATGCGAGATGTGCACCCGGGAGAGAGTGTCAGGTTATTGATTGATGGCCAGGTGAAACCGCATTCAGGGGTGTTGTTGCGAATCTCTGCCGGCGCAGCGCCGATTTCGAACGGCTTACTGGAAAAAGACTCATTGCAGGGCATAACCCTCTCGACCTATTACCTGGGCACTGTCATTTTAAAAAACGATAGCGGGTTGATGCCAGGAATGGGCGGGGTGGCGAAGGTGCTCACCACCAGGCGCAGCCTGGCTGGTTTCACTCTCAGGTTTTGCCGGGACTTGGTGCGACGAAAGGTCTGGTAAGAGAACGTCCCACAAATGAGCGAAGGGCCGGGAATTTACCCGGCCCTTCTTGTACTGGCTTCTTAATCTTTCTAACTAAGCGTTCCTGGCGCGGTACCGCTTTAGCTGTCCGCTGTGGCGCACAACGGGTCGGCTTTTCGGCTTACTACTAAAGGGTCGGGGCTTTGCCCAGCCCTTCTTCAACGGAGAGGCAAGCTTGCCCCAAACTACATCGTCTTAATTCTGGGCATCCCTAGACGCGTCTTGACGGGAGCGGTGGCGATTCTGACGTGGCTGAGTTTAGTTACGGACATCTTTGTCGACGCGACCTTGCTAGCTTCCGGCTTGGTTACCAGAGCCTTCTTGGCTGCGCTGCGGTTGCTGATCAGAGATTTCTTTTCAATCGACATTTGCCTCTCCTTGTTGTTTTTTAAATTGCTGACCGATGCCATGTACATAGCACAGCAGTTGCCAAACTCACCGGTGCGGAATGACTAGCCAGTTTGCGGAGTAGAATCAGCAACTTACCGCTACGTCGCCCCGCGAACTCGCACCCGAGACCGGCCGAAAAATTGGTCGTAGGTTAAAAATTAACCTATGTTGGGTTAAAAATTAACCTTCAAGAGCCAGGTTGCGCTTACGGCAGAGATACTTCATACGCTGCGGATCAATGTGCAGGAGCGCGGCCGCCGCAGTTTTTCGGCCCTTGGTGCGTTTTAGTGCCGCGGTCAGGTAGGCCAGTTCGATGCGCTCCATTTCAGCGTCGAAATCTACGCCTTCCTCGGGGATCAGAATCGCCTCCTGGCTTGCGTTGCTGGAAAAGAGCAATTGCTGAGGGAGGTGGGTGGCCTTAATCAGGTGCGAGTCGTTCATCACAACCAGACGCTGGATGACATTCTCCAACTCGCGTACATTGCCCGGCCAGGAGTAGTCCTCCATGATCTCGAGGGCATCTGGCTCAAGCTGCTTCAGGGGCTTGTTGTTGGCGGCACAGTAGACCCGGAGAAAATGATCGACGAGTATCGGGAGGTCGCTATGCCGGTCGCGCAGGGGAGGAACGAAAATGGGAACGACGTTGATGCGGTAGTACAGATCTTCGCGAAACCGGCCCTGTTGCACCAGTTGTTCCAGATCGTCATTGGTCGCCGCAATAAGCCGAAAATCGATTTTTTTGGTGGATCGGCCGCCAATGCGTTGCACCGTCCGTTCCTGCAGCACTCGCAATAATTTGCTCTGCAGGCTGGGATCAAGTGTAGTGATTTCATCCAGGAAAAGCGTGCCGCCGTGGGCCGACTCAATTAGCCCTGACTTGGCGGTGTCGGCGCCGGTAAAGGAACCTTTTTCATGGCCGAACAGTTCAGATTCAATCAGACTCTCCGGGATGGCGGAGCAATTCAGGCAAATGTAAGGCTTGTCGCGCCGGCTTCCAGTTTGCACTATGGCAGAGGCGATGAGCTCTTTACCTGTGCCGCTCTCCCCGCGCAGAACCACGGTGGTATTGCTGTCGGCGACAGCCCGGATGGCCTGATAGACCAACTGCATGGGCTCACTGCCGCCAATAAGGCCGCAAAATGCCGACTTGCTCTCCGCCTGTTCTAAAAGACGCCGGCCCTCCATTTGGAGACCGCGTTTGTGAATGGCGCGAGCGAGTACGACCTGCAGTTCCTGAAAATCCAAAGGCGCAAGGAAGAACTCGTCCGCGCCCGCCTCGCTGGCTTTCAGCGGAATGCTGCGGCTGTTGGACCGGGTTATAGCGACCAGGACAAGGTCATCCCTGACATGACGGATATCACGTAATAAGCGCAGGGCTTCCGCTGAATCCTGACCGACACTGTCCAAATCCAACAGCACGGCCCGGATCTCGGGATCATCAACAGCAGTTTGAATTTGCTTCTCGTCTTGTGTAAGCACCGCGGTGAACCTGGGCGCGAGGAAGTGTTCCATGTCGGGGAAGGCAGAGGTTTCAGCGGTGATGATTGCCACCCGGCAGACATCCAGGTTGTGATTACCGTTTTCCATGAGGAAGCCGCAGGCGCGAAAAGAGCGGTCTCGGATTATATGAGAAGTTCGCGCTGGTTTGAAGGAGTTTGTAACCGTCGTGCAGCCCCGCGGATTCAGGCATGACTGGCAGACACCCTCGAAAGAAGGCCGACTACGGGTCAAGCGTGGACAGCGAACCGGCTGCGCCCCCATTCTGAGGTCGATCAGGGGTGAGAAATGCAGCCTCGGCTTCAGGTTCACGCTGTTTGGACCTCGAAAAGAACCCAATCAACGCCAGCATAGAGATTCCGACGATAACGCTGCCCGAAACTGCGGGCGGCATTTTGTGGGGCGAAAAATTGCGGACATAGTGGACGGACACATTTATGGCGACCAAGGTGAATGCGATTGAGAAGATCGCAACTCCGAGGGCCGACAGCAGCCCCCAGGCAGACTTTTGAAACCTGACGACGATTACCTTAACAAGCAGCAGGGGAGCTAGAACCAAGGCCAGACTCATGTGCAGAATCAGCCTGGGCGACAGCTCATCGGCGGTCCCTCTGATCCGAAACAGCATGAAGTAGCAGAAGATTAAGAACAGGGCGATAAAAGTGTAACCAGCGGTGCGATGGGCCTGCGACCACAATCTCCGCGTTCGCGGCGTCGCGCCGCGGCCACTCAACATGATCCAGGCATTGAATCCCGCGAGAAAAACGAACAACATAGCCAGCGGCACGCTGATTGAGGTATGCACAATGTCCTCGGAGTGCGTATCAAAGTTGAATGTGTACATCCGCCGAGCGGTGAGTATTTAATCGGCGATGGAAGCCTCAGCTATTAACTCCAGTTATGAATCCGCCCAGATGGGCAGTCAGTCCGATCAAGACGACTCCCAGTAGCTCGACGAGCATGCTGTAGGCGGGAAGAGTCTGCAGGGATTTGCGCGCCCGCCAGTGCACCCACCAGGAGGCGATAACCAGCGAGGCTGCAGTGCAGGCGGCAATCACATGGATCAGCAGAATTCCTTTGAGCCTTTCACCATCGAGTGCAAATTGCCAGGCAAGCAGGCCGGTCAAAATGGTGGGAAGCACAGTTGCCGCGGCGATGGACAAGTTCAAGTATGCGGCGGCCGCTAGCGGCGAACCGGGCTTCCCTCGGGAGAAAAGATCCAGAGCAACGCCGGTGATAAACAGTGCGATGGGAAAGTGGATCAACACCACATGCTGCGCATGCTTAGCCAACAGAATGGTTCGCGGATCGAAAGGATTAATCGTAGCCATGGAGAAGCGCCTCGGGTGGTCCTATTGGACAGCCATCTAACGAAAACGATCTAGTGAACAACGATCTACTGAACAACGATCTTGCCCACCATTTTGGGGTGAATGCTGCAGTAGTACGGATAAGTCCCCGGCTTGGTGAAGGTGTAAGAAAAGCTTTGGTCAGTATCGAGCGCCTTGGACTTGAACAGGCCGTCGTTGCTGGCGATCACATGTGGAATGTCATCT
>Ga0207665_10003864_pt1 | contig 10019 bp, 10 predicted proteins | sample LARL112metaG_FD_184351 | JGI IMG/M metagenome (GOLD analysis project Ga0207665, IMG submission 184351) | Corn, switchgrass and miscanthus rhizosphere microbial communities from Kellogg Biological Station, Michigan, USA - LAR L11-2 metaG... | ecosystem: Host-associated > Plants > Roots >...
GGCGGTGGCCAGGGCCTGGTGGGTCACGTCGAGTCCGGCCATGGTCACCCGCCAGCCCGCGCCGAACACGATCGCCGCGGCCTCGGGGTCGCACCAGATGTTGAACTCGGCCGCCGGGGTCATGTTCCCCCGGCCCGCCGAGCCGCCCATGATGACGAAGTCGGCGACCTGGGTGACCAGCGGCGGGTAACGGCGGACCGCGAGCGCGATATTGGTCAGCGGGCCGGTAGCGACCAGGGTCACCTCACCGGGCGCGGCCGCGATCCGGTCGATGAGGAAGTCGACCGCGTGGGCGGCCACGGGCCGGCCGCGCGGCGCGGGCAGGCGGGCGGCGCCGAGGCCGGTTTCGCCGTGCACGTCGTGCGACTCGGTGAACGGGCGCAGCAGCGGCGCCGGGCTGCCCGCGGCCACGGGCACGTCCGGCCGGCCGAGGAACTCCAGCACGGCCAGGGCGTTACGGGTCGTCTTGTCCAGGCCGACGTTGCCCGTCACCGTGGTGATGCCGCAAAGCTCCAGGGCGGGGTGACCGCAGCCGAACGCGATGGCGAACGCGTCGTCGATGCCGGGGTCGCAGTCGAGTATTACCTTCCGTGGCGCCGCCTCCGACGGTGGCGGCGCGCTCACGCGGCCATGCCGGAATCCCGCAGGAGCGCCTCAACCCGGCCGTAGATATCCCGCAGCTGATCGGGGGTGGCGTCCGCCCTGATCGCCGCGATCAGCGGGTGCCCGCCGTGCATGGCCTGCTGCAACAGTGCCCGGACGGCAACCGCCTGTCCTGGTGTCCATTCGTCGGGGACGGAGATCTCGATCGTCATGTCTCCTCCAGGCTCTGCTAGCCCAGCGAGCCGCGGCGGCTGCAAGCGGCCCAAATCCCCAGCCGCAGCCCGGGCCGTGGCCGCCGGGTACTGCCCGCCACCCAGCACGGAAACATTGGCCGGTCGATTCGATTCTATCGCCGGCCGCGTCCCGTTCCGTGGGCCGCGATCTGCCTGGCGGGCGGGTCAGCCGGTGGCGTTCAGCCAGCGGACCGGCGCACCGTCGGCGGCGCACCGGAACGGCTCAAGCTCGTAGTCCCATGGTTCGCCGAGCAGCCGGGAAAGCTCCTCTTCCAGCGCACCTGGCGCCTCCCAGCTCTCGACACCACCATGACCCAGACGTGCCACACCGGCCGTAGCGGCCGCCACCGTCATCGCGGCCCGGAGCCGGTTCTCGGGCACCAGGACGTCGCCGTTGGCCATCGTGACGGCCGAGAACACGCCGAGCGCGGGCGTGTAGCTGAACCGCATGGCGTCACAGCCCGGACTGGCTTCCTCGGTGACTTCGAAACGCAACCGGTTCCAGCCGGCCAGCGCGGAGGTGATCTCCCCCGCCATGCCGGGCTGGCCCTGCCAGTCAAGCTCAGCCCGGAGCATGCCGGGCGCGGCTGGCTGGCTTACCCATGGCATGCTCACAGGCACACCAAGAACCCCGGCTACCGCCCACTCCACATGGGGACTGAGCGCCGGGGGCGCGGAATGTACGTGCAGAACGCCGCGAACGGTCACCCTGGCCTCCCTGCGTGCGGACGAGGTGCGTCTTCCCCAACGACCTCGGCTCCGCCGCCGGCCGGCCCAGTTGCCCGGCTCACGACATGCTGCCGCTAGCACTCCTCTTCGGATTGTGCCTCACGACCGGCGCCCGGCGCTACCCACTTGCCGCGTGTCGCAGCGCTTGTTGCCCCGGGCGGTATCGCTCCATGCCCGGTGTCGCCTGCCACTTACCGCGTGTCACGCCGGCGTGGTGTAGTGGACTCGTGGATGCCAGCGCGGGCACGACCGACGCCACCACCGCCTCCGGGCGCCTCACCGAGCGCGACATCGCCGCCCTGTTGTTCGTCGCCGACATGTACGCCGTGCAGCTTGACCAGCTCGGCGCCGTCCTCGGGGTCACCCAGCCGCGGGCCCGGGCCGTCGCCCTGGGCTGGCGGAGGGCTGGCTACACGGAATCGGCCAGGCTCGGGCCCGGCCTGCCGTGGTTCTGGCTGACCCGGTCCGGCCTGTCCGCGTGCGGGCTGCCCTACCGGGCCTCCCCGCCCGCCTTATCGCGGCTCGCGCACCTGCGCGCGGTCACCGCGGTACGGCTGGCGCTGGAGGCTACGCCTGCGTATGCCGCCGCGGGAGCGTTCTGGCGCGGTGAGCGCCGCCTGCGCGCCCGGGCCGGGGGCCGGGCCGGATTACGCGAGCACCTCCCGGACGGCGAGGTGCACTGGCCGGACGGCGCCCCGGTCGGTTTCGCCGGGGAGTGCTGGGCGATCGAGGCCGAACTGACGCCGAAGACCGTCGCCAGGACCGCCGCCATCATGCACGAGATCCTCGCCAGGACCGGGGATTACGGCTGCCCGGCCGGGCAGGCCCAGGTGCTGGGAGCGGCGCCGCGGCACGCGCGGGTGGTGTACCTGTGCTCCGCCGCTGCCCGGCCGACGGTGACCCGGGCCAGGGCAGCGCTGCCCGGTGCCGCGGGCAGGGTCGAGATCCGTGGCCTGCCGCCCGGCGCGGGCATGGGCGGCCCGCCGGGCCGTGCCGGGAGGAGACCCAGGTGATCCGGCGTTATCTGGGCCTGATGGCCGTGCTGGCGGTGCTCCGCGGTGCGGGCAGGCTGGCGCGGATCGTCCTGGCCGCGGCGCTGGTGGTGGCGGCCGCGCCGGTCTCGCTGGTGGCCGGGGTTGCGGTGACGATGGCCTGGCGGGGTGGCTGGCCGCCGCGGCGGCTGTACCGGGCGGCGCTGGCCTGCCTGCCCATGGTGGCGGTCTGGCTGGCAGCGGTCGCCCTCACCAGCCGGTCCGCGTGGCTGGCCGCCGCCGCGCCCTACCATGCCTGGCTGTCCTCCTGGCACCAGGTGGCGGCGGGCTCGGCCGCGCTGGGCGCCACGACCATCGCCCCGGTCGCGATCCCGCTCGGCCTGGCCGTCGGCGGCCTGGCCTGGTCGCGGCGGATCTACGCGATGGAAACCGGCACCGGCGGGATCTTTCCCACCTCGCCCGCCGCCTTCCAGGCGCGGCAGTGGCGGCGCCAGGTGCGCACGGCACGCGCGCGGATCGCCGCGCCCGGCTCGGTGCCGCTGGTCTCCCGGCGCGGCGCGATCGTGGCGGGCGCGGTCATCCGCACGTCCGGGCACCGTGTCGCGGACCTGGCGATGATCCCCTACCAGCGGCTGCGCTCGCATCAGGTGGTCATCGGGACCACCGGCACGGGAAAGACCACCCTGCTGCTCCGGCTGTGGGCCGGGTTCCTCGCCCGCGGGCTGCAACTGCACGCCGCGGGGGCCGGCCGCCGGCCACTGCTCGTCGTGCTGGACTGCAAGGGCGGCGCCGATTCGCGGCGGATCGCGGACCGGGTCCGCCGGGTGCTCCGCGGCGCCGGCGCGCGGTCCACCGCCATCTGGCCCGACGAGGCCAGTCTGTCGCTCTGGGAACTGCCTCCGGCGGAGCTGACCACCACGTTGCTGGACATGATCGAGCACGGCACCGGGAGCGCCGCCTACTACGCCGACGTGATGGAGGCGATCGTCGCCCTCGCGGTGGGCGCGCCCGGCGGGCCGCCCGCCAGCGCGGCGGATTTCCTCGGCAGGCTGGACGCCGGCTGGCTCGGCCTCGCCTATGCCGGGCCCGGTCACGGCGACGAGGCCGCGCTGCTCAGGTCGGCCTCCCGGCACGTCACCGACATCGCGCTGCGGTTCCGCACCTTGTTCCGCCGGCTGGGGCCCGGGCTTGACGGGCCGGGCAGCTACGGTGACGCCGACGCCTGGTACTGCATCCTGGAGGGGACCGCCGACGTGGCGGGCGCCGAGTCGCAGGCCCGCGCGCTGGTGGACCTGCTCGCCCACTACGCCGCGCACGGCCCCGGCGCCGGGCGGGAGATCCTGCTCGCGGTGGACGAGTTCAGCGCGGTGTCGCGGCGGCTGCCGATCTGGCAGTTGTACGAGCGGGCCCGTTCGCTGGGCCTGGCGGTGCAGGTGTCGGCGCAGTCCTGGCAAGGGCTGGCCCCCGACGATGACGACAGGTACCGGCTCGCCGCGACCGCGGACGGCGGCATCTGGCTGCTGCGCACTCCCTACCCCGAGCCGGTCACCGCGCTGGCCGGGGAGCAGCCGGCGCTGGACACCAACCGGCGCCTGCTCGGCGTGCCCCGCTGGGGGCGCGAGGGTTCCTCGCGCGTCCGCGGCGCGGCGGTGGCCGACCCGGCGCTGATCCGCCGCCTCGACGTCGGCCAGGCCGCCTACATCTACCGGGGCGGGGTCACCTTCGTGCAGGTCAAACGGCTGATCGCGGCGCCCGCCGCGTTGGCGGGCGCGCCGCTGGCTGACCGGGCGCCACCTCCGGCGCAGGCGGCCCACCGGGCGGCACCGCCGCGCGCACCCCGGCCGGCCGGGCCACACCTGTCCGATGCGCCCGTCCCGGTGGCACCTGCCGCCGAGGTCACGGCGCTGCTCGACGAGGCATTCGGCCCAGAACCAGGGTGAACGAGGCTAGCCCCGGCGGACTCTAGTGACCGGACTGGCATGACCTACTGCACAAGGGCAGAAACCAGGCATGACGCCCCCGCGACTCGGCATCATAGGACTGGCCGGGAGGTGCAGGGGAGGACTGGGACATGGAAGCACGGCCGGCGCTGGAGCCGCTTCGCCGGTGGGACCCGGAGCGCATCGGCCCGTACGTATTACTAGGGCGCCTGGGTGCCGGGGCGATGGGCCAGGTGTTCCTGGGCAGGTCCACCGCGGGCCGGCTGGTGGCCGTGAAGACGATCAAGATCGAGTTCGCCGAGGAGGCCGGGTTCCGCGCCCGGTTCGCGCACGAGGTGGCCGCGGCACGCCGCGTCAGCGGGGTGTTCACCGCCGCCGTCGTGGCCGCGGACGCCGACGCCGACGTGCCGTGGCTGGCCACCGCGTACGTGCCCGCGCCCTCGCTGACCGAACTGGTGCGGACCTGCGGACCGCTCCCGGTGCCGGCCACCCGGTGGCTGGCCGCCGGGTGCGCCGAGGCGCTGGAGTCGATCCACACCGCCGGGCTCGTGCACCGCGATCTCAAGCCGTCCAACGTGCTGGTCTCACCGGACGGCCCCCGGGTGATCGACTTCGGGGTGGCCAGGGCCGCCGAGCGGATCCAGCTCACGGTGACCCGCGGCGCCGTGGGCACCCCCGCCTACATGGCGCCGGAACAGGCACGTGACACCCGCCAGGCGTCGGCCGCCAGCGACATGTTCTCCCTGGGCGCGACCCTGCTCTACGCGGCCACCGGGCATGCCCCCTACCAGGGCGAGACCGTGATGGACGTGCTGGTACGGCTCGCTACCGAGCCGCCGGATCTGGCCGGGCTGCCCGGGGAACTGACCGACCTGGTCACCTCCTGCCTGGAACGCAGCCCGCGCAAGCGACCCAGCTCCGCTGGCCTGCTCGGCCAGCTAGGGCCGTTCGTCGCCGGTCCCGCGGCGCGCAACGGGCACCACGCCTACCTGACCGCCCCGGCGATGGCGCTGATCGGCGACTACCAGCACGGCCCGCAGCTTGCCGCCGAGCTCCCGGCCGGGGAGGCGACCGAGGGTGGGACCGAAGGCGGGGCCGCCGACGATGCCACGTTCGGGTCGCGCACCGCCCTGTCGGCGCCGCGCGGGCCGCTCCTGCGCCGCTGGCTGACCCGCCGGCCAGGGCCGGCGCCGGGCAGGCCTGCCGCCGCGCCGCGCCGCCCGGGCTCCCCCGCCGGGCTGGCCCGCAAGAGGCGGCACGGCACCGCGCGCGGCCTGGCCGGGCGTATCGGGACGGCCGCCGGTCTGGTGGCGCTGGGCGCGCTTATCGCGGTGGCGCTGGAGGGCGGAATCGGCAAGCCTTCCCCCTCTCCCTCGCAGAACCCAGCGGGGCTACTGCCGTTCCAGCCGACCGGGCCACCGCCCAGTTCGTTCCCGCCACTGTCCGGCCAGAGCCCGGGGATCGGGCTGGTCCAGCCGGTCGGCGACGGGGTCAGCGATTTCGTGGTGCACGGCGCCGGCTGGCCGCCGCGCAGCACGGTCACGCTGACGATGGCCGGCCGGAGCGTGCCCGTGGCGGTCGACGGCGCGGGGGCGTTCAACTACACCATCGACCAGGGGCATGTGTTCTATCCCGGGCCGATCCCCCTGGGACGGCACGTGGTCGTGGTCACGGGGGCGGGCGGGCACCGGCTCAGCACGTCCTTCGTGGTCCAGTCAGGGCCCCCGCCCGGCGCACCCTCCCCCACCCCCTGACGAGGGTCAGCCGTCCCTGGACCACCACAGGTCCTCCTGGCGGGAGCACCACGCCGGGTCGTTCAGCTTGCCCAGGTCCGCCGCGGTGACGATGCCGTGCTCGATGAGCAGCCGCACCACCACCTCATCGGAGAGCCGGGTGTCCGCGCTGACCAGGCCCCGGTCGGTGATCTTGTGCCGGAGCACCTTGATGTGCTCGGCCACCCGCGCGGACAGCCTGTCGCGGAACGCGGGATCGCCGTCGAACCGTTCCAGTTCGTGGTAGGCACCGGTGACCTGAAGCGCGTCCCTGGCGATCTCCGGGGTCCGCGGCAGCGGGGTGACCGCGCCGGGGTCGAGCAGCCAGGGGCGGCACCACATCAGCGCCACCAGGAACAGCTTGGTCATCGGGTCCAGGTAGATCGGGAGCAGCGTCGCCTCGGCGTCGCCCCGGGCCCCGTCCGCTCGCACGCCCCAGCGGTCGTCACCGCCGGAGACGATCACCGCGAGCGGCCGCCCCTCGTCGAGCATGGTCCGGGATCCGACGAGCACCGTCCCCGCGCGCACGAACCAGCCGCCGGAGGGCTCGTCGCGCTCCTCCATCCGGGGCAGCCGGATCCGGTAGCCGTCCCCCTCGGTGTAGAGCGCGTGGGTGCGGCTGATGTTGGCGATCCACGCGCCCGCGGCCATCGCGCTGATCACCCCGGCACGCCGCGAAAGCCCCCGCCCGGCGGCGATCGTCAGATCCGCGTCCGGCCCCCGGCCGAACACCAGCCTGCTGCCCTCGGGAATCCCCACGACCAGGCCCGAGGGCGTGGTGACGCGCGCGGCGGCCGGGTTGCTGGGCTGGGGGGACGCCATCGCCTTCCTGTCTGCGGAAACGGCATGGATGTGGTAGCGCAAGTGTAGATCCGGGCGCAGTGCCCGGCAGATCCCGGAATCCGGGGATGGCCAGCGGCCACCGGGAAGCGGTTGGCTACAGGCAAGCCTGGGGCGAGACACGGCATGGCCTGCTTGGAGGGGCTTCCGGTCGCGTGGAAGGCGGGGTCGGCCGGGCCGCGGGCGCGGGCGCGGGCTAAGGAGCGCGCACGGGGGTTCGCTCCCTTCGCGTTCCGTGGGGGGACCCGCGGGCCCGGCACGTGCCTCGCCCCGGGCCCGCTGCTTTCCGCCCCCCGCCGTCGTCCATGTGCCTACACTCGGCCGGGGAACCACACAGCAGGGAAATCCCATGAGGCCAGCGCGGCAGGCGGACCCGTTCACAGTGTTAGGGCTGCCGGCCCGGCCCGGGCTGACGGATGACGAGGTACGGGCCGCGTGGCGGCGGGTCGCCGCGGCGACCCACCCGGACCGGGCCGACGGCGGGGACGCCGCCCGGTTCGCCGACGCTGCCGCCGCCTACACGGCGATCCGCACCGGTTTCGGCCGGACCGAGGCACTGGCCGATCTGGCCCGGCCCGCGGGGGTGCGCCGCTGGCAGCCGGCCCGGGTCCCGGGACTGCGCCGGCACCGCCCGGACCGGGCCGCGCGGCGGGAAGCCGCCGGGCCCGGCCCGCGCCGCTGGCGGCCGGCCGCCGATGGGGAGAGACGGCGACGGCGGCCGGCCGCCGGCCTAAGGGCGGGGCGATGGTGGTCGCGGGTGCGAAGGGGCCGCCCGGCCAGGCTCGCGCTGCGGATCGCCGCCGTGGCGGCCGTCAGCATCGCGGTGGTCCTTGTCGCCGGCCCGCGGCCGGCCACGCCCGCCCTGATCACCGGCGCGGTGACCTGGCTGGCCGTGACCGCTCGCCACGACCTGGCCCCTCCGGGGTGACCGCCTCATGCCGGGCTAGGGTTCCAGCGGGAAGTGGATGCCGAAGTGCTGGCTCAGTGCCTGCTGCAGCGCCGTGGATGTGGACCAGGACCGCGGCGGGCCCAGCCCGGTGACCACGCGGCAGCCGGTCAGCTCGACGGTGACCTCATTGAAGCCGCGGGCACCGGCGACGAAGAACAGCCGGTAACTGACACCCATGTCGTTCGGGCACGTCATCAGGCCCGGCGGCGTCGCCGGCAGCGCGCACAGCAGCGTGGCCAGCTGCCGCACGGTGGCCCGGTCCCTGACGGTGAACCCGGCTGGCAGCACCTCACGCACGTGCAGGCTCGGCGGCAGCGTGGACCGCATAAACGTCATCCTGGTGAGCTTCGGAACCGCCCGGCACAGCGCGGTGTCCTTGGCGGACCCGGCGCCGATCATCACTCCGCCGGGGTTCACCCCGCTCGCCGAAGGCTGGACGGCCGCCCCCACGGCCGGTGGATGCGACGCGGGTGCTGACGCGGCGGTTCCGGCTCCGGCCACGGTGGTGCCGCAGGCGGCCAGCCCGATCATGAGCCCGGCCGTGATGCCGCCCAGCGCCGCGCGCCTGGCCGCACCCTCCGGCTTGCCCAGCCTTCTCATCGCGACTCCCTTCCGGGCGGGGCGCTAACCGGGCCGCGTCCCGCTGTTCCGTCCGCCACGGCCCCCCGCCGGGCGGGATCCGCGGGGCCGGCCTGGCCGCCCGGGGCCGGTCCCGCGGTCTCGGGGCGGGCCGGGCCAACAGCGCCCGCACCCACCGTTCGGATGTTGGTGCGGGCCGGCCTGGCTGCCCCAAACCCACCCGCACACAGTTGGACGGGCCACGGCACGGTCTGGTTCCGTCCGGCCCGGCCCCCCTTCAGCCGATCACGGCGGCCGGCGTGTTTCCGCCGGATACCCAGTGAGGTTTTCTCACCGACTTCATGTGATCATTTTGAGTTCCGAACTGCACCGGGAAGGACAGCCTGGGCGACTCGCCGGGGCTTGCGGCTACCGTATGGCCATGCAGCAGGCTTCCCGCGGCGGGCAGGGCGGACCGGCCCAGGTGAAGATCACTGAAGCGACCGAGGAAGACCTTCCGGCGATCGTCGGCATCCTCAACTACACGGCGGCCAACTCCATCGCGCGCTTCGAGACACAGCCGGTCAGCGTGGCAGAGCGACGCGACTGGTTCGGCCAGTTCTGCGCGACCGGACCTTACCGGCTTCTGGTGGCCTGGGGTGGCGATCAGGTTCTGGGCTATGCCTGCTCCCAGCGCTACCGGGATCTCGAGGCTTTCCGGGAGACCGTTGAGGTCAGTATCGCGCTTGGCGTCAGCAGCCGGGGCCAGGGCGTGGGCACCGCGCTGTATCGCGCGCTTTGTGACAGCCTGGCTGTTGAGCCGTCGGTTCATGTTGCCCTGGCTGGGATAGCCCTGCCTAACGACGCGTCGGTCGCGCTGCACCGCAAGTTTGGCTTCACCGAGGTGGGCACGTTCCGCGAGTACGCGATCAAGAACGGCCAGTACATCAGCTCGGTATGGATGCAGCGCGTTTGTCACCCCGCTCCGCCGCCTGGGCAGCAGCCTGTGCTGTGAGCCGGATAGCCAGGGTTTCCCTAGCGATTTTCACGTGATCATCTTGTGCTCGAACTGGACGAGGACGAGGGTGGCCTGGGCGATGTTGCCGATCTTTCCCGGGCTGAGCGTGACGCGCTGGAGGGTGCGCCAGCGCTGGGACATCAGAGCGAAGCCCGTTCGCCCAGCGGAGTACCACCGGTCGATCTCCTTGCCTTTCCGGCTGATGATCTTTCTTTCAGCCGGTCAGCGGCGACGACCTTGCCGTCCAGGATCAGTTACGGCAGCCCGTCCTCCCGGGCCCGCTCCAGGGCCTGGCGCAGGGCGGGCGCACGGGCCGCCAGCACCGTGATGGCCTCGTCCAGGTACCGGTAGGCGGTGGCCTGGGAGATCCCGAGCCGCCCGGGGA
>Ga0207665_10003865_pt1 | contig 10019 bp, 7 predicted proteins | sample LARL112metaG_FD_184351 | JGI IMG/M metagenome (GOLD analysis project Ga0207665, IMG submission 184351) | Corn, switchgrass and miscanthus rhizosphere microbial communities from Kellogg Biological Station, Michigan, USA - LAR L11-2 metaG... | ecosystem: Host-associated > Plants > Roots >...
CGGCTATGCCACGGTCCGCGCCACCCGGATCACCTACGTCGGCGAGCTTGGCTGGGAGCTGTACGTGCCGGCCGAGTTCGCCGTCGGCGCCTACGAGGACCTAATACGGGCGGGCGACGGGCTGGGCCTGGCCAACGCCGGCTACTACGCGATCGAATCGCTGCGCCTGGAAAAGGCGTACCGGGCCTTCGGCCGCGAGCTGACCCCGGACTACAACCCGGTCGAGGCCGGCCTGCTGTTCGCCTGCAAGCTGAAGACCGACATCGGCTTCCTCGGCCGGGAAGCGGTCGAGCGGGCCCGCGCGGCCGGCCCGCGCCGCCGCCTGGTCTCGCTGGTGCTTGACGGCGGCCCGGACGTCATGATCTGGGGCGGTGAGCTGGTGCTCCGCGACGGGGTAGCGGTCGGCCAGGTGACCTCGGGCGCCTGGGGCGAGACCCTCGGCGCGTGCGTCGGCCTGGCCTACGTCCGCCACCCGGACGGCGAGGTCCTCACCCCGGACCTGGTCCGGGCGGGGGAGTACCAGGTGAACGTGGGCGGCCGGCTCTACCCGGCCGCGGTCAGCCTCCGTCCCCCGTTCGACCCGGCGGGCGACCGGATCAGGGCCCACTATTTATCCCGAACGGGCCTGGTTTCCCGTCCCCGCGCCGGCCACCAGCTCGGCTAGCAGGGACGCGACCGTGCGCTCGGTGTACTCGCGCGGGTCCCAGCCGCGCATGCCGACCAGGGCCGCCCAGCCGCCGGGCAGCACCCGGGCCCAGGCCCAGTCGGCCGCGGCCGGTTCGGTCCACCCCTGCGCCAGCCGCCCCTCGTCCGCGATCCGCTCCAGGGCGAGCCGGAACGCCTCGCGTAGCTCGGTCATCCGGTCCCGCCAGGCGTCGCCGCCCTCGTCGCCGGTGACGTACGCGGCCTCCAGCGCCCGCGCCACCGGCAGGATCTCGGCCAGGTAGGCGCACCAGGCGCGCAGCAGCGCCTCGAACCCCGGCACCGGATCCAGGGCGCGGGCCGCCGCGACCTCGCGCGTGAAACCGCTGCTGCGGTCCTGGTGGCGGGCCATGGCCAGGAGCAGGCCGGCCCGGTTCTGGTAGTGGAAGTAGACCAGCTGACGAGAGACCCCAGCCGCGGCGGCCATCTCCTTGACGGTGACCGCCCCCGCCCCGCTGTCCCTGACCAGCCGCCAGGCCGTGCCGAGGATGCGCGCGCGGGTCTCGGCGGAAAGTTCGGTGGTGCTCACCCCGACATCTTGACACGTGTCTAATAGCCCGGCTACTTTGACACGTGTCTAATAGGGGTCGTCATGATTCATACCAGTCCGTACCCTTCCCTCAACGCCCGCTTCGCCGCGGTACCCCAGCTCGTGCGGCAGGTGGCCGAACGGTCACCGGACCACCCCGCCATCGTGGACGCTCCGTCCCGGGCCGTGGTGACCTACGCCGCGCTGGCCGGCCAGATCGACCGGGCCGCCGGCGAACTCGCCGGACGCGGGTTCGCGCCCGGTGACGTGCTGGCCCTGCGGGCGCCGAACTCTTCGGCCTGGGCCGCGGTCGCCCTGGGCGCGATGGCGGCCGGCGGCGCGGTCACCGGCGTCAGCCCGCTGGCCACCGAGGCGGAAGCCGCCGCGCAGCTCGCCAGCGCATCCGCAGCGATCCTGGTCGGCGAGCCCGAATCGCTGCTCGGCTCGCCATCGCCCGTCGCCCCTTCATCCCTTAGTCCCGGGCAGCTCGCCCTGCTGCCGTACTCCAGCGGCACCACCGGGCTGCCCAAGCCGGTCATGCTCAGCCACGCCAACCTGACCGCCGCGGCGCGGCAGCTCGGCGCGGGCCTGGGCCTCACGCCCGGGGACCGGTTCCTGGCCCTGGCGCCGCTCGCGCACGTCATGGGCTTCGTCGTCTCGCTGTGCGCCCCGCTGGCCGCGGGCGCCACCGTGGTCATGCTGCCCCGGTTCGAGCTGCCCGCGCTGCTGGAGGCGATCCAGCGTCACCGCGTCACGGTCGTCGCCGTGCCGCCCCCGGTGCTGGCCGCGCTGGCCCGGGACCCGGCCGTCGGCCGGTTCGACCTGTCCGCGGTCCAGGCGGTCGTCTCCGGCGGCGCGCCGGTCAGCCCGGAGCTGCAGGCGGAGGCGGCCGGGCGCTTCCCCCGCGCGATGATCGGCCAGGGCTACGGGCTCACCGAGACCAGCGCGGTCATCCCGGTCCCTGACCGGGCGGGCATGCTGCCCGGCTCGGTCGGCCGCCTGGCCCCGGGCACCGAACTGCGCCTGGTGGACCCGGACACCGGCCGTGATGTCAGTCCCGGCGGCCCCGGCGAGCTGTGGGTCCGGGGCCCGCAGGTGATGGCCGGCTACCTGGGCCGCCCCGAGGCCACCGCGCAGATGCTCGGTGTCGGCGGCTGGCTCCGCACCGGCGACCTCGGACGGATCGACGCCGGCGGGAACGTGTTCATCGTCGACCGGCTGAAGGAGCTGATCAAGGTCAACGCGATCCAGGTGGCGCCGGCCGAGCTCGAAGCGCTGCTGGCCGGCCACCCGCAGGTGGCCGACGCCGCCGTCATCCCGCGACCCGACGAGCGGACCGGCGAGGTGCCGGTGGCGGTCGTGGTCGCCCGCGGCCCGCTCGACCCCGGCGAGCTCATCGCCTGGGTCGCCGCGCGCGTCGCCCCGCACAAGCGCATCCGCGCGGTCCGCCTGGTCCGCGAGATTCCCCGTACGCCGTCAGGCAAGATCCTGCGCCGCCTGCTGATCGAGGCCGACCGCGCTGAGCTCGCGGGCGCCGGGACCAGACAGCTGCGCTAGCCCAGCGCTCGCCCAGCCACCCGAAACCGGCGATTAGGCTGAAACGTGATGATCGCGGTTCCCGGCCAGCCTCCCGGGCGGGCCACGGCCCTTACGCGGAGGTGACGATGCGCCCCGTCCGCATCCCACGCTTCCCGCTGGCCGTCTTGGCCGTCACCGCGGCCCTCACCGCGTGCTCGGGCCCGGCGCCGTCCAACACGGCGTCCAACCCCGCGCTGGCCAAGGCCCCGCCCGCCACCTACTACCTCGCCCTGGGTGACTCGCTGTCCCAGGGCGTCCAGCCCAACGCGGCCGGCGTCAGCGTGATGACCCCGGACGGCTACGCCGATCAGGTGTACGCGGCGCTGCGCCCCAGCCGCCCCGGGCTGAAGCTGGTCAAACTGGGCTGCCCGGGCGAGACCACCGCCAGCATGATCAACGGCGGCATATGCCGCTACCAGGGCGGGTCGCAGCTGGCCGCGGCGGTCGCCTTCCTGCAGGCCCACCGCGGCCGGGTGCTCCTGGTCACCCTGGACATCGGCGCCAACGACCCCGAACACTGCGGCGGCGAGCCCGGCCTCAGCCAGCTCGCCAAGTGCGCGGTCAAGGACGTCCCGGCCGCCGTCGGCAATCTGGGCACGATCACCACCCGGCTGAAGGCCGCCGCGGGTCCGGGCGTCCGCATCGTCGGGATGACCTACTATCTGCCCGCGCTGGCGGAATGGCGCAGCGGACTGCCGGGGCGCGTGGTCGCCTGGACCGCGGAGAAGCTGGCCGCCACCTACAACCGCCTGCTGACCCGGACCTACGCCAAGTCGGGGATCCGGGTCGCGAACGTGTTCGGCGCCTTCGACACCTCCGACTTCACCAGGCCAGCAGGCACGAACGTCCCGCGCAACGTCGACCGGCTGTGCCAGTGGACCTGGCAGTGCGCGGCCCCGCCCCGCGGGCCCAACCAGCACGCCAACCAGGCCGGCTACCAGGTCATCGCCCGTACGTTCCTGCAAGCCTCTGGCCTGAGCTGACCTCGCGCGCCTGCGAGCCATGGGCCGAAGGCCACCAGTTCCACCGGCCAAGCAGCGCGACCGCCGATGGCACCAGCAGCGTCCGCACCAGGAAGGCGTCCATCAGGATGCCCAGCGCCAGCGACGCCAGCACGGCCCGGTACGGCCCGCCGCCTGGCTGCGATCCCACCACCAGTGCGAATACGCCGAACGTGCCGGCGAGCACCAGCCCCGCCGAGGTGACCGTCGAGCCGGTGCGCTCCAGCGCCTTCCTCACCGCCTGGCGCAGCGGCACGCGTCCGGCCTCCTCCCTGATCCTGGTCATGACCAGGATGTTGTAGTCCTCGCCCAGGGCCAGCAGGAACAGGAACATCAGGAACGGCACGAAGTAGGGCAGGCCGCCGCCACCCGACGCGTCCTGGAAGAGCAGCACCGACAGGCCGAACGCGGCCAGGTAGCTCAGCGCCACCGACGCGATGAGGTAGACCGGGGCGACCAGGCTCCGCATGACCAGCGCGAGCAGGAGCGCGATGACGACGATCGCGACCGGGACGATGCGCAGCAGGTCCTGGTCGGAAACATGGCTGATGTCGTAGGTGGCGGGTGCCTCACCGCTGACACCGTAGCCGTGAGCGCCCACATCGCGGGCCACCGTGGCCACGGCGGCGCGGATGGCCGGCACCTGGCCCAGCGCGGCGTTCGAGCCCGGGTCGCCGGCGGCGAGCGCGGCGCTGAACTCCACGGTCCGCCCGTCAGGGCTGATGAACTGGCTTTCCGCACGGTAGGCGGCCCATAGCGAGGCCGGGACGCCGACCCCGGCAGGCGGCAGGACGGGCAGCGCCCGCGGGTCGCCCAGCCGGGCGTGCAACGCCGCCAGCTGACCCGGCGCGAGGGCGACTCCGTTGACGTCGAGCGGGCCCGTCAGGCCGGAGAACGACGGCACCGCCGCGAGCCGCCGCTCGGCGCGCGCCACTACACCGGGATCGCTCCACACCGGCGTGCCGAACCGCAGCAGCACGCTGGTCGGGTTGCCGCTGGCGGCCGGGAAGTGCGCCGCGAGCAGCGCGTTGCCCGCCGCGGAATCCGAACCCGCCGGAGCGGGCGGGGCCCCGCCGAACCCGCCCGGCGTGTAGCCGATGGCCGCCGTGGCCAGCAGGCCGAAGCCAGCAATCCCGAGGGCGAGCGTCGCGGCCGGGTGCGCCACGATCCGCCCGGCCGTCCGCCCCCACCAGCCGGGCCGCCCGGTGCCCCGGGCGGTGCGCGACGGCCAGAATACGGCCCGGCCGAAGATGGCCAGCAGGGCCGGCAGCAGGGTGAGGGCGGCCAGCAGCATCAGGGCGATGGCGATAGCGAGCGGGGCGCCCAGGCTGGAGTACAGCCCGAAGGTGGCCAGCACCAGCGTGAGCAGCGCGGCGATGACGGTCCCGGCGGAGAACGCGACCGACTCGCCGACCCGGGCCATGCCCTCGATCACCGCGTCGTGCGGGGCCAGGCCCGCCCGGAGTTCTTCCCTGACCCGGAAGACCAGGAACAGCCCGTAGTCCGTGCCGGCCCCGAGGGCCAGGACGAGGATCAGGATCTGAGTCAGCGAGGACACCTTCAGGCCGGCCTTGCTCGCCTCGGCGATCACCGGCCCGGCCAGCTGGGTGACCAGCACCGCCGGGGCGAGGGTCAGCACCGGTGCCAGCAGGGCGCGGAAGACCGCCAGCAGCAGCACCAGGATGAACACGATGGACAGGTCCTCGCCCAGGTTGCCCGCGCGTCCCGAGCTCTGGCTGGCGTCGGCCTGCGAGGCCAGCGGGCCGGCCAGGTGTGCGTGCAGCCCGCCGGGCAGCGCGCTGGCCGCGATGGCGTGCCGCAGGCCGGTCACCAGCTGCTGAGCCGGCCCCGGGGCATCCAGGTTGACGGCGGCCAGCACCTGCAGCTGCACCGCCCGGCCGTCCCGGCTGACCCCGAGGTCACGGACCTGGCGCACGTCGGCGACCCGAGCCAGGCCGGCCTCCAGTCGGCCGACGGCCCCCAGGTCGCCAGCGCTCAGAGCCCGGCCGCGCGCGATCACCACGGGCACCGGGGTCTGGTCCACCCCCTGGAAGGGAGCGGCCAGCCGAGCGGCGTGCACGCTGGGGCTGCTGGCCGGCAGGAAGCTCGTGTTGCTGGCGTTGGCCACGCCGGCCAGCGACGGGAAGAAGTGCTGGGCCAGCACGGCCGCGGCGATCCAGGCCGCGACGACGACCCAGCGGAAGCGGACGGCGAACCGCCCTACGGCAGCGAAAAAACTGGACACGCGGATCTCTTTCGTTAGGCGGAAGGGGTGGCGGACGAAACCTGCCGGGCCAGCGTCGTCGACTCAAAGCCGATGACCTCATGACCGCGTAGTGCCTCGAGGAAGGGCTGGAAGCTGCCGCAGACCAGGCAGCGCAGGACCGCGCCGTCCGCCTCGACCTCGCTGACCCCGGACGCGCGGGCGACCTGCCGGGCCGGGGCGGGACCGGTGAAGCTGACCTCTACGCGCCGTACCGGCAGGTCATCGGGCATGTTTAGCACGCTAGGAACGCGCCCGCCGGGCCGGCATCGGCGGAATTACCGAACGGGTACCTAATCCGCGGCCGCGGCGCCGTATAACCTCCCCTTATGGCGAGGCCCGCCCGCCGCCCGGGCAATCTTCCGGCCGAGGCGGCCAGCTTCGTCGGCCGCCGTCACGAGCTGGCCGAGGTCAGGAAGAAGCTCACCGAGACCCGCCTGATCAGCCTGGTCGGACCCGGCGGGGTGGGCAAGACCCGGCTGGCCATCCGCGCGGCCGGCGACCTCGCCCGCGGCTTCCGTGACGGCGGCTGGCTGGTCGAGCTGGCCGAGGTGGAAGATCCTGACCTGGTCAGCCGGGCCGTCATGACGGCCCTGGACCTGCGCGACCAGGCCGCGGCCGGCCCGCGGGACCTGCTTCGTGACCATCTCCGGGACTCCGAGCTGCTGCTGGTCGTGGACAACTGCGAGCACCTGGCCAGCGCGGCCGCCCGGCTCGTGGCCGACCTGATGCGGGCGGCGCCGGGCCTGCGGGTGATCGCCACCAGCCGGGAGCCGCTCTCGGTGCCGGGGGAGTACGTCGTCCCGGTGCCGCCGCTCGGGTTGCCCGCACCCGGTGCCGCCGAACCCCTGGCCCAGCTCCGCCAGAACGAGGCGGTCTCGCTGTTCACCGAGCGGGCCGCCGCGGCGTCGGGCACGTTCGAGCTGACCGCCGCCAACCAGGCGGCGGTGGCCGACCTGGTCCGGCGGCTCGACGGCCTGCCGCTGGCCATCGAGCTCGCCGCGGTCCGGACCCGGGTCCTCGCGCCGGAACAGATCCTCGACCGCCTAGACGACCGGTTCGGCCTGCTCACCGGCGGCAGCCGCGCCGCCCTGCCGCGCCACCAGACCCTCCGGACCACGATCGAGTGGAGCCACGACCTGCTCTCCGCCGCCGAGCGAGCGGTCCTGCGCCGGTGCTGCGTGTTCGCCGGCCGGTTCACCCTGGACGACGTGGAATCGGTGTGCGCGTCCGGGGACGCGCCGGCGGCCGGGATCCTGGATGTGCTGTCCTCGCTGGTCGGCAAGTCGCTGGTGACCAAGGAGGAGACCCGGGGCCTGGCCTGCTACCGGCTGCACGAGACGATGCGCGAGTTCGCCCGGCTCAAGCTGGCCGAGGCGGGCGAGGAGGAAGCGACCGAGCTGCGCTGCGCCGGCTACTACCGGGCTCGCTGCACCCAGTCGGCGCTGGAAGGCCGCTACCGGCTGCTCGACTGGCTCGCCTGGGCGGACCTGGAGATCGACAACATCCGCGCGGTGCTGCGCCGCTGCCTGGACCGCGGCGATGCCGCCACCGGCCTGCACCTGGCCGCCTCCCTTGGCTGGTACTGGATCACCCGCGCGACCACCGAGGGCATCCGCTGGCTGGACGAGTTCCTCGCCGCCAACGACACGGCGGACGCCGATCCGCAGGTGCTGGGCTGGGCTCAGTTCATGCGCGGGTTCCTGGCCGTGCTGAAGGCCGACCCGGCCGCCGCCGCGGCGCCGCTGCACGCGGCGGTGGCGGTGGCCCGCCAGACGGGTCAGCGCGAGCTGCTGGCCGAGGCGCTGCCCATGGCCGCGGTCGCGGCGAACATGGCCGGCGACCGGGCCGAAGCGCGGCGCCTGCTCGGCGAGGCCGATGCTGCGGCCGCGAGCCTGGGCCGGGCGTACCCGTCCGGCTTGCTCGCGGTCCTGCAGGCCCGGGCGCTGGACGGCTTCTTCGCCGCCGATCTCGGCGCGGTCCGGGCCGCCGCCGGGCAGGCGGCGGACCTGGCCCGGGAGACCGGCGACCGGTACGTGCTGCAGATCATGCTGCTGAACCTGGGTTCGGCCGCGCTGCTGGACGGCGATCTGGGCGAGGCCAGGCCGCTGCTCGCCGAAGCGCTGCGGATCGCCCGCGAGATCGATGACCGGGTGGCGCAGTTCTACCTGCTGGCCGCGCTGGGGTGCCACGCCGCCGCGGCGGGCCAGGCGCGGCTCGCGGCCCGGCTGATCGCGGCGGCCGACGCCGAACGCACCGGAGCGGGCGCCAACGCCATGCCGTTCCTGGCCCCGGCGCTGACCAGGGCCACCGAGTCGGCCGCGGCCGTGCTCGGTGCCGCCAGGTTCGCAGCCGAGTCCGAGGCAGGCAGGAAGCTGGGCCGCGACGCCGCGCTCCGGCTGGCCCTCGGCCCGCCGGCCGCCGGGCCGACGGCGGGCCCCGGGCCGGCGGACCCGGGCGCCGCCATGCCCGGACCGCTCGGCCCGCGCGAGGCGGATGTCGCGCGGCTCGTCGCCGACGGCCTGACCAACAAGCAGATCGGCGCGCGGCTGTTCATCTCCGAGCGCACCGTGGACAGCCACGTCCGCAGCATCCTGAACAAGCTCGGCTTCAGCTCCCGCGCCCAGATCGCCGCCTGGCTGGCCGCTGACCAGTAGCCCCCGTCAGCAGTTGGTGAGCTCGGGGCTCTGGTTGAGAATCTGGGCGCGGACCGTGGTGAATTCCGCCAGCGCCCGCGCCGCGCCGGGACGGAACACCGCCACGCGGTGGCAGTTCTGGAAGGCGAGCCGGACGCCGAAGTGCCGCTCGACGGCGCCGCGCATGGCGTCGCTGGCCATCATCCGCAGCAGCTGGCCCCGGGCGGCCTCGTCTGGCGGTGGCACCCGGTTGTCGGCCAGGTCGGCCCCGGTGGTGCGCAGTCGCCCGGCCAGTTCGCTGACGAGCTGCCAGGCGTAGGGCAGCGAGGCCTGGATGCACGCGGTGAACGCCGCGTCGTCGACGTCGCCGTGCCGGGCCTGGTCGAGCAGGTCCGGCGAGACCGTCAGTGACATGAGCAGATCCTTTCCGTAGCTGATCGGGTACGCCAGGCATCCTATACAAGAATGATTCTCATTCTCAATAGGCCTCCGGCGGTCCGTGCGGCCGGTCGGCGCGATCTTGACACTGCTCGCGCCCGCGGCAGAGGGTGGGTGTTCGGGCACGATCCGGACCAGATCCGGGAGCTGCGCACCGCGCCGGAGGGGAGCTACCGCTGATGACGGCCACACCCGGCATCGACCTGACCGAAGAGACCATCTTCACCTGGGGCGCGCCGCCGCTGAAGTTCGGCGCGGGGGCGGTCGACGAGATCGGCTTCGAGATGGCGCAGTTCGGGGCCAGGCGGGTGCTGATCCTGACCGACCCCCAGATCAACGCGCTCGGCATCCCGGCGCGCATCGCCGACTCCCTGAGCAAGCACGGGATCACCTCGGAGATCTTCGACGGGGTGCACGTCGAGCCCACCGACGACAGCATGGACAAGGCGGCCGGCTACGCCCGTGAGCAGGGCCCGTGGGACGGCTTCGTCGCCGTGGGCGGCGGCTCGTCCATCGACACGGCCAAGGCGGTCAACCTGCTGACCACCGACGGCGGCTCGCTGATGGACTACCTCAACAAGCCCATCGGCGCGGGCCAGGCTCCCAAGCAGCAGCTCAAGCCGCTGATCGCGGTGCCGACCACGGCCGGGACCGGCTCGGAGAGCACCGCGATGTGCGTGCTCGACGTGCTGTCGATGCGGGTCAAGACCGGCATCAGCCACTGGCGGCTGCGCCCCACCCTGGCCGTGATCGACCCGCTGCTCTCGCTGACCATCCCGCCCGAGGTCACCGCCTCGGCCGGGATGGACATCGTCTGCCACGCGCTGGAGTCCTACACCGCCCGCTGGTACACCACGTTCGACCGCAAGCAG
>Ga0207665_10003867_pt1 | contig 10017 bp, 9 predicted proteins | sample LARL112metaG_FD_184351 | JGI IMG/M metagenome (GOLD analysis project Ga0207665, IMG submission 184351) | Corn, switchgrass and miscanthus rhizosphere microbial communities from Kellogg Biological Station, Michigan, USA - LAR L11-2 metaG... | ecosystem: Host-associated > Plants > Roots >...
GCTCGCCGCAGCGGTGGTCGGCTCGATCGACGACTCGGCGGAAGTGGCCGTGCGATCACAGGGCCGGCGGGCGGTCGTCCTCGACCTGTCGGCGACCGCGGTTACCGGTCTCGCGAAGTGATCCCGACCGCCAGCTGCGCCGTGACGGCCGCTCCGTCCTCGGGCGTCGGCAGGAAGATGCTCATCGGCTGGTGCGACCGGCCCACGTAGACCTCCGGCTCGCCGGCCGCGCTCCATCCGAGGCGCCGGAAGAACGCGACATTGGCCACCTGAATGTGGGCGATCATCTGCTGGCCACCATGTACACCGGCAGTCGCGACAGCGCATCGGACGAGCGGCGCGCCGACGCCGCGCGTTCGGTACGGAGCCAGCACGGCCAGCCGATCGCCCTGCCAGAGCCCGGCCGCCTCGTCGACGACGAACAGCCGAACACACCCGGCGGCAACGCCGTCGCAGTACCCGAGCAGTCGGATCACGGCCGGATCCGCATCGCGTTCGTCGATATCGGTGTCGGTGAAGATGGCCTGCTCTTCGACAAACACGCGGTGACGGATCCTTCGGTATATGTCCAGATCCTTGGCGTCATCTACCGGGCGGCAGACGATGCACGCTCCCTCGGACGCCGGCGCGGGCAGCGAACGAGACGGCAGGACGAGCCCAGTCACGGGCGTCAGCCTGTCTTCGGCCAGGTGGCGCCGGTCGATCCCTCATCGACGCCCGGCCGTCGGCCGATCTGTAGCGTCCGGTGCACACCATTGAGCCCGGAGCACGCTTGGCACCGGGCACACCCGGCTTTGGGCGCGCTCAGGTCGAGGCCGCGTTCAGACATGTAGTGCGCGACCTGGCGATAGATGCGTTCGGTGTACTCGCGCCCGGGGGGCAGGACATCCGCCATCAGGCTCCCGGCGACCGGCCGGATCGGGACGACGAATGGGAAGACGCCCAGGTCGACGGCACGGCGGCAGCCCTGCACCGTCAGGTCTGGGTCCTCGCCCATTCCGAGGATCACGTAGGTCGAGACCTGACCCGCGCCGAGCCGCGCCACTGCACGCTCCCACGCCCGGAAGTACCACTCGATGCCGGTGCGCGCTTTGGCCGGTGCGACCTGGGCCAGCACGGCCGGATCGAACGATTCGACGTGAATGCCGACCGAGTCGATGCCGAGATCCGCGACTTCGTCGATGACGTCGAGATCGCGCGGCGGTTCGAACTGAATTTCGACGGGCAGTCCGGCCGCCGCCTTGACGGCGTGGCCGCAGCGGGCAACATAGCGGGCACCCCGGTCGACGCCGTTCGAGCTGCCCGTGGTGAGGGTTGCGTCGACGGCTCCGTCGAGTTCCTTGGCCGCCAAGGCAACTTCGGCGAGCTGCTCCGGAGTCTTCTTGACGATCGTTCGGTCAGCCGCCAGGGATACGCCGATGCCGCAGAACTTGCATTGATCGTCGTTACCCCAGTACGCACAGGTCTGCACCACCGTGCTGGCGAACGAATCCAGGTGCAGCAGGCCGATCTTCCAGTACGGAATCCCGTCCTCGGTGGTCAGGTCGTAGAAGCGGGGGCGGCGCTGACCCGATGCGCCCGCGAGCCTCCGGTCGCCGTCGAAGATCGCGTAACCGTCGTCCTCGGACCTCAGGACGTACGGAGAGTCCGAGGCGGTGCGGTTGTCGGTCGGGACCGTGACGGGTATGCCCTCGACCCACAGCATTCCCGAGTCGGATGGGCCGGCCCCGCCCTGGCGCCGCTCCATCGGGACCTCGACGCGCAGTCCGCGCGCTTGCAGATCGACGATCAACGTCGCCAAGCGGGCTGCGGCGTCCGCGTCGTGGTCCGACGACGAACGCAGCCCCTCGGCGACTCCCCGCTCGGTCAAGGTCATCGCGCGCTCCACGGACCGTTTACTTCGCGATACGAGTTGTCTCTTTTAGCAAACGGAAGGCCGGGCTTGCTGTCAAGCGTGGATACCGCCAGAAAACGCTACAGCCGTCGGCTCGAGATCTCGGCGCGAAGCCGGCGAAGCGCCGCGAGCCAGGAATCTCGGTCCGGGTACCCCGATGATTGCGCGGCCGCTTCGTCGGTCTCCGCGGCGATGATCTCGATCGTGTAGGTCGGCGGTGCGCCGGCCGATCCCGCCTCGATCGCGCCGATCAGCCGGGTGCCGGTAGGTACGTGCACGGCCGTTGACCGATAGCTCCCGGCCCACGCCGCTTGAGCGTCCGGCTCCTCGTCAACCCATTCCTCGCCCGTCGATCGCGCGGCTTCGAGGCGATCTGCCCATCGCGTCGCGGATCGAGCCGCCTGCAGCTCACGGCACCGGATTGCCGACGCTGCGTCGGCGATCGTCTCTCGCGGAAATCCGCCGATCGTCAGCCCCGCCTCCGCCGCGATCATCGGCACCCGGGTCACCAGCTCCTCCCGCAGGCCCAGCACCGTCGCAATGTCGGGTGCCTCCGTGCGCAACTCGGCCGCGAGCAGGCCGACTACCCGGGTGACCTGTTCGTATTCGTCGGGATCGACCAGCGCGAGTGGGTAGAGCTGGCCTTCGGCCGCGGTGAACCGGGCTTGGGCCGCGCCGGGCAGCACATCACTCGACGACGGCACCCGCACACCTCCTGGGCGACGTGGCTGGGCCCACGATCGAGCATTCACTATCGTCCAAAAGCCGATAGTATCCGATACGGAGGCACCCGTTCCGGGGCCGGATCGATCTCCACCGGAAGCGATGGCTCGTGACCAGGACCGCAGTGGTCGCCCTCGGCGGCAATGCCCTCGCGGCAGAGGGGCAGCTTGGCACCTATGACGAGCAGCGGGCGAACGCGATCACGATGGCCGAGTCGATCGCGCAACTGCTCGACAACGGCTGGCGGGTCGTGGTCGTCCACGGCAACGGGCCCCAGGTCGGGAATCTGGCGATCCAGCAGGAGATGGGCCGCGACGAGGTGCCGGAGATGCCGTTGTTCAGTCTCGGGGCCATGACCGAGGGGCAACTCGGCTCGCTGATCGCTATCGCCCTGTACCGCGCCTGCGGCGGTCGCTATCACATCGCGGCAATGCTCAGCCACGTCATCGTCGACCTGGCTGATCCGGCATTCTCTCGGCCGACGAAGCCGATCGGTCCGTTCTTCTCCGCGGACAAGGCGGCCCGGTTGGCGCGGGAACGGGGGTGGACGATCGCCGAGGACGCGGGGCGGGGATACCGTCGCGTGGTCGCTTCACCGGAGCCCAAGGGCTTCGTCGAGATCAATGCGATTCGGTGTCTGCTCGATGCCGGTCACGTGGTCGTCACCGGAGGTGGTGGTGGCATTCCGGTGGGCCGGCGCGGCACCGTCTGGGACGGGGTCGACGCGGTGATCGACAAGGACTATGCGGCGGCCGAGTTGGCTCACCAGCTCTCCGCGGACGCCCTGGTCCTGATTACCGGTGTGGATGCGGTGCTGCTGGACTACGGCCAGCCGTCCCAGCGGCGCGTCACGTATCTCGATGCCACTGCGGCTGAGCAGCATCTGGCTGACGGGCAGTTTCCTGAGGGCAGCATGGGGCCGAAGGTTCGCGCGGCAACCCGATTCGTCCGCCATGGCGGCCAGGTTGCGGTCATCACCACGGCGGCCCTCGTCGAGCGGACGCTGCGCAGCCAGAACCGGGCTGACCAGTCGGTGGGTACCCGGATCGTGCCGGCCGACGATCGGGCCGGAGCGATCGCGTGACCGTCGCGATCACCCTGTTTCCCGACATGTACGTCGATTCCGTGGTGCAACTGCGCTGCATTCGGGCGATGCGGGAGCTCGACGGCGTGGCTTGGGCGAGCGCGGGGATGGCCACGCCGGCGAATGTCGAGACGTTACTCGCTGAAGGGGTCGCGGCGGGCGACGTAGCATCGGCGGGCGCCAACGACTTCGTCCTGGTGGTCCGGGCCAGCAGTCCGCAGGCCGCCGACGAAGCGCTCGGCGTCGGACGGGCCGCCTTCTCTGCCGCCGTCCCGGCCTCGCCCGATGGCGCACCCTCGGGCCGCCCGGCGCCCCGCTCCCTGAGTGACGCGCGGCTACTTATGCCCACCGCGAATGTCGCCGTCGTCTCCGTGCCTGGCGACTATGCAGCCCTAGCCGCGTATCAAGCTCTGTCGAACGGACTGCATGTGTTGCTGTTCAGCGACAACGTGCCGGTGGCGAAAGAGATAGCGCTCAAGCGTTACGCCGCCGCTCGGGGACTGCTGCTCATGGGTCCGGGTGCCGGCACGGCGGTCCTGGGCGGCGCGGGCCTCGGCTTTGCCAATGCGGTCACGCCGGGCCCGGTGGGCGTGGTGGCCGCCGCGGGGACGGGTGCGCAAGAGGCGATGGCGTTGCTCGACCGGTGGGGCGTCGGCGTCAGCCAGGTCATCGGACTCGGCGGCCACGACCTGTCCGCCGAGGTCGGTGGGGTGATGGCCCGCTCGGCAATTGACGCGCTGCAGCGGGACCGGACCACCGAGGTCATTCTGGTCATCTCCAAGCCGCCCAGCCCCGACGTTGCCGCGGCGGTGCTGGCCGGATCGGGGAAGACGCCAATCGTCGCAGCGCTGATCGGCTTGGACCCAGCCACGCCAGCGCCTCCAGGTGTCGTGCTCGCCGACACGCTCGAGTCCGGTGCGGTGGCAACGATGCGCCCGCTCGGCCGAGTGGCACCGGATACGACTGTGACGGCGGGTCCTTCGGTGCTCGACGTGCGTCGCCGGCTGGCGCCCGAACGCCGCTGGGTGCGCGGATTGTTTTCGGGCGGCACGTTGTGCTTCGAGTCGCTGGTTGTGCTCGGGCGGGTTCTCGACGCGGTCTACTCGAACACGCCCCTGAATCCGGTGTGGGGACTTCCGGCTCCACGGCAGTCGCATCAGTGTCTGGATCTGGGCGAGGAGGAGTACACCCGCGGACGTCCGCATCCGATGATCGACCCTGCGGCCCGATTGGAGCTGCTGGCCGAGCATGCCGCCGATGAGGAGGTGGCCGCGATCATTCTCGACGTGGTGCTGGGTTATGGGGCGAATCCGAACCCAGCCGCGACGTTGGCGCCCGCCTGCGCAGCCGTGATGGCGGACGGAGGTCCGCAGGTCGTCGCGTACGTACTCGGCACCGAGGCCGATCCGCAGGGCTATCACGCCCAGCGCGCGGCGCTGGTCGACGCCGGCTGCATCGTCACCGAGACCGCATGCCGCGCGTCGCTCGTCGCGGCCGCCATCGCGGTGGGCGATCCGACTGTCGCGACCCGGCCGGTGTGACGATCAGCAGCGAGTCCGCCAGTCGGCCGCGCGTCGCGCTCGTCAGCTACTCGACGAAGCCCCGCGGGGGCGTCGTGCACACGCTGTATCTCGCCGAGGAACTCGCCCGAGCCGGTGCACCCGTTCAGGTGGTGACGCTTGGCGATCCCGCTGAGGGGTTCTTCCGCACGGTGCAGGCGCCGTACCGAGTGATCGCGGCCGCCCCGCCGGCCGAGACGCTGGAGCAACGAGTCTTCAACTCGATCGATGCGCTCGAAGCCGGTCTCGCCGACATCGCCCCGGACGTCGACATCCTGCACACCCAGGACTGCATCTCCGCGCGCGCCGCGGCCCGGGTGCGCGACGCCGGGGCCGCGGTCCGGGTGTTCCGGACCGTCCACCACGTCGACGACTTCACGACGGCCGCCTTGATCGAGTGCCAACGCAAGGCGATCGAGGAACCGGACCGGATCATCGTGGTGAGCGAGGATTGGCGGGCGCGGCTGCGGTCCGACTACGGCGTCGACTCCGTCGTCATTCACAACGGCGTGGACCCGGCCCGATTCAGCCCCATCGACGCAGCGCGCCGGGACGCGCGCCGGCGGGATGCCGGGGTCGCAGCCGACCGCTTCGTCTTCTTGTCGGTGGGCGGCATCGAACCGCGCAAGGGCAGCAAGGTTCTGTTCGAGGCTCTGGGCAAGCTCGCCCGAGAACATCCGCCGGGCCCAGCGCTGGTCATCGTGGGCGGCCATTCGTTCCAGGACTACGCCCAGTACCGGGAAGAGGCGCTCGCCCGCCTCCGTTCGCTCGGCCTGCGGCTCGGGCAGGACGTGGTCCTCGCGGACACAGTGAGCGACGAGATCCTCCACGAGTGGTACCGGAGCGCCGACGCGCTCGCGTTTCCCTCGGTCAAAGAGGGCTGGGGTTTGGCGGTGCTCGAAGCCATGGCCGCTGACCTGCCCGTGGTCGCGAGCGACATCGCCGTACTGCGCGAGTACCTCAGCCCGGATCGGACGGCCGTACTGACCCGGTCTGGCGATCCGGAATCGCTGGCCGCGGGGATGCGCCGGATGGTCGAGGACGCGACCCTGCGGTCGGAGTTGATCCGTGGCGGGCGGGAGCTGCTGCCGGCCTTCAGTTGGCAACGAGCGGCTGGTGAGCATCTGCGCGTGTACGCGGATTGCTCGCTTTGACCCGGCAAAGAAGGTCATCGATACATCGCAGCGGCGGATGCGGCAAGCGCGTCGCCGGCGTTCGTCGCCAGTCTGGTTGACGCCATCGACGCGCTGCGTGAGATCATGATCGCCTCGGCGCAAGTCAGTCGCGCTGGCATCCGCCGCGAGGGTTTCTCTTTGGACTAGGGGTCTGGTTCGGGCAACATTTAGGGTCGCGTAAACGACGTCAAGCGAGGTGAGTCCTGATGACCGAAATCTTTCCCGACCAATTCGCGGGGCAGAACTGGCTGATCACCCCAGCCGCCCTCGCGGTAGGGGAAAGCCCCCCCGAGACAATTCTTGATCAGAAATGGTTGTTGGTCCTGTCCGGCGTCGTGGTGACAAACCTGCAAGGAAACAGCAACGCAGCCTGGTTGAGGGAGACCGTGACTTTCCTTCCCGGCAATAGTCTGTCTCTGGGCCTCGGGCCCAGTGAGGGACCACTGAAGTACGCGATCAGCCACTACTCAATTCCAACGCCGTCGCAAGACCCGAGGGACTATGACCTCGTCTTTTCACTCGAAGAATGGGCGCCGTTCGCTTCCCTGAGCGCTATTTTCGACCAATCTCAGTCGATAAACGCCGGATACGCTGTCGACGTCTGGCGTCCACGCCACTTCATGCACGCGGTGAAATACCCTGACGTAACCCAAACGATCGACAGAATTTTCACCGGCATCAGCGTCGATGTCGCCATTAGTGACAACGACGCGTTTATCTATAGGCTCGGCTATCACATCACTCTCCTCGGAAGGATTGCCTTCGCGGCAACCGGATCGATCGTGGATTAGCTGGCCCTGTCAACGGAGTCTCCCAGTTGCGGGGTCGACCGGAGATTCGAAGGCCATTCGAATCAGGTCGCCGCCGTGGTTCCGTGCTGGTCGTCATCAGCCCCGTGGCGCGTGGTCATGTCCTGACGGGGCGTCTTGTCCAAGGCCATGCCGCTTTGCTCGTCTCGGTCCGCTGCGGGAGGCTCGGGCCCGAGAGCCGCTGCGGGTCAGGCGGGTGGGTGCGTTCCCAGTCCTGGTAGGCCGTCTCGGCGGTGGGCAGGGTGGGGAAGAGCCGGTCCGGGCCGATCCGATCGGCGAGCCCGTATGCGCGCAGCGGGCTCAGCAGGTCCTGTTTGACGCGAGCGAGGGCGAACACGACACCGCGGCCGACGAGTTCGGCCCGCAGTTCCTCGACGGCGTCCAAGGCGGTGATGTCAATCTCGACGTTCGCTTCGACGTTGAGCACGAACCAGCGCAGACCTTCACCCTGTGCGTCGGCCGCGGCCAGGGCACGCAGGCGGAAGTCCCGCGCGTTCGCGAAGAACAACGGCGCGTCATACCGGTACACGAGCAGGCCTGGGGTCAGCCGAGCCTGCGGATAATCGTCGACGTCATGCATGCCGGCCAGCCCGGCGACATGTCCCTGGATAGCGTCGTGCGGGCGCGCGACTCGACGCAGCATCTCGGCAGCGGAGATCACGATCGCGATCACGATGCCCTTGAGGATGTCGAACACGAGCACGCCGGCCAGCGTGACCACGGCGAGCAGCAACTCGCTGCGGCGGAACCGGGCCAATCGGCGGAACCCGTGCACGTCAACGAGGCGGGTAGCCGCGTAAATGACAATCGCGCCGAGCGCCGGGATCGGGAAGTCCGCCAGCACGGGTCGCAGGAACAGCAACACGATGACGACGCAGACCACCGCGACGAGCGACTGCAGCTGGGTGCGGGCGCCGGCCGACTCCCCGATCGCGGTCCGGCTGCCGCTGCTGCTCACCGGGAATCCTTGGAACAGCCCGGCGCCGACGTTCGCCGCGCCGAGGGCGAGGAACTCCTGGTTGGCGTCGGTGCTGTAGCCGCCGCGGATCGCGAACGCGCGGCCGGTCAGCACGTTGTCGGTGTACCCGACCAGCAGCACACCAGCCGCAGGCAGCAGCAGGCGGCGTAATCGCCCAGCGGCGGCAAGGTGGGCACCGGCAGGCCGGCGGGGAGCTGACCTACGACAGCGACGCCCTTGTCCTGCAGGTTGAACACCTTCGTCAGAATGGTCGCCAGCAAGACTGCGAGCAGCGGGCCGGGCAGGCGGGGCGGCTGGGGTCACCCGAGCTACCAGACCTCCAGAACGCATCCACCGGGCGAGAGTGCGCTACTTCGTCAACCTCGTCACCCCGCCGCGCGGCACGTTCGGTGAACCCGACGAGGTCCCTTTCTCGTAGGCCTCGAGCAGAACCTCGCCGGGGATGACGAACCCTGACGTACCCGCACCTCCTCCTCGGCGGCGCGTCACGCCCGCGCGCCACTTGACGCTGCCACGGGAACCGCTTCGGCGGGAGGCATCAACAGCTGATGCCGCCCGAGTCTGCTTGGTGATCGGCGAACCGCTAGACGGTCCAGGTCTGCATGATCAGCGCATTCTGGCGACGCGCGGTGAGCACGGAGTCGAGAACGTCGAGCGGGTTGATCGCCTTTACGCCCTCCATCATGTCGATCTCGCGCATGCCGTAGAGAGCGGCGGCGGAGAACCGGCAAGCATAGACATGGCCGCCTTCGTTCATGAAGGTCTGCAGCTGCCGGTTGTAGCCCTGCGCACCGGGGAACGGCTCGTCGCCGACCTTCGGGTAGCCACGAGTTGCCGCCGCCATCAACGAGCCCGGGCCGTAGAGGACCAGATGAGTGTCGAATCCCTTTCGGTTGATCCGCGTCGCCGTCAGCATGTTGACCAACCCCACCGATCCCTCGAACGGAACGGTGTGCATGAGGATGTAGGCCTTCTCGCCGGGCTCCGCCTGGATGTCCTCGAACACCTTCTCGTCGTAGTCGACGATCGCGTCGCCCTTCTTGACCCGTTCACCCACGATCTGTGCCATGTTCCGAACTTCCTTTCTCCACCGGTGGAATCGCTTCCGAATTGGAAGTGCAACTACACCGCGGGCCCCTGTGCTCGCGGTGGCGGTGCCCAGTGCCGACGGTGACTGCCCGGCATGGCGAGCAGGATCCTGTGCCGCAGCGGCCACGGAAGTGCGCGGTACACGGGTGCGAACACCCGTCGCCAGAAGATTTCCGAAGCGCCATGCGGGGCGAGAGGTGGGCGCGCATCGTATTGCCGGGCAACTCGGTCCTGCGCGGCGACCAATAGGTAGTGCTGGGCGTTGTCCCTGAGCCAGCGTGACGCGCGCATGTCACGTGTTCTTCAGCCGGTCGAGGCCGTTCTGGGCGGCGAGCACGATCGGCTCGTTCAGCGCACCAATGGCTGGCGAATACACGTTTTCCATGGTGGCCAGGTCCTCGAACGTGAACCCGAATTTGATTGCCATCGCTAGGAAGTCGGCGCGCTCCTTCACGCCTTCCCCGCCGACGATCTGCGCGCCGATGAGCCGCAGGCTCGACGGTTCCGCGAGTAGCTTGACCCGCACGGGCTTCACGCCGGGGTAGTACCGTGCGCGAGATATGCCCTGTGCCGCCCCAAGGACATAAGGGATGCCGAGCGCCGTCGCCGTCGTCTCGCCGAACGACGCCCCGCCGATGATCCACTTGCCGGCCGGCGTGCCCCATGGCACGTAAACCGCGCGGTAGACCCGGGATCCACCGCCGG
>Ga0207665_10003868_pt1 | contig 10013 bp, 7 predicted proteins | sample LARL112metaG_FD_184351 | JGI IMG/M metagenome (GOLD analysis project Ga0207665, IMG submission 184351) | Corn, switchgrass and miscanthus rhizosphere microbial communities from Kellogg Biological Station, Michigan, USA - LAR L11-2 metaG... | ecosystem: Host-associated > Plants > Roots >...
TGCGAAGCAACCGGCGCGCGATTACAAGCAGCACCACGGAAGTCAGGTAAACGACTGCAATCGTCACGATTCGAATCGAGATCATGGATTCGCCGAGCGCGCCCATCGCCGCGGCGAAGATCGCGAAGATTCCGATCGGCTTGATCTCGAAGACCGTGCTGTAGGGCGGGTGTCCGCTGAGCCATTGCGAGGCCATGAGGACATACAGACCTTCGTCCCAGTCGATCGCTGAAAGGAGAAACGTGGGCGCGCGTAGGACCAGCACCCAAGAAAGCAGAAATATCAGAAAACCAACGGACTTGGTGTCCAAGGCCAGTCGCTCTTCGGCACCATCAGCTTCGATCATGAGCGATTACACGCCGAATCCGTCATGCTACTTCGGCAAAGCCTGCTCATATACAGCCTCCACGCGTCGCACCATCGCTTCGTCGCTGTAGTGATCGCGGACATGTCGCGCACCTTTCATTCCCTTCGCCATCGCTGCGGGTAGGTCCGGCAGACATTCCGCGATCTTATCCGCCAATGCGGCGGCATTTCCGGCAGGAACCGTAAAACCATACTCATCATTGCAAAGCACTTGCGACACTCCGCCGACGGAAGTCGCCACCACCGGCAGACCTGCGGCCATCGCAGATAACATCACCAAGGAGAGACCCTCCCAAAGGGAGGGCATGACAAACACGTCCATCGCCCGAAACAAATCACCCAAATCGTTTCGTGTGCCCAACAACACCACTTGCTCGTCCAGACCGAGGCTCGCCACTAAGGCTTCCAGCGCGAGCCTTTCGCGACCCTCCCCCGCAAGCAGCAACCGCGCGACTATCCCGCGACGACGTAGCAGGGCGATCGCCTCGATCAAATACCGGTGCCCCTTTTGCTTCTCCAGTCGCCCGATGGATCCCAACACCAGATCGTGCTCTGTCAACCCGAGCCGCGCCCTTGCTTCCAATTTGGACAGCGTTGAAGCGGAGCGGGCAAGGTCCACCGAGTTGGGGATAACCACGATTCGTGATGCGGACACGTGGTCATAGCGCTCCACGTCGCGCCTGATATCTTCCGAGCCAGCAATAATCGCTGCCGTATGACGGCTCAGGTACCAGTTGATGATCCGCCGATGAAGCTTGGGCTTGCCGTAAGTGTTGTGAATCGAAACCACGGCCGGGATTCCAGCCTTCCTTGCGGCGAGACGCCCGTAAAGATTGGCATGGTAGAGGTGACTATGCACCAGATCTATACGCTGACGCCGAATGAGCTCACCCAGAGCCGGCACCACACGCCGGTCGAACCCTCCCTTGTTCATCAGGCGCAATTCCATCATCGGAACATCCATGGCGGCCAACTGGTCGCCGATTGCTCCACGCTTGCCTATGCAGCATACGACCGACGCAAAGCGCCCGTGGTCCAGCCTGCGCACAATGCTCAACAAGAGATTTTCGGCACCGCCAACCGGAAGGGTGACAAAGAGATGAAGGATCCGCGCTTGGCGATGCAATTTGGCTTCCCTAGATCATCAATACGCCCATCGTCAGCGCTCTGTACCGATGCTACGCCGCGGGAACGCCGCAGCCTCGTGAAACACCTTTTCCATTCGATCGAGCATCGTTTCCACGCTTAAATTCGCGGCACAGTATAGGCGCGCCGCGGTCCCGAGTCGCTGGCGCAGCTCAGCGTCGCCGAGCGCCTTTTCCAGGCCACGCCTGAGGTCGTCCGCGTCCTCGTTCCTGACCAGGATGGCCGTGGTCCCGTCGTGGGCGATTTCGCCGATACCGCCGCAGGCCGTCGTGACGCACGGCAGGCCGCACAGCATCGCCTGAACGAGCGCCTGCGGCACGCCCTCGTTGGCGTAGGAAGGCAGCGCGAACACATCGAGCGACTGCAGCCAGGGCAGCACGTCGTCCCGATTGCCGGCGAGCCGGACGCGGTCACCGAGGCCGAATTCGCGGATCTCCGATTCGATGTTCTGGCGCCGCGGCCCGTCGCCGACGATGACCAGCCCGGTGTCCGCCGGCAGGCGCGCAAACGCCTCGATCAGATAGCGATGCCCTTTCCAGCTCCGCAGCGTAGCGACGATGCCGATCAGCCTGCGCTCTGGCGGAAGGCCGGTCGCGCGCCGCGCCGCGCTACGATCACCGGGCACAAAACGCGATGCATCGATCCCGGTCGGAGCCGAAGTGATGCGCTCCGGCGGAAATCCGTTGTCGCGCACCAGCTGCATGCGCAGAGTGTCTCCGGTCGTGACGATGTGGCGGGTCGCGACGAGATAGAGCCAGCGCGTCGGAAGGTTGTTGGGGATCAATGCCGAAATATGCCGCGTGCGCACCAGGGCCGGTGCGCGGCGCAACGTCGCGCAGGCAAGCGCCGCAAGCCAGCTGTCGGTCGAGCTGTGCGTGTTGACGACATCCACCGGATGGGCCTTGAAGCGGCGCCGCAAAGCGAAAACACCGGCGAGATTCTTCCTTGCGATAGGCAGCACGATCGCGTTCAAACCGCGCTTCAGCGCACCATCGTAGATTCTCGCCTCGCGCGGCGCGGCGATGGCCACGTCGTGGCCGCGGGCCGCCATTCCCTGTGCCTCGTCGAGTATCCGGATCTCCTGCCCACCCCAGCCGCACGAGGCCTCCGTATGAAGAATTCTCATGCGGCTTTTCCATCGCAAATGCCGCGTCGACAGGTTCCCTCGCCGCTCATCTACTCGAGCGATGCATGCGAGTACTGCAGGCGATGGAGCCTCGCGTAGATCCCGGAAGCGGCAATGAGATCGGCATGCCTTCCGGTTTCGGCGATGCGGCCCGCGTCCAGAACGACGATGCGGTCGGCCCGCTCGATGGTGGATAGTCGGTGCGCAATCACCAGCGTCGCGCGGCCCCGCATGAGCATTTCCAGCGCCGCCTGTACGTGGCGCTCCGATTCGCTGTCGAGAGCGGAGGTCGCTTCGTCGAGGATGAGCACCGGCGCGTCCTTGAGGAACGCGCGCGCGATGGCGAGCCGCTGCCGCTGTCCGCCCGAAAGGCGCACGCCGTTCTCACCGATTAGGGTAGCGAGCCCCTCGGACATCTGGCGGATGAACTGCATCGCGTGCGCCGCCTCGGCTGCGCGAATGACCTCGGCCTCGCTCGTTCCGGCGAGGCGGCCATAGGCGATGTTTGCGGCGACCGTGTCGTTGAAGAGCACGATGTCCTGGCTGACCAGGGCGATGTTGGCGCGTAGGCTCGCGAGCCTGAGAGTAGCCACGTCGGTCCCGTCGATCAGGATTTGCCCTGAATCCGGGGAATAGAAGCGCGGCAGGAGGTTGGCGAGCGTTGACTTGCCCGCCCCGGAGGTACCAACCAGCGCCACCGTTTCGCCCGGCTCGATCGAAAACGACACTGCGTCGAGCGCACTGCGGGCGCTGCCCGGGTAGCTGAAGCTCACGGCCCGGAACTCGATTCGACCTTTGACGCGGCCGATCTCCACTGTCCCCGCATCGCGTTCGGGATCTTCATCGATGAGACGAAACACGCTCTCGGCCGCCGCGAGCCCTCTTTGCAGCGTCTGGCTCGCCCCGGTCAGACGGCGCAGCGGCGGAAATACCAGGAGCATGGCAGTGAGGAAAGACACGAAGCCGCCCACGGTCGTCTCGTCCGCAGATGCTTGGCGCACTGCAAGGTAGATGATGATGGCGAGAGCGATCGACACCACGATCTGCACCAGGGGCACGTTTGCCGCGGCCGCGGAGGTCATCTTCATGTTGAAAGTGCGGATCTTGTTTGCGCCCGATTCGAAGCGGGTCGCTTCGTATTCCTGACCTCCGAACACCTTGACGACGCGGTGGCAGCCGATCGACTCCTCGAGAGCGTGATTGAGGTCGCCCATCGCGGTCTGCTCGGCTCGGCTCATGGCGCGCAGCCGCTGGGTGAATCCCCGTGTGATCAGGATAGTCGGAGGCCCGACGAGGAGCGCAACCAGAGTGAGCTTCCAGTTCAGCCAGAACAACCAGGCCAGAAGGAAGGTGACGGTAAGCGTGTCCCTGAAAATCACCGAAATAACGCTCGTCGCCGCGCCTGTCACATGCAAGACATCGAAGGTAAACTTGGAGATCAAGCTGCCGCTCGTATGATTGTCGTAGAACTGGGTTGGAAGACGCACGAGCTTCGCGAACATGTCCCTGCGCAGATCCATCACGACCTTGTTCGCCACCCAGCCTATCGCGTAGTCGGAGACGTATGAGGCGAACCCGCGCACCAGAAAAACGACGACGATCAAACCAGGCAGCCAGACGAGAAGACCGCCTTCCTTGTGCACGAAACTGCCGTCGAGGAGCGGCTTGAGGAGCGCCGGAAAGATAGGCTCGGTAAGCGCCGTGACCACCATGGCCGCGATGGATAGCGCGAACGGCGCCCAGTAAGGCTTGACGTAGCGGAGGAGACGAAGGTAAAGCTGCAGGCTAGTGGCGTCGGACGATGCCATGGCTGCGCCGGAAAATGTCGAATTATAGCTGATCCGGCACCCGGTTCCGGGCTCGGGACCTCTAAGTGACGGCCTTTGGCGCGAGGCTCCGGTAGAGCGCAAAGAGCTGCTCGGCCATGGCCGCGAGACTGAAACCTTCGGCGCGCTTGCGCGCCCGGCGCCCCATCTCCTGAGCGGCGCGAACATCCACGCGAGCGAGCCTGTCGGCAAGCGCATCGACCTCGAGAGCGCCGACCACATAGCCGTTCATACCCTCCTCGATCAGTTCGGCAGCGCCGCTTTGCGGCGTAGTGATGACGGGCAGGCCACAGGCCATCGCCTCGAGCGCCGCATTCGGAAATGGATCGTAAAGGGTCGGCAGCGCGAAGGCGTCGGCCGCGCCGTACCAGGGGCCCATGTCTTCCTGGACGCCCGCGAAGTGCACGCGGGACGCGATCCCGCGCGAGCTCGCCAGGCGTTCCGCGCGAGTCTGCGCCTTGTCCCGGCCCACGATGACAAGATGCGCATCAGGCTGCCGGGAGCGCGCGAGCGCTTCGATCAGACGAAACACGCCCTTCCTTTCGAATCCTGAGCCCACGTGAAGGTGCACGGGCACGTGTTGCGGAATACCGAGCTTTTGACGCATCGTCGATCGATACGCTTCGCGCAGCCGCGGATGAAACACTTCCAGATCGATGCCGTTGTAGATGACGTGGAGCTTCGCCTCCGGGGTGCCGAAATGCGCGCGGATTTCGTCCCTGACCATGCGCGAATTGCAGATGACGGCGCGCAGCCGCGGGCTTTCGAACAAGCGCCGTTCCGTGGCGAGCGTGTAGCGGTGATAGGGATTGAGCGCGAGGCCGAACCGGCCGAGAGCTCCGAGCGCCGCGCTGCGGTTGTGCAACCATTGGGCGTGGACCCCGTCGCCCGCGCGGTAAATATCGCAGCACGCGATGCGCTCGTGCGATTGCACCAGATCAAACGGCCGGCGGGCGATTTCGCGGCATACGGCTCGCGCGAAGCTCCAGTCGCGCCATACGCGACCGACGTGAAACGGATCGCAGCGAACTACCGTGCCCGGATCACCGGTCCACTCGCGCGCCAGCACGGTTACCGCGACGCCCTGCTCGCTGAGCGCGCCGCGCGCGCGTTCGATGAATCGCTCCGCGCCCCCGTGGGCGCTGTAGCGCTGCCGCACCAAGGCGACGTGCATTGCCTAGTTCCGCGCGAGCTCGAGCCGCCCGCACAAGGCGCGAACACCCTGGAGCACATGGGGCCCCTGCGCGTGGAGCCAATCCGGGTCGATCGCGTAAATCCTGCGGTTTCGAACTGCGGGAACCGATTCGAGACCCTTCCACGCCCGGAGCGCTTCGCTCCCGAAGCCGCCCGTGACGATCGCATCGGGCCTGGCGTCGAGGATCTGCTCGCGGGACACGAGCGGAGTGAGGGTCTTCGCGGCGGCAAACACGTTGTGACCGCCGCAGAGCCGCAGCGCGTCGCTGATCAGGTGCGCGCCGTTCACGGTGAGCAAAGGCGTGTGCCAGATCTCCAGAAACACCGCGACGTGACGCTCCACCGCGTAGCGCTTGCGTAAATCCGCGATTTCATTTTCGAATTGCCGTGCCCGCAATTCGGCGAGCTCCGCGCTTCCGGCGAGCGCGCCGACCAGGCGAACGATGCGGGGAATATCGGCGAGGCTGCGCGCCTCGGTGACGAAGACCCGCATGCCGATGCGCTCCAGACGATCGATCTGGAGCGTCGAATTGCCGCTTCGCCAGGCGAGCACCAGATCCGGCCGCAAGGCGATCAGGCGCTCGATATCGACCCGGCCGTAACTCGCGACGACCGGCAGGCGCTCCGCCTCCGCCGGATGGCGGCTGAAGCTCGAGACGCCGGCGAGCTTCGCACCGGCGCCCGCGGCGAACGCGATCTCCGCCAAGTGCGGTGCGAGGGTGACAATGCGCGACGCCGGCCGCGCGAGCGACATCGTGACGCCGCGGTCATCGGTCGCCTGCAGCGCGTACGCGGCCGCCGGCACGGCGGCGAAGACCGCGAACGCGATCACCCGGATCATCGCGCGAGGAGCGAATCGACGGCGGCCGTTGCCGCCTCTACGGGAAGCCGGGTGAGGCACTCGCTCACCTTGCCGCCGCCGCAACCGTCGTTCCCGCAGGGGCGGCAGGGATGCTCGCCGGAGGCGACGATGCGGTGCGCCACCCGCCAGGGTCCCCATTCGAGCTCCCCGCTCGGGCCGAAAAGCGCCACCACCGGCGTCTGCATGGCGGCGGCGATGTGCATGGGAGCGGAATCCACGCCGATGAAGAGCCTGGCCCGGCCCGCGAGCGCGGCGAGCTCCTTCAGGCTGAGCTTCCCGGAGAGATCGATCGGCCGAGCGTGTTGGATGCGCGCGAGGATGTCCGCGACCAGCTCGCGCTCCCTCGCATCGGGCGCGGCGCTGATCACGACGCGCTCGCCGCGGCGATCCAGGTCGTCGAGCAGAGCGGCAGCCTTGTCTGCGGGCCAGCACTTGAACTGCCAGCGCGATCCCGGGTGGAAGAGCAGGTAGCCCTTGGAGGCGAGCCCGTGTCCCGCGAGCGTCGCCTCGACGCTGCGCTCGGCCTCGGTCCCGGGCACGAGCACCAGCGCGCGCTCGCCGTCCCCCGGCTGGATGCCGATCCGCCGCAGCGCGTCGAGGTTGAGCTCGACCCTATGGCGGCGCGCGTTCTTCGGCAGCGCGTAGCGGTGCGTGAAGCTGCGCTTCCACAAGCGCGGCTTGTCGGGATGGTCGGGCGCGACCGCGACGCGCGGCTCGAGCGCGCGCGCGAGCCAAGCCCCGCGCGGATGCTCGGACAAGTGGACGAGGAGATCGTAGCGCCGCGCGCGCAGCCGCCGCAGCAAGCTGGTCTCGGCGATTAGCCGTGCGAGCGGGCCCGCTGCTTTCCAGGCGCGCTCGACCACGTGGACCTGCGCGATCGCCGGATGCAGCGTGAGCATGTCGCGAGTGTCGGCGTAGACGAGGGCGTCGATCTCGAGCTGCGGCGCCCGGTTCTTGAGCACGGAGAACACGGGCGAGGCGAGCAGCACGTCGCCGTGATGGCGCAGCTTGATGACCAGCGCCCGCTTGAGCGTGCCGGGATCGACGGCGTCGGCCGGTCCGTAGGGCATGCCGCGCACGATAGCAGAGAACCCCGCCGGGGCAAAAGGCGGCGTGCCCGGGCAGCAAGTTCCCGCCCGTTCCCGCGAACCGAGCGTCGGGCGTTTTTCTAGCGCGGCTGATATTGCAGAGCCACGAACACGTTACTGCCCGGCGTGTTGAAATTCTGCGCGAGCTCGTAGTCCCGGTCGAAGACGTTGTTCCAGCGCGCCCGCACCAACCAGTCGCGCGCCACGGCGTAGGACACGGTGAGGTTGAGCAGCGCGTAGCCGTGCATTCTGCTTCCCTCCGCCTCGCCCGCCTGATCGAAGCGGGCGCTGCTCGCCACGACTTCGCCGCCCAAGGTCCAGGATCCTGAGGTTTTGCTCAGCCCCGCGCTGCCGAATTCCTTGGCGCGCCGCGGCAGCATCAATCCGGTCACCTCGTCGACTGGATTCTGCAACGTGACGCGCGTATACGCCTGGAGTGCGGCGAAGGAGCCCTGGTAGCCCAGTTCCACGCCCCTGATCTTCGCGCTTTCCAGATTCTGGACAGTTCCGGCGAACGTGGCGGGATCGGTGACGACGAAGATGACCAGATCGTCGATGTGGTTGTCGAAGTACGTGGCGCTGAACCGGTTCGTTCCCATCTGGTAGCTCACACCAGCTTCCTTGCTGTGCGAGCTCTCCGGTCGTAGGTTCGGATTGGGGGTAAAGCTCCCGGTCGGATCGATTGCGTAGAGATCGTTGAACGTGGGCGCCTTGAACGCGGTTCCGGCGCCGACGCGCAAGCGCAGCTCCGGGGTCAGGCGATACGCGTAACCGAGCAATCCCGTCGTATGGTTTCCGAACTGGCTGTTGTCGTCTCTGCGGATATTCGCCTGCCAATCGTGCTCTTCGTAGGTTCCCGCGTATCCGGCGAAGGCCGATTTGATCGTGCGATGGTTCTGCGCGAACGGGGAATCGCTCGTAACGTGTTGCGCCAGATATTCGGCGCCAGCTATCGCGGTGCCAGGACCGAGCTTGAGGTTGTTCTGCCAAGTGAACTGAGGCTGCCTCGTTCCGAAGAAGCTCGGGAAAGCTCCGGTAGTCGTGATCTTGTCCTCGCTTTCCCCGGCTCTTACCAGACTTTGCCACCTGCCGGTGATCTGGTTGGAGCTATAGAGAGAGAAGGCGGAGAGCGTCTGATGATTGACGGCGTCGATCGTGGGGTCGTTGTCAAAATGCGTGCGCCCGTCGCTCTGGAATAGCGTGAGCCCCAATTCATTCCTTGTATCCAGGCGATGGACGATCCTTCCGGAAACATTTTCGTTTCGATAGCCGTCCCTGTCGGGATCGTGTCCAAACGCGCCGGGTTTTGTCGCGTCGAAACCCTTGCTCTCGAAGTAGCCGAAATTCACGCTGAAATCCGTATCGCCGAGGGTGCGATTGACGCCCCCGCTCACGCTGCCGGTGCCGTACGTTCCAACACCCGCGGTGATGCTCGATGCGGGCGCGTACTTCCCGCTCTTGGTGAAGATCTGGATCACGCCCCCGATCGCGTCGGAGCCGTACAGGCTGCTCAATTGCCCGGGCACGACCTCGATCCGCTCGATCTGGCTGAGCGGAATGTTCTCGAACGCCGTCGTGCCGAGCGTCGCGGAGCCGATCCTCATGCCGTCCACCAGCACTAGCGTATGACCGCTGTTCGCCCCCCGCATGAACACGCTGCTCGGCTGTCCGGGTCCGCCGTTGCTCGCGGCCTCGACTCCGCCCAACGTCTGCAGGACTTCGACCAAAGTCTGCTGGCCGCTTCTGGCGATGTCTTCGCTCGTGATCACGTTGACCGGCTGCAGCGTCTGGGTGCGGACCTGCGGAAATCGGGTAGCGGTGACGACTACGGCGTCTTCCGTGTTTTGAGCAAGCGCGAGCGGCGTCGCGCCCGCGACGAGCGCGGCAATGATGGATCGTTTCAAGGTTTCCTCCCCGGCATGCGTCCCCGCAGGCCGAACTCCCGTTGCGAGAGGAAATGCGACAAGGAGGCGCACCGGTTTCCCGCCGCGCCCCGCGGCATTTCCCACCCTCGGTCGAGGCCGGTCTCCGGGCTTGTGGGATCGGGCGTATCGCCTTCCCGGGGGCTTGCGCCCACAGTGGCTGCATTGATACGCCCGCGCGCACTTACCGTTGCGGGGGCAGCAGAGGCTTGGGCGGCTGAAACGCGGCGCGCCGCACCTCTTTCCCGTTTCACCCCGGCGCGAGGCACGCGCCGGGACACCTCGAACGAGCGCGTTGATTGTACAACACAAGTCGCGGGGCTCCCGCTTGCGGCGGCATTGGGAATCTACATTGAAAACGAATCCTTACACCTTGACCTAACAGGATTTTCCAAACTATAGTGTGTCGATGGACACGGAATTGGCCACCCTCGAGGAAAAAATTCGCCAGACGGCACGACTGTGCCAACGGCTGCGCGACGA
>Ga0207665_10003869_pt1 | contig 10013 bp, 11 predicted proteins | sample LARL112metaG_FD_184351 | JGI IMG/M metagenome (GOLD analysis project Ga0207665, IMG submission 184351) | Corn, switchgrass and miscanthus rhizosphere microbial communities from Kellogg Biological Station, Michigan, USA - LAR L11-2 metaG... | ecosystem: Host-associated > Plants > Roots >...
AGATTATGAAAAATGCAGAGAAACATGCCGTAGAGGACCATCATTATAAATTGGAAGAAATAATGACTCCAGAACTACAAGAGAAAATAAAATCGCACATTAAAAGATCTTAACAACCCTTTTCTTTAGTGTTCCAATATCTATAAATCAATACACAATGTCATGATTTACAAAAGTTTAAGATTCCCACTTCAAAAATGTGGCTATTGGAGTTGTTGGTCGTTTATCTGTGAAACTGTGAAGCTCGAACGTCGACCTATATCTTACTCGCTGACAGTAACTTTTATCATCTTCGCTCGGTCAGCATCCATGGGTGCATCAGCAGACTCAGTTTTTAAGGAGGCTATTTTATCAACTACATCATCCATTCCAGATATCACTTTTCCAAATACAGTATATTGCCCGTCTAGGAAGTTTGAGTCTTTCAAAACTATGAAGAATTGTGAGCCCGCACTATCTGGATTCTGCGATCTTGCCATAGACAATGCTCCACGAGAGTGCTTTTTCTTATTGAATTCCGCTTCTATATTCCAGCCAGGACCCCCGGTTCCCCATCTGGCTCTATTAGCTCCTCCTCTTGTATTAGGATCTCCTCCTTGTATAACAAATCCTGGTACAATCCTGTGGAATATCAATCCGTCATAGAAGCCTGTCTCTGCCAGTCTTCTAAAGTTCTCAACCGTCTTTGGTGCATCTTCCGGATAAAATTCCACTCTGATATCTCCAAAGTTAGTAGTAATAATGCCGGTCTTTACCATGATGGCAAGGCTGCAACCAGATATATATCTTGATCAGGTATCCCTGTGGCTTTCATTACATCTATGAATATATTTTTAAGTCAAAAAGGCTATTTAACATTTAGACCTGCAAAATGATGGCCCGGGTTTCTGTTCCGTTCACCAGGCCATTATTATGGTAAAGGGGAAAGGCCGAACACGGGACTGGCCGATAATAGCCCCTTTATCGGCAGGTATAAATAATAAAAATATAAGTTAAAAATTTATAAGTGTAATAGAAATCTTTTACTTTAATGTTTCAAAAACATAACACAACATTGCTCTCTACGGTCGCTATTTCAGCCGCTGTTCTGTTTGCGAGCTTATTCGCCGTGAGCTTTGTACATCAAGCCATGGCACAAAGTAGTAACCAGTCCGGCAATGCAACAGCCGCGGGTAACGCCACTACGAGCGCAGGGACTGCTGGTGCAGCCAATCCTGTCCCTAGCACAACTAACTCTCCTCCTAGTAGTGGATACTAGGGCAATACTCCCCAGAAATCTACAGATACGGCAATATTAAATTAAAGTATCTTTTTCCTTTTTTTTAAATTCGCTTCTTATATTTCATGCTGTGAATCTTATGGTAATGCGGTAGCCTCTACGTTGTCTTGAGATGTGGTCCGAGTGGAGTCATAGCTAGTATGAATCATACAAATTATTCTGAGAAGAAAAGAGAGTAAAATAATTACATTCCATTATAACTAATTCTTAATAATCGTATGAGACTATTAGTGATTGGTAGTAGTAGAGGACCATTGATGCACGAATGCATTGCACTGGTCTGTTGCTACCTATGTATGACACTCCTCTACTACTACTGCTTTTTTGATCAGCCGTATGGGTATGATAACCTAAAGAATACTATATGATAACCACGTTTAGAATATCTTTTTCCTGAATTCTAGGGCGGGCTACAAAAACTATAAAAACCGAAGGGACAAATATCCAAGTTGAGTTTCCTACAATAATTACTCTAATATTAATCCGTGGTCATGATAGCGCACTTGTTCTCATAGCCGGTGCTACCATTATTACTTTATACAGTATGCATATGATATATATGTTATAACACAGAATAGAGAGTATTTGGTGTTTGAGTCTACCAACAAATATGCATTACCCGTACCAAAAAACTTGTTAGAACGCATAGACAGAACTTCCTCTCCTGCTCACACTGGTAAACTTAGAAACGCAATTGACTTGATTGTTCCAGAAGATACTCCTGTGCTCGCTGCAGCGGACGGCGTTGTGACCTTTGTTAAAGATGACTCCACTGTGGGAGGACCTGATCCATCCTATTGGATGTATACGAATTTTGTTACAATTATCCACTCGAATCAGGAGTATACAAGATACGATCACTTGGCATATCGTAGTTCAAAAGTTAAAGTAGGTCAAAACGTTAGCGCCGGCGAGGAGATAGCCAAAGTAGGCATGACAGGGTACACCTATATTCCACATCTTCATTTTCAGGTTTTTGTCTTCAAAGGCACTAATATCTGGACAGACTTCGATACCATAGAAGTTCAAAACTTTATGAGCTGATTCAAAAACGCTTATACCTTTTATCCTCTACTTTTTTGTTGATGTTACGATATTAAAGTTTCCTCCCTTTGGCACAATCATCACCTTTTTGAGCCAAAGACGTCTTGTCAAATGGATGTTGAATTTATTACATCTAAAATGACATTTTCCACTAGTCCTTTCAACAGTGCTCAACAGGGGACTGAATAATCCTTTTTTTTCCTTTTTTGCTAATTGATACTACAATTACACTGTATAAAATATGTGTAATTGCTTAATATTTTATTATGATAAGTATATGACATTATGGAATCTGATAGAAACGAAAAAATTAGCGAATCGCAACAATTAGTAAATAAGCCCGTCTATACAGTAGATGGCAAGCACATAGGAATTGTCAGAACTGTCCAACCTGAAAATCTTGTAGTTGAGTCCGGCCCGATAACTCCTGATAAATATCTTATCCCGAAATCAACGATAAATAATTTTGACCGTGGGATAGTTTATCTCAATAAAGATGCCAAATTTGTAGATGATAATTACAAGTTTGAATAAACGCTATAATATACTTTTATAAGGTCATATTTTGTAAACGGACAGTCGTCAGGTTAAGATTAGACTGAATAGAGCATAGGTAGAAGCTGTAGCTTCCATGTGAAATTCCATCTATAATGTCTGAAAGGAATATGCCAATTTAAACTTCGAGTGTTTTCCACTTGTTAAGGTAATTCTTACAACAAGCGTCAGAGCAAAATAGCATAAGGCCACTAACAGTGCTTGAGTACTTTACTTCTTTAATTAGGTCATTAAACTCATTTTCCGCAGGCATTACAAATTATATACATCTTATATCAAGGCTAGGATGTCTTCTATAAAGTCCTTTGTTGGCCGGTTGAGTTAGACTTTTGTCCGCGGTTGCTCAGAAGACTATACGGCAGTAGACAATGTAACAACCTGCGATCTTTCAAATATGTATTCCAGATCGAATTAGTTTTACATAAGCGTTCACGATTAGAAAGCCCCTTTTACATAACTTTCCTGTTTTTACTTCACTTTCATAAGTTTTGTTCTAAATTTTTTGTTACGGGGTCTTGTTCTTAACCTATAACCACAGCATGGACACCATAATCCATCCCATTTTACGAATATCTCACAGACCTGGCATCGTTTTTGTCCCACGTCATAACGGCCACGATGACCTATTGGCTTTATTGCTCTATGACGCATGCATATACCTTTACAAGTCACTTCTTTCATCCTCGCCATTATCAATGCCGGCTTGTTGATGCACACTAGCAGCAACTATTAGCTTTTGTCTATCGGTAGGCAGGAGAGAAATGTCTTCTCTGTTGTCAAACACATTACTTTTATTCTTTACGATATCCTTTTTCATAATTATAGCATTCTGAGCCACGATATGTTGATACTCAGTCAATTTGTCGTCACGTGCAAAATAGTAATACAATCAACATCATATTATTATCTCCCCTTCTCCTTAAGAAACTGACTCTTACTTTTGCGAATGAGTGGAATTATTTTATCTACCATAATTTTATGAAAGTTATCTGTTCCTACATCAAATGTTAATAATATGACATATGCAAGACGATTGTTATTGTCAGTAATGGGAACGTTCGCTCTAATTAACTTCTCATAAATAGAACAGGCATAATCGACGCTCCCCAAAAGATATCCCCATCTAAGACGCGTATACTGTCGTGTTGCAGCAGTAATCGCATATTGTATTGTTTCCTCATAATTTAGTAAGGGCTTGAGTCCTTTACGTTCGGATGTTGATAATAAGGATCCGTGTTCATCAGCAATTCCAACAAACCTGATTGAAGACTCTGATGCTATAACTTGGTCACAAAAACCTTTGAAAATTTGTTTCATTTGGCTTAGGGTATCGTAGGGATTTACTTATTCTTATATTTAATATAACCCATCATATGATCCGACGTTAGATGGGCTTTTTTTTATTACATTCGAATCTGTGAAGGAAGCCTATAAGCAACCTTTGTAATCTAATATCTCTCGTACTTCCAGTTTTGGTGTGAATCAGTATTGCTGTAATACGTTAAAGAAACCTTACTACAAAACTTTCGTCATTGGATATTGACCATAACATTCACCTTTTTAAACTATGTCCTATATCTTGTATGAGAGGGTGCACAGTAACCACAATAATCGGTATTGGGTCTTTTATGACATATACATTCACATCTGCTACCACCGCTGGTCGAATATTTTCTTTTCAATTACCTTATTGTTATAATTACACATATTTAACTGGATAGGTATGAGCAAAATACGGAAAAGATACAGTCCGTTCATGACACCATGTCCTGATCCGGGTTTTACTCCTTTTCGCCATTTCCAATATATCAATCTCTTTTTTTCATCTTCCAATAAATCCAATATCAATAAGAATACATTCACATTCAATCAGAGTAGTTATACTCGCGCCACGACTTATTGAATCGCAGGCATATTTCAACTATTACAGATGCGATATCCAAATAATGCTACAAGCTACAGATCGACCCTCTAGTGTTCGAACCTGTATATTGTTGGGTAGATATCATCCCAAATTACGATATTGTGGTTAATTCAACCGGCGAAAACCCAGAAAGAACGAGGAGTGCCACTTCAGCCAGCGTAGCTGAATGTATGGGGAATTTGCTGGCTACAGGATGAATTCTGGACCCGGCTTCATGATTCCATCTAGCGTAACAAAACTGCTACACCAATGTTAGTAAAAGATATGGTTGAGTTATGAGTAAAAAAACATGTAGGTTCCTATATACCAAATAGCCTATCTGTTCTTCTAACTGTAATGACTTATATGCCACCGACAGTACTAGTTAGATCCATCATCATCTTCTTCTTGTACTGCTCAAGCTTTTAATTTCCTTCTGCTATGATTATGGGGCTGCTGCTGTTGCGCCGCTGCTGCCACCGCCCCCGGCTGTTCCTAGCGACTTGACATTGATTAACTTGTTAGCATATATCATATTATTCGCGGCGGTGTTCTTGATGCCAAAAGCACTTTGTGCATTCATGATGTTGTTGTTGAATATCTTATTTCCAGAGGAATCTCCTATAATTAAAATTCCAGTAGTATTGGTGTTTGATATTATATTGTTGTAAACCGCGTTATTATACGAAGCTGCGATCTGGATGGGTGTTGTCTGGTCATGCACGTAGTTGTTCCTAGCAACGGAGTGCGTAGTATTCCTGCTAAAAACAATTCCCCCTCCGTGATTATTGTAGACGATGTTGTTTTCAAACCTTATATTGTAGCAATCCAAAGAACAGATTATGGCTGTGCCATTATTATCATACACAATGTTATTCCGAATTATCATATCATGAGTACCGGTGTGAGGATCTATGCCGTAATGTCCGCTGTTATGTATCTTGTTGTTCTCGATAACCATGTTGCCCACGTTTACCGAATAAAATCCAAAATACAGATGGTCAAAATCATTGTTCCTTATTACGCTGCCATGGCCAGCATTATACTGCAACCCGGGCGTCATTTTGCCCCATCCTGCTTCATACCCTATGTATCCTATGTACGAGTTGGTGATATTTGTAGTACCTGTTGCGCGACTTTCAATTCTTATATATGGTCTTGGGGCGCCGTGGTGGGTTAGCTTATCCTTTACAGCGATAGGACAGTTACTGCCACACAATGCAGTAGCTGGTCCTGAACTTTCCCTAGATCCATTGCTCATTGCATAATAGTTTGTCTCCGGGTTCCAGGAGGTTAATTGGACAGAATCGATCTTCAAACTGCCTAATACGTGAATCCCGTAGGCAAGAGTCCTTTCGTCTGCAATTATCTTCAACCACGTCGTGTCGGTGGGATCAATAGTCAGAGTGGATCCTTTGTTTATTGTAATGTTTGCATTTAGCAGCCATACACCATTGCGCTGCTGTTCCTTGTTTAACACAGCAGGATCGTTCAGCTGGTTGTATATGTCAGTCAGAGTCGCAGACTTACACGATACGGTTATCATTCTTCGGACAGAATCATAGCTAATACAGCCATTTCCATTGCCTGCGGCGAGCGGTGTTCCTCCTTGCTGCTGTGCCTTTACTTCACTAAAATCGATTAGTCCAGTAATTACTAGCAATGATGACAAAGATATAATGATAAAAGTCTTAGCAAGCATATTCATCTTTTATGCTACTCATCCTTTGGATAATAAATTTGTAAAGAATAAATGTGTTGTTATGACTCATTATAGGTGTATCCATTAATTTTACTATTATATGTCCTATGTTATACTAGGTCTAATCTCTCTGATGCTAAGGTCTTTGAAATCCCATACAAGGTTGTCTGACCTAAAGGCTACATCGGGACCGGGGTTCGTTATTATGTAATCTTTCGCTCTTCCACAGTTAGCGCTATAGAATACATTATCAGGAGTATTGGCATACCATCCTCCATCATCTATAATGTCTGTTACTTTTACCCAATGATTGTTGTTCTTATCATCTAGGTATGATTCCATCTTTACTGCACTGTTATTAATTATATTGTACATTACTACTTTCCATCCAATCCATCTACCCACTATTGAATCGGTGGGTTTAGCTTGAGCCAATTCATCCGTATAACCCCCGGTAAACCATATCTCTTTTTTCCAGCCTACAGAACCATCATCATGTATTCCACCTATCAAAGCCAAGCCTTCACATGGACTAGTCTGAGTGTGTGTTCCACCTCTTGCAAACCATGCCAGATCAGTATAATTAGCCTTGTTGTTATGATTAGGAATTATCGAATTTACCTTAACATAACCGGTTATTTCCACGTTCTTCCACATTGGAGCATTAAGCGGAGTATCAACACTCATTCTAACTTTTGGATATGCAATACGCCATGATCCATCAGGCTGTTTGGTTATGTTCTCATAAGAAAAACCGGTTCCGATAGAGAATATATTATCACTCGTTGGGTTGTTCATATTGATATACCACTCTCTCCCACCTTGCATGGTTGGATAGATTTCCTTTATTCCGAATTTATCTAATCTAGCAGGCGATGACGCGGTATTTGGCAGAGGACTCCCACCTCCGCTACTGCTCTTGTGGTTCGAAGTTGTATTAATTGCGATATCTGAGACCTGGCTAAAAGTTGTGATTGGAATGAAAATACCACCGAGAACAGTTCCAAGTGAGATAATAGTAAATATAATTGTATAATAGCACATAGATTGTTTATTGTCGTTTTACTAGTAAATTTATTAAGGCTTGATTAACTCAGTTCAATAAGTCATCTATAGTAGAAATTCCTAGTAGAATAATAGAAAATAGTTCTTTGGAAGAGCAGATGAGACTTGTTACCGCTTGGATTGATCATGGCTGTAGGATTATTATAAAATCTTAAACTACATCATAAAAAAAGAAGAAAATTCTACTGGTTAGTATGCTGAAGAAGAAGATTGTTTTTGTTTGGAAGATTCCGCGACATCTTCATCAGAAAACGGCAGATCTGGGAATTTACTCTTTGTATTCTCCTCAAGTAGAGCGCTTGCCTCTTCTATAATCTTCATTGATTCCTCATTTAACCCTGTTACCCCGTTACTGATGGCCATTTCTCCAGAAGATATTTGACCAGATTCTGACATGATACCTCCTATCAAGTCTGAAATCTGTCCAAATGATTGATCTGCTTGTGGCATCATAGAAGATAATCCTCCTTGTATTCCCTTCATAGCAGCCATAGCTGGACCCAAAGTGGCTGCTACGTCCCCAAATTCAGTTACTGTATGTAATCTTAATTGTATTTGCTCTAGTGCCAACTTGGCAGAATCAACCATTTTATTCATTTTGCGGACTTGGGATAATTCGCCTGACAGTAATTTGGCATAGTGGCTATCATGATTTTGAAGAGAATGAACTACACGCTTAAAGATTACCTGATCTTTTTCACGTAACTTTGCAGATATTTTCTCTAATTTTGAAAGTTGCATCTGTAATTTGCTTTGTGCTTCTTCTATACGTGGCTTCAAAGCGTCTTGGGGCTTTAGTTTATCAAACAACTTGTTAGTCATACTTTCACTTTGAGGCTCGCTCCAATCCTTTCTATTAAATGGCATAATGATATCCTCTTGTCTCATATGGATAGCGTTATTTGGACATGTATTAAGAAAAGCTATGTAACAGCTTTAAGATCGCTTAGTATACCAATGGCTATGTATTGAATGATTTTTTTCATCCACGAGCATGTCCGCTGAAACCTAGAATATTTAGCTAATATTCTGCTTACCTCAAGCCTACAAATGATTGGAATGACGATACCTCCGAAATGTGTTCTTTACACTCTACAAGTCTGTACTTATCATCACGTAAGGCAGGCAACATGCAGAAGTAAATGTTGTCTCTGGTCTTATTGATCTTGTCTTATTAGGTTTGGACCTCAAAGATAAGTAGACTCGCTGCTGTGGCACTTAGTTTGCGGCTATTCTGTTAGGCACCTCCGATTATCTATATAGTTTGAGAAAAAATACAGAGAATTCAGTATGCATATGTAACACATAAAAAGGATTCTACAATACGGTCAAAAACTAAAGTTGTAGGTGCTTAGAAATAAGCAAAGCTTCCATTAAGCGAAAATCAGTGGAAAAGCAGACTTTGCAGAGGCTAAGTCGGTCCTTAGTTGAGAGGGCTCTTATCGCACCTTTAAAAATCTTACGTTATTAATTGAAGAGGAACATGCTCGCGTTAACACTCCTAACAGGCGGCTTTGTACTCATTATCATACATAAGAAGCATGATAATATTTCTTTAGTGACCCAAGATCAGTTGTGTACTTCTTCTACATCTTTTTCATTAGGATCTACAGAAACATCTTTTGCTCGTTTCTCCTTTAGGCCCAAATTGATAGTTGTTGTTGCTCTGTTTGCCTCAAGTGATGCTGCAGAGTTAACTATAATTGCAGCATCACCCTTAAACTGCATTCCCTTATTCCAGGTTGCTACATCAGGAGAGTCCCTTATATCTATTATATCTGTAGAGTTATCCATCAAAGAGTTTATTGGGTCTTTTGGATTTTCAGTGAATGATAAATCCTCATTTCCTATACTCCCATTTTTCTTCTTTCCGTTGACTGCGTTAGTATTCATAGTTTGACTATTCTTCCGTACTCCACACTCATTATTATCCTATTCTAATTTATCATAGAGCATTAACTTGTGATGGTAGCTGCAAAAGAATTTGATTCTTCTCTCATAGGTTCCCAAGGAGCTACGGCAACAAAGAGTAACCAAACCAATTTTGGTAATAGTAGTAATAATAATATTCTATCTGCAATGAGACTAAACTTCATACGTCACGCCTGTACTGACGATTGGCTATTAGGTTAGCCTATGCCTTCATTTCGTGTTTCTTAGTTATTTCTGGGTCTTCTTTGCGATAATACCACAATATTTTGAAGCGCATATTAGATAGGTTTAAGTGCACTGCTTACACAAGTCTCCTAATGGCAATGAGAACTTTATGACAATTAATAATGTTAAAGAAGATAATACCGTTGATCAATTGCGACGTTTCAAAGATACTCATAATAAAAAAATCAAAACTGATAATGACAATAATAATAAACAATCAGAAAAGGCAAGCTGGTGGATAAATGAACTGGATTCACTTGGAATTAAAAAAAGTAATTATAACAAAACCGAATCAAATTACCTTCAAA
>Ga0207665_10003870_pt1 | contig 10012 bp, 10 predicted proteins | sample LARL112metaG_FD_184351 | JGI IMG/M metagenome (GOLD analysis project Ga0207665, IMG submission 184351) | Corn, switchgrass and miscanthus rhizosphere microbial communities from Kellogg Biological Station, Michigan, USA - LAR L11-2 metaG... | ecosystem: Host-associated > Plants > Roots >...
ACAGCTCGTCCTCCACCACCCGCAGCTCGACGCCCGGCACCGCGCGGCCGATCGAGTCGGGCCGGTCGGTCGCGTCTGCGGCGAGATAGGAGATGGGGCGGAAGAGCTCGGTCATCCCGTACCCGCGCACGATGCGTACGCCGGTGCGCTGCCTCCAGTCGCGGGCCAGCGTCCAGGGGCAGGGGGCGGCGCCGGAGACGGCCAGGCGCAGGCTCGAGAGATCGGCGGCGGCGAGCGCGGGCGATTCGAGGATGCGCGCGAACATGGTGGCGACGCCGGGGAACACGGTGACCCGGTGCCGCGCGATCGCCCGCAGCGTGTCCTCGGGCGCGAAGCGCTCCCGCAGCACCACGGTGACCCCGGCGAGCAGCGGGGCCAGCAGCGCGCCGTTCAGACCGAAGGAGTGCGCCAGCGGCAGCACCGCGAGCACGCGGTCGTCCGGCGTCAGGCCCATGACCGGGCCCGCCCATGACTCGTTGGCCACCGCGAGGGCGACGTGGGAGAGGACCGCGCCCTTGGGCTGCCCGGTGCTGCCCGACGTGTAGAGGACGATGCCCGGCGCGGTCGCGTCCGCGATCGACGGAGCCTCCGCGGTCTCGTCGGTGGGAGCGGCGTCGATCACCGCCTTCGGACCCAGGTGCCCGAGGATCCGCTCGCGCTCGTCGGCGGCCAGCAGCGGGTTGAGCGGCGCCACCGTGGCGCCGAGCGCGAGGCCGCCCCAGAGCGCGGCGACGAGCCCCCACGTGTTGGGCAGGAGCACCGCCACCACGTCGCCCGCGCCCACGCCCTGGCGCACGAGCCGGCGAGCCGCGCCCGCCGCGCGCGCCTCGAGCTCGCGCCAGGAAAGGGCGCCGTCGTCCCAGATCAGGGCGGGGTGATCGGGCCGCCGGCGCGCGGCGTCAGCGAGGAGCGCGGCGAGGTTGAGCGTCCGGTCGGTGGTCACGGAGACGGGCGCGCGCTCGCAGCCGCCGGTCTTACTCCGCGTAGTCCTTCAGGTTGAGCCGCTTCCACACCTCGGGCGGCACGCGGTGGCGCGGGGTGTAGCCGGCGAGCGAGGGCTTGGCCGTCGCGTCCACGCCCCACTTGGCGGAGTAGCCGTCCTCCTTGGTGGAGGGGTCGAGGTCGGAGCCACGCGCGTTGGTCACGATCGTGATGTCGCGGTCGGGCTGGCAGCGGGTGGCGATGGCCCAGGTCACCTGGCGGTCGTCGAAGATGTTCACGTCGTGGTCGACCACCACCACGCGCTTCATGTAGAGGTCGGCGCCCAGTACCGCGAGGATCGCGTTCTTGGCCTGGCCGATCAGGCGCTGCTCGAGCGAGACGTAGCAGGTGAAGGGCGCCGGCACCCGCACCGCTTTCACCGACGGCACCATCGCCCGCACCGCGCGATAGAGGTTGGCCTCCATCGGGATGGTGGAGAGCAGCATGTGGTCGAGGTGCGCCACCGTGATGTCCTGGAAGTAGGCGCCCCGCCGGTGGGTGATCGCCTTGACCTGGACCACCTCGCGCTGCCGCTCGCCCAGGCTGTAGCCGGTGAACTCGCCGAACGGCCCCTCCGGGGTGCGCGCGCCGGGCAGGATCTCCGCCTCGATGATCATCTCCGCGTGCGCGGGGGCCAGCACGTCGGAGGTCTCGCACTTCACCAGCTCGAGCGGCTCGCGCAGGAGGGCGCCCATGATCGCGCGCTCGTCCTCGTCGATGGAGCCGATGGCGAGCGAACCGAGCGCGATGGCGGGGTGCACCCCGATGGCGAAGGCCACCGGGAGCGGCCGACCGAGCGACTCCGCGATGCGCTGGAACTCCCAGAGGTGCTTGCCGAGCGTCAGGTGGATGGACGTGCGGTCGCGCCCCTGGATCATCAGCCGGTTGTAAGCGCAGTTCCACGTCTCGCTGGTCGGATCCTTGGCGAACGAGATCGCGGAGGTGAGGTAGGCGCCCGCGTCGCCCTCGTGGTGGAGGATCTGGGGCAGGTCGTAGAGGTTCACGCGGTCGCCGGTCAGCACCACGTCCTTGCACGGGCCGGTGGCGACTGTTCGTGGTGAGACCGGCTTGTCCATGGCGCGCAGGTAGGTGGCGAGCATCTCGTCGGGCGCCGCACCCATCGCGACGGCCAGGCGCGAGCGGCTCGCGTGCAGGTTGGTCAGCACCGGGAACGCGGTGCCCTTCACGCGCTCGCAGATCACCACCGGACGCCGGCGGGCCTCGCGCTCGAGCTTCACCACCAGCGCGGTGATCTCGTAGGCGGGATCCATCTCCTTCGAGACGACCAGCAGGTCGTCGGGCCGGCTGCGCTTGATCTGGTCGAGGTACCCGGGGAGATCCTGTGCCATGTCGCGCCTCTCTGCGAGCCGTCTAGTTCGAGCGTTGAATCCAGGGGCAGGTGACCCGCTCCAGCCACTGGAGCAGCCAGGTGGTCGCCACGCCCAGCAGGCCGAACGTTACCACACCCACGAACACGTGCCGCGTGTCCATCAGCTGGAACGCCTCCCACAGGAGGAAGCCGAGCCCGGCCTTGGTGGCCTCGATCTCGGTGATGAAGACCAGGATCAGCGCCATTCCCGCGCCGAGCCGCAGGCCGGTGAAGATGCTGGGCAGCGCGCCGGGCAGGATCACCTTGACGAAGATCTGCGCCCGGCTCGCGCCGAGATCGCGCGCGGCCTTCAGCAGCACCGGGTTGATCGCGTGCACCCCGGCCATGGTGTTGACCAGCACCAGGAAGAGCACGCCCACCGCGATGGTGACGATCTTGGAGGGGTTGCCGAGGCCGAACCACAGCATGAAGAGCGGGAAGAGGGCCGACTTGGGGATCGGGTAGACCGCGGCGACCCACGGATCGAGGAGGTCCTCCACCCAGCGGACGGCGCCCGCCAGGAGGCCCAGGACAACGCCGGCGAGCGAGCCGTAGACGAAGCCCTGCAGCACGCGGTTCAGGCTCACCAGCACCGCCCAGGGCAGCTCGCCGGAGCGCGTCATCTCCCACATCGCGCCCAGCACCGAGAGCGGGGCGGGCAGGAAGAGCGGGTTGATGCGGCCGGCTTGCACCAGGATCTGCCAGGCGAGCAGGAGCCCGGCCACCGAGGCGAGCTGCCGCCAGTGCGACGCGGTCACGAGGCCATCGCGCGCTGCACCTCTTCGCCCAGGAGCGCGTCGAGGCGATCGAGGAGCGCGGCCTCCGCGCGCCCGGTGAGGTGGCGCGGACGCGGCAGCGTGACCTCTTCCACCCGCTTGATGCGCCCGGGTCCGGCGGTCATCAAAACGATGCGGGTGCCGAGCAGCACCGCCTCCTGCAGGCTGTGGGTCACGTAGACGAAGGTCTTGCCGGTCTCGGCCCAGATGCGCAGCAGCTCGTCCTGCATCACCCGGCGGGTCTGGGCGTCGAGGGCGGCGAGCGGCTCGTCGAAGAGGAGGATCTGCGGATCGTTGGCCAGCGCGCGGGCCAGGGCCACCCGCTGGCGCATCCCGCCGGAGAGTTCGTGCGGGTAGCGGGTCTCGGCGCCGCGGAGGTTGACCAGGTCGATCAGCCGGCGCGCGCGCTCCTCGCGCTCGCGCCGCGGCACCCCGCGCACCTCCGGGCCGAACGCCACGTTGGCGAGCACGGTGCGCCAGGGGAAGAGCGCGTACTCCTGGAATACCATGCTGGTGAGCTTGCCGCCGCCGGTCGGGGTCGGGAACTCGATCGCCCCCGACGACGGCGCCTCGAGGCCGGCCATGATCTGCAGCAGCGTCGACTTGCCGCAGCCCGACGGCCCGAGCAGGATCAGGAACTCGCCCGCCGCGACGTCGAGGGTGATGGCCTGAAGCGCAAGCACGCGCTCGCCGGTGCGCGCGATGTGCCAGGCCTTGCCGACGTCACGGAGGGCGAGCAGCACGGCGGGCGCGCGCTCCCCCGGCCTATTCGAGGAAGGAGAGGTCCACCACCCGGTCCATCGGCACCTTCTCCTTCACCCAGCCCATCTGGTGGAACCAGTCCTGGAACGCGGCGAGGTCCTGCACGCGCGGCCGGCCGGACGGATCGAGATAGACCGGCAGGGTGGCCTGGATGGTCTCCACCGGCAGCTTGAGGTGCTTGGCCAGGATGCCCGCGATCTCGGCGTCCTTGAGCCCGCCTTTGCCATTGTAGAGCTTGAGGCCCTGCACGTAGGCCTGCATGAACGCGCGGGCGACCTTCGGCCGCTCCTTGATGAACTTGCCGCTGTACATGATCGCGGCCACCTGGAAGGTCGCGAGCGCGGGCACCTGCTCGGTCAGGAACAGGCGCGTGCCGATCTTCTCCTTCTCGGCCTGGGCGCCCCACGGCTCGGGGGCGAAGGCGGCGTCGACCGCCTTGCTCGCGAGCGCCTTGATCCCGTCGGGATAGGACATGTAGACCACGTCGAGCGCGTCGTAGGTGAGGCCGACGTGCTCCATCATCTTGGCGAGGAAAAAGTCGAAGTTGATGCCCTTGGCGCCGTTGGCGACCTTGAGGCCCTTCAGGTCCCGGAGGGTCTTCACCTTGCCCGAGTCGACCAGATCCTTGCGCACGATGAGCGGCGTGAAGTTGTAGCCGGGCCGGACCTGGCCCTTGTCGGCCACGATCTTGAAGTCCATGCCGGCCGCGATCGAGTTGAAGAGGCCGGCGGAGGGCGAGCCCACCGACACGTCGATCTGCCCGGTGGCGAGCGGCGCGGTCATCTTGCCCGCGGAGGCGAAGCGCTCGATGTCGACCGCGACCCCGTGCTCCTGGAAGTAGCCCTTCTCGATCGCGATGTAGATGCCCGCGTTGGAGATGGCGGGGAGATCGCCGAGCTTGACCGTCTCGGCGGCCGCGCCCGGTCCCGCCGCCGCCAGCACGACGGCCAGGACGCGGAGGGCGTGGCGGATCGGGTGGCTCATCGTGTGCGCCTCCGGAACCGGGAAGGTGGGGATGCCCGCGTAGTCTAGACCGGCCAGGCCTCGCGGCGCCAGCCCATGTCCCAGAACATCCACTCGTAGCGGCTGGTGGTGACGAAGTGGCGGTGCATGGCCGCGCGCTCGTCCGGCCCGAGCGCGCCGGCGAGGGTGTCGGTGCAGGCGAGCACCGCGCGCACCACCGCGCCGAACTCCTCGGAGGCGTAGGTGCCGATCCAGCGGGTGTAGAGCGGATCGCGCGAGCCCGCGCGCTCGAGGGTCTTGCCCACCTCCCAGTAGATCCAGTAGCAGGGGAGCAGCGCGGCCACCGCCTCGTGGAACGGCCGGCCGTAGGCCACCGCGAGGAGATAGGAGGTGTAGGCCGCGTTGGTGGGCGCGAGCGGGGTGGCGGCCACCTCCTCGGGGGAGAGGCCGAAGTCCTTGAAGAAGGACTCGTGCAGCGTCATCTCCACCTTGAGCGCCCCCGCCGCGTGCTCGTTGAACATGATGATCCAGTCTTCTCGAGGCGCGCGGGCAGCGGCCACCGAGAGGGCGCGGGCGAACTCGCGCAGATAGAGCGCGTCCTGCACCGCGTAGAACCGGAACGCGTCGCGGGGCAGCGAGCCGTCGGTGAGCCCGCGCACGAACGGATGCGCGAGGATGGCCGCGTAGATCGGCTCGATGGCCCGCCACAGGGCATCGGTGGACATGGTGGCGCGCAGCATACCCCGCCGTCTCGGCCGCAACAAGGCCGCCCGGCGCGTGTATACTTCGACCCGCCATGATCCACCGCCTCGACGCCGGCCAGGCCCAGTACGAGTGGAACAACGCGATCCCGCCGCGGCTCGAGATCGACCCGGGCGACACGGTGGTGTTCGACACCCGCGACGCGGCCGACGGCTACTACTCGCGCGCCTCCTCCCACGCCGACGTGCTCGCGCGCGGCCCCTTCCGCGGCCATCCGCTCACCGGCCCGGTGCGGGTGCGCGGGGCGCGCCCGGGCGACGCGCTGGTGGTGGAGATCCTCGAGGTGAAGCCGGCCGACTTCGGCTGGACCGCGATCCGGCCCGGCCGGGGCCTCCTCCCCGAGGCGGACTTCGCGAAGCCCTATCTCCAGATCTGGGATCTCGCGGACGGGACCCACGCGCGGGCCGGCACCCGCCTCGCGGTGCCGATCGATCCCTTCCCCGGGGTCATGGGCACCGCGCTCGACCTGCCGGGCGGTCACAGCACGATGCCGCCGCGCAAGAACGGCGGCAACATGGACATCAAGCAGCTCACCGCCGGCTCCACCCTCTACCTGCCGGTGTGGGTGGACGGCGGTCTGTTCTGCGTGGGCGACACCCACGCGATCCAGGGCGACGGCGAGGTGTGCGTGACCGCGGTGGAGATGAGCGGCCGGGTCACCGCGCGCTTCGGCCTCCAGGCCGGGCGGGGCCTCGCCGAGCCCGAGCTGCGCACGACCCGGCCGCCGTCGTCGACCGCGCCCGGCCCGTGGTTCGCCACCACCGCCCACGGCCCCGACCTGTTCGCGGCCTCCCAGCAGGCGGTGCGCTACATGATCGACCACCTGGTGCGCGAGCGCGGGCTCTCCCGGGAGCAGGCCTACATCCTGTGCAGCGTGACGGTCGACCTCAAGATCAGCGAGATCGTGGACGCGCCGAACTGGATCGTCTCCGCGTTCCTGCCCGAGGGCGTGTTCGTTGGCTGAATGAGCACGCCCGCGGTCACCCGCGCCCCGGCGGCTCCGGCCCCTCTCGCCCCGTTCGTCGGGCTCTCCACCCTATGGGTGCAGATCACCGGCACGTGGTGCAACCTCGAGTGCCGGCACTGCATCAACGCGAGCGGCCCGCGCGCCCCGTGGCTCAAGCCGCTCGACGGCGAGACCATCCGCCGCGCCATCCGGGAAGCCGAGGATCTCGGCGTGAAGGAGATCTACTTCACCGGCGGCGAGCCCTTCCTGCACGGAGAGATCCTGCCGCTGCTCGAGCGCGCGCTCCACGTCGCGCCCACCACCGTGCTCACCAACGGCACGCTCATCGGCCCCGAGCAGGCCGACGCGCTGGCGGGGCTGGCCGCCCGCGCGCCCTACTCGCTCGAGATCCGCGTGAGCCTCGACGATCCGGACCGCGCGCGCAACGACGCGATCCGCGGCGAGGGCGCGTGGGCCAAGGCGGTGGAGGCGGTGCGGCGGCTGCGGGAGCGCGGACTCCTGCCCATCGTGACCGCCACCGAGATCACCGCGGCCGCGCATCCGGGCCCGGGGACCATGCACGGGCGCTTCCGCGACTTTCTCCGCGCGCAGGGGGTGGAGCGGCCGCGACTCAAGATCATGCCGGTGTTCGCGCTGGGCCGGCAGCCCGCGAGCGGTGAGGTGCCGCTCACCGAGGAGGACCTGGTCGGCTTCGATCGCTCGATCCTCCAGTGCGCGGACGGGCGGGTGGTGGCCGCGGGCGGGATCTACGCCTGCCCGATCCTGGCCGGGCTGCCGGGCGCGCGGCTCTCGCGCGGGAGCCTCGCGGAGTCGTTCCGGCCCGCACCGCTCTATCACCCGGCGTGCGCGACGTGCCACCGGACGGGGATGACGTGCCGGAACAGCTAGGCGAGTACCGGCGGATCGCGGTGCTGGGCGGCGTCTACAGCAACGCGCCCGCGCTCGAGGCCACGCTGGCCGACGCGCGGGCGCGCGGGGTGGAGGCGGTGTTCTGCCTGGGCGACATGGGCGGCTTCGGCCCGCATCCGGATCGCGTCTTCCCCCTGCTGCGCGAGCACGGGGTGCTCGCCATCCAGGGCAACTACGACGAGTCGCTCGCCTCCGGGCGCACCGACTGCGGCTGCGGCTACACCGACCCGCGCGACAACCACTACGCGGCGATCAGCTACCGCTACACCTTCGAGGGCACCTCGACCGAGAACAAGGCCTGGCTCGGGGCGCTGCCCCGTCACCGCCGGCTCAAGCTCGGGCCGCACCGGGTGCTGATGTGCCACGGCTCGCCGCGGGTGATCAACGAGTTCCTGTGGGAGTCGGCTACCCCGAACGGCCTCCTGCGCCACCTGATGGAGCGCGCCGAGGCCGACCTCATGCTGTGCACCCACACCGGCATCAAGTGGCACCGCGCGCTGCCGGACGCGCGCCACGCGATCAACGTGGGGGTGATCGGCCGGCCCGAGAACGACGGCCGCCCCAACGTCTGGTACACGGTGCTGACCGCGGGGCCCGACCTCACGGTGGAGTTCGTGCCCGTCCACTACGATCACGAGACGCTCGCCCGCGAGATGGAGCGCGAGGGGCTGCCGCCCGAGTTCGCGGAGACGATCCGCACCGGGTGGTGGACCACCTGCCTCGAGAACCTGCCCGCCCGCGAGCGCGCCCGGGGCAAGTACTGAGCAAGCGGCTGCTGCTGGTCGGCCTGATCGCGGTCGCCCTGGTGGCGATGGTGCGCGCGCTCGGCTTCACCGACCTGGTCCGGCTCGACAACGTGGTGCGGCTGCGCGAGTGGATCGCCGGCTTCGGCGCCTGGGCCCCCGCGGTCTTCGTGGGCGGCTACGTGGTCGCGGTGGTCGCGTTCGTGCCGGCGCTGCCGCTCACCATCCTGGCCGGCCTCGTCTTCGGCCCGATCGAGGGCGCCGTGTACGCCGCGATCGCGGCCACCGTCGGGGCGGGGCTCGCCTTCCTCCTCGCGCGTTACGCGGCGCGCGACGCGGTGGAGCGCTGGATGGCCCCGTATCCCGCGCTCGCCCGCATGGACCGCGCGGTGGCCCGGCACGGCTGGCGCATCGTGATGATCACCCGGCTGATCCCGATCTTCCCGTTCAACCTCCAGAACTACGCCTACGGCCTCACCTCGATCTCGTTCCGCGCCTACCTGGTGACGTCATTCATCTGCATGCTCCCCGCCACGGTGGCCTACACCGTGGCGGCGGGCGCGATCGTGACCGGGACCTGGGACGTGCGGCGGATGGTGCTGCTGCTGGGCGGGGCCGGGGTGCTGCTGGTGGCGCTCTCGCTGCTGCCGCGCTGGCTGCGCGGGCGCAGCGCCGCGCTCGACGACCTGCTGCGGACGGGCGGATAGTCGGCGGAGGCGAGGCGCCCCGCGTCGAGGGCATCGCGCTGATGACCGACACCGACGACACCGGCGAGCGCGCGGTGGCCTACTACGACGCGATCACGCTCGGGCCGGGTCCGCGCGAATGACCTTGAGCGTGGTCGTCCCCGCGCTGGACGAGGCCGCGAACCTCGCGCGGCTCCTGCCCGACCTCGCGCGGACCTGCCCCGGCGCGGAGGTGATCGTGGTCGACGGCGGCAGCCGCGACGGCACCGCCGCGGCGGTGGCGGGCCGGCCCGGCGTCCGGCTCCTCGCGAGCGCGCGCGGGCGGGCCCGCCAGATGAACGCGGGGGCGCGGGAGGCGGGCGGCGACGTGCTGCTGTTCCTGCACGCCGACACCCGGCTGCCCGAGGGCGCCGCGGCCGCGATCGCGGCGGCGCTCGCCGCGCCCGCGGTGGTGGGCGGCCGCTTCGACGTGCGCTTCGACAGCCCGCGTCGGATCCTCCGCGTGGTCGCCTGGTTCATGAACGCGCGGTCGCGCACCACCTCCATCTGCACCGGCGACCAGGCCATCTTCGTGCGCCGCGCCGACTTCGAGGCGGTGGGCGGCTACCCCGACATCCCGCTGATGGAGGACATCGAGCTGAGCCGCCGCCTCAAGGCGCGTGGCCGTCTCGCCGCCCTCCGCGCGCGGGTGACCACGTCGGCCCGCAAGTGGGAGCGGGAGGGCCCGCTCCGCACCATCGGCCTCATGTGGGCGCTGCGCCTGCTGCACTTCTGCGGGGTCGCCCCCGCGCGGCTGCACCGCTGGTACTATGGAGCGCCAAGGGAGGACGATGACCCATGAGTGATCACACCCCATGAGCGACCATACCGACGATCAGGTCGTGGAGACGGCAACCGGCCTCGGCTACGTGGACCTGGTCGAGGGGACCGGGGCCCGGCCGAAGTCGGGCGACACGGTCAGCGTGCACTACACCGGCTGGCTGAAGAGCGGCCAGAAGTTCGACAGCTCGGTGGACCGCGGCACCCCGTTCGAGTTCCCGGTGGGCAAGGGCCGCGTCATCAAGGGCTGGGACGAGGGCGTGATCTCGATGAAG
>Ga0207665_10003871_pt1 | contig 10011 bp, 8 predicted proteins | sample LARL112metaG_FD_184351 | JGI IMG/M metagenome (GOLD analysis project Ga0207665, IMG submission 184351) | Corn, switchgrass and miscanthus rhizosphere microbial communities from Kellogg Biological Station, Michigan, USA - LAR L11-2 metaG... | ecosystem: Host-associated > Plants > Roots >...
GGTGGCCCGCCGGCATGGAGTGGCGGTTACCGGCTAGCTCCGCTTACTGGCGCCGGCTTATCTCGGGCTCGGCGTACTGCACCGGATGTGCCGCCGGGAGCTGCCCGGCGGCCTCGCGGGCGTCGCGGGCCTGGAAGTACTCCGCACCTTCGATGCTGATCCGCGGCAGCAGGCGGTCGACCCAGCGGGGCAGGTACCAATTGGCCTTGCCCATGAGGATCATCAGCGCGGGAACGAGCAGGCAGCGGACGATCGTGGCGTCCAGCAGCACGGCCACGGCCAGGCCGATGCCGAACTGCTTGACGGTCGGATCGCCGTTGAGCACGAAGCTGCCGAACACGAACACCATGATCGTGGCGGCCGCTGTGATGACCCGTCCGCTGGTGATCAGCCCAGAGACCACCGAGTTCTTGTTGTCCTGGCCTTCGTGCACGTGTTCCTCGATCTGGCTGACCAGGAACACCTCGTAGTCCATGGACAGTCCGAACAGGATCGCGAACATGAACAACGGCACGTAGGAGACGATCGGGACCGCGCTCTGCAGGCCGATCGCGCCGTGCAGCCAGCCCCACTGGAACAGTGCCGTCAGCACGCCATATGCGGCGCCGATGGAGAGGACATTCATGACGGCCGCCTGGACCGGGATCACCACGGTGCGGAACGCCAGGGTCAGCAGCAGGAAGCTGAGCAGGATCACGACCAGGATCTGCAGCGGGAGCTTGCTGGAAATGTTCGAGGCCAGATCGACATATCCGGCCGTGGTGCCGCCCACGTAGGCCTTCAGGTCGCTGCCCTGCTGCGCCGCCGGGATCACGGTAGACCGCAGCGTGCTCACCAGGTCGGTGGTGGCCTGCTCGGACGGGCCGGTCGTCGCGATGGCGTTGAAGTAGGCGGTCGTCCCGGCCTTGTCGATCTGCACCGGCGTGACCGCCGCGACTCCCTTGGTCTTCGAGACGTCCTGCTCCAGTGTCTGCAGCCGCGGATCGGTGGTTCGCGGGTCAGTGCCGGACGGGGCGGGTTGCGTGGCGGAGGGCTGTGCGGGGGAGCCGAGCGTCACAGCGATCAGCAGCGGCCCGTTTACCCCGGGACCGAAGTTGTCCGAGAGCAGGTCGTAGGCCTGGCGCGCGGTGGTCGACGTAGGCAGCGCGGCGACGTCCTTCTGACCCAGGTTCAGCGAGAACAGCGGGGTCGCCAGCGGGATGAGGATGGCCAGGGCGGCCAGCCCAGCGACGATCGGGCGGCGGGCGACGCCTTCCGCCCACCGGGCCCACAGGCCCCTCTTCTCGCCGGCCGTGGCACCGTGCTTGGGATGGCGGCCGCGGACCCGCAGCGAGTTGATGTGCGGGCCGGTGATCGCGAGCAGCGCGGGCAGCAGGGTCAGCGCGGCCAGCACCGCGACCACCACCGCGACCGCGGCCATCAGGCCCAGCGTGGTCACCAGCGGAATGCGGGCCACCGCCAGGGAGACGAGCGCGATGGTCACCGTCCCGCCCGCGAAGGTCACCGCTCCGCCGGAGGTCGCCACCGCCCGGGCCAGCGATTCGCGCACGTCCAGGCCAGCGTTCAGGCCGCGGAAGTGCCGGGTCACGATGAACAGGGCATAGTCGATCCCGACGCCCAGCCCGATCATCGTGGCCAGGGTCGGCGCCACCGTGGACACGGTCGTGACGTGGCTGAGGATCGTGACGATCGACAGCGTTGAGGCCAGGCCGAGGATCGCGGTCAGGATCGGTAGCAGCATCGCGACCACGGTCCCGAACACGAACGTGAGGATCACCATCGCGGCGATGATCCCGATCAGCTCGCTGGACTCGGTGGACGGGGTGGACACCTTCTGGCCCAGCTGACCGCCGGTCTGCACCTGGATCCCGGCCGCCTGGGCTGGCTTGGCCGCCGCATTGATGATCGTCTGGGCGTCATTCTCGGACAGCGCCCCCGGGCTGACCGACAAGGTCACCGACAGGTAGCCGGTCGCCTGGTTCTTGCTGAGCGCGGAGGCGCCCTGCGAAGTGAGCGGGTTGACCACCGACGCCACGTAGCGGGCCTTGGCCACGTCGGACGCCGCCTGGTTCACCGCGCTGGCGTACTGGGAGTCGGTCAGCTTCCCGTGGCCGACGTGCAGGACGATCGGGCTGGACCCGTTCGCCTGGTCGGGGAAGGACTTGCTGAGCGTGTCGGTGGCCTGCTGGCTGCCTGTGCCGGGCAACGTCAGGTTGTCGCTGGTGCTGCTGCCGAGCTGATGTGACACGCCGACCAGGACGACGGTTGCGATCAGCCAGGCGGAGAGGACGAGGTAACGGCGGCGGGCGCAGAACCGCGCCAGACTGTAGAGCGCACCGGTCATGACAGAGTCTTCCTCTTCGAGCGGTATCACCGCTGGTTAAGTGGGCCTGATGCCAACGTGCCGGGAAGGTGGAACCACTCACAAGCGGGGATCCCCGAGTCTTTTCCCTACCGTTTTCCTCCGGCGCGGCCAGCGGGGGGCCGGGGGTCAGCGGGAAGGCACCCGGGTGGCTACTCGCCGATGGCCGCCGCCAGCTGGAACCGCGACCGGATCCCGAGCTTGGCGTAGGCACTGCTGAGGTGCCGCTCGATGGTCTTCTCCGTCACGAACAGGACCTGGGCGAGTTCCCGGTTGGTCTGTCCCGCGACCGCTTCCCGGCACACCCGCCACTCCGCGGCGGTCAGTGCGGCCGGCCCGGTCAGTTCGGTCCGCGCGCGGCGGCCGGGCCCGGCGTGCAGCTCGGCCATGGCGCGTTCGGCCAGGGCCAGGGCCCCGCACTCGCCCGCCAGCTTGATGGCCCGGCGCAGCAGGTCGCGGCCTTCCGCCCGGCGGTGCGCCCGGTTCAGGTGGGCGCCCAGGTCGGCGAGCGCGTGCGCCAGCTCCAGCCGCGCGGGACTGCGCTCCAGCACCGCCACGGCCTCGAACAGCAGGGCCTGCCCCTCGGCCCCGCCCGCCACCAGGCCCGCGGCGTGCAGTGACATGCCCAGCGCGCCGGGGACGCCGACCCGCCGGGCGAGCGCGAGCTGCTCGCGGGCCAGCTGATCGGCCAGGTCACGGCGGCCGAGTGCGGACAGCGCAGGAGCAGCGTGGACCCGCCAGTCGCCCGGCCACGGCAGGCCCCGCGACTCCTCCATCAGCCGGCCGCACCACAGCAGGTCGGCAACGCCGTCTTCGGGCCGGCCCTGGGCGATCCGCAAGCACCCGCGGGCGTCCAGGAACGCGGGCACGTAGGTGCCATCCTCAGCGATCGTGGCCGGATCAACCCTCCTGGCCAGCGCGTCGGCAGCGTCCAGTTCGCCCCGCTCCACGCGCGCGCCGATCGCCACCGCGACCAGCTGCACGACCGCGAAGTGCGGGTTCTCCACCAGCAGCAGCCCGGTCTCCGCCTCGACCTGGGCGTCGTGAATCGACCCCCGGGCCAGGGCGATCATGGCTCGCTGCCCGTGGATGAGGCCCTGCCGGGTCGCGTGCCCTTCGCGGCGGGCCCCGTCCAGCGCGACCTCCAGCAGCCGCATGGCCAGGTCGTACTGCTCCGCGTAGCGCAGCGTCAGCAGGCCCATCAACAGGGCATCCGTCTGCGTCCGGGACGGCAGGCTGGTCCGCAGGACCGCCTGGATCTCCGCCACCGAGTCGGCGGCCGGCCCCCCGTGGAGGAACCGTTCCTGAGCCCGGACGACCCGCGCGATCGTCGCGAAGCCAGGGTGGCCGCCCGACAATTGGTCGAAGCGGGTGAGCTGGGCGGGGAGGCTTGCCCGCAGCTGCGGGACAGCGGTGGTGAGCATCAGCAGCTCAGAGCCCAGCTCGAGCGAGCGGTCCCGGTCGAGCGGATGGAGTTCCTCGGCCAGCGACGCGAGTGCGTCGGCCGCGACCTGGGCTGACCGGCCCCCGGATACGATCGTGCACCGGCCGAGCAGTGACGCCGCGTCGGCGCGGGTGGCCAGCGCGGCACCGGTCGTTAGGCACGCGTGCAGGTGGTTTTGGGCCGCCTCGAATTGCAGCGTGGCCAGCTCGCAGCGGCCCAGCTCAGCGAGGATCTCAGCCCGCTCCTGCTCGGCCGGGGACTCGGCCAGCGCGCGCTGCAGGCGGGTGGCCGCCGCGCGCGGGGCGCCGCGGCGCGCAGCGCTGGCCGCGGCCGACCGGAGCGTGGTGATCCGCTGGTGATCGCCGTTCGGGGCGGTCAGCAGCAGGTGGGCGGTGACTCGTTCGGCGGGCGCGCCCGCCGCGGCCAGGATCCCGGCCGCGGTGGCGTGCCGCGCCTGGCGCTCGCCGGGCGCGAGATCCTCGTACAGCGTGGCCCGGACGACCGGGTGCACGTACCCCAGGCGGTCGGCTGGATTGAGCAGGCCAGCCTGGACCAGGGCGTCGGCGGCCTGCCGGGCGGCGTCCGGGCTTAGCCCCGCCACCTGGGCCGCCACCGGGACCTCAGTGTCATCGCCCAGCACCGCGACGGCCCGGGCCAGGCTCGCGGCTTCCGGTCCGAGCGCAGCGAGCCTGTGCACGACAAAACGGCGCACCGCGGCCGGTCCCACCGCCTGGACCTGGGCCGCAGCAGCGGCTGACGGCTCGATGCCCTGGGCCTCGAGGGTACGCAGCAGTTCGCGGAGGAAGAGGGGGTTGCCGCCGGTGGCGGTATGGCAGGCGCGGCAGAACTCCTCGTCGGCGTCGGTCCCCAGGTACTGCCGGGTCCAGCTGATCGTGGCGGGTTCGCTCAGCGGCGGGGGGTAGAGGGCGATGGCGGCGGGCCGGGAGGCGAGTTGAGCCCAGCGGGAGCCGGCCTCGGCGGCCAGATCCGGCGGCCGGCCGGCCAGGAGCGTCGTGATGTGGAGGCCCTCGATGCGCTGGGCGAGGTAGGCCAGGAAGCGCAGCGAGTCGCGGTCGGCCCATTGGCAATCGTCCACCGACACGAGGACCGGGGTGTGGTCGGCGATGTTGACCATGAGCCAGTACAGGCTGTGCAACGCCTCGAACCCCATGTCAGCGCTGTGCGGCAGGCGATCGTCGGGCTCGAACAGGCGGGCCGCAGGGGCGGCGGCCCCCGCGAACACGTCGGTGTGCCCGGGGTTCTGGCGGATCACCGGTTCCAGCAACTGGCGCACCACGCCGAACGCGAAGGGCTGTTCGAATTCCGAGCCGGTCGCCTCGAGCGGCAGGACGCCCGCCTGCTCGGCCTCGGCGCGTGCGCGGCGGATCAATGCGGTTTTGCCGACGCCGGGTGGGCCTTCTATGAGCAGAAGGGCGCCGTCTCCGGCGCATGCCCGGGCGAGCCCATCGCGCAGCATCTGCAGCTCGCGCTCGCGCTCCAGCAGTCCCCCGAGATCCCCGGCCGTGCTGAACGGCACAGTCCGCACGATACCTGGAAGCGGGCTGATCGGCTGCTGGCGAACGGTCCAGGGGCAGCTCGGGCCACGCCTCGCCCGGCCTGCAGCCTGGCCCGGGATCGGATTGTGGTGTGGACTGGCTAAGAACCGCAGTCCTCCTCGTCCAGGGAAAGGATCCGGCAGATGGCTAAGACCAAAGACGTCCGCGCGGCCGTCGAATCAGAACTCGGCTTCGACCCGCTGGTCGACTCCGCGGACATCACAGTGGTGAGCATCGGCGGAAACGTAAACCTCACCGGCACCGTGCCCAGCTACCCGCAGTACCTGCAGGCGGCGGCCGCCGCCCGGCGGGTCGCCGGGGTGAGCACCCTGGACAACAACCTGGAGGTGGTGCTGCCGGAAAGCAACTACCGCGATGACGCGAAGCTGACGACCGCGGCGAACAACGCGCTCACGGCCAACGTCACCGTGCCGGGCAGCGTGGAGGCAACCGCGGATGACGGCAACATCACCCTGAGCGGGACGGTGTCCTACGGCACCGAGCGCGCCGCCGCCGAGACGGCCGTGTCCGGGCTGATCGGTGTCCGCAACGTCAGCAACTTGATCGACATCAGCTACGCCACCGATCCTGTCGCCGTCGACTTGCACGTCCAGGACGCGCTGGCGCGCTCTGCGCTAGTCCCCGACGGCAGTGACGTGACGGCCGACACCAAAGACGGCATCATCACGCTGACCGGCCATGTCCGCACCTGGGCCGAACACGACGCAGTGGTCGGCGCCGCGTTGATGGCCACCGGGGTCATCGACGTCCGCGACAATCTCCAGATCACCGGCTGACGGCCGGCCGGAGAGGGAGCGTCGTGGACGACACCTGGGGAAGCCGGGATTACCCGGTGCTGGAGGCCGCCGTGGGGCTGGTCGATGCGCGAGCTCCTGAGTGGGTCAGGGTCAGCGAGATCGCTACCGAGGCCGGCCTGGACCAGGACGACGTTGTCCGGGCCCTCACCGCGCTGCACCCGCTGTTTGTCGGCGAGATGGCTGAGTACGCGGGCGGCGGGGTGGGTCAGTGGACGATTGACAGCGTCACCAGCGAGGCCAGACAGCTGGTCGGCCAGTGGCCGAGCCCCGAAGCGCTGATCGACCAGCTGGCCGAGGCATTCAGGGCGGCGGCCGACCACGAGCCCGACGCACAGGAGCGTGGCCGCCTCCGCCAGGTCGCCGGCGCGCTCACCGGTGGTCTGCGGGACCTGGCGGTCGGGGTCGCGGCCGAAGTCCTTGGTCGCCATTTCCCTGCCCGCTGAGCAGGATCACCAGTTTTGCCCCGGGCGCCAGCCGGTGAACTGGCGCCGCCCTAGACGCCAGCCGCCGCCCATCCATGACTGCTTGTCATGCCTCGCCTGAGTCTCAGGCATTGGACGCATGGTTTGTGAGCAGCGAGACTGGCTGATGAAGGACCACTCAAACGAGCATCCGAGAGGATTTGCATGCCCGACCACGCGCCGGCTCCCGCAGGGCGACAGATTGCCCTGATCGCGCACGACAACAAGAAGCGGGACATGCTCGAGTGGGCCGAGTACAACCTCGATCTGCTGGCCGGTCACGAATTGTTCGCGACGGCCACGACCGGTCACCTCCTGCAGGAGCAACTCGGGCTGCCGGTCACCTGCTTTCGGAGCGGCCCGTACGGCGGTGACCAGCAAATCGGTGCCCGCATCGCCGAGGGCAACATCGATCTGCTGGTGTTCTTCTGGGATCCGCTGGAGCCACACCCGCACGACCCGGACGTCAAGGCCCTGCTCCGGGTCGCGGTTGTCTGCAACATCCCGGTTGCCTGCAATCGGGCCACCGCGGACTTCATGATCTCCTCGCCGCTGATGGGCCGCAGCCACCAGAAGTGGGATCCGGCCCCCGGCCAGGCCCGTCACAATCAGGCCGCCCTGACCGTGGCCCGCGCCAGCTGATACCTCCAGCCGCCGATGAGCCTGTGCCCGCGACAACGGGCACAGGCTCATCGCCCGTCATCAACTGGCGGCCCCGGCCGGCACGAGCGCCGCGTTCTGGCGTTCGAACTGCTTGGCGACACCGCCACGCCAGCCGTCGGCCATGGCGCGGGACAGTGGATCGGGGAAGATGTCCTCTTCCCCGTTCTCGACGCCGTCGAAGATGGCTCGCGCCACGGACTCCGGGGAGGCCTTGGGGATGTCGAGGTCTCGGGTCATCTCCGTATCGGTGGGGCCGGTGAGGACGCTGTGCACGCTCACGCCCTGCCGGGCCAGAAGCAAGCGCAGCGACTGCGTCAAGGAGAACGCGGCCGCCTTTGAGATCGAGTAGGCCGGTGCGAACGGCACGGGGGCGAGGGCCGCCAGGGACACATTGGTGACGATAGTTCCCCGAGAACGAATCAGCGACGGCAGGAAAGCCTGGCTCACCCGGTAGGTGCCGAACAGGTTGACCGTCAGGGTCTGCTCGAGCGCAGCAGGATCACTCAGGTCGTCGAAAGGCTGGATGCCGGCGTTGTTGATCAGGAGATCGAGCGAGTCGATACTCGCGGCAGCTTCGCGGATCTGCTCCGCGTCGGTTACGTCCAGTGCCAGCGGGGTGACGCGCTGATCGGGGTGAGCGACCGGGTGGCGGGCGGCGGCATACACCGGTGCCGCGCCTCGCCGCAGGGCCTCCTCGACCAGCGCCTGGCCGATGCCGCGGCTGGCCCCCGTCACCAGCACTGCCTTGTTTTTAATGGTCATGCCTGTTTCTCCGGTTCTGGCGTGGTCTTGTGTTCCGTCGCCCTTTTGGCGGCCTACTGATATAGACCAGCCGCACTCGGCAGAATCGCCGCGCCGGACTGTGCCGGGTGCCGGGCTTAAGCGGTGGCAGGACCCGGCGCGGCCTCCAGCCGCGGGAGGCGGCCGGCGAAAGCGATGAGCTGGTCGCCGGGACCAGCCGGGCCGGGCAGCCAGACCGGGTCGGCGAACAGCCCAGGGCGGGTGCCTGGAGGCATGAGCAGCGGGGCGATCGGCAGCAAGATGGCCGCCAGGCCCGGCGGGACCGGCCGGGCCGCGCCGCACGCGGCAGAGATGTCCCACCCGTGGACGGTGATCTCGATGGCCCCGGTCACCGCGACCATGCTCGCGGTCAGCTCACGGTCCCGAATGGTCACCCGGCGCCCGCCCGGCCCGGCCGCAGTGCAGGTGCCCAGCAGCCTGGCGGCCTGGCCGCGCAGCCGCGCAACCGGGTCCCGCCCGGGCCCGTCGTAACCCTGCTCTGGCGCAGGGCTGATGCCTGCGGTGGCGATCGCCTCGTGCAGCACCCCGATCGAGTCGCTGAGATGGTCCAGCAACGTTTCGAGGTCCCATCTGGCGCACGGAGTGGACCGCGGCAGGAGCTGTGGAGTGACCAGGGCGGTACCGGCCAGCGCGTAGCTGACCGCCGATTCGAGCAGCTCCAGTCCCCGGTTCAGCGGAGCCACGGGGTGACCGCCAGGTCCTACGCTGGGGCCGGCCCGGCCGCGGTGCCGCCGTACTCCTGCGGCAGGCCGAACGAGGCGAACAGACCCGGGTCCACGAAGGCGACGATCCGCGCGATCCCCCGCGTAGTGACCGTGAGCACCTGCAACGCGTGCGCTTGGTATGTCCCGCCTGGTTCGCGCTGGTAGACCGCGAACGCCGGCTGCCCATTCGCCACCACCGGAACCAGCCGCTCCCGCCCGGGCGCGATGAAGAAGTTCGACGCGACGAACCGCACAACGGCCTGGCGGCCAGTGAACCAGGTCAGCACCGGGGGCATCTCCAGCACGACATCCTGGGCCAACAGCTCGGCCAGCGCGCTCGCATCGGCGTTCTCAACAGCCACGGCGAACCGCTCCAGCAGCGCTCGCCGGTCCGGCTCGGCGGGCTCGGCCAGCTCATCCTCGGCGGGCAGCGCCTGCGCGAGCTGGGCCCGGGCTCGCCGCACGCCGCTGTTCACCGCAGTAGTCGTCGTGCCCAGCAGATCCGCCACCTCCGTGGCCGGCCATTCCAGCACGTCCCGCAAGATCAGCACCGCGCGCTGCCGGGCCGACAGGTACTGCAGCGCCGCGACAAAGGCCAGCCGGATACCCGCCCGCGACACGGCCACCGCCGCTGGATCCGCATACTCCCCGGCCAGCAGTGCGTCCGGGAACGGCTGCAGCCACGGCACCTCCGCGCCGGTCATCACCGGAGCTTCCGGGTCCCCGGCCGGAGCACCCAGCCCGGAGGGCAGCGGCCGCCGTCCGCGGCGCTCGATCGCGGTCAGGCACACGTTGGTCGCGATCCGGTATAGCCAGGTCCGCACCGATGAACGGCCCTCGAACCGGTCATAGGACCGCCACGCCCGCAGGTATGTCTCCTGCACCAGGTCCTCGGCCTCCTCAGCCGATCCCAGCATCCGGTAGCAATGCGCGAGCAACTCACCCCGGAACCGGCCGGTGTTACTGGTGAAATCCTCGCTGACTGTCATCGGCTACCCCAAACCCTCCGGCGCGAACACTGGCCGCGCGCTGGCCCTGTACATACAGACCCGCGGGGCGTCCCAAAGTCGCCGCAATGTGGCCGGCGTGTTCGATCGTGCGCGCGCCGCCGCCACGGCTGGGCTAGGTCACCGCGTCGTCAGCTCTCCTTTGCTGAGGGCATCCCGGTCCACGTCATCGAGCGAGGTGACCACCAGATCGGC
>Ga0207665_10003875_pt1 | contig 10003 bp, 11 predicted proteins | sample LARL112metaG_FD_184351 | JGI IMG/M metagenome (GOLD analysis project Ga0207665, IMG submission 184351) | Corn, switchgrass and miscanthus rhizosphere microbial communities from Kellogg Biological Station, Michigan, USA - LAR L11-2 metaG... | ecosystem: Host-associated > Plants > Roots >...
GCTATGCGGAAAAGCGCGTAGGCGCGGGCTTCAAGCCGGCGTTCTTTTTTTGCTTGCATCGTATTGCAATCTGCAATATAGTTATTGCTAATTGAAATAGACGAATATGACTCTTGGTGAAAAGCTACGTTACCTGCGGCAAATGGAAGGCACGCTTCGCGGCCTCGGGCTTTGCACCGCCCGAACGCGCGGAGCTCGCGCGTTTCGGCGAGGCGTTCGAGGCCGGCATGGACCCATTGGAGGTGGGGCAAAAGACCCTCGCCGGCATGATGGAGAACCGGGCGCTGATCCTCACCCACCCGGAATTCGCGCAGGACTTCGACGAGATTCACCAGGCATGCCGCGCCGCTCTTCCGCAGGAGCCGGTACCCGAGGGGCGGCTGCGTATCGAGCAGCTGCGCCGCGCGGCGATGCGTGCGGCTGCCGAGGGCAAATCCATCGAGCTCGATGACCTCACCTGAGCGACGCGGTCGCGCGCCGCGGCCGCAGCGGATGGCGTTCGTCCCTGCAAAGCGCACGCGTCAGAACATCCCGTTGGTATTGGCGGATTTCTCCGGTACGGGCTGCGCGACGTCCCAGTGCTCGGCGACCTTGCAGTGATCGACCCGCAGGATGTCCACGACCGCAAGTCCACGGTCATCGGCGGTGAACTTCGCGTGCGAGTGCACGGCAACGAGATTACCGTCGGCGATGATCCTCTTGATCGAATAGCTCGCATCCGGATGCGACTTGAAGAAAGGCTCGAGGAAGGCAATGGCGGCGTCGCGACCGGTCTTCGCGAGCGGATTGTGCTGGATATACCCGGGCTCCACCCAGGTCTCGAACGCTTCGCGAACCTGCTTCTCGAGATAGAACTTGGTCATGAAGCGGGTGACCACCTCTTTCGGCGTGAGCTGGCACTCATCCGCGTCGGCGACGGCGGCGGCAAAGATCAGGGCCGCAGAGAACAGGGTGGCGGGTGCACGCATGCGAATCTCCCCTAAGTTACGACAATCTGGCCGCAGCGATGTCGGCGCCGGCGCGCAGCGCGCGCAACTTCTTCCAGGTGACCGCGGGATCGATCTTGCCGTAGCCGGCAAATGTGCCGAAGCCGCAGTCGGTGCTGGCGATCACGCGCCCGACGCCGACGATGCCGGCAAAGCGCTCGAGGCGCTGCGCGATGAGCTCGGGATGCTCGAGGCAGTTCGAGCGCGTGTCGATGAGACCCGGTGCGAGCACCTTGTCCTCTGGAATGGTCGCCTCGGCCCACACCTTCCACTCGTGCTCGTGGCGTGCATTGGCCGCCTCGAACAGGATCGTCGCCGGACGCGCGCGCAGCACGATGTCGAGCACGCGCTCGAGCGGAATGTCGCAATCGTGCGGCCCTTCGTAATTGCCCCAGCATAGGTGCATGCGCATCTTCTCGGGGGCGATGTCGGACGTCGCAGCGTTCAGGGCCTCGACGTTGGCGGCGGCCACCTTCAGAAACTCCTCTTCGCTCAGGTCCTGGTAGCCGGTGTGACGTGCCATGGCGAGGTCCGGACAGTCGAGCTGCAGCTGCATGCCGCTCGCGGCGATGGCGCTGTACTCCGGCCGCATGGCGCTCACGAGATCCGCGAGATATTTTTCGTGGCTCGGATAATAGGCGTTGGGTTGGAAGGCGGTAATCAGGCCCGGTGATGCCGCATTCAGGAACCCACGAACGCTGCGGCCCTCGAGCGCGCGGCAGAATCTGCGGATATCGTCGCGACAGGGATCGAGATCCCTCAGGTGCACCGGCCCTACACAGCTCGCGCGCACGAACTCCTGCTCGCCCATGATCAGGGCGAGCTTCCTGCGCAGCTCGGGAAGCGATGCCAGATCGAGTGCCGGCTTGCGCGCCACATTGCCGCCGAACCCGGACAGCCGCTCCTTGATGTAGGTCGCATAACCGACCTTGCCGAGCTCTCCGTCGCTGACGATCGAGACCCCGGCGGCCTCCTGCCTCTCCACCGCGTCCTCGACGGCGGCCTGCACCAGGCGCTCGAGCGTGGCCGCATCGTAGGGCTTGCCCTGGTCACGGGCGAGCAGCAGTGGTGTCAGCTCGCTGCCGCGCGGCAGGCTGCCGACGTGCGTTGTGAGGATCTGCCGCATGCGGCCTATTGCGTTTTGTAGGCAGTACATACAAATATCTCGCAACAGGAGCAAGAGTTCCAGCCAGGAAAGCAACATGAGCGACATCGCCGCATTGACCGCTCGCATCGAGAAGCTCGAGCACGAGCTTGCGGTCCAGCAGGACATCCACCAGATCCGCCGCCTGCAGTACACGTACGGCTACTTCATCGACAAGTCGCAGTACGATGAGGTCGTCGACCTCTTCGCGGACGACGGCGAAGTGTGGTTTCTCGGCGGGATTTTCCGCGGCAAGGCCGGCGTGCGGCGCCTGTACATCGAGCGCTTCCAGAAGCTGTTCACCCAGGGGCATAACGGGCCGCGCTACGGCTGGCTGATCGATCATCCGCAGATGCAGATGGTCATCGACGTTGACCCGGATCGCCGCAGAGCCAACGCACGCGCGCGCTCGATGATGCAGGCGGGCCTGCATGACACGGCTGAGGGCGATCGGCCCGCGTGGCGGCGCGCCTGGTGGGAGGGGGGCATGTACGAAAACAGCTACGTGCGCGATAACGGGGTGTGGAAGATCAGGGCGATACGTTATTTCCCGTTCTGGCACGGCACCTTCAACGAGGGATGGGCCAAGACACCGATCGACTATATCCCTATGTTCAAGAAGCTCTACCCCGAGGACCCCATTGGACCTGATGCGCTCATTGATCCGGCGCCCCGGCTATGGCCTGCGACCGACACGGTTCCCTTCCACTACCCACATCCGGTGACGGGTCGGCCCATCGTGCTCGATAACAGCCGTGCCCGTGAAGGGTTCAAGGATGGATGAGGCAGTGCCCTGGACCGCCCGTGTCTCGGGCTCGAGGGGGTGAGGCCTGTGAGTCAGGCAGCCTCTCAGGTGCAGTCGACGATCGACTACCTGGTGCCGACCTCGCGCATCAACCGGCGTTTCTGGGCGCCCGGAAAGGAATTCAACACCGGGGTGTATGCCTCATACCCGGTGACGATCCGCAACGCTCGTCTCGCGCCCCGCTTCACGCTGGATGAGCACGGCTTCTGCCTGGCGCAGCATCGCACTGCGATCGGCGACTGGGACAGCCAGTACGGGGCCGATTCCGCCTATGCCCTTGAGGTTGCCGAGGTCGCCCGCGGACTGACCGGCGCGGACCTGGTGATACCGCTCGGTGGCATGCTGCGCAGCTCAGGTGCCACCAGCCCGACCGTACAGCCACCCGCTGCGGAGGCGCACGTCGACTTCACGCAGCGCTGCGCTGAGCAGCGCGCCGCCGCGCTCTACCGCCAGGCGTATCCAGAGGGCTCAGGCTACCGGCGGTTTATCGGCTTCAGCCTGTGGCGCGCGCTCTCGCCGCCACCACAGGACACGCCGCTCGCACTGTGCGAGGGACGTTCGGTACGCGATGACGAAGGTACTCACAACACCAAGGTCGACGTGCCGGAAATACCGACGGGTGATGCGTTATATGCACCGATCGAAGGTGAAGAGGACATGGTGGCGGCCACGATTTTCCACTACTCGCCCGGGCACCGCTGGTGGTATTTCCCGGACATGCAGCCGCACGAGGTGATCTTCATCAAGCTCTACGACTCGGATCATTCGAAGGCCTGGCGTTGTCCGCACACCGCCTTCCGCGATAGCACGCGCCCGGATGCGCAGCTGCGCCGCTCGATGGAGTTCCGGGCACTCGCCTACTTCTCGCAGCGTTGACGGCGTGCAGTTAGCGTCGCTCCGCGTCGACTAACCCCGCGCGCCCCCGGCGATGAGGCTCAGCTCGCCCCGGCGAGCTCCGCTTCGCTCACCCACCAGCCGTGTACCTGCGGCCGCAGACGGTGCGCAATCGGGACGCGGGCAATGGGACCGGCTGCGACCTTACCGGCATCGAGAATAGACAGCGAGTGACTGAAGTCGGACTCCCCGGTCTGCTCATCGACGATGGTCAGCAGCCATCCGTCCCCTCCCGACCGTGAAGCGGGCACATGCACCGGCTCGCTCAGGCAGTGACCGGGCGGCAGTGTGAGCGCCTGCGGCGGCCTTGCGCTGAAGTCGAGCCTGAGCAGCGTATTGAACATCGCGCCGACCGGACCGCCGGCCACCGGTGGGCCCTGCATCTGCGGATTCATGCTGAGCATCCAGCCGTGAGTGTAGGAGCGTCCCTGGCAGGCGGCGGGAATCACCGGCAGGTCGCCAGGTGGGCCGATCACCGTCTCGGTGATGCCATCGCTGTCTTTACCCGGCTCGATCGTCCAGCGTGCGAGCCGGCCGCCGGTCTCCCCGGGCGCGACTTCGATGCCCGAAGCGCGCTGGATGAAGGGAAAGGCATTGACGTTCGAGAGGCACTGATCGAGATGGATGCGTCCATCCGCGTCCTCGAACGCGTTCATCATGTGATAGCAGGACACTCCCTTCGGCCCGCGAAACCAGCGCAGCTGGTCGACCGAGCCGTAGCGCGGCATGACTCCGACCCAACTGTCACGCTGCAACTCGTGCACCCAGTGATCGCCGCCCGCCTTCAGCCGTTCCAGACTGCAAGTGGTCGGGTAGATCGGAAAGAGGGCGTAGCGCTCGGTGATCGTGAAGTCGTGCATCATCGCGCAGTAGGGGGCATCGAACCATTGCTCGCGGATGAGGTTTCCCTGCCGGTCCGCGATGCAGTAGGACACCTTGGTAGACGCCGGCCCATCGGCCTCGTAGCCGTAGAAGAAAAGCTCGCCGCTCTGCGGGTCGATGCGCACGTGCGCGGTGACCGTTGCGCTGCGCAAGCGCCCACCGAAGTCGTAGCGGCCCAGGGTAGCGAGGCTGTGCGGGTGCACGCGATACGGGCGCCCATCCTCCTTGCACATGAGCAGACGGCCGGCGTGCCACACCGGAGTGGTGTTGGCGACGGTGCGGTCGAGACCCGCCGCTTCCGGCCGGTCCGTGAACGGGTTGCGATACTTGCCGAACAGCGCACGGCCGGCCGCGAGCTCGGCCTTGTGCCGCTCGGTCTGCACGTAACGAATGGCGAAACTGACCCTCCCCGGCGTAAAGCGCAGCGCCGACACCATGCCGTCACCGGAAATCACGGCGGCGCCGTCCTCGAGGTAAGGTGGGAAGGCCGGATCGGGAATGGCGCGGAAGAAGGTGCCGGCGATCTCAGCGGGGATGCGTCCCTCGACCGGGAGCTCTTCGAGCTCGTACTCCGCACCGATGGGCGCGTTCAGGCCGGCGAACTCGGGGCCGGTTGGAAAGCTACGCATGGCAATGAGTCTCCGCTCAGGCAAACCACAGCGCGAGTGCGCGCATTTCGATGCTCGCGCGCGGTACAGCGTGTGGCGGGCAGGCTTCATGGTCGAACGCAACGTGCGGCACGCAGTGCGCGCGGCCTGGGTCACTGTCATGGGTCTTGAAGATGAGCGCTTCGTCACGCTGCATGTCGGAAAACCAGAACCAGCGATGCGCGGGGGCATAGGCGAGCACGAGTCCCTCGAACGACCATTCGGGCTTCCCGGGCGAGTCGAACACGGCATCCGCCGCGATGAGATCGCCGGCGCTCACGCTGCGGGCATCACACACTGCGAGCGGCACATCCTGCGGGGGCGCGGAGATGGCGCGCCACACGTTGTAGTGCGCAAACCGCGCGAGTGGGCGCTCGGGGGGCGCAGCCCGCCGTGCGAACGCGGCCGCCGTGGGATCGCTCACATCGACGTGCGCAAAGCGCGCGGGGCGGGAATTGTCGAGCGCCCCGGATTGGGGTGAGCGCTCGCTGAAGCGCAGGATCCCGGGACTGTCGACGCGCACGAGATCTGCACCCGAGAGCTCCTTCACCAGCGCGATGATCTCCGGGCGGTGGACGCTGTCGACTATCGCGCGATCGGCAAAATCTCTCACCGCACTGCGGTGCTCGACCAGCGAGATGCCGGCGCCATCGAGCGTCAGCGCCCGTGCGCGTCCGTCCACGATATCCATCGGCATGGGCGCGATGTCGAGAACATCTCGGGCGTGGTCGTTGGCGTAATAACGCGGGCGGGCAATGCTCCGCCCGGCATAAGCGATGAGCGCGCGTGTATGCATGGGCCTTTCAGGCTCCGATCGTCAATCGCGCGATCCCGCGCTGTCGGGATCGCGCTGCCACAGCGCCTTGAGCACCGGCAACACCATCGGCCGCAGCTCCGCGGGCACCCGCGCGAGCAGCCGCGCCTCGTGAGCGTCCACCACGCGGCGCGCCCGCTCGAGCAGCATATGGCCGCGGCCGGTCAGCTCCAACGCCTGCGAGCGTCCATCGACCTGCCGTCGCCGCATCACGCCGAGCCGCTCCAGGCGGGCGACGAACGGCACCATATTGGCCCGCTGAATATCCAGCATACGGCCGGCCTGACTCTGGGTAATCCCGGGCCGCGCCTCGACCAGCATCAGCATCGCCACCCCGGCATGCCGCAAGCCGAGCGGCGCGAGCCGCCGGTTCAGATCGGCGAGCGCGCGAGCGGCGGCGCGGTGCAGCACGTAACCGCAAAGCTTGATGAGCGGATCTTTCATGCGTGCGCGCTACGCGGTTGTCGGCGCGGCCCCCCAAGGATTATACTGCTATACACTATAGCAATACGGCATGATGCAATGAGCGCACGAGCCGAAGCCGACACCGTGACCGCCCAGGTGAAGGACAGAATCGCCTGGGTGAGGTTCAATCGTCCGGAGAAGCGCAACTGCATGAGCCCGGGGCTCAACCGGCAGATGCTGCGCGTGCTCGACGAGCTCGAGTTCCGCGACGATGTCGGTGTTCTGGTGCTGAGCGGGACAGGCGCGGCCTGGTCGGCCGGCATGGACCTCAAGGAGTATTTCCGCGACACCGAGGCGCAGGGACTCGTCGGCGTACGTCACTCACAGCGGGAAGCGTACGCCTGGTGGGAGCGGCTGCGCTGGTACCAGAAGGTCACCATCGCCATGGTGAATGGCTGGTGCTTCGGTGGGGCCTATGGCCCGCTCTTTGCCTGCGACCTCGCCTTCTGTTCCGAGGATGCGCAGTTTGGGCTCTCGGAGATCAACTGGGGGATCCTCCCGGGCGGCGGTGCCAGCAAGGTGGCGGTCGAGCTCATGCCGCTGCGCGTTGCGATGTATCACGCGCTGCTCGGCGAAACGCTCACCGGTAAAGAAGCCCAGGCCGCCGGGCTCGTCAACGAGGCGGTGCCGGCGGAGCGGCTCGAGGCCCGGGTCACCGAAGTGGCTGAGAAACTCCTGAAGAAGAACTGGGACACGCTCAAGGCCACCAAGGACGCCATCCGGCGTGTGCGCGAGATGCCGTACGACAACGCGCAGGACTACCTGATCCGCGCCCAGGAAGCGCTCAACTGGCATGACAAGTCGGACGGCCGCCACCGTGGCATGCAACAGTTTCTCGACGACAAGAGCTACAAACCCGGTCTCGGCGAATACGACAAATCGAAGTGACGGCGCAGCGCATCACCTTGCCCCGCGCGCCGCCGCGGGCCCGGTACGGGCCAGCTCCTCGCCATCACGCACCTTGAGTGCGAGCAGCACCACCGCCGCGAGCAGTGAGCCACATGCCATGATCACGGCGACGGTCTCGAGCGCAAAGCCCGCGCGAAACAGGTAACCAGCGATCACCGGCGCGAGCGCCGCGCCGCCGCGGCCAATACCAATGGCAAAGCCGGTGCCGGTCGCGCGCACGTGCGTCGGGAACACCTGCGCGAAGAGCAGGTAGAGACCTGCGATCGCGGCGTTGGTGAACAATCCGGCGATGGCGAGCATCTCTTTCAGGCTCGCGAGGTCCGCTGCGCCGCGACCGAACCAGACGATCATCAGTGCCCCGCCGAGCAGTGCACCGACCGTCAAAGGCTTCACTCCGGTGCGGGTGGCGAGCAGGCCGAAGAGCGCTCCCCCGATCGCGCCGCCCAGGCTCACCCAGGTCAGCGCGCCGGCCGCGGTCTGCGGCGCAAATCCCATGTCGACGACGATCTTCGGCACCCATTTGATTAGAAAATAGAAGCTGGTGATGTGGGCGAAGTAGGCGAACGTAATCAACACCGTCGTGGCAAGAAGCCCAGGTCTCAGAATGTCCGCGATCGAGTGGCGCTTGGCCGGTGACTCTGACTCGCTGAGCGCCTCGGCCGGCGAGTGCCCGAGGCGCGCGAGAACGCGGTTGACTTCCTCGAGCGCTCCCGGTGCGCGCCGCCGGTCGAGAAACGCCACCGATTCGGGCAGCAGCCGCCACACGATCGGCAGGAAGGCAGCCGTCACCCAGCCCCCGGCGACGAAGACCGCGTGCCAGCTCCCGCTTGCCAGCAGCTTCTGTACGAACACCCCGCCGATCACTCCGCCGATCGGGTAGCCGATCACCATCAGTGCCATGGCGAAGCTGCGGTAGCGGCGATTGGAAAGCTCCGCTGCAGCGGCATTGATCGCGGCGAGTGTGCCGCCGATACCGAGCCCGGTGAGCAGCCGCCAGGGCAAAAGAGCTGAGACGCTGTGCGCATAAGCGGCCCCAATCATGCCCGCGGCCATGGCCACCAGACACCCGAGAATGGTCGGCCGCCGGCCGATCTTGTCGGCGACGCCGCCCAGCAGCAGCGAGCCTGCCGCCATGCCGAGCAATTCCATGGACAGCACCCAGCCGAGGATCGCCTTGTCGATACCCCAGTCCCTCGCAATGCCCGGTGAGGCGAAGCTGATCGACAGCACATCGAAGCCATCGAGCGCGTTCAGGCCTACGGTGACGAGCACCGCCACCCATTGCGCGACCCCCATGGCGCCATCGTCGATGATGGATTTCGGATTGCCGCCGCTCATGTTCCCCCTGGCGCCCGGGGACCGGGCGTGCTGATCGTGCTCGTTATTGGTGGATGCGAGCGAGGAGCTCGATGAGCTTGGTCACTTCTTTTTCGGTGAAGCGCGACTTGAGCCACTGCTCATGCTGGTGGATGGCGCGCTTGGCCATCGACAACGCCTTGCGCCCGCGATCGGTCAGGTTCAGTGCCTGCTTGCGTCCGTCGCTGCGCGATTTCCGGCGCACCAGGTAGCTCTTCGCCTCGAGCCGGTTCACGATGGCCATGGTCGTCGCGCGGTCCATGCGCATGCGCTGCGCGAGACCGGTCTGCGCAATGTCCGGATGGTCATCGATCAGCCACAGCGCCGAGACCTGCTTCTGCGTCAGGTCGAGGTCCGCGAAGGTCTCGGTGAAATGCCGATAGACGGCGCCGTGGGCCAGGCGGATGTGAAAGCCCACGATATTGCGGATCTCGCCGATGTCCTCATCCCCCGCAACGTGCGGTGTGGTGATGGCCACCGTGTCTCTGAGAGGCTTTGGCATCGGCCTACCCCGGATTATTATTGTTAGTATAACTTACAAAGAGCAGCCGACGGGGAACGCGCGATCGGCCGCAGTGAGTTGGCACACCGTGCAATAAGCGCGCGCTTTCCGGGCGCTGGTCGAGCCAGGCTCAACTGCCCGCTGCGGGCTGTGGCGCAGAGAGGACCTCCCCGCCGCGCCGCGCGCGCTCGATGAGTCCGGCCTCGTCCCGCCGCACCCGCAGGGTGAGCGCAACCAGCATGACGACGATTGCCGGGGCCACCCAGTTGATGGCCAGGATTGCGGTCGCGAGGTCACCGCCGTTGGCATCGGCGATCATGCCCACCAGGAACGGGCCGATGCCGATGCCGAAGAGCGTATAGACCATGATGTAAAGGCTCGCCGTGATGCCGCGCATGCGCGGCAGCACCTGCTCGAACATGATCGCGTAGAGCGGCGGGTACCATGCCGTCAGTACCAGACTGTAGAGCACGAAGCGCAGGTAGAAGGACGCCGGATCGGGGGCGTGGTAGACCCAGATGGCGATGAGCGGCGAGACGCCGAGTGAGACGAGCGTCACGCAGGCGCGCCCCACCCCCGGGTAGCGCACGTTGATGTGG
>Ga0207665_10003876_pt1 | contig 10003 bp, 8 predicted proteins | sample LARL112metaG_FD_184351 | JGI IMG/M metagenome (GOLD analysis project Ga0207665, IMG submission 184351) | Corn, switchgrass and miscanthus rhizosphere microbial communities from Kellogg Biological Station, Michigan, USA - LAR L11-2 metaG... | ecosystem: Host-associated > Plants > Roots >...
AGCATCGACGAGTGGGTCGTCGAGCAGAAGCGGCTCGTCGCCGACCTGCCGCCGGACGTCCGCGCGGTGCTCGACCGGCACGAGCTGGCCGGCACCTACGGCGACCCGGAGTACGAGCAGGCGATGGAGGTCTACTTCGACCGCCACTTCTACCGTGGGCCGAAGCCGCGGGCCGAGATCGAGCGGTGGCGTGAGGGGCGGGCACCGGACGTGTACGTCGCGATGCAGGGGCCGAACGAGTGGACGGTGACGGGCGCCCTGCGCGGCTGGGACGTCCGCGACCGCCTCGGCGAGATCCGCGTGCCGACGCTCGTCGTCCGCGGCGGCTTCGACATGTGCACGGCGTCGATCGCGCGGACGCTCGTGGAGGGAATCGCCGGCGCGCAGGAGGTCGTCCTCGAGGAGAGCTCGCACACGCCGGTGCTCGAGGAGACCGATCGCTACCTGGAGGTCGTCGAACGGTTCATGCGCCGAGCCGAGGGGAACTGAACGGGCATGGCCGACGAAGAGCAGCGCCTGATCGAGGAGGCACAGAAGAGCCAGGAGGAGACGCAGGACCTCCGCGAGGAAAGCGGCCTCGGCTGCGACGACGAGCCGGACGAGCCGCCCGACGAGGACGAAACCCCGGAAGGCCCCGAAGGCGAGCCGTGGGCGAAGACGTCGAGCGGCGACGCCGACGAGATCACCGACGACGACTCCTAAGCCGCCGCCGCGCCCGACATGTGCGGGCGCGGCTCACTGTGGCTCGATGGAGTCTCGCTCGAAGTCGTCATGGCTTCGGCACAGCCGAAGCCGGACTTCGAGCGGCGATGGGGGCGGGAGGATTCGAACCTCCGTAGGCTGAGCCGACGGGTTTACAGCCCGTTCCCTTTGGCCGCTCGGGCACACCCCCAGGGAGCGGCGAATTGTAGCCTTGGCTGCTTGGAGCGGTTCGACGCCATCGTCGTCGGCGCCGGCCCGGCTGGCTCGACCACGGCTTACCGCCTCGCGCGCGCGAGCGCGCGTGTGCTCGTGTTGGAGCGGGCGCGGTTCCCGCGCGACAAGCCGTGCGGCGGCGGGCTCACCGAGCGCGCGCTGCGGCAACTGCCTTTCCCGGTCGACCCGGTCGTGGAAGAGACGGTCGACACCCTCGAGGCTCGGCTTCGCTACGGGGCGAGGTTCGAGCGGCGAAGCGGCTCGCGCCTCGCCGTGATGACCCAGCGGCGCCGCCTCGACGCGTACCTGGCCGAGCAAGCCGTTGCCGCCGGCGCCGAGCTCCGGGAGGGCGCGCGCGTCACGGCCGTCGAGGGCACGACGGTTCGCGTCGGCGGCGAGACGCTCACGGGCGAGGTGCTGATCGGGGCCGATGGCGTCAACGGCGTCGTCGGGCGGTCGCTCGACCTCGGCCGCGACCACCAGCACGGCGTCGCGCTCGAGGGGAACGTCTCCCACGCCGATGTCGATGCCGGCCGGTACGCGCGCCGGCTCGTGCTCGAGTTCGGCGTCGTGCCGGGCGGCTACGGCTGGGTCTTCCCGAAGGGCGACCACGTGAACGTCGGCGTCGGCGGCTGGGAGCGTGAGGGGCCGACGCTGCGCGCCAAGCTCGCGGAGCTCTGCGGCGAGCACGGCATCGACCCCGACTCCGTCACGGATCTGCGCGGCTACCGCCTCCCGATGCGGCGGCCCTCGGCCGTCCTCGCGCGTGGGCGCGTCGCGCTCGTCGGCGACGCGGCCGGGCTCGTCGAGCCGCTGACCGGGGACGGGATCTACGAGGCGTTCCTGAGCGCCAAGCTCGTCACGGACGCTGCGCTCGCCGTGCTCGAGGGCTCGGAGGCCGGTCTCGAGCCGTACACGGCCGCGCTCACCCGGACGCTCGCGCCGCTCGTCTCCGCCGGCTGGGGCGCGAAGGTCGCGCTCGACCGCTTCCCGACGCTGATGTTCTCCGTCGCGCGACTGCGCCCGCTGTGGCCGGTCGTGGAGAAGCTCGTCGCAGGTGAGCTCCGCGGCCCGAGCGACGCGCGCGGGCTCGGCCGCGCGCCGGTTCGCCTGCTCGCGGCGCTCGCGCACCGCGCCGGCGATCCTGGGCGCGCGTACCGCGCCCAGGCGCTCGCCCGCTAAAGCCGGAACACGCCGCCGCCGATCCGTCTCGTGCGGCGATGGATCTCAACGCACTCCTTCGGCGCGCCGTCGAGCTCGGCGCGAGCGACATCCACCTGAAGACCGGCCAGCCGCCGGTCGTGCGGTGCGACGGCGCCCTCGCGCGCCTCAAGGAATGGCCGCCGCTCGACGAGTTCGACGTCGCGGTCGCCCTTCAGGCCGTCGCGCTCAGCGCGCCCGCGCGCCTGGCCGCCTTCCACGAGACCGGCGAGCTCGACATCGCCTACCAGGACGAGGGCCTGCCGCGTTTCCGCGTGAACGCCTACCGCCAGCGCGGCACGACCTCCCTCGCGCTGCGCGTGATCCCGACCCACGTGCCGACCTTCGCCGACCTCAACCTGCCGCCGGGAGTCGAGCGGCTCGCGAACGAGGCGCGCGGGCTCGTCCTCGTCACGGGCGCGACCGGGTCCGGAAAGACCATGACGCTCGCCGCCATGGTCGGGCACATCAACCGCTCGCGGCGCCAGCACGTGATCACGATCGAGGACCCGATCGAGATCCTCCACCCGGACGAGAGCTGCATCGTCAGCCAGCGCGAGGTCGGCCACGACACGCTGTCGTTCGAGCAGGCGCTCCGCCGCGCGCTGCGCCAGGACCCGGACGTGATCCTGATCGGCGAGCTCCGCGACGCCGAGACCGCGCAGACCGCCCTCCAGGCGGCCGAGTCGGGCCACCTCGTCCTCTCGACGATGCACACGGTCGACGCGGCCGAGACGGTCGGGCGGATGATCGAGTTCTTCCCGCCCACGAAGCAGCACCAGATCCGCTCCATCCTCGCCGGTGTCCTGCGCGGGATCGTCAGCCAGCGCCTCCTGCCCCGCGTGGACGGCGGCCGGATCCCCGCCGTCGAGGTGATGGTCGTGAACAGCCGCATCGCCGACCTGATCCGCGAGTCGCGCACCGAGGAGATCACGGAGGCGATCGGCGAGGGCGCGTTCTTCCAGATGCAGACGTTCTCGGACGCGCTGATCGAGCTCGTCCTGGCCGGGCACGTCGACCGGGAGGTCGCAGCGAACGCCGCGACGAACCGGCACGACTTCCTCGTCGCGCTCGAGCACGCGTTGAAGCGCCGGGCTGCGAGCGAGCGCGCCCGCGAGGCGATGCAGCGGCCGGCCGAGAGCGACGACGGCCCGAGCCTGCGCGTCGTCAACCCGGTGCAGTGACCCGCCGCCTTCTCCTCGCCGCCGGGCTCCTGCTCGCCTGCGCCGGCGCGGCCTCGGCGAGCACGTTCTCGCTCGTCACCGCGCCCGCGACGCTGCCGAGCGCGCAGGTGCCGAACCTGTCCGGCTCGATCGTCCTGACGCCGCCGCTCCTCACGCCGCCCGCCCAACCCGAGCAGCTCTCGTACGCGCAGCTCAGCGGGCTCTGGCACGAGGCGGGCGCCGCCTACGGCATCCCCTGGCAGGTGCTCGCGTCGATCAACAAGGTCGAGTCGAACTTCGGCCGCAACATGGGGCCGAGCTCCGCCGGCGCGATCGGCTGGATGCAGTTCATGCCCTCGACGTGGCTGCGCTGGGGCGTGGACGCCGACGGCGACGGCGTCGCCGACCCGTGGCGCGCGGCCGACGCGATCTACGCCGCCGCCCGCTACCTCGCCGCCTCGGGCGGCCAGAAGGACATCGCGCGCGCCGTCTTCTCGTACAACCACGCGCAGTGGTACGTCGACGAGGTGCTCGCGGCGGCGCGGCTGTTTCGAAGCGGCGGCGCCGTTGCCGTCGATCGCCTCCAGCAAGGCCTCTCCACGTCGTCGGCAGACTTCGCCGCCGCGAGCCATGACGTCGCGGTCGCCCGGGCGCGCGCGGGCGCGCTCGCGCGCGTCGAGGCTCGCTTCCGCCGGCGCGCCGACACGGCGCCGCTCCTCTCCGACCAGCTCGCCGCCCAGAAGCAGGCGGTGCAGCTGGACGTGCGGCGGCAGGCGCTCCTCGCACAGGTCGCGCGGGCGGAGAAGCGGCTCGCGGCCGCCCAGCGGCAGCTCGAGGCGGCGCGCAGCTCCGCCCGGACGGCGTCCTTCGACCCCTCGGCGAGGACGCTCCTGGCGAGCGACTACGTCTTCCCGGTCGGCGGCGGCGCGAGCGTCGTCTTCGCGTCGCACACGCACCACGACTACCCGGCGGCCGACATCGCGGCGCCGACGGGCTCGCCGCTCTACGCGCTCGCGAACGGCGTCGTCCTGCGCGCCTGGACGACTCCCACCGGCCGCTGCGGCATCGGCCTGACGATGCGCGCCGAGGACGGCCTCGTCTGGACGTACTGCCACATGTCCGTCCTCGATCCCGCGATCCACGCCGGGGCGGTCGTGTCCGCAGGAACTCCGGTGGGGAACGTCGGGGAGACCGGGGACGCGACCGGACCGCATCTCCACCTCCAGCTCCAGCCGCCGGCGCAGTGGCCGCAGCGGATGGCCTGGTTCCAGAGCTTCGCGGGCTCTGCGTTCACCTGGTCGGACGCGCCGGCGCCGACCGAGCCCTCCGCGCCGCCGCGAGCCGTCTTCTCGGTGGTTCCGACGGCCTCGAGCAAGGTCGTCACCTTCACCCGCTAGGCACCGCTTGCGGTGCCGTCCTCAGGACGTGCAGGCTTCGCCTGCGCGTCCGTCTGAACCGACCGGTCGACCCATTTTGAGGTCAAAGATCCCCTTGCTAGGGGGTTGATTTTTCCCGCGCGCGTGCCGATCGCGCGTGTATGGCCCCCCGCCTGACTGCGCTTGCGGTCCTCGTCGTCCTGCTCCTCGGGACGGCCACGTTCACGTACGCGGCCCAGCAGCGGATCGCGGCGACGAAGCCGGTGACGCCGGCGAAGCCGGTCGCGCCTCCGCTCGTCGTCGTCCCCAACGTCTCCGGGCAGGCCTACGTCTTCGCCAAGGGCACGCTCCAGGATTCCGGGTTCGCCTGGCGCGTCGAAGGCGCGGTGCGCGGCTACGCGGCGAACACGGTCGTGGAGCAGCGGCCGGCTGCGGGCGCCCGCGTCCGCGACACCGGCGCGCCGCTCGTCGTCCTGCGCCTCGCGGCCAACAAGCGCTACCGGCAGGACGGAGAGCCCGAGGACACCTCGCCCTACGCGGGCACCGAGATTCGCTATCCCAATGCGCCGGCCCACGTCGTCAAGCCGAAGCCCAAGCCGGCCCCGAAGCCGAAGCCCAGGCCTGTCCCGAAGCCAAAGCCGAAGCCGGCCGCGAAGCCGAAGCCGGCCGCGCGCCCGCCGGCCTTCCACGTCGCCGGCGCGCGCAAGGAGCCGCTCGACGAGATCCCGCTGCCGAAGCGCGCGGCGCGCCTCGAGGGCTGGCTCGCGCGCCACCCGCACGCGACGAACGCGAACGTCCGCTACTGGCTCTACCAGAACGCGTGGATCGTCACCGGCGCGAGGTTCGGCTGGTGGCACGGGGCCGAGGCGCTGCGGCTCCTCGTCCGGGCCGACACGAAGGCCGAGCACGTCTGGGGAATCGGCGCCCGCAGCCGCGCCGTCGCCAAGCGCGCCCTCGTCGACGTCGAGGCGAGGTCGAAGTGAGAGACGAGCGCGGCTACACGCTGATCGAGATGCTGACCGTGCTCGTCATCTTCGGCACGGTCATGAGCGCCCTCATGGTGCTGCTCGTCCAGGGGACGGGCGCCGAGGTCGACATGAACAACCGCTTCCAGGCGCAGCAGAACGGCCGGCTCGCGCTGGACAAGATCCGCCGCGAGGCGCACTGCGCGACCGCGGTCACCGTCTCGAGCGCCTCGTCGGTGACGCTCAACCTCCCGTCCTACTGCCCGACCGGGAACGGGTCGGTGACCTGGTGCACGGTCTCGCTCGGCACGAGCCGCTACGGGCTCTACCGCAAGGCCGGCGCCACCTGCGACTCGACCGGCGTCCGCTGGGCGGACTACCTGACGACCGCGAACGTCTTCAGCTACGCGGCGCAGAGCACGACGAGCCTGGCGAAGCTCAGCGTCGACTTCCCGATCGACGTGAAGCCGTCGCGCCCCGTCGACACCTACGAGCTGAAGGACGACATCGTCCTTCGGAACAGCACGAGGTCGTGATGCGCCGGCTCCGCGAAGAGCGCGGCTTGGTGCTGCCGATGGCGCTCGGGATCATCGTCGTGCTGACGATCGTGGTGTCGAGCGCGCTCTACTACACGACCGAGAACCAGCGGAGCGCCGGCTACTCGAGCGGGAAGCAAACCGCCCTCGCGCTCGCCGAGGCCGGGCTCAACAACTCCGTGGCCGTCCTGAACCTCCCCGCGAACAACGCCCTGAAGCAGGTCACCCTGCCGAAGTGCACCAACAACGCGCAGTCGAACTGGAACCGCACCGATCTCGCGGGCGGCTACGTCCTCTGGTGCGGCGACCTCGACCTCCAGAACAGCTGGTGGAGCATCACCTCGATCGGCTACGTGCGCAGCCCGAACAACGCGTCGGTGATCCGGCAGAAGATCACCTCCCGCGTCGTCGTGACGCCGGTGCTCACCGATCAGCTGAACAACCCGGCGTGGAACTACATGTTCGTGACGCACACCGGCAGCACGTGCGACGAGACGCTCAACAACAACGTCTCGGGCGCGAGCCGGCTCTACGTGATGGGCAACCTCTGCCTCTCGCAGAACGTCTCGATCACCGCGGAGAGCCTCGTCACGGCCGGGAACCTGGTGCTCTCCAACGGTGCGAGCGTCGGCAGCTCCTCGAGCATGGATGTGCGGACGCAGACCTACGTCGGCGGCAGCTGCACCTACGGCTCGGGAGGCGGCGCTTCGACGGCGAGCCCGTGCACCGGGAACCAGGACACGCGCCACGTCTATTCGAAGATGAACCCGCCGACCTGGGCAGTGGGTGTGTCCGGCTCGGTTCCGGTCATCGCGGCCCCCTCCGCCGACTTCGCCACCTGGTATACGAACTCCATCCCGGGGCCGACGCAGGACTGCACGACGAAGTCGACGTCGCCGAACACACCGCCGCAGTTCGACACGCTCACCAACGGCGCGTACGTCCGCGACAACAACAACCCCCTCCAGGACCTGACCCCGGCTCACGACTACACGTGCCGTGTCGGGCCTTCGTCGGCGCCGGACGGCGAGCTCTCGTGGAACAACTCGACGAAGACGCTCACCGTCCACGGGACGATCTACATCGACGGCAGCGCGACGGTGAACGACAATACCCTGAACCGCTACGCCGGCCAGGGCACGATCTACCTCTCCGGAACCTTCTACTTGAACGGGAAGCTGTGCGGCGGCGCGTCGGGATCGAGCTGCGACTTCGGCTCGTGGGACCCGAACTCGACCCTGCTCGGGATCATCGCGAACGGCACCGGGCCGACGGGCAACGCGAGCGTCCCGAGCGGAGACTCCATCTACGTGGCGAACGGCGGTCAGTTCCAGGGCGCCTTTTACGCGACCGGGAACCTCGAGTACGGAAACAACGCGTTCTCCGACGGGCCGATGATCGGCAGCCAGATCATCCTCGCCAACAACGTCAGCACGCAGGCCTTCGCGCCGGTCGTGGCCCCTGCCGGCATGCCGGGAAGCCCGGAGGTCTACGCCCAGCCCAACCCTCCGCAGCAGTTCTCGGGATAGCGCGATGGCCGAAGCTCTCGTCGCCTTCTTCCCCGGTCTCGCCCTCGGCAGCTTCCTGAACGTCGTCGCCGCGCGCGTGCCCGTGCGGCGGTCGATCGTCCGGCCGGCCTCGGCGTGCATGTCGTGCGACACGCCGATCCGGCGGCGCGACAACGTCCCGGTGCTTTCCTACCTGTTGCTGCACGGGCGCTGCCGGGCCTGCGGCGCGCACATCCCGCTTCGCTATCCGGCCGTCGAGCTGGCGACCGCGCTCCTCTTCGTCGGCTGCGTCTTGCGCTTCGGCCTGAGCCGTGAGGCCGTCGTCGCGGTCTTCGTCTGCGCGGCGCTCGTCGCGGTCTCGGCGACCGATCTCGAGCACCGGATCGTCCCGAACCGGATCGTCGTGCCCGGGGCGGCCGCCGTGCTCTTCGCGCAGACGGCCCTCCACCCGAGCCCCGAGTGGGCGATCGGTGCCGTCGGGGCCTCCGGGTTCCTACTGCTGGCGGCGCTTGCGTACCCGGCCGGAATGGGAATGGGCGACGTGAAGCTCGCCCTGCTGATGGGGGCCGCCCTCGGCCGCGTCGTGCCGGTCGCGCTGATGGTGGGCATGATCTCGGCGCTCGTCCCGAGCGCGGTGCTGTTCGCCCGCCACGGCGCCGGCGCCCGCAAGATGGGCATCCCGCTCGCGCCGTTCCTCGCGCTCGGCACGATCGTGGGCCTCTTCGCCGGCCACGCGATCTTGCACGCGTACCTGGGCACGTTGCGGTAGCGCGGCGGCGGTCAAGCCGACCGCCGCGCGTGCCGATAGCTCGTTCGAGGGATGGAGTTCGAGCGGCCCCCTACCCTGCGCACCGGCCCTGCCGAGGGAACGTCCGGTGCACCCGGCGTCCCGCCGCCCGGCGGCCCGGGCGTTAACGAGCTCGCCGAGCTCGTCGTCGACCTGCTCGCGGCGACCGGCCTCGTCCCGGCGGACAAGCTCGCGCTCGTCCGCGGCCGTGCCGGCCCGAGCGGCTCCATCGCCCAGGCGCTCGTCGACGAGGGCGTCGCCTCGGGCGAGGGGATCGCGCGCATGCTGGCCGCGCGCCACCAGCTCCCGCTCGTCGACCTGCCGCTCACGGGCGTCGACGCCGAGGCCGGTAAGGTCGTCCCGCTCCACGTCCTGGAGCGGATCGTCGCCATCCCGTACGCGATCGAGAACGGCTACCTGCGGGTCGCGGTCGCGGACCCGGCCAACATCCACGGGCTCGACGAGCTCCGGCTCGCGACGCGCTACCCGCTCGAGCTCGCCGTCGCGCCGCGCGACGACATCCTCGCCGAGATCCGCCGGCTCGTCCGCGCCTCCGAGGCCTTCGGCGCCAGGGCCATCCTCGAGAGCGAGGAGACCGCCGTCGAGGAGGAGGCCGAGGAGACGGACGACCTCGAGGTCGAGGACGGCATCTCCGACGCGCCGCTCGTCCGCCTCGTCAACTCCGTGATCTTCCAGGCCGCCGAGGACGGCGCCTCCGACATCCACTTCGAGCCGCAGGAGGACGCGCTCATCGTCCGCTTCCGGATCGACGGCGTGCTCCAGGAAGTGCAGCGCATCCCGAAGCGGATGACCCCAGGCGTGACGACGCGCCTCAAGGTGCTCGCGAAGCTCGACATCGCCGAGCGGCGCAAGCCGCAGGACGGCCGCATCTCGCTGAACGCGGCCGCCGCCGGGCGGATGCTCGACGTCCGCGTCGCCACCCTGCCCACCGTCGAGGGCGAGACGGTCGTCATGCGCCTTCTCGACAAGTCGAAGAAGGCGCCGACGCTCGAGGAGCTCGGCCTCTCCGACGAGATGCGCGCACAGCTCTCGGAGATCGTCACGCGCCCGACCGGCGCGCTCCTTGTCACCGGGCCGACCGGCTCCGGTAAGTCGACGACGCTCTACGCGGCGCTCGACCAGATCAACCGGCCCGAGATCAACATCATCACCGTCGAGGACCCGGTCGAGTACCGCCTCGGCGGCGTGAACCAGGTGCAGATCAACCAGCGCGCCGGCCTGACCTTCGCCGCCGCGCTGCGCTCGATCCTCCGCTCCGATCCCGACGTCGTGATGGTCGGCGAGATCCGCGACGCCGAGACGGCGAAGATCTCGATCGAGGCCGCGCTCACCGGTCACCTCGTGCTCTCGACGCTGCACACGAACGATGCGCCGTCGGTGCTCACGCGCCTGAACGAGATGGGCGTGGAGCCGTTCCTGACCGGCGCGGCCGTGACCGGCGTGCTCGCGCAGCGCCTCGCGCGCCGCCTCTGCACGCACTGCTGCGAGATGTACACCCCGTCGGTGGAGGAGCTCCTGAAGGCGCGGGTCGC
>Ga0207665_10003877_pt1 | contig 10001 bp, 6 predicted proteins | sample LARL112metaG_FD_184351 | JGI IMG/M metagenome (GOLD analysis project Ga0207665, IMG submission 184351) | Corn, switchgrass and miscanthus rhizosphere microbial communities from Kellogg Biological Station, Michigan, USA - LAR L11-2 metaG... | ecosystem: Host-associated > Plants > Roots >...
GGGTCCAGATCTTGTCGGCGATGAAGACCTCGCCGCGCCGGCCGGCCAGCGCGCCGGCGAGCAGCCGCTCGGCGTCGCCGTACATCGGGGACGTGTCGAACAGCCGGATTCCTGCCGTGACGGCGGTGTCGATGAGTTCTCGGTGCCGGCCCGCGGCCGCGGCGGCCTCGAGCCGCTGCCAGGTGCCGAGCCCGACTACCGGCACGCTGATCCGGCCCCGGCCGAGGCTCCGGTCGTCCATGTCTGCCATCCTCGCCTGGTTCGGCCCACCAGTCCCTGCTGCCCTTCAATGATCCGGGAAACCGGGCTCGTGCGCCGTGCCGCGGGCGAACCTCCCGCTCGCGCCAGCGGATGATCGTGCCCGGGCGCCTTGCCCGGCCGGCAGGACCGCTGGCACCGGGCCGACCGCGGCCGTGCCGCCCTGCACGAATGCCGCCGTCGGCGTGCACATCACGGCACCGCGCCGCTCTGCAGCGGGACTGGCAGCTCAGATGGTCTTCAGCTGATCGCAGCCGGGGGCTTGCGCGTGCTCTACGGCGATCGCATCCGCAGCCGGGGCTTGGATTGTTTCGGCCAGGTTCCGCGCAGGGCCAACGCGAGCGGCTCGATGCCGGGACGGCTGATCCTGCCGCATCAGGGCGGCGGGATCTTGATCGCGGCGCCGGCAGGTGCGCGGGTCGTTGTCCCGGACGTAGTCGCCGACGCCGATGCCTCAGGTCAGCGGGACCAGCGCACTACTGACTCAGCTCCACGACGCCTGACTCAGATCGGATGAGGCAGGACAGCGGCGCTGGCCGGGCTGCCGGTGTCTCCCTGCGGGCAGCCGTTAGTCCCCACCGGTCCTCAGAGTCCCTGTCCGGATTTTTTCGAATCATACTGTTCTAGCTGGAGCCCCGTTACGGAATCGAACCGTAGACCTTCTCCTTACCATGCAGCCCGACACCGTCTGGCCGCGTCCCGCTGGATCGTGTTACGGCACGTCAGGGCAACGATCTTGTCTGACTGGGTCCGGCATCGTCTGCCGTAGTTTGGGGGCGTTGTCACTTGGTTTGTCACTGACTTCCGACGTGCCGAGAACGATTCCTGGCCTGGATGACACAGTTCTCAAGCGGCGGTGGCTGTGGTGTCACTGACCGGTAGCCGCACGGTGCGGTCGCCGAAGTCGGCGACCAGGTCCAGGCGGCCGCCGAGCGCTTCGACGTAGCGGGCGATGACCTCGAAGGAGGCCACCTCGCCATGCTCGATCTGGGAGATACGGGCGATACTCACCCCGAGCGCCGCGGCGATGTCCTTCTGCGCGAGGCCGAGCTGCTTACGGGTCTCGGCGAGCTGGTGCCCCCGGTTCTCGGCGAGCAATCTGCGCGCTCCCGCCTGAATTTCCTCGGCGGAGACGCCGGCCGCGTGGAGTTCTTGTTCCAGGGGTTCCCAGTCCTGCGGGGTCCGCTTCGGCATGGTCATTCCTCTTCGTCAGCGGTGTAGTCGATGTAGAGCCGTTCGGCCAGCGGGATGTTGTCCCGGTACCAGCGTGCCCAGTTGCCTGCCTTGTCGCCGCCCAGGAGTAGCGGCGCTGACCGGGTGGGGTCAAAGGCGAAGATAATCCTGATCTCCGACCGTCCCTTCGACCCGGGCCGCAGCTCTTTGAGATGGTGGATCTTCGTGGCCTTGAGCCGGTCCACCAGCGGTCGGCCCAGCGTCGGGCCTTCTTCGCGGAGCGCGGCGACGGCCTGCGCCACCTGGGTCGCCGAGTCCAGATCCTGCTTGATCAAGGCAGTGAACCACGCGGCGTATTCGTCGGTGACCTTCACGGCCCAGGCCACACGCGCCTCCTGATTTAAGGGACAGCTTAACTTTAGGGGCCGACCGCAGCCAGCCGCAACTTGGCCGCTGCGGTAAGCCAGTAACCGGTATCCGCGTAAAAGCTCTAGCCGCACTTTCCGCTCACGCGCTGAAGAGAAAAGATAAGTACGAACATTGGACGCTTCAGCTTGTCATCCAGTAACACGGCAGCGGAGCTGTCCTAACGCTGACTGGTCAGCCGCAGCGCGGGTCGGAGAAGCCCAGGCTCGTGTGGCCGGGAGAGCACGTCTGCCCGGCGACGCGGCCAGGGCTCCGGTGGGAGATTCGTAATGAGGCTGGGCTCGCCAAGCGCGTCGCGAATCTGCTCGCCCTGTACCGGGCGGGCTGGGCCCGCAGGTCGCTGCAATGAAACGAGGTTGCCCCGGCTAGAGCGCCTTGCCGGACGACGCTTGAGGAGGACGAACGGCTTAACCCAGCCTGCGGCGGGGCTGGGCAGCGGGCAGCGGCGCGCGGTGGCCGGCGGTACAGTCGCTGCCGTGGAGCAGCCGATCTGGGAGGGTTCATGGGTCGCACGGCACGGGAACGGCTGGCCAAGCTGCTTGACGACGCGGAGGCGCCGGGGGCGTTCAGCGCGCAGATCCTGACACCGGCGGACGCGCTGCAGGTCGAGGTCGATGGCGTCGGGACCATGCTGACCCCGGTGCGCGCCCCGCTCGCGAAGAAGCTGATCGCGGTGGCGCAGCCGGCGAAGTTCGGGCGCGGGGAGCAGACACTGACCGACACAAGCGTGCGTGACACCTGGGAAATCACGCCCGACCACGTGACGCTGGGCGGCCACGCCTGGGAGGCAACGCTCGCCGCCGTGCTGGACGGCGTCCGGGACGAGCTGGGGCTGCCGCCCACGACGAAGCTGCAGGCCGAGCTGCACGCGATGCTGGTGTACGGCAAAGGGCAGTTCTTCCTGCCGCATCAGGACTCGGAAAAGGACGACGCAATGGTGGGCACGCTGGTCGTGTCGCTGCCTTCGGCGCACACGGGCGGGGAACTGGCCGTCGAGCACTGCGGCGAGAGCGTCACGTACCGGGCGTCGAAGGAGCATCTGTCCTTCGTCGCGTTCTACGCCGACTGCCGTCACGAGGTCAAGCCCGTCAAGTCCGGGCACCGAGTGACACTGACGCTCAACCTGCTCGCGGACGGCGGGACCGACACGCGGGAAGCCGGGCCGACCGTCGACTTGGCGCGTTGCCTCACGGAGCATTTCACCACGCGCGCCGTGCGACACTACGGCCGCGCCGACCTGGACCCGCCGAACCGGCTCGTCTACCTGCTCGACCACGAGTACACCCAGCGGGGCCTGAGCTGGAATCGGCTCAAAGGCGCCGACGCAGAGCGCGCCGCGCTGATGCGCGCCGCCGCGGAGCGGGCCGGGTGCGAGGCGGTGCTGGCGCTGGCCGAGGTGAAGGAGACATGGGATGCCTGGCCGTCCGACAGCGACCCGTGGCACGGCTACGACTATTACGGCGAGTACGGAGACGAGGAGGAGGACGACTCCGGGGACCAGAACGGCGACCACGATGACTACCAGCTCAATGACCTGATCGATGACGAGATCACTCTCGGCTGGTGGACGAGTCCGGATGGGGCGAGCGGCGAGCCGATATCGCTATACGTCTCCGACTCCGAGGTGTGTGCCACCACCCCGAACGCGATGCTCACGCCCTACCAGTCCGAGTACGAGGGCTACATGGGCAACTACGGCAACACGCTGGACCGGTGGTACCGCCGGGCCGCGATCGTGGTGTGGCCGGAGGACCGGGCGTTCGCGGCGCGCGCCGAAGCCGGGTCGCAATGGGCGCTGTCGGAACTGCGCGCCCGCATCGAGTCCGGAGATCTGGAAGGGGCGCGTGCTGCCGCGGAGTCGCTCGCGCCGTTCTGGACGAGGATCGGATCGCAGCCGGGACTGCTCGGTACGACGCTGTACGTAGCGGCGGGCCTGAGCGCGGCCGGGACGGCGGCGATGCTGCTGGAGCCGTTCCGGGTGGAGACGGTCGCGCCGGAGCACGCGGGCGGGCTGGCCGCGGCAGCCCGGCAGTATGGCCAGAGATGGGCGCGCGGGGTCATCGACGGGTGGTTCAGGTCGGCGCACTACTTCGAGGCGGACCGGTACGAGTGGGTCGAGAGGCTGCCGGAGCTGTGCGGGGCGCTGCGTGCCGCCGAGGGTCCCGAGGTGGCGCGGCTGCTGGCCGCCAGCACCTGGGGCTGGGTGAGCGATCAGCTGCGGCTGTGGACGACTACCGCGCGGGCCGAGATCCGGGAGCCGCAGCTGGAGATGCTGAGCCTGCCGCTGGTGCGGCTTCTGGAGGCGGCCGACGAAAACCTGCGGGAGGAGATCGTGGCGGCACTGCGCGGGTACGGGGATGACGTGCTGGGAAGCCTGCTGCCGGCGCTGCGTTCGGCGGCCGCGATGCCGACGGCCGCGCGGCGGGCGGCCAGGCTCGATGTGGTCGCGCGGGACTGTGAGGAGCGGCTCGGCGCGATCATCGCGCGGCCGCTGCGCGACGAAGACGACTGGTCGATCGGATGGACCGGGTGCGGGTGCGATCTTTGTGGCACGTTGGGGACGTTCCTGGGTTCCCGGTCGCGGCGGGTCTTCGAGTGGCCGCTGGCGACAGACGGGCGCCGACACGTGCATACCCAGATCGACTCGGCCGGGCTGCCGGTGCGGCACCAGACCCGGCGGCAGGGGCGGCCATACACGCTCGCGCTGACGAAGACCGACGAGCTATTCACGCGCGAGAAAGACGCGTGGCGCAAGGCCATGACCGACCTGGCGTGGCTGACGTCGGCGTGGGCTGACGGTCCGCCGGGCAGGGCCTAACTCCCTCAGCCCGGCGGCATGATGGTGTCATGCGTCCCTGGAAGCGACGGCTGTCCGATGACGAGCGGTCTGTCCTGCTGTCTGAGTTGCTCCTCCGGCACCCCGAACTGATCGCCGAGGCGAGGGAGATAACGTCCACGCTGCTGGTCGTGGATGATGACCAGGAGCTCGCCGACGAGATCACCGCCAGGCTGCGGGCGCTGCGTCCCAGCGATCCGGTATCCGTCGATGCGGGGCAGCGACGGGTCCTCGGCGTCCTCCAGCCGTATATCGATGATTTCACCCGGCGAAAGGAACGCGGTGCCCGGCGGGCAGCCGCCGATATCGCGATCGCCGTCCTGCTCGGGTTGTACCAGTGTCGCGACGACGCCGACGAGGACATGCTGCTTGTCCGGATGGGCCTGCCCGGCGCGGCAGACGACCTCGCACGAATCGTGTACGAGAAGATGAAGTCACCGCACCTCTCGTTGCCGTCGCTGGCGGACGAGTGCCCCGAGTGGGCATGGTATGAGGAGAGCTGAACCCAGTCACGTGCCAGAATCCGTGCGCGGGTCTGACCTGCTGCTCTCCGCCCGCCGCTCGCGCCAATCCGCCTCGTCTACTTGTTCACGGCCCGGGTGCCCGGGTGGCTGGTGCTGCCAGCGCGGAGTAATGCCGGTACGGATGCGGAGGTCGGAGCTCCCGCATGAGGTTGCAGTCTTGCGCCGATGCCCTCCCGTGGCGATCGTCAGCAGGCGCCGACTGAACCAGGACGTCGGCGTGCCGAACGCCAATGTCCCGCGGCATCCATTCGCTCCACGTGAAGATGCCGCCTTGTGGTCGTTGATGGATAGCTTGTCATCGTGACTGAGATCCCGGCGGCGGTTGAGGCTGAGCTGGCCCGGCTGCGGGCGGAGAATACCCGGCTGCTGCGGCTGCTGAAGATGACCTCAAAGCAGGCGGCCCCACCCGGGCCGGCGCAGGCCGCGTTCTTCGACGCGCATCCCGGCATGGTGGATGACGGGTCGCCGCCGGATGTGAAGGTGGCGTTCTTCGGCACGCTGTTCGCCGCCCGTACTGATGTGTACGCGATCCGGTACGACAATTCGCGCACCGGCAGAGGCGGCTGGGTCCCCGCGGTCCGCGGCGGCTGGCGCAAGGGAATGAAACACGAGGACGCCGATTTCCTGCCGCTGACGCCCGATGTGTTCGCCACCCATCTGAAAGGCGAGGTGCACATCGGGTTGTACCCTCTGTTGGACGGTGACAGTTGCCGGTGGCTAGCCGCCGACTTCGACGGGCCGGACGCATTGGCCGACGCACTGATGTACGTCAAGGCCGCACGGGCGCTGCAGGTCCCTGTCGCCCTGGAAGTATCCCGGTCCGGCGTCGGCGCGCACGCGTGGGTGTTCTTCACGGCGCCGGTCCCGGCCGGGACGGCGCGCCGGCTGGGTACCGGCCTGCTGCGCGAGGCCATGGCCACGCGCGGCCGGATGAAGCTGGACAGCTACGACCGGCTGTTCCCGTCCCAGGATCTGCTCCCGGCAGGCGGCATCGGGAACCTGATCGCCGCGCCGTTGTTCAAGCCAGCCCGCCGCAACGGCGCGACCGTGTTCCTGAACCTAGAGGAACTCGAACCGCACAAGGACCAATGGCGGTACCTGTCGACGCTCGGACGGATGACACCGCAGGAAGTAAAGCGCGCTGCCGACCGATCCGGCCGCATCGCGGTCGCGGCGGAAGTGACCAAGCTTGGCGCTCCGTTCTCCTCGCAGATACGACCGCCCGCGGCACCAGTCCTGCACGTCCGGCTCGGCGCGGGCATCCGGGTCGAGCAGGCTGAGCTCACCCCGGCCCTGGCATCGGCTCTGCGGCACGCGGCATCGATGCGTAACCCGGAGTTCTACGAGCGGCAGCGGATGCGCGCCTCCACATACAACATCCCCCGGTTTCTGTACAGCTTTGACGAAACCCTCGACGGCGGCCTGATCTTGCCGCGCGGCATGCTCGGCACCGTCACATCGCTCGCCGAACAGGCGGGCAGCCGGGTAGAGATAACGGACGAACGGGCAGCGGGCACGCCGCAAGAGTTCACGTGCAACGCCACGCTGACCGCGACGCAGCAAGAGGCCGTCGCGGAACTGACCCGGCACGACCTCGGCATGCTCGTCGCGCCACCCGGCTCGGGCAAGACGGTCATCGCCTGCGCTGTTATCGCGGCCCACCAGAAGTCAACGCTGGTCCTGGTGGACCGCAAGGCACTGGCTGACCAGTGGCGGAGCCGCGTCAGTGAGTTCCTCGGCGTGAAGACCGGGCAGTTTGGCGGCGGCCGCACGAAGCTCCGCGGGATTATCGACATCGTCACCCTGCAGGCGCTCGCCCGCCAAGACGACGTCGCCGCGCTGACCGCCGGTTACGGGCTGATCATCGCCGACGAATGCCACCACGTTCCGGCTGCCGCATTCGACCACGCGGTCAAGCAGATCCCAGCGCGCCGCTGGCTCGGGCTCACCGCCACGCCATACCGGCGCGACAAGCTCGACGGCCTGATCGCCATGCAAACCGGGCAGGTCCGGCACACCATTTCGGGTCCCCGCGAGCCCTCCGCCCGGATACCGATGCTGCCGGGCAGTGCGCCGGATGGCCGGCCGACGCCGGTGCTGCACCTGCACGCCACGTCGTACTGTTACGCGGGCGATGCCGACCCCTCCGTGCCAGGCGGCATGACGATGATTTACCGTGACCTGATCGCCAGCGAGGCACGCACCTGCCAGGTCATCGCGGATGTGACCGCCGCATTTCAGCAGGGCAGGAACTGCCTCGTCCTCACCAGCTGGATCGCGCACCTGCAGAAACTGGCGGACGGGCTGCGGGCTACGGGCCACGATCCCGTCGTGATGCGCGGCGGCATGGGCGCCAAAGACCGCGCCGCAGCGCTCGCCCGTCTGCGCCCGGAGGCAGGCGGGTCACCTCTGCTCGTCGTGGCCACCGGTCCCTACGCCGGCGAGGGCTTCGACTGTCCTCCGCTGGACACGCTCTTCCTCGCCGCCCCCATCTCCTACAAGGGCAAACTTGTCCAGTACGCCGGACGCATCCTCCGCCCCTATGCCGGCAAGACCACGGCCGAGGTCCACGACTATGTCGACGAACGTACCGGGGTGCTTGCCTCATCACTTGCCAAGCGCGCACCCGGCTACGTCAGCCTAGGCTTTCCTGATCCGCGGCGGCTGCCCTACGTGCCCAGCGCCAAGGCGGCGAGCACGGCGTGATCTAGTTGCATGCCAGCGCGCGCCGAGACAGTCCGCGAGGTGCCCGCACTGTCAGGCGGCGCCTGGGAGATGGACCGAAGCCGTCGACACGGCAGCCGCCGCGGGATGTCTTGGCATCCACGGCGACTGCACTTAACCATCCGCGGTCAGTGCTTCGCCCACTGCGCGACCCGCCTCGATAACGCGACTGGTCCGCGTGGGCCACATTTCTCGGCAACGGAGACGGGTAGCGGACGAATCCGGGACACCTCCGGCTGCTCCAAGGCATCAAATCCGATAACCACAGGTCAGAGGAACACAAGCACCTGAGTATCTCGCGATCTTCCAGCTGCCAGCGGGAAGTTAGTGGGACCCGCGCCGCTTGGTTAGTCACTTGATCTCAAAATCAGCCGACAAAGAGAAATTCGAAAAATCTCGCTGAGCTGGAGCCCCGTTACGGAATCGAACCGTAGACCTTCTCCTTACCATGCATGCTGTCAACGGCGGCTGAAAATTTTCAGCCGCCGTTGACAGGAGCCATGACCCGCCGGTTAGCGATCTTTGGTCGTGAGCTTGTGGACGTTTGTGTCAAGGGGACGGTTTTACAGACCGCCGTGACTCAAGTTGCTATTTGCTGTTGACCTGCGGTGACCCTCGTGGGCTCGATCGATGGCTGCGTCGCATCCCGCAAATGTCCCGCGCGTCGGCGATTAGGCTCTGAAATGGACTCGCAGCTTGGGAGTCTGTCCAATTCGGGACTCTACGACGTTTCACGTGCGAGGCGGCTGTCCGCAAGTGACCGTGAGAGACCTCTTCTCACCAGGGGCTAATGGCCTGGTAGTCGCTTGATCCGGGTGGTGCGTCAGGATTCCGCGCGAGGGCTCTCACCCCGGATCGGGAGCCAGTAATAGGCGTTGAATGCAGCGATAATGGCTAGCCCCAGGAACGGTATCAGCAGGCCGAGCAGGGCACCTATCGTGAGCCAGGCCAGGGCCAGCTGGAACCGCCTGCCGATGGCCGTTGCGCCCGCGGTGTCAAGCGTTTTGCTGAGCAGCTGGTGACGGCGCGCGTACCGCCAGACGACGTTGAACGTCAGGGCTGTGGCGTCGAATGCCAAGCCGTAAAAGACGACCGCGGTCCGGATGCTGTGTCCGTTGCGTAGCGCGCCGGCCAGGACGGACGTGGCAAACGGAAGAAACGCCACGATCATCAGCAGCAGCGTGTTCAGGAGCAGCATGACCCGGTCGACAACGCGGATGTGGTCGAACATGACGTGGTGGTTGGCCCATACCTGTCCGATGAACAGGAATGTCAGAGCGTAGGCGATATAGGACGGCCAGAGCGCCGCAAGCTCGTGCAGCAGGTTCATGAAGTCCGTCGGGGGCCTGATCTCCAGGACGAGCAAGGTAATGGCGATGGCGAAGACTCCGTCGCTGAAGGCGACCAACCGCCCGGGCGTCCGGTGTACGGAGGGGGAGTCATGCCCTGCCTTGCCGCCGGGCGCTCGCGCCGTCGCGATAGAACGCACCCAAGGGATCACCGAGGTGATCCGTGCTCTGCTCGTTGGTGATGGCATCGTGCAGCTCCCCAGAACTGATAGGGCCGATCCTGGCCTGCCTCCATCTTCCTCAGAAGTTCCCGCGTTGTGACCGGTACGCCGACCTACGCATTACGAGGGTGTTCCGTGCATTGCTCGCGGGTTCAAAGCCCGCGCAAGCTTCATGTTCGCAGGTTGCTGCTGGCGGTGATCGTTGGCTGTTAACGGCGGTTCGGGGACATCTCGGGGACACACCTGTAGTGCTTCGGCCAGACGCTCGATGTAGGCGCGTTGCGGCACGAGTCTGACCGCGTGGCCCTCTGGGGTGGTACGCATGTGGCACGCCAGGCGTTGGCTAGCCGGTCCACGTGTGAGCGGGTCGCGGTCCCGGATCGGGCAACGAGGAGGTCGGGTCAGGATGACAGACTGTGGACATCTAGGTTAGCCGTGGCTTTGCGCAGGTGACGGTTGGGATCCCACTGACCGGGCACGTGAACCAGGAGCGGCTCTCGCGCTTTACGTATCTGGTTCAGAAGTGGATGGCTCACTCAGGGAACGAGAA
>Ga0207665_10003878_pt1 | contig 9999 bp, 8 predicted proteins | sample LARL112metaG_FD_184351 | JGI IMG/M metagenome (GOLD analysis project Ga0207665, IMG submission 184351) | Corn, switchgrass and miscanthus rhizosphere microbial communities from Kellogg Biological Station, Michigan, USA - LAR L11-2 metaG... | ecosystem: Host-associated > Plants > Roots >...
ACACCCCGGCGAGGATCTTGACGAGGGTCGACTTGCCCGCGCCGTTCTCGCCGACCAGCGCGTGCACCTCGCCGGCGCGCAGCTCCACCGAGCCGTCGACCAGGGCGCGGACCGCGCCGAACGACTTGGTGGCGTGCCGCAGCGCGAGCACCGGCTGGCCGTCGCCGGCTCCCGTCTGCGGGCCTGGCTGGCTGTCCGCGGTGTCCAACCGGGGGCACCTCCATGGGCGGGGATTTCCCGCTGCGATGTGGAACGTTTCAAACTTCCCTGTAGTTTTAGCGTGGCCCCGATCACTGTCAATACGCCTCCCGCCGCCCGAAACTGAATCGTTACATGCCCGCCGCCCGCCGCGGATCGCCGTCGCTGGCCGGTGATTTTCGCCCGCGCCCGGAGTCTGTACCCGGTGAGGGAGGTGAGCGCGGCGTGGGCGACCGGCGGCGTCGGCTTGTGGCGTGGGCGGCGCGTCGGCTGCCGCGGTTCGGCGTGCCGAGCCCGGCCGGTGCCGACCCCTGGGCGTGGCTGGAGCCGTACCCGGTGGCGCCCGGTGCGGGAGCCCAGCGGTCGCTGTCCATCGCCTTCGTGGCCGCGCTGCAGCGGCTGCCGCCAGACCAGCGGGCCGCCCTGGTGCTGAGCGACGTCCTCGAGTTCCCCCTGACCGAGGTGGCCGACATCCTGGACTGCGACGTCACCGAGGCCGGCCGCCTGCTGCTGCGCGCCCGCGCGGCAATCGAGGTGCCGGCCAGGGAGTGCGCCGACGGCGGGCAGGAGGCCGAGGTCGTCGCCCGCTTCACCAGCGCCTTCGAGCGCGGCGACATCGCCGCCATCACCGCGCTGCTGACTCAGGACGCGTGGCTGCGGATGCGCCCGCTGCCGGTCGCCTACCGGGGGCGCGCCGCCGCCAGGCACTTCCTGTCAGCGGTCGCCTTCCCCGGCGGCACGCCGGGTTACCGCCTGGTCGGGACGCCGTCCAGGGCGAACGGCCAGCCCGCCTTCGGCTGCTACCTGCGGGACCCGGCCGCCGCGGTCGACCACGCGTGCGGTCTCGTCGTGCTCACGATCGACGACGACGGCCGCATCGCCGCGATCGACCGGTTCACCGACAACAGCATGCTGCCCCGCTTCGGGCTGCCGAGAACCCTCCCGTTCCCCACGGAATTATGATTTCGTGGGACTTTGGAGCAGAAACCCACGCCAAAACGCTGATAACAGCAAGAAAAGCGTAGGGTTCTGCTCCAAAGTGGTGGCGACCGTCTACCGATCCAGACTTAGGGGCAGAAAAGTACGCTAGAAGGGTGATAACAGCAAGAAAAGCGTGACGTTCTGTCCCTAAGTGAGGTTTGGGTAGCGCTTGAGCAGTTCCCGCGCCGTCGCGATCAGGCGGGTGCGGAGCGAGGCGGGGGACAGCACCTCGACCTGGCCGCCGAACCCGGCGAGCCGCGTGGCGGCCGCGAGCTCGTGCTCGAAGGTCAGCGTGACCTCCCGGAATCCCGCGGCGTCAGCGAGCCCCGCCGCTTCGAGCGCGGGCCGCACGACGTCGCCGAAGACCTCGGGGAACGCGGCGAGCGCGGCCAGCGACGCGCGCAGCCGCACCTCGACCCTCGGGCGGCTGTCCTCGAACGACGCCGACCATTCCGCCCAGAACGCGGCCAGGTCGAAACTATCCGGCCGGGCGAAGGAATCCGCGAGCGCGCGCGCCGAGACAACCCGCCCCACGCGGAAGACCACAGCCTCGTCCCGCCCGGCCAGCGTTGCCACCAGGTACCAGACGCCGGCCTTGTTCACCAGCCCGAGCGGGCGGACCACGCGCGTGGTCTCCGGCCCGTCGTCGCCGCGCCGGTACCCGAGCCGCAGCTGGCGGCGCTCCCGGACCGCCGAGGCGAGCGCGGGCAGGTGCGGGACATGCTCCGCGCCGTAGAACCAGCGCGGCATGTCGAGGTGCACTAGGGCGGGCCCGGGGGAGCCGTCGCCCGCCGTGACGCTGATCTTCCGCTGCGCGGCGGCGAGCGCGTCCGCGAGCCCGAGCTCGGCGACCGCCGCCGGCACGCCGAGCACCAGCAGCGCCGACGCCTCGTCGGCGGACAGCCCGCGCAGCGGGAAGCGGTAACCGTCGAGGAGCCAGCAGCCGCCGTTCGGGCCCGACTCGGTGACTACCGGCACTCCCGCGGTGTTCAGCGCCGCGATGTCCCGGTAGACGGTGCGCACCGACACCTCGAGCTCGGCCGCGAGGACGCGCGCGGGCAGCCGCCCGCGCGCCTGCAGCAGCAGCACCAGCGAGACCAGCCGATCGGCGCGCACACCGGACAGCCTACGGACGATCGCTGACACGAAGTGTCAGCGATACGGCTAGCCGAACGCCTTGTGGAACCCGAACACCCGCCGTTCCCGCTCGATCGCCAACTCGACCAGCCGGTTCCGCCGCGGCGTCGATATCGACGCCTCGTAGGCCGGCTCCTCGAATACCGCCGCCGACTCGACCTCGGACAGCGCGAGGTACGTCGGCGCGCCTCCTTCGAGGAGCCGGTAGCGCCTGACCCGCCGCCACCCGGGCACCTTGAGCAGCGCCGGGATGTGCTCGCCGGCGTACCACGCCGCGAGGTCCGCCTCGGCGGACGGCGGCACGGACAACGACACCGCCAGCACCACTGGCGGCCCGGCACGCCCGTCAGGCTCGCCAGGCGAGTCGTCCCCGCCGGGCGCCCAGTCGTCGCTGATCAGCTGGTACACCCGCCGGTCGAGCGTCGCCACCGACGACATGATCGACTTCTCGCGCGCCGACGCGTTGTCCGCGAGCGCCCGGTAATCAGGGCCGTCCAGCGTGCCCTGCCAGAACTCGTAGTAGGCGAGCCACGGCGGCGCGACGTCGTCGAGCGCGTGGAACCGGAACCCCGACGTGATGCCGGGCACGGTCAGCCGGGCGGGGCCGTGCTCGTTGTCGTACCAGTCGTTGAACTCGGCTGCCGGGACGGGACCAGGATCGGAGTACACGAACAGCAGACCGTCAGCCATATCAATGATCGTAACTCTCAGCCGGGGCTGAGGGCCGCGCCGAACGGGTCTTCTCCCGGCGACACCTGGAGCGCGACGAGTACCCGGGAGACCATGTTGTAGGCCGCCACCGTGACGGTTAGCTCGAGCAGTTCCTGTTCGCCGAAGTGCGCCCGCACCGCGTCGAACACCTCGTCGGGCACCGTCACGTGCATGGTCATCGCGTCGGCGTAGGCCAGCGCCGCCCACTGCGCCGGGCTCAGCCCGCCGCCAGCGCCGCCCCCGCCGTTCACCCGGATCGCCGCGATCTGCTCATCGCCGAGCCCCGCCTGCCGCGCCAGCGGCTCGTGCGCGACCCACTCGTAGTCCGCGCCGTTGCGGGACGCGACCCGGAGGATAGCCAGCTCCCTGATGTCCGCGGGCAGCGTCGACGCGCCGCGGACCGCGCCGAGCATGCCGTTCCACCCGTCGGCGAACGGCGGGCTGTGCAGCAGCACCCCGTCGAGCGCGGTCAGCTTGCCGCCGCGCCGCTGCCTGATCCGGTCCGTCACGTCGCCGTCCGGTGCGACATAGGCCAGCCGTGCCATCGGGGAACCCCTTCGCGAGACAAAAAAGTGGCCGGTTAAGGATGCCGTAGCAACCCTAACCGGCCACCTGGATAACCGCGATGGCGCTCAGTCGATGGCGCTCAGTCGGCCGTCGCCGCGATCACGTCGGCCGACTCAGGAACCTCGTCGGCCGGCGCCGCCATCGGGTTGATTCCCTCGAGGTCCTCGCGCTTGACCCGGACCAGCACCAGGCCGATGATCAGCCCGAGCAGCATGATCCCGGCCGACACCAGGAACCCCTTCGAGAACCCGTAGGCCAGCGCGTGGTTGGTCGTGGCCAGCTGCGCCGCGGCCTCCTGGGCCTTGGACAGGTGCGCCGCCGGCGCGTGCGCCGCCGCCGCGGCGGACGACCGCAGGCTCGACGCCACCGCGCTCCACGCGACCGTGCCGAGCACCGCGAGCCCGAGCGCCCCGCCGACCTGCTGTCCGGTGTTGAGCAGCGACGACGCGACGCCTGCGTCGTTGTTGGAGACCTTCGACAGCGACACCAGCGAGATCGGCACGAAAATGAGCCCCATGCCGAGCGCGGTCACCATCATCGGCCCGAGCAGTCCGCCCGCGTACGAGCTGCCTTCGGTCAGCCGTGACAGCCAGAACATCCCGCCGGACGCCAGCGCTGATCCGGTGATGATCAGCGGCCGGGCCCCGATCCTGCCGACGAGCTGCGACGCGAGGGCGGAGCCCAGCATGATCGTGGCGACCATCGGCAGGTACGCGATCCCGGACTTCAGCGGGCTGTATCCCCACACGTTCTGCACGAAGAGCGTCAGGAAGAAGAACATGCCGAACAGCGCGGTGCCGATGCACAGGCTGATCAGGTACGCCCCGCTGCGGTTCCGGGACCGCACCACCCGCGGCGGCACCAGTGCGGACCGCGACCGCGCCTCGATGATGACGAACGCCACCAGCAGCACCACGGCCGCCACCAGCGACACGATGACCTTGGTGTCGCCCCAGTGCGAGACCGCCTGGCCGTTGCTGAACGTGGTCGCCGCCGAGGACAGGCCGTAGACCAGCGCTCCCAGGCCGAGGGACCCGGTGATCGCGCCGGGCAGGTCGAAGGCGCCGCGCCGCCGCTCGGACTCGCCGAGCACCCGCGGCGCGAGCAGCGCGACGATCAGGCCGATGGGCACGTTGACCCAGAACACCCAGCGCCAGTTGAGGTAGTCGACGAGCAGCCCGCCCGCGATCAGGCCGACGGCGCCGCCGGCGATGGACATCGCCGCGTACACGCCCATCGCCCGGTTCCGCGGCCTGCCCTCAGGGAACGTGACCGCGATCAGCGACAGCGAGGTGGGCGCGGCGAACGCGCCGCCGACGCCCTGCGCGACCCGGGCGGTGAGCAGCCATGCCTGGGTGGTGGCGAACCCGCCGACCAGCGAGGCGACGGTGAACAGCAGGATGCCGAAGATGAAGATGCGCCGCCGCCCGAGCAGGTCACCGGACCGGCCGCCGAGCAGCAGCAGCCCGCCGAAGGCGAGCGCGTAGGCGTTGACCACCCATTCGAGGTTGGTTCCTGAGAAACCCAGCGCGTGCTGGATGTGCGGCAGCGCCACGTTCACGATGGTCGCGTCGAGCACGACCATCAGCTGCGCGGTCGCGATCACGGCCAGCGCGAGTCCGAGCCGTCGCGGTGGCGCTGCCTCCGCGAGCGCGCCCCCCGTCTGGCGTGAGGTTGCAGACAAAACAGTTCCCCTCATCCCGGTTTCGGTGTTTTTTATTCCGAACGTACGGTTGCGTCTCTACTGTCAGACGCCGTCTCAGGACCGGAATCAGCGCTCGGCCCGTGGCTGCTCAGCATTTTCTTGAGCAGCCCGAGGAAGCACTCCCGTTCCGTGTCGTCGAGCGCGTAGCACCAGGGCATCCGTTCGGCGAGCTCCTGCATCAGCCGCTCCTTCGCGGCGATGCCTTCCTGGGTGAGCACCAGGTTCTTCACCCGCCGGTCTCGCTGGCTGGGCTCCCGCTTGGCAAGCCCGGCCCGCTCGAGCGCGTCCGCCACGGCCGTGACGAATGACGCGTCGCACCCCATTCGCTGCGCGAGTTCCTTCATGGACAGCACCCCGTCCAGTTTGACCAGCGCGAGCAGGTCACTGGGTGCCACCCGGAAGCTGACCGCGATCGACTGGCCGATCCCGGCGAGCTGCTTGACGAGTGCGCCGAACGCGTCGAGGATCTCCCGGTTCAGCGCTGGCCCGTTCGCCTGCGCCTCTCCTGATTCCCGTGCGCCGCCGTCCACGTCTGTTCCTCTCCAGTAAACAGACCGACTGTCGGTCTGTCAAGGGCAGGTCTGTCTTAATTCCTTGACTAACTGAACCATTCAGTCGCTCAAGTTCTTCCCGCCCCGGCGGTTATTTTCTGGCGTCGCACATAAGACACGGTCAGGGCCCCGTTTTGTGACACCTTCCCTAGGTGGTCGATGGCACATCCACCACGCTCTTTGGTGGTCGATGTCACATCGACCACGTTCGCGGGCGCGGCCGGGGCCGGCGGGTCAGTGTGAGCTGGAGCGGGCCCAGATGTTGATGCCGGCCTCGACGGCGTCGTTGTTGATGGCGGTGAGCTCGTCGGCGCTGAAGGTGGTCTTGGCGGCCGCGGCCAGGTTCTCCTCGAGCTGGTGCACGCTGCTGGCGCCGATCAGCGCTGAGGTGACCCGCGGGTCGCGCAGCACCCACGAGATCGCCATCTGGGCGAGGGTCTGGCCGCGGGCGGCGGCGATCTCGTTGAGCGCCCGGACGTGCGCCATGGTCTTGTCGCTGAGCTGGTCCCTGGACAGTGACCCGTTCCTGCTGGCCCGCGAGCCCTCCGGCACGCCGGACAGGTACTTGGTGGTAAGCAGGCCCTGCGCCAGCGGGGAGAACGCGATGCAGCCGACGCCCTCGTCCTCGAGGACGTCGAGCAGCCCGCCCTCGATCCAGCGGTTCAGCATGGAGTACGACGGCTGGTGGATAAGCAACGGGGTGCCGAGAGAGCGGAGGATCCTGGCAGCGTCACTGGTCCGTTCCGCAGAATAGGACGAGATACCGGCGTACAAAGCCTTTCCCTGCTTGACCGCGGTATCCAGCGCACCCATCGTCTCTTCCAGCGGCGTGTCCGGGTCGAAGCGGTGGCTGTAGAAGATGTCCACGTACTCCAGGCCCATCCGCCGCAGCGACTGGTCGAGGCTGGCGAGCAGGTACTTGCGGGAGCCCCATTCGCCGTACGGGCCCGGCCACATGTCGTAGCCCGCCTTGGTGGAGATGATCAGCTGGTCCCGGTACGGCCGGAAGTCCTCGGCCATCAGCCGCCCGAAGTTGAGCTCGGCGTGGCCGTACGGCGGCCCGTAGTTGTTCGCGAGGTCGAAGTGGGTGACCCCCAGGTCGAAGGCGCGGCGCAGGATCGCGCGCTGGATGTCGATCGGGGTGGCGTCGCCGAAGTTCTGCCACAGGCCGAGGGAGACCGCGGGCAGCTGGATGCCGCTGCGCCCGCAGCGGCGGTAAGGCATTGGCTCATACCGGTCAGAGGCGGCAACGTAAGTCATGAACAAGAGTCTGCCACTGCCCGTCGCGCCGGCTTCCTGCCCCTGCCGGTCGACGACAATGCCTTATCCGAGCGGCCTTATTCGAGCGGCTGGCGAGCGATGCCTCCTGGGTCGCGGCCGGCCAGCAGCCAGCCGAGGACCGTCGCGGCCAGCGGCATGCCGACCAGGATCACCAGCAGGTTGGTCACGGGGATGCTGGTCAGCGACGACAGGCCGTCGAGCGAATTGCTCCTGAAGAACCCGATCGCCGCCAGGTACCCGCCGACGATCCCGACCACCGCGCCGGTGAACCCGAGCGCGCCCGCGGTCGTCGCCGTGATCGTGCGGCGCGTGACGCCGCCCGCCCCGGTCGCGGACAGCGTGCGCAGGTCACGGGCCGCCTCGCTGCGGACGAGGCCGACGCTCATGCCGAGGATGCCGATCGCGAGCACGATCCCGAACAGCGTGGCCGCGTCGATGATCTGCGCTAGCGACGGGATGCTGTTGCGGGTCTCGACGCCCATGCCGGCCGCCGCGGCGATCCGCTGAGCGTCGGTGACCTGCGTGGCGGTGAGGCCGTTCGGCACCTGGATGAGCCAGCCGGAGGTCTGGACCGACTTTTGCAGGTGCAGGGTGGTGATCGCGTGCTCGGTGACCACCGTGTTCGGCGCGGACGTGCCGGACGGGAGCTGGCTGATCTCCTGGATGGGCGGGTTGGCGATGCAGCTGCCCGCCGGGCAGGGCCACTGGTTGGCGCTGTTGGGTCCGGGTCCGCCGCCGTTCCCTGGGCCGTTGCTGACCTGGCCGCCCCCTTGCTGGTCGCCGTAGGTGAGCTGCATCAGACTCATCGTCGACAATCCCGGACGCACCGTGAGGATGTCGGCGTCGGGGTTGATCTCGGACTGTTTGATGCCGAACGCGCTCAGCAGCTGCGGCGTCGCCACGTAGATCTGACCGGACCAGGAGCGCCCGTTCGCGGCGCGGTCCAGGTTCGCGTTGCTCGTCTCGAGCGCGATCAGGCTGCTCGTGCCCAGCTCGGCGGCGATGTCCTTCGCGACCTTCGGCGCGGCCGCGATCTGGGCCGCGGTCGGGTTGTTGTCAGGAACCGCCGAGCGCCCGTCGCCGTTGCCTGGCTCGTACACGATGAGCTGGTTGGACGAGAGGTTCGGGCCGGCGTAGTCGAGGGCGTTGGCGAACCTGGCGGCGCTTGCCACGCAGATGATGACCGCGATCAGCGTGCTGAGGCTGATCGCCGCCAGCGCCGGTCCGGACCGGGCCCGGTACCGTGCCAGATCGCGCAGCGCCAGCCTGATGGCGACCGGGCTCCGCCGCCCGGCGGCGGCGACCACCGACAGGAGCGCCGGGGCGAGCAGCACGATGGCGACGGTGAGCGCGATGAAGCCGACGGCGAGTTCCAGCGTCTGGTTGTTCTTGCCTCCGCCGCCAACCGTGGCCCCGGCCGCGCCGAGCAGGAGGAACGCGCCGACCAGGAAGCAGAGACCGATCGGGATCGCCAGGTGGCGGGTCTTCTTCGGCGCGGGCGGGCGGCCGGCCAGCGCGGCCACCACCGGGACTTTCGCGATCATTCTCGCCGGCCGCGAGGCGGCGAAGTAGGTCGCGATGATGGCCAGGGCCATGGAGATGCCGATGACCGCCCACGGCAGCTGGAACGCGCCCATGACGTGGTGCGCGCTGTTCTCAGCCTGCGGGCGGTAGGCGAGCCAGGCAATGAAGCCGAGCGCCACGCCCAGGATGGCGCCCACGATGCCGGTGGCGGCGCCGTTGGCCCTGACGACCAGGCGGATGTGCCGCTGCGTCGCGCCCTGAGCGGCGAGCATGCCGATGGCCCGCAGCCTGCGCTGCGCGAGGACGGTGAAGCCGCCGACGCCGACGAGCGCGATCAGCAGCATGCCGAGCACGGCCGCGGCGATCGAGATCGTCTCGGGGTTGACCTCGTTGGTGTTCGCCACCGTCTGCGCGGTCGTCACGTTCATGGTCGTGGTGCTGAGGCTCGACGCGCTGACCCCCGGCGCGTCGAACAGCACCGACACGTTGTCCGGGTTCGCGACCTGGCCGGGGGAGACCAGGGCGAACTCGTCGAGCAGGCTTTGCGGGTTCTGGACGATCCCGGTTACCTTCCAGGTCTTGCCGGCGACGGTCCAGTCGCTGCCGGTCGTCAGGTGGAAGTCGGCCGCCACCCCGCTGGTCACGGCGATCTGGCTCGCCGTGGCGGGGTACTGGCCACTGATCAGGCTCAGCAACGGACCGCCGTAGGGTCCGTGCGGATCCTGCGCCCGCAGCTCGAAGGTGTTCAGGGTGCCGGGGACCTGGACGCTCTTGTTCTCGATGACGTCGACCCTGCCCCAGCGGTTCTCGAGGTTCTTGATCTGGGCGTTGACCGCTGCCGGCGGGCCGGAGAGCGAGGCCGCGTCCTGCGCGGTGCCGAGCACCCCGGCTACCGGAGCCGGCGTGTTGGTCGCGACGGTCGCGGCAACGACGGTGGCGGCGACGGCGACGGTGATCAGCGCGAGGATCAGCAGCTGCTGCCGCCATTCGCGGCGCAGCAGCCGGATGGCCCAGCGGACGACCGCGCGGCGGGCGGGCACCCCGCCGTTCCGCGTGGTATGCGCGGGACGTTCCGTTACCGCGGTGGCGCTCACTGGTGGTGCTCCTGGGTGAAGAAGGACTCGGGACCTGGCGCCACCGTGGTCTGGTCCGTCACCTGGCCGTCCCTCAGGAACACCACGCGATCCGCCCAGGACGCGAGCTGGGCGTCGTGGGTCACGACCACCGCGGTCATCCCGCCCACCTTGCACGCGTCGAGCAGCAGGCGCATGACCGCCTGCGCGTTCGTCGAGTCCAGCGCGCCCGACGGCTCGTCGGCGAGCAGCAGCCTTCGCTCGCCCACCA